>Ga0213833_1000173_pt1 | contig 105578 bp, 72 predicted proteins | sample SWATP21_FD_160575 | JGI IMG/M metagenome (GOLD analysis project Ga0213833, IMG submission 160575) | Coastal seawater microbial communities from Marineland, Florida, United States - SWA TP2 #1 | ecosystem: Environmental > Aquatic > Marine > Coastal | place: USA: Florida | collected 2016-08-14
GTCCTTCCCCTTCAGGGGAAGGTGGCGGCGCAGCCGTCGGATGGGGCCCCGAGAACCCGGTCAGCCACTGTCCTTCCCCTTCAGGGGAAGGTGGCGGCGCAGCCGTCGGATGGGGCCCCGAGAACCCGGTCAGCCACTGTCCTTCCCCTTCAGGGGAAGGTGGCGGCGCAGCCGTCGGATGGGGCCCCGAGAACCCCGTCAGCCTAGGCCGACACCGACACCGCTCTCGCTCCCAGCACATCCACCAGCACCGACGGGGCGATGCGCACCAACAGCCCGCGTCCGCCGCCGTTGATGTAGATGTGATCAAGCGCCAGCACGCTGTCTTCGACGTAGACCGGCAAGGCCTTGCGCGTGCCGAAGGGGCTGGTGCCGCCCACCTTGTAGCCCGAGTGCCGCTGGGCCACGGTGGGGTCGCAGGGGCGGGTGGACTTGCAGCCCACGATGCGGGCCAGCTGCTTGGCGCTCACCGAGCGGTCGCCGTGCTGGCAGACCACCACGGGCTTCTTGGCGTCGGTCTCGAAGATGAGGGTCTTCACGACCACGTGCTCGTCGACCCCCAGCGCCGCCGATGACGCACCCGTGCCACCGCGCTCGACATAGTCGTATTGGTGCACGGTGTAGGCCACCTTGGCCTTGTCGAGGATCCGAAGTGCCGGTGTGCGGGGAATCTTGGGCTTTCTGGCCATCGGCGGCTCAGTCGTCGAGGTCGGCGAAGAGGGCGGCCCGTGCCCGTGCGATGCGCATCGCCATGCCCATGCTGATGAGCGTGAGGATGGCCGCCGCGGTGGCTGCTCCAGCACCGACGATGTTGATGAGGTTGAAGCCGCCGTTCATGATGGCGTAGACGGCCCACGACCACGACGTGACCGCACCGCCGATGCACCCGATGAGGGTGGGGTACACCGACCAGCCGCGGGCCTGGGTGTAGCCAGCACCCGCCACGAGGCTCACCGCGCCGAAGAAGCCGATGCTGTACACCCAGGCTTCCTGCCAGCCGTGGCGGAACCACAGCATGGTGGCCAGCTGCCAGGTGGTGGCGAGCATCATGATGCCGGCTGCAGCCGCGGCGAAGCCCGCCAAGGTGACGAGGGGATGGGAGCCCTTCTGGGCTTCCAGGTCCTCGGCCTCGACGGGCTTCTGGGGTGCCTTGTACGGGTCGACCGACATGGCCTACTTGGCCTGGAGGCGGTCGTGCAGCACAGTGGCGATGTCTTCGAGCTTGGCGTCTTCGTCCTTGACGACGTTGAGCATGCGGTGGCAGCCGGGGCAGCCGGTCACGACGGTCTTCTTCTGCGCTTCGGCCATGAGCTGGGTGAAGCGGTTCTTGTTGACCTTGGCGGGGCTGTCCCACAGGAAGCCACCACCACCACCGCCACAGCAGCGGGGGATGTCGGGGCTGTTGCCCGCGGTCTTGCCGGAGATGCCCGCGATCTTCAGCAGCTCGTCGAAGTCGCCGTGCTCATCGTTGTGGATGGTCTTGCACGGGTGGTGGACCGACATCTCATCGCTCTTGGGGGCGATGGGCAGGCGGCCTTCCTGCGAGAGCTTGAGGAAGTAGGAGATGTGGCTGACCACGTTGGCGAAGCGCTCCATCTCCATGGTCTCGGCGGCGGCCGACAGCTGGGTGCCGATGTTGTCGCGGCAGTGGGGGCAGATGGTGAGGATGGTGCGGTCGTGCTTCTCGTCGAGCGCGCCGGACAGTTCCTCCACCCGTTCCATCTTGTAGAACGGCCAGTCTTCCATGATGCCGCCACCGTGGAGGACGCCTTCACCCCAGCAGCTCTCTTCTTCGAGCACGCCGTACTTCACGCCGGCGGCTTCGAGGAGGCGGGCCGTGGCGACCACGACCGGGCGGGCTTCGGGGGAGTGGCTGCCCTGACAGCCGAGGATGAACAGAACCTCGTGCTCTTCGGGGTCGAAGAACGGGATGTCGTTTGCTTCGATGAAGGTGTTCCGGTCGTCGGGGTCGGCCGCGAAGATGTTGCCGGTGGCCGTGACCGGGTTCACGCCGCCTTCCTTGAGGCCACGGGGCGGGTACTCACCTTCGGCGGTGAGGCGGCCGCGGAGCTCGAGGCCCGACTTGGAGGGCCGGTTGCCCATGGGGCAGACGGTGTCGCAGGCCCGGCACTGGGTGCAGGTGGCGACGATGTCGGGGGGCGTCAGCTCCATGAGCTGTTCTTTGGTGGTGGACGGGTCGCGGAAGGCCAGCACGAAGTGCTCGCGGGGCTTGAGGCCGGCTTCGGCGGAGGGGCAGGCGTCGTTGCAGCGACCACACTCGATGCACGCGGTGGTGTCGAAGAGGGTGTGGAAGGTGAAGTCGTTGACGCCGTTGGGCATGCCCACGCGGGCCAGTTCCTTCTCGAAGTCTTCTTCGGAGGCGTCTTCGTCGCCCATGTCGAGGTCGCCGCCAGCCACGAAGCGGTCGGCGGGGAGCTCGGTGACGTTGCGCAGGACCACGTTGATGGGGCCCATCACGAGGTGGAGGTGCTTGCCGTAGGCCACCAGCGCCGGGAAGAAGCAGAGGATGAGGTAGTGAACCCACCAGTTGATCTTCGCGCCCACGCCCACGAGGCCGAGGTCGGCGCCCCAGGGCCGCTCGAGGATGTAGGTGATCATCAGCGTGGCGATGAGGCCCAGCACGATGCCCGACTCGAGCATGTGCGTGAGGCGGTCCTTCATCACGGTGTACCGGCGGATGGCCATGAACACGACGCCCGAGAGGACCAGGACGCTGAAGAGGTCGATGAGGTAGTCGAGCGGGCCGAGCGGGATGGGGTGCTCGAGGCCCAGCAGGCCGTTGAGCACGTGCGTGGCGCTCTTCGCGCCGAAGCTCAGGAAGCCGTAGAAGATGAGCAGGTGGAAGATGCCGGCCATCGGACGGTTGGCGATGACGCGGGTCTGGAGCATCACCTCGGCGACCGCGGGCCAGAAGGCGCCGGGGTTGACCACCTTGATCTCGCTGCGCTTCGGCCAGATGTGGCTGATGCGCTGCTCCCACAGAATCTTGCCCGCGAGGGCCGCTCCCGCCGCGCCAGCAGCGAGAATGAGGATGACTTCGACGATATGCATGAGAGACCCGCTCTGTCTCGGGGGGATGCCAGCGGTGTCGCGCCCGCTCGCTGAATGTCGTTCATTTCCGCACGCATGCGGACTGAGGCGCGCCCGATATCCCGGATCGGCGGTCGGTCCCACCCTCCACGGAGACAATCGCGTGGGGGGTCTGTCAGAGCGCAGGAGTGGGGGCTTCTGGCGGCCTCAGTCGGCGTCGCCGGGCTTGGGGTGTTCGTCGAAGCCCACGGCCGCCTTTCGCGCGAGACGCTCGGCCACCACGTCGGGATGGGCCAGCTCTCCCTCGGCGTGGGCCACCACGGCGGTCACCATGCAGTCACCGGTGACGTTGGTGGTGGTGCGGCACATGTCGAGCAGGCGGTCGACGCCGAAGATGATGGCCAGGCCGCCCTTCATGGTGTTGTCGTCGATGCCCACGGCCTGGAGCACGATGACCAGCATGATGAGCCCCACGCCGGGCACGCCGGCGGTGCCCACGCTGGCGAGGGTGGCGGTGAGCACGATGGTGAGCTGGTCGCCGAAGGAGAGGTCGATGCCGTACAGCTGGGCGATGAAGATGGCGGCAACACCCTGGTAGAGGGCGGTTCCGTCCATGTTGATGGTGGCGCCGAGGGGGACCACGAAGCTGGTGACCTCTTCGCTGGTGCCCAGGCGGTCTTCCATGCACTCCATCGTGACGGGCAAGGTGGCCGACGACGACGACGAGCTGAACGCGAGCAGCTGGGCGGGTGCGATGGCCTTGAAGAACCGCATGGGCGAGACCCTGGCGAGGGCCCAGAGCACCGCCGGATAGACGATGAAGGTCATGAGCGCGAGGCCCCCCATGACCGTGAGGCTGTAGACCAGCAGCGCGCCCAGGACCTCGAGGCCCATGGACGCCATCACGCGGGCGATGAGGCAGAACACGGCGAAGGGCGCCGCGAGCATCACGGCCTGGACCAGCTTGATGATGGTGTCGGTGAGGCCGTCGGCGGCTCGGATGACCGGCTCGGCCTTTTCCTTGGGCACCAGGGTGATGGCCACGCCGATGGCCAGGGCGGTGAACACCACCTGGAGCATGTTCCCCTCGGCCAGCGCCTTGAAGGGGTTCTTCGGGACGATGTCGAGGAGGGTGGCCCAGACGTCGGGGGCCACGGCCTTGCTCATCTTGGTGGCGGCGACGTCGGAGCGGGCGGCGGCGAGGGAGTCGCGGAGCTCGGGGGACAGCCAGGTGCCGGGCTGCGTGATGTTGGCGAGGAGCAGGCCGATGCTGATCGCGACAGCGGTGGTGACCAGGTAGATGGCGATGGTGCGGCCGCCGATGCGGGACAGCTTCTTGAGGTCGTTGAGGCTGCTGGCGCCCACAATCAGGCTGAACAGCACGATGGGCACGGCGATGAAGCGCAGGGCGCGCAGGAAGAGGTCGCCCACGAAGTCGTTGAGCCGCGCGATGAAGGTGAAGACCGATGCGATGGGACCGCCGGCGGCCATGATGCCCTCGATGGGCGCGCTGGCGAGGTTCACGACGAGACCGACCACGAGGCCGGCCGCCATGCCGATGAGGATCTGCCAGTGCAGAGCGAGACGGGGGCGGGCCATGGGTCCTCCGGGCGACGGCCGAGGGTAGCGCACGGGACGGTGGGGGTGCACTCGGCGGCGCGTTTCTGTCGGCGGGACGGTGGGCGCTTGAGGCGGTGGAGGGGGGAGGCTACGTCGACCGTCAGGCTGTCTGCGTGGGAGTGGTCGGACCGACCGTCTCCGGGGAGTGCGAGTGATGTGGTCTCTGTTGTGGATGGGTTCCGTCGCGGCCGCCGCTCCTCCCGCGGGCTGCAGCACCGTCACCACGCGGGCGCAGGTGCTGCAACACATCGAGGTCATCTACACCGAGTACGGCAACCTCGAGACCGCCAGCGTGGTGGCCGCCGACCGAGCGCTGGCGGCTGCGATTCCCTGCCTGGGCATGGTCCTCACCCCCCAAGAGGTGGCGGCGCTCCACCGGGCCCGTGCCCTGGCAGCCATCGCCGCGGAAGACCACGAGACCGCCAAGTTCCGCTTCACGGCCTCCCGCAAGCTCGAGCCCACCTACCGGTTTCCGCCCGAAGTGGTCCCTGAAGGCCCCACGTACGTGGAGTGGGACCTCTTCTCGGCCGTGCCGCTCAACGTGATGAAGCGTGCGCCGGTCCCCGACACCACCGTGGGCATCCTGCGCTTCGACGGGGAAGATGCATCTGAAGCCGGTCGGGTGGCCGACCGTCGGCTGGTCGGACGTGAAGTCGCGCTGCCTCTGTTCTTTCAGCACCTCGACGACAGCGGTCGTCCCACGGTCTCCGCCTATGTCGCCCCGAACGCCCCGCTGCCGGACTACCCCGGCTCGGACTGGACCGCCCCACCCGAAGAGCGTGTGGTGGTGAAGGAAACGCGAGCCAGGCTGAATGGCGGTGACTGGGCCATCTTGGGCACCTCCACGGCTCTTGTGGTGGGCGGTGGGGTGTTCGTGGGCATCGGCACCTACAACCAGCTCAGCTACTGCCGTCAGAGCTCGGTGTACTTCGACGACTGCCAACAGCAGTCCGGGTACTGGACCCAGAACGTCCGCAACCGCTGGATCACCGGCTACTCGCTGATGGGGGCCGGCGCACTGGGCTTCGGGTGGGCGGGCCTGCGGATCTACACCCGCCCCGACCACACCACTGTGGCGCTGTCCGGCAGCTGGTAGGGTCTCGCCGGCCTCACAGGAAGGCCCCTTCGGAGCTTGTGTGCAGCCTCCCGTTCGTCGCCGGTACCGCATCCTCCAGCTGCTCGGGTCGGGCGGGTTCGCCAATGTCTACCGGGCCGAGATGCTGGCGCAGGGCGGCTTTTCACGACCGGTGGCCATCAAGCTGCTGCACTCGGAAGCGCCCCGCCACGACGACATGCTCAAGCGGCTGCGCGACGAAGCCCGCATCCTCGGGCGGCTGCGGCACCCGGGGGCTGTGGGGGGGCTGGGCATCGCCCACCTGGAGGTCGGGTGGGCGGCGGTCATGGAGTACGTGGAGGGTGTGGACTGTGCGCACCTGCTCACGCGAACGCGGGTGCCGGTTCGGGTGGCTCTGGAGATTGTGGCCGAGGTCGCATCGGTGTTGGACGCAGCCTGGAATCAGGTCGAGCCCAACGGCCGCACCCTGGGCGTGCTCCACCGCGACATCAAGCCCCACAACGTGCTGCTCGACCCCCGTGGCGGCGTGCACGTGCTCGACTTCGGGGCTGCCCGTGCCGACAACGTGGAGCGCGAGGCCCTCACCCGCAGCGTGATGCTGGGCACCCGTCGGTACCTCGCACCCGAGCGACATGAGGGTCGTGAGGTGCCGGCTGGCGACGTGTACTCGCTCGGCGTGATGCTCTTTGAGCTGCTCACCGGCGTGCCACTGCGCTTCGAGGAGCTGCCCGGAACCGGCCCATTGGGCGACCGACTGCGCGACCAGGTGAAGGTCGATCTGGTGGAGCGGTCGCTGCCGGTGGCCCCCGAACACCTCCGCGACATGGCCCAGCTCGTGGGCGAGATGACCGGCTACCACCCCGACTTCCGACCCACTGCCGCCACGGTGGAGCGCCGCTGTCGAGAGCTGGCGGACGCCATGGCCGGGCCCTCGATTCGTCTGTGGGCGGGCGAGACGGTTCCGCCGCTGGTGGAGGCACGTGGAGCCGCGTTCGAGTCCGACCAGCTGTGTGGCTCGGTGCTGGTGGAGCTGGCCGAGATCACCGATGTGAGCGGTGTGGAGCCCCAGCGGGCCGCGGCGCCGGTGGCCGAGCCACCCCCGAAAGAAGAGGGTGGGGCCTACCGCGTGCTGCTGGCGGCCCTGGCGGGTGCGCTGTTGGGGTGCATGGGGCTGGTGGGCGCAGGGGCGTGGTGGTGGTCGCAGCTCGAGCCCGAGCCCATCCCCGAGCCCATCCCCGAGCCAGTCCCCGAGCCCGTGCCCGAGCCGGACCCCGAGCCGGTGCCGGTGCCGGTCCCCGACCCCCCGAAGCCCGACCCCCCGAAGCCCGCTCCCAAGAAGAAGGAGGAAGCGCCCCCACCCCCCTCCTTCACGCTGAGCCTGTCGGGCGATGTGCCCGAGGAGGTGGTGCTGGACGGTCCCTCAAAGGTGACCGTGCGCAGCGGCATGAAGCTCCCGAGGGCCGGAAGCTACTCCGTCTACGTGCGGTATCCGGGCGACAGCAGCCTCAAGAAGGCGGGGTCTGTCGCTGTTCCCGACGACCGGGACGCCACCCTCAAGTGTGTGAAGGCGATTCCCCGGTGCATCGTGCGCTGAGCCGCAGGGGGCTCAGTACAGCTCTTGGATCAGTCCCGGGGGCACCAGGATGCCGAACAGGCCCAGACACATCTCGTCGAGGGTTTCGTCGCCCAGGTGGACGTCCTGGGGTTCGTCGAGGCCCTGCTCGTCGAGGGCGTCGACCACGAACGGGTTGTCGAGCGAGTTGTCGTAGGTGCAGCGCATCAGCAGCGAGTCACCTGCGGCAATGGTGGGGAGCTGGTCGACCGGGGCGTCGTAGTCGTACACCCGCTGCCAGTTGAAGTCCCAGTTGGGGGTCTGGATGAGGCACTCTTCGTCGCCGTCTGCTTGGATGAGGTCGATCTTCATGTCGGTGCCCACGTAGTGCATGTGGGTGCCCACGCTGAAGAGCGGGAACTCGATGGGGACCTCCTGGGTGTACAGGATGGTCTCGACGTGCTCGGAGACACCCGCCGGGATGATGAACTCGGCTTCGTCGGTGGGGTCGTTTTCGCCGGGCTGGAGGCCGGTGCCGTCGCTCGACTGGCGGCTGTTGTTGCCGACGAGCGCCTGGGCGGCTTCCCACTCGGGTTCTTCGGTGGTCCACTCGAGCTGCACCACGGTCTGGTCGAGCTCCACCGCCTCGGGGTCGGGGTGGTAGTGCATCTGCACGATGATGCGGGCACCCTCGGGCATCGGCATGCCTGCGCCGTCCGGGGTGTACATGGGGGCGGCGCCGGGGGTCCAGGTGGCCACCAGGAAGCCGGAGACGTCGGGGGCGTTGAAGCACGGGAACTGATCGCCCAGGGCGAGGTCGGCGCTTTCGTTGTAGACGTCGAGGTAGACCAGCGCGTGGTGGTCGACCTTGGTGTTGCCGGGAAGCACCTGCACGCCGGTCAGCCACACGTCTTCGGTGTGACCGGGGTCGAGCACGAAGCACTGGAAGTCGTCGGACTCGCCCTGCACCGCGTAGGGCTCGGCGAACTCCATCTCGGCCTTGGGGTCCTGCAGCTCGAGCGGCGGCGGCTCGGTGAGGGGCGCGGGGTTGTCGGGGTCGCCCAGCTTGGTGCCGGTGGAAGCCCACTCGCGGAGGAGCGCCTTCTCTTCGTCGGACACCCGCATGTCGCCCTTCCAGGGCAGGCGGGGCTCGCATTCGTCGGTCTCGACCGCGAACCAGGGGGGCATGGTGCCGGCGTCGACCGATGCCACGATTGCGTCAGCAAGGCTGGACGCCGTGTCGTAGTCGTCGAGCACGAACGGGGCGATGTTGCCTTCGACGTGGCAGGACCCACACCGCTGGTGGAGGATGGGGCGGATGTCGCCGTGCCACGTGGGCGCGGTGTCGGTTTCGTCGGTCTCGCCCGTTTCGTCGGTGGAGTCGGCCTTCTGGGCGTCGTCGGTGCTGTCGGTGCTGCACGCGGAGAGGGTGGCCAGTCCGGGGACAAGCCAAAACAGGGCCATGGACCGCATGGTCGTGGGCAGAGGCATCGGAGAACTCCATCGTCGATCGGGACGCCGCGGTAACCTGTCGCACGTCATCGAGGATGGAGTTTTGTGACCCGATTGTGTGGGGTCAGAGGTCCTTGCCGGCGCCCCACCCGAGGCCGGTGAAGCCGTGCTGCGCCAGGATTCCCTTGAGGTCATCGGGAACGAAGTCGGGCGACGGCTGCAACAGCTCCACGACCAGCGGTTGCTCGCACTGTCCGCCGGCCCCGCAGATGGGGAGTGCGACCATCTGCGTTGAGGCGACCCCGGTCAGCCGGTCGACGATGTGGAAGTGGTTGCGGTCGCTGCGGGCGTCTCGAACCTCGATGGGGCGGCGCTTCTGGGCTGCACGTCCGGCGATGGACCGGAAGGGCACCGGGAGCGCATCGCCCAGCAGAGTCTCCGCTGCCGTGCCCCAGGCCGCCCGGAACTCCAGGGCGTCACCGTCGGCGGTGTAGCCCAGGATGGCGCCGTGCTCGGAGACGGCGGCCTTGGCGAGTGCGCGGGCGAGCTGTTCTTCACGGTGATGGGCGCGTGCGTTCATCGACAGTCTCCGGTTGTACCCGGGGAGTCGGAACGAGACGTGGCCTACTTGATAGGACGATTGCTGACCTGTTTGAGTCGTGTAAGCGCAGAGGGCCGTCCACCCCCATCGGGCGGTGACACCGAGTTGGTGGGGCCGTCTGAACCCGGGGCTCCAGGATGACGACAGGATCCTGCTCTTGGACAATTCTTCCCGCGGTGGGAAGCGGTGCAATCGGACTGTCACCACTTCGGGGGTGTCACGTGCGCTACAGTGGCTGTTGATCGACATTTCCACGGCGGAATCATGAACTCCAAAGCACCTGTCTCCGGCAGCCGCGACGCCCTCGACGCCACCGAAGCCCGCGTCGACGCACGGAATCGCCGAGAAGATGCCGCCAGCAGCAGTCTTGTCGCCGGACCACAGTCCCGCCGCACGGGCGATGAAGCCCACGCCGCGCTCGCCGGCGATCTGCACGACATCCTCGGCAACTCCCTCGTCCGGGCTGCTCTGTCGGGCATGGAGTCCGGGCCGGCGGCCGTGGTGGAAGGCGCGCTCACGCTCGGCGCCGCCGGGATGCAGGTGGCCGACTCCACAGCGGGTCTGTTCTCCAACCAGTTCATGCAAGAGCAGCTCGCCGCCAACCAGCCCGCAGCCGCGCCTCAGGTGGCTGCTTCGGCGCGGTCTCTGTCGCGTCATGGCGGCGGTGAAGAGTTCTCCGACGAAGCCGGCAAGAAGGTCGACGTCGCCCTGAAGCGGGGTGGCCAGCCCCTCCCCGACGGCCTCCGCGCCCGCATGGAAGCCGCCTTCGGTGGGGCCGACTTCTCGCGCGTGCGCATCCACACCGATGGCGCTGCCACGTCTGCGGCAGCCGGCATTCGGGCCCACGCTTTTGCAGTGGGCGAGCACATCTACTTCGGCAGCGGCGAGTTCCGGCCGCACTCCCGCGGCGGACAGGAGCTCCTCGCACACGAGCTCACCCACGTGGTCCAGGCGCAGGAAGGCCGGATTCGCGCGGGCGACAGCTCCGGCGGTCAGGCCGGCGACATCGCGGTCAGCTCCCCCACCGACTCCCACGAACGCGAAGCCGAAGCCATGGCCGTCCAGGTGGTGGGCCAGCTCGGATCTGCCGAGACCGAAGCCACGGCGATGGCGTCCCTCGAAGCGCCGTCCGCCGAGTCCATGGTCACCGAGACCGGCACCGCTGTGGCCTCTGCCGAAGGTGCGGTCGCGAGCCGCTTCGGCCTGGCCGATGTCCAGAAGTTCACCCAAGGCGCCAGCAGCGTCAGCGGCGCGATGGAACAGCTCGGGATTCCCGGGAGCAGCCAGCTGGGCGAGCTCGCGGGCATGGCCCAGTCCGCCATGGACCTCAAAGACCAGCTGTCCAACGTCACCGGCAGCCTCGAGTCCTTGGAAGGCGCCCTGCGCAGCCTCGCCGACCTCGGCAACGGCGCGGGCATCAAGGAGCTCGAAGAAGTCGCCGGCATGCTCGAGCAGATGGCCGGTGGTGTGGAGGCCGTGCAGCAAGCCGAAGAGATGATGAAGCAGCTGCAGGGCACCAGCGACCAGCGCGCGGGCGGCGACGAGCAGGGGGCCGTCGAAGAAAACGACCTCAAGTCCGGCCTGGGCGACATCCTCGGGCAGGCCAAGGAGACCCTCGGCTCCGCCCAGAGCCTGGTCGAAGAGTTCAAGACGCTCACGAGCGGCGAGTTCGACGTCGACAAGCTCAAGGCGCTGATGGCCACTCCCGGCAAGCTCCAGGAGTTCGTGGGCCTCGCCGAGAGCTGGAAGAATCTCCTCGGCGGCCAGGGCGATGTGCTCGGCCAGGCCACCCAGCTGCTCGGTGGTGAGGGCAACCCCCTGTCCGCCCTCGGCAACTTCAGCCTGAAGCAGACCCCCGGCAAGTACACCCCGCGGACCACCGCCGCACAGGTCCCGGGCACAACCGGCCACGCGCTGCCGGCCCAGACCGCCGCTGCACTCCGGTCCCAGCTCGGTCCCGCCGTCGACCAGGTGCGCGTCCACACCGGTCCCGAAGCCGCCGACTTCGCACAGTCCCTCGGCGCCCGCGCAGTGGCCGTCGGCCAGGACATCTACTTCAACCGTGGCGAATACCGCCCCGGCACCACCACCGGCGACCAGCTCATCGGCCACGAGATGCACCACGCCGTCATCGGTGGCGGTGGTCCCGGCGTGTCCCGTCCCGGCGACGCCCACGAGCGCGAAGCCGATGCCTTCGGCGACCAATTCGTCGAAGCCGGCGGCACCCAGGCCCTCACCCGCATGGGTCTCGAAGCCCCCACCGAAGAGCTGTCCAGCCAGATCAACGACCGCCTCGCAGCTGTCCCCCGGGGCGGCCTCGATGCCATGGACGTCGACCCCGAGCTGGCCACCGGTCAGATCGCTCCCGTCGACTTCGACCTGTCGTCCGTCGACCTCACCTCGGTCGACCTCGACGCTCCCTCGGTCGAAGCCCCCGCCGTCGACCTCTCGATGGACACCGGTCCCGAGCTGTCCTTCGAGCCCGTCTCCACGGCCATGGGCAGCGCCGAGTCGCTGTCCCGCGACCTCCTCCCCAGCGCCAGCCAGATGCTCCAAGGCACCGCCCAAGGCGCATCCAGCACCACCTCCGGCACGTCCGAAGCCGCCTCCGAGACCCACGCCGAGCTCACCATCGCTGGCAAGGTCTACCGGGTGAAGGTCCCGCCCAGCGAAGGCCAGACCGCCACCGCCAACTGCGACCTCGACGCCAAGCCGGTCAAGGGCCTCCACCTCACCGGCGCCACGGTCAACATCGACGAAAAGGGTGTGGTCTCGGGCGGCACGGTCCGCGGTCAGCTCGACGTCCCCGGTCTCTTCGACGGCACCAAGGTCGCTCTGGGCATCCTCCCCGGCGGCGGCATCGCACCGGCCATCGAGAACCTCCCCGTCAAGCTCGGTCCGGCCAGCGGCACCGTCAGCCTCTCCATCACCGAAGCGGGCCTCGAAGGCTCGGGCACGGTGAAGGCCGCTGAGCTCGGCTTGCCCGAGTGGGTGGGCATCCGCGGCGGCGACCTCCAGATCGCCCTGTCCGCCGGCGAAGTCACCGGCAACGCCAGCCTCGTGGGCACCACCACCAAGACCGGCACGGCCAGCCTCGAGTCCACGCTCGCCAAGGAAGTCCTCACTTCCACGGTCACCTACACCGTCACCCCCAACTACTCCCCGATGCCGGGCGTGGTGGTCAACAACGCCGTGCTGTCCGGCACCCTCACCACCCCGCTCAAGGGTGGCAAGGGCGGCGAAGAAGGTGGCGGCGACGGCGAAGGTCCGGGCACCGACTCCCCCGCACAAGCGCCGGAACAAGGTCCGTCCCAGACCACCGCACCGGGCGACGGCGGCACCACCACCGACACCCCGGCTCCGGCCGCCGACGCCCAGACCGCCATGCAGGGCAACCTGGACACCGCATTCGGTGGCGGCGACACGGGCACCGACGCTGGCGCAGGCGACCAGCAGCAAGCCACCGGCGACCAGGAACAAGGCAGCGGCCAGGCCACCGACTCCGGCGACAGCGGTGCCGGCGGTGATGGTGCAGCCAGCGGTCCCGGCGCCCGCGACCCCAACGCCTTCCTGCTCAAGGGCAACGGCAAGGTCACCCTCAAGGACTGGGTGTCGGGCGACGTCGCCATCGCGCTCGACCCCGCCGCCGGCACCTACGACCTCTCGGGCAAGCTGTCGGCCGTCAAGGAAATGCAGTTCGGCGACCTGCTCGCCATCAAGTCCGAGGTGAGCCTCACGGTCCAGCAGAACGTGGCCACCGAAGCCGGCGCGGTCGTCGACTTCAAGGGCCCGGTCTACGCCGGCACCATCAAGGGCGCCTTCGACATCCAGAAGACCCAACTCGACGGCACCGCCAAGGTGGGCCTCACCGAAGACTGGCCCATCGAAGGCGAGTGGGGCTCCATCATCCTGAAGAAGGGGGGCAGCCTCGATGCCAAGGTGGAAGCCAACAAGCTCGGCGATGTGAACGGTCGCGTGAGCTACGACGGCGAGCTCACCGGCAAGGGCGAGACCCCCCTCACCTTCAACGGCGAGCTCACCGGTAAGTTCGACGCCGAGAAGAAGGAAGTCGAGGGCACGGCCACGGGCGCCACCACCGCCGACTACATCTTCCCGCAGGCGGAAGGCGCGAAGGTGCCGCAGAAGTTCACGCTGCTGTCGGGCTCCAACGTCCGGGCCGAGGTGAAGGCCAGCAAGCTCGACACCGTGAAGATGAACGCCCAGCTGCAGTACGACCGGGAGGGCGAGCCCTTCCTGAACGGCACGCTGGCCGACGCCACCTACACGGTCGCCGACAGCACGCTGTCCGGCAAGGGCACCTTCACGCTGCTCAAGGACCTCGAGCGCAAGACCACCGACGGCAAGTGGACCATCCGCATCAAGGCCAAGACCAACGTCGAGGCCACCGTCGAGAAGAACTCGCTCAAGGAGCTCGGCGGCGACATCACCGTCCAGGTCGACGACGAGAAGGGCAAGCTCGCCCAGGGGCAGCTCACCGGCGCGAAGATCGACGTCGCCACCTGGGAGACCAGCGGCAAGCTCAAGCTCACCACCGCGCGCAAGTTCTTCCACCCGGGCGAAGGCCAGACGATGGCCAACGGCTACTCGCTGGCCATCATGCAGGGCTCGGGTGTCAGCGCCACGGTGAAGAAGGACGAGCTCACCGAAGTCGGCGGCGACCTTCGCTGCATGATCAGCGACCAGGAGGGCGCGCTCGCCCGCCTGCGCCTCGAAGCCAAGCTCAACCTCAAGACCAACGAAGTCGACGGCAAGGGCACGCTCGCTCTGGCCCGTCAGCTCGTGGTGGCCGAGAACCTCGCTGGCAAGGGCTGGACGGCCAAGGTCAAGCGCGGCAGCAAGGGCGTGGGCCACATCGAGAAGGGTGACTTCACCAAGGTCACCGGCGAGCTCAAGGGCCAGATCGACGACGAACAGGGCAAGTTCCTGTCGGTCGACGGCACCGGCGAGTGGACCACTGCCGACCAGAAGTTCAGCATCGTCGGCAAGATCACGGTCGAGAAGGAAAAGGAGCTCGCCAAGGGCACCGACTGGTCGCTCACGCTCCTGCCCGAAGCCTCCACCGCCACCGCCACCATCGAAAAGGATGTCTTCAAGGGCATCAACGGCACCGTCGCCACGATGGTCCACAAGGCCGGCGAGAAGTTCGCCAAGGTGCAGCTGGGCGGCTCCTGGAACGAAAAGGACGGCTTCACCGGCAAGGGCAAGGCCGAGCTGCTCAAGGAAATCGAGGTCACCACCATCGGCGACTACAAGCTGTGGGTGGAGAAGGGCTCGGGCGCCGAGATCGAGGTCAAGAAGAACGACATCGACACCATCGGCGGCAAGGTGCCGATGCGCCTCGACGACAAGGGCACCAAGTTCATCAAGGGTGCGGTCCAAGGCACCTACAAGATCAAGGACAAGAAGCTCGACGGCAGCGGCAGCGCCGAGATCCTGGTCGAGAAGCACCTCGGCACGATGGGCACCGACCAGCTCTGGCTCATCAAGTCGTCCAACGCCACCGTCACCGTCGCCGACAACAAGCTCACCAAGGTGGGCGGCGAGATGAACCTCTCGGTGCGCAATGGCGAGGGTGAGTACGCCAAGATTGCGCTCGAGGGCAACTTCGACGCCGAGGGCGGCACCGGCTTCACGGGCACCGGCGGCACCGAAGTCACCCGCGACAACAAGCTCTTCGAGGTCACCGGCTACAGCTTCTGGCTGAAGAAGGGCGGCGGCGCCAAGGCCCACATCGAGAAGAACGAGCTCAAGAAGGTCGACGGCAGCGTTCCTTTCATGGTGAAGGACGGCGGCACCGAGTCGCTCATCGAAGGCAGCGTCAACGGCGTCTACGACCCCAAGACCGGCCACATCACCGGCAAGGGCGCGGTCTACCTGGGCCGCGACCTAGAGTACAACCTGGGCTCCGGCGTCCAGCTCAAGCTGCTCAAGGGCAGTGGTGGCGACGCCGACGTCAAGGACTCCAAGCTTGAGCGCCTGGGCGGCACGCTCACCGCCGAGATCTGGAAGAACGGCGAAGGCATCGTCAACGTCACCGCCACCGGCGAGTACGACGTCGTCAACAACAAGCTCACCAGCCTGTCCGGCAAGGCCACGCTGCTCAAGCCCCTCGAGCTGCTCGGTGGCAACGTCATCGTCAGCAACGTGTCCGGCACGGCCACCATCGAGAACAACGAGCTGGTCGAAGCCGGCGGCAAGGGCGACCTCGAGATTGTGCCCCTCAACAACATGAAGGGCTGGTTCGACGTCAAGTGGTCGAACCGCGGCGGCAACGAAACCTACGAAGGCACGGGCAACGTCGAGTTCACGCTCATCAAGCCCGACCCCGCCACCGGTCGCGGCATGAGCGGCGAGGTGGGGGTCACCGCCAAGTCCGACGGCACGTTCACGGCCGTGGGCGACATCGACTACCAGATCAACGAGATCATCGGCGGCAAGCTGCAGGTCTCGGTCGACCAGACCTGGGACCCCAAGGTCTACGGCAACATCAACGTCGACACCAACCTGGTCGAGGCCCGCGACCTCTTCAAGATGGAGAAGGACCTCCTGCCCGAGCAGAAGGTGCGGCTGCCCTACGGCCTCGCCCTGTTCTACGGCATGAAGGGCGGCATGGGCATGGCGATGGACGCCCTCAACCTGAAGGCGGGCATCACGGTCGGCGACTGGCACCCGCTCAAGGAAGGCGATGTTCCCAAGTTCCAGTCGAACCTCGACCTCACCTGGGGCATGAACTTCAACGCCAAGGTGGTTCCCTACCTCGGCCTCGGCGGCGACATCGGCTTCGCGAGCGCCCAGATGGGCGTGAAGGGCGAGGTCGAGCTCAACGCACCCGTCAAGGCCAAGGCCGGCGGCGAGATCAAGGGCGAAGGCGGCGGCTTCTACGGTGAGCTGTCGGTGGGTGTGGGCATCGCGCCCACGGTCGACCTCGCGCTCATCCCCTACATCAAGGGCGAGATTCCCAAGCTCTTCAGCTTCGAAGAAGACCTCGACCGCTTCGAGCAGCCCCTCGGAAAGATCTTCGAGTTCGAGTGGGGCGGCACCTACGGCTTCGGCGACACCCAGTACAAGAACCAGGCGCCCATCACGCCTGCCGATGTGCCCGCGCCGGCCCACAAGGAAACCAAGCGCGAAGGCAAGCCCGCATCCATCGGCGTGGGCAACGGCGGCGGCGGTGGCGGCCAGGCCAAGAAGGGCGCCCCGCAGATCGAAGGCGGCAGCGAAATCGCCAAGGACCAGAAGGTCGGCGACGGCAAGATGGAAGAGGTGATGAACACCCTCAACGACGTCATTGCCGTCATCGAGGGTGTGGGCGCTGCCGGCGAGCTCTTCGGGATGCTGGCGAGTGCGCTCGCGGCGCTGGCCACCTTCGGTCCGGCCGGCCTCGTGGTGCACATCGTCTGGAACATCTTCACGGGCGAGCTTTCCTGGGACAAGATCAAGACCGCCGTCACCAAGGTGGTCAAGGCCGTCCAGGCCGCCGGTCGCCTCCTGCGCAAGCACTTCCCGGGCTGGTGGAACAGCATCGTCGACGTCTTCAACGGCGAAAAGCCCGGTCTGCTCGACGCCCTCTTCGGTGCCGACGACCGGATGCGCGAAGCCGTGGGCCGCGGCGACCACAAGTACGCGCCCTACGACATGCACAAGGAAATGGTCAACACCATGAAGGGTGGCTGGCTCTCCACCGACGACGCCAACTGCATCGCGCAGGTGTTCGAAGTCGCCGCCCAGCGTGGCTGGCTGTCGCGTCTCGTCTCCGCGTGTGGCGGTGCCGACGAGTTCATCGACGGCTGGAGCACCGGCTTCGACGACAGCCGCATCAAGCGGGTCTTCAACCGCAACGGCATCAAGTACGACGACTGAGATAGTGGGGCCCCCCACCACGGGGCCCCCTCTCTCCGGAGCACATCATGAGTTCGATCGAAGCGGCGCTCGCTGCAGCTACAGCGACGGCGGAGCGATTTGTTGCGTTGGTTGCGGAAGGCAACGAAGACGGCGTGCGTGCATTGTGCACAGAGGCGGGCTGGGAAGGCGGCGACACACGGGTCTACGGCCTGGTGCGGCAAGCCCAACGCAAGGGGCTTGTGTTGGATCTCTTCGGCGAGCCTCGCAAGCTTGCGAATCGGGCGGCTCAGCTGGTGGTGCTGTCTCATCCCGCTCGACCGCGTCCGCTGGGCGACCTCTGGCTTCTGTTGGAAGACGCTGGCGAGGGTTGGCTGGTTGTTGGCGCAACCAAGCTACGCGAGCACGCAGGCCTGTTCCTCTGGAAGGCGCTCGGCGGCACGCTTGCGTTGGCTGACTTGGATCCCAGCCCCCGTGGCGATGCGTTCGCAGCCAACGTTCTGGCGAGCCTGCAGGATGGCGTGGTGCCCGAGCTTCCGTTCGGCTCCGAATTGCTTTCCGAGCGCCTCCAAGCGGACGGTGTGTCGGTGAAGGCGCTGCGGTCGGTGGAGCTGCTGCCGGTGTCCCGTGCGGCCGTGGGCTTCGGCTTCACCACCCCCGACGACAGCCTGGGCTACGACGTCTGGCTCATCCTCAGCCTGAGCAGCCGCGAGCCCACCGTCGTGGGCGCCACCGAATTCCTCGGCCTCGAGCCCCTCTTCAAGGCCGTCGAGGTGGACTGGCCCCACGAAGACCCCGACCGACCCGGCCATGCCATCCCCGGCTACGAAGACCCCACCGACCCCGAAGGCGGTCGTGTCGTGCTCGAGGGCATCCTCCGCAGCATCCTGGTGGCCAGCGGCGCCGACCCCTCCGGTCTTCCCGAAGACGACCCCCGCCGCAAGGCCATCGGTGAGCTGTTCGCCGGCATCCGTCGCATGGCTCCCAGACAAGGCGAGGACCCCCACGACACCAGCCTCGACGCCATGGCCGAGGCGATGCAGCCCAACCCCGATGCGCCCATGCCGCTGCAGCTTCCCCCCGAAGTGCAGGAGCGGGTGGCGCTCGCGCTGGAGTCCATCGAGGCCCGCACCCCCGACGGTCCTGCTGGCGACGAAGCGCGCAGCGAAGAAGCGGTGGCCTTTGTCCAGACACAAGGTGCCGAGCTGGTGAGCGGCATCTTCCAGGCGTTCTTCGAGGGCATCAACCCGCAGGGTGTGAAGCTCACCACGCTGGAGCAGCGGGTGGGGGAAGACGGCCAGCCCGAGCTTCGCGCGATTGTGGATCCGGCCGAGCTGCTGGGCGACATCTCGGGTGGGTTCGACGAAGAGTAGGTCGGCTCACTTCCACACGGTCGCGGGCTTCCACCCGGGGTGGACGGGACCGTCGTCGTGCCTGTGTGAGGGGCGGCAGGCTGTATCCGACAGGTGTGTGCGCGGATCGAAGCATGGATTCACTGGTGGTCTGCAAAGTGACCTGTCATAGGGTGTAGTCGGCGTGGGTTCGTGCCACGAAAGTGTATCCGTCGATGGGTACGGGTTGTGGCTGGATTCGCTACCGGCCGAGCGGGGGGCGCTGTACATGTCTGGTGTCGCTGGGGGGCACCTCCCCCGACCGACCCCAGCCGGAGCCAACCCATGCACATCCAGAACCTCGCCCCGTGGACCATCACCGGCCTCGCACTCGCGCTGTCTGCGTGGTCATGGACCGCCTCGCACATCTCCACTCCGGTGGAGACGGTCACCCCGCCGACCCCCGCGCAGGTCGCACCCCACCTTCCACTGGTGGCGTCAGTGTCGGCTCCCGCCCTCGACCCGTCCGACCTCCAGGCTGCGGTCCAGGCTGCGGTGCGGGCCGAGCTGGCTGCAGTCGAGCGTCCAGCCCCGGCTCCCGACCCCGAGGTGGAGGAGGTGATGGCCGATGTGCAGGACTCCGCGCTCGGCTTGGTCGACGACTTCATCGAGTACGGCGACGTCACCGAAGACGACAAGCGCATGCTGCTCGACGAGATCTCGCAGCTCGACCAGGCGCACGCCGAAGCGGTCATGACCGCCTACTTCGACGCCCTCAACCGAGGCGACATCCAGGTGATGGGCAGCCCTCTGTAGGTCCCCCCCACACCCCTCGAAACCGAACCGATTCCCCCAGTCGGCATGCCGACGCACACCCCGCCAACCCCCCGCCCGATGTAGGGCACTGTCTCCAGGAGTACTCCCCATGTTCAACCGCCTTGCCGCCGCTGCTGCACTCCTCGCCCTCTCCTCCACCGCCGCTGCCGGCTACGTCATGACCACCAATGTGGTGGCTGCATCGGGCAGCTACGCCTATGGCAGCATGCGCGACGCCCGCGACTCCTCCAACGCAAACGAGTACATCGGCTGCGACGTGGGCACCCCCGCCACCGGCTCGGCCTACGTGAGCTGCTACGCCTACACGGGCTCGGTCTTCTCGTACTGCTACAGCTACGACGCCCACATGGTCGACGCGGGCCGTTCCATCAGCAACGGCGACTACCTCTACTTTACCGTGGGCGCCAACTCGGTGTGTTCCAACCTCACGGTGCGTACGTCGTCCTACGACCTGTAGGCGCAGGACCACCGAGACGCCGTGTGCGACCTTCCCTTTCGGGCGCTGAAGCGCCTGTTCACGCCCTCACTCGGGTGGTTGTTCGGCGGCGACTGGTCCCTCTTCGGTGGCTGCGCGCAGTCGAGCCGTCAGCAATGCCGTCAGTCGAGACCGCAGCCACAGGTGGGCGCGGTCGCTGTCGTGGGTCGTGTGCCAGCTCAGCGAGATGGTGAGCGGTGCAAGCTGGTGCGACAGAGGGTGGGGCTGGGGCGAGGCGCCGCAGGTAGAGGCCAGGTAGGCCGCGGCGGAGGTGGGAAGGGACACCACCATGCGCGTGGTGGCGAGCAACATCGGGAGCTCGGCCACGCTGCGGGTCTCGTACGCGATGTGGCGAGACAGCCCACGGGCCTGGAGCAGGCGGTCGATGGGCGTGCGGTCCTGTTCCGGGCCCAGCACCACCTCGAGGTGCCGACTCTGCAGCCAGGTGTCGAGGTCGAGGGGCTTGCCGACACACGGGTGCTGAGCGCCGACCAGCACGCTCCAGCCCGTCCCACAGTCGGCCAGTGGCTGGACGGAGATGTGGGGGTGGAGGAGGGGGGCCGGGCCGACCACCAGGTCGGTGGTCTCTTCGAGCAGCGCGGCCAGCGGGCTCGCCGACGGCGGACGAATCGCCAAGGTGACGTTGGGGGCGTCGTGTTCGAGGGCAGCCACGAGCTCCGGGATGGCCACGAGCCCGACCAGCTCGGGGACCTGGAGCCGGAAGCGGCGGGTGTCGGTGCGGGGGTTGAAGGCGGCGGCGGCGGGCAGGCGGTCGATGGCGGCGAGGGTGCGCTCCAGCGGGGCCTGGATGGCGTCCGCAAAGGGCGTGCGCACCATGTGTCTTCCGCGGCGGACCAGCAGCGGGTCGCTGAATGTGGTGCGGAGTGTGGCCAGCGACCGGCTGACCGTGGGTTGCGTCTGGCCGATGTGTTGCGCGGCCGCGGTGACGCTCTGGAGGCGGAGCAGGGCTCGGAGCGTGACCAGCAGGTTGAGGTCGATGCCGTCGAGCGGGCGAGGCGTGTGAGACATGCTCCACGTGTATGCCGAGAGGGCCGCTGCTGCTCGTTCTATGTTCTGAAGCGCATACCGTGGAAGCTATCTGGGCATGGCCGCCGGCCCGGTCGAGGCCTATTTCCGGATCGACTCCAGGAGAACACCATGCGTGGTCGACAGCGCACCTTCACCACTTCGGTCTTCTACGGGCACCTGCGGCGGGCCCTCGCCATCGCCACACACGCCCTGCGTGCTCGGGAAGCCCTCGGGAAGCAATTCTCGGCCAAGCTGATGCTCGCGGCCTCCGAGGTGAACGGCTGCCGGATGTGCAGCTACTTCCACACGTCGGCGGCGCTGTCGGAGGGCGCCAGTGAGCAGGAGCTGAGCGAGCTGGTGGGGGGCGACTTCGGTGCGCTGTCCCCGGAGCAGCTGGCGATGGTGGTGTTTGCTCAGCACTACGCCGATGTGGGGGGCTCGGTGGAGCCCGAGGCGTGGCACGGGCTGGTGCGGAAGGTGGGACACGAGACCGCGGTCCATGCGCTGGCGCTCACAAAGGTCATCATGGTGGGCAACATCCACGGCATCAGCCTCGATGCCGCCTGGCAGCGGCTCCAGAGAAGACCGCTGGCGGAGAGCCGCCTGGCCGACGAGCTGGTCATCGGCCTGGGGGTGCTCTTCATGGTGCCCGTGGCGCTGGTGCAGAACCTGGTGGGCTCGCCCGAGAATCCGTGGGAACGGGCCGTGGGGCGTCAGATCCCCAGCACCTGAATCGCCATCCCGCTGCTGAAGATGGCCAGCCCTGCGAGCACGTGCGCGTAGCGGTGCACCTTCTTCACCGACACCATCCGCAGGCCCAGGCTGCCCACCGTGGCCATGCCCATCATCATCGCGATGGTGGTGACGCTGAAGGTGCCGGCCACCGCGGCCACGCCGGTCCAGTCGTGCTTCCAGGCGGGGGCCATCAGGAGGGGAATCAGAGGCTCGCAAGGGCCCAGCACGAAGATGATGAACACAGCCCACAAGGTGAGGCCGGCGCCGGCATGCGCGTGGAGGTGGCCGTCTTCGTGGCTGTGGCCGTGGGTGTGCATGGTGCCGTCGTCGTGGGCGTGCACGTGCGTGTGTTCCTTGCCGCGCATCAGGCGCACACCGGCCCAGGTGGCGTAGACCAGGCCGAAGGCGATGAGGCTCCAGGCGGCCAGGCTGCCGCGGACAGACTCGATGTCGACGAGGTCGGAGACGGCGTAGCCGAGGCCGATGCCGGCGAAGCCCAGCACGATGCTGCCGATGACGTGGCCCAGGCCGCACAGAGCCGTGATGCCGAGCACCTTGGACAGCGGCCAGTTGCGCGCCCGGCCGAGCACCACGAAGGGCAGGTAGTGGTCGACGCCGATGAAGGTGTGGGTGCCGGCCACAGTGACCGAGGCGACGAGCAAGGTGGCGAGGGATGCGTCCAAGGACCCTCCACGCCGGGGCTTCAAGGCGCGGCGAGGCTACGGAAAGGTGCTGACGACGACGCCCAGAACGGAATCTGCAGAGACGGCGCCGTAGTCGCGGCTGTCGGTGGTGATCTCACCGTCGCCACGGAGAAAGAGCCGGCCATCGGGCTCGACTCGGTGGACCCGCTTGATGACGGTGTGTTGGTCGGCAGGCAGCTGCGCGACGACCACATCGCCTTGTGTGGCAACGCCCTTCTTCAACAGCACCGTGGTGCCGTCGGGAAGGGCGGGGGCCATGCTGCGCCCTCGGACGAGAAACCGAGTGCGCCGGCCGACCAACCACGCCAGCAGGTCGCGGGGCGTGGCGGGTCCAACCATGGTTCAGCTGGCGGTGTAGTAGGTGACCTTGCGGCCCTTCACGCCCCAGAACAGCTCGTGCACCTTTTCCATGGTGTCCATGAGCTCGTTGGCAGCTTCGAGGCTCACGTGCACCTTGACGGTGGAGCAGAGCTTGGCGGCCTTCCAGAAGACTTCGTGGATCTCGGGGTTGGCTTCCACGTGATGGGGCTTGAAGAAGTCGGTCCAGAGCACCAGCAGCTCTTCCTTGCACAGATGTGCCTGCTCGTCCTTGATCTGGACGTAGCGGGAGAAGGTGTTGTGGTACTTGACGTAGGCGTCCTTGTCGGACGGGTCGGGCACTTCGAGGGCCAGGATCTTCTTGGTCATCGACACGGCGGCTTCGGCGGCGATGCGGGCCGAGGCGGGGTCGTAGACGCCACAGGGGCCGTCGCAGTGGGCGTCGGCGACGGGGGCGGGGAACTGGCGGTCGAGGCGGGCGAGCAGTCGGCGGATCATGGACCTTCCTGGGTGCGAGGCTCGGGGGGGGCACTATCGAGCCCAATTGGGGTGTCAAGGCAGTTGGTGGATGGGTTCGGTCAAGCGTCGGGGAGGATGAACCAGCCGTCGCCGAACTCATGGGCCAGCCAGCCGGCATCTTGGCTGGAACGGGCGGCGCGGACCAGCAGCGGGCGGGGGGCGAAGGCCTGCAGCAGCTCGAAGTGGCTCTCACCCGGCAGGTGCACATTGGTGAGGATGCCGTCGACGAGGTGCAAGCGGGACGATGGGCCGAGGCGGAGGTCGGTGGTGCCCTCGAGGACACCGCCCTGCTGGTGGCTGCCTTCGAGGGCGCGGACCACACTGGTGCCGACGGCCACCACACGGCCACTTCTGGCCCGGGTCTGGCGGACGTGGTCGAGGGTCTCGGATGGAATGCGGAAGCGCTCGGGCAGAGGCAGCGCGGCGTCGAGGGTGGGGTCTCCGGTGGCGGAGAGGCCTGCGGCGTGGGTGAGGCGCGCGATGTGCACGCCCTTGTCGCGGGCGGCGTCGAGGATGTGCCACGGCACCAGCCGACCGGCGGACGGCATCTCCACCGCCCACGGGCAGCCGCCGAAGCCGGTCTGGACGGCCTGAAGGGGGACGTCGCGGTCCATGTAGCTGTACTGCACGGGGGCGCCGGCCTCGTAGACGGCGCGGGTCCAGCCGGGGTGGTCGTCGGCGAAGCGAATGGCGCGCATGCGTGTGTGGTCGGGGTGCAGGTCGATGACCTGAACGGGGAGACCCGAGGCGAGCTGGAGGTGGTCGCCGATGGAGCGCGGCGGCGGCTCGGGTCGATGGTCGGTGTCGTCGCGCCAGGACCCGGCGCCGAGCTCGACCGCCCACCAGCCGTGGTCGGGTCGCTTGCCGAGGAGACGCAGCTCACCCCCGTCTTGAAGGCGGAGGACAGCGGGCAGGGTGGACGCATCGTTGACGACCAGGAGGTCGCCTTCGCGGAGGATGTCGGCCGGACCGCGATGACCGAGGGGCGTGACGGTGTGGGCCAGCGGATTGATGTGGAGCAGCCGGGTCTGGCGGGGAAGGCGGTCGGGGTTGGCGGCGGCAGGTACGTGAAGGGGGCGCTGGCGGGCGTTCATGCGGCCCTCCGGAGGTCGGCGACACGGACACGGGCGCCCGTGTCGAGGTGCGGGAGTGCGTGGAGGAGTGTGGCGGCGACGTCGGCGGGCCGGGAGAGGCTGGTGGGGTCGGCGTCGGGGATGGCGGCGGCGTGCATGGCGGTGTCCATCTCGCCGGGGTCGACGGCGACGGCAGTGACCCCGCGGTCGCCCAGCTCGGCGGCCCAGGTGCGAGATAGGTGGTCCAAGGCGGCTTTCGAGGCACCGTACGGACCCCAGCCTGGGTAGCTCTCGACAGCGGCGTCTGACGAGATGTGCACGAGCGTGCCGCGTCCGCGGAGGGCCATGCCGCCGGCCACCAGGCGGGTGAGACGGAAGGGTCCCAGCAGGTTGACCTCGAGGACGTGTCGGAACTCGGCGTCGGACAGGTCGAGGAGCGGGGGCAGCGGTGTGGGGCCGAGCGTGCTGGCGTTGTGGACGACCAGGTCGAGCGGCCCGACCAGCTGTGTGGCTGCCCCGATGATTCTGGCGGCGTCGGCGGGCTGTCCGACATCCCCCACCAGTCCGTGGGCCTCGGCACCTGCGGCGCGAAGCTCGTCTACGACCTGCTGGAGGGCATCCTCGCCACGCGCCACGAGCACGACCGGGACGCCGGAGCGGGAGAGCTGGCGGGCGAGCGCACGACCGAGACCGCGGCTGGCACCGGTGATGAGGGCGTTTTGGTAGGACGACATGGGGGCTCCGGGTGTGGCGTCGGCAGGAGCGCCGCTCGCACCCGTGATGTACGCTCGGTTGGCCATCGAGGTGGCCGAACGGTCAATGAAGTGGCAGCCCGCTGTTGGATTGACCGCCCGAAAGCTGGAGCTCTCCATGTCCACCCCCTCGTCGATGGAACGTCAGGCCGCCGATCTGGCCCGCAACATCCGCACTCTGCGGGAAGCCCGCGGTCTGTCACAGACCCACGTGGCCAAGCTGGCGGGGGTGCCGCGTGCCACGTGGTCCAACCTGGAGAGCGGCGGCGCCAACCCCACGCTGTCGGTGCTGACCCGGGTGGCGGCGGCGTTGCGGGTGAGCGTCGAAGAGCTGCTGGCCCCGCCCCGTGCCCGCTGTCGGCTGTTTCGGGCCGATGAGCTGCGACGGAAGACGCGCGGCAGCGTGGTGGTGCGCGAGCTGCTGCCCGACCCTATTCCGGGGCTGCAGCTCGAGCGGATGGTGGTCCCCGCGGGAGGCCGCATGACGGGCACGCCCCACACACCGGGCACCCGCGAGTACCTCACCTGTGAGCGCGGCCTGCTCACGCTCACCGTGGAAGGCGAGACCTACCAGCTGAGCCCGGGAGACGTGCTGGTGTTCCGCGGCGACCAGAAGCACGGCTACGGAAATGGCGGCCGGGAGGAGGCGGTGGGCTACTCGGTGGTGGTGGTGGACCCGCGGGGGCTGTAGCGGTCAGTGCCGGTGGGGGCTGTCGAGGTGGTCGAGGTGGCGGTCCCATTGGGCCAACATGTGGGCGGCCATCGCGGCACCCAGAGGCATGGTGACCAGGAAGCCGAAGTAGCAGGCGAAGATGCCCGTGTACATGGCCATCATGGCGGCGAACAGCCCTGCCAGGGTGATGATGTACGACATGGGGTGGGCGATGATGACCTGAATGGACCGCTTCCACCGCATCAGCGCGAAGAGGTCGCCGTTGAGGGCGCGTCGGCCGAGCTCTCCGCCAACAAAGTAGCTGGCGAACATCAGCGCAATCATGGGCAGCTGGATGACAAAGGTGCCGATGAGCACGGATATGGCCGCTGCTTCGCTCTGGCCCGCGGCTTCGAGGCCCGCACCGAACACGAAGAACAGGCCCATCGTGCCCATCATGAGGAAGGTCCAGATGAGCGAGCCGACGAGCAGGCTGCCGGTCAGGCGCAAGCCGCCGGAGAAGTGGCCGCTCCAGTCGACGTCGGGCAGCCTTTCGAGGGTGCCGGCGCGCACGCCGTTGTAGATGTCTTGGATCCAGCCCATCATCAGCACGATGCCGTAGATGGGCACCAGGTACACCACGCCGAGCAGGAGGGCGGGCTTCCACCAGCCGGGGTGCTGGAAGGGGAACTGCAGTGCGATGGCGGGGTCGACCTTGGAGGGGTCGCCGGAGTCTACGCCGGGGGGCCTGTCCATGGGGCCGCCGGATGGCAGGCCGTGGAGGTCGGCTTTGGGGGGGGCGTAGGGGGAGTCGTACGGGGTGGCGTCGAAGTCGGACACGGTGGGCTCCTGAGGTGCTGAGCGTAGCGCGGGAAGCCACAACGAACGGGGACCCGGGTTTTTTTCGACGAAGTGTGGCTTCAGGCCGGGTTGGTGGGTGCCGGGGAGGCGGGGGCGCGCCGGTCGAGCTTTCCGCGGGCTGTGGTCGGGAGCGCAGACACGCGCTGGAAGCGGGTGGGGACCATGTAGGGGGGCAGCGCTCGTGCCACGTGTCGGGCGAGGTCGCGGTCGGGCTTCGTGCTCACCACTTCGGCGAGAAGTTCAGGGCCGTCGACCGACACACGGGCGGCTGTCACATCCGGGTGGGCGAGCAACACGCCCTCCACCTCTTCGGGCTGGACCCGGAAGCCCTTGTGCTTGAGCATGGTGTCGAGTCGGCCCAGTGCGTGGAGCAACCCATCGTCGGAGCGTCGGACGCGGTCGCCGGTTCGCAGCCAGCGGCCGTCGGGTCGGTCGACCAGCGTGGGGGTGGGACGGTTCCAGTAGCCGGACATCACGGAAGGACCGGACACCCACAGCTCTTCGGTGTCGGGGTGAATGTAGAGACGGGCGCTGCTGGCTGCGGTGCCGATGGGGACGGGACCGCTGGGTGGGGTGTCGAGGCGGTGGGCGCAACATACGTTGGTCTCGGTGGGACCGAAGAAGTTGTGGACCGGTCGGTCGGGTAGCGCAGCCATGAGCTGGGCGAGCGCGGCGGGTGCGAACGGCTCGCCCGCATAGACGATGCAACGCAAGACAGTGAGTGCAGAGAGGGGCGTGGACAGCAGGCGCTGCCAGACCGACGGCACGGTGTAGATGACCGTGCAGGTGGACAGCGCGGTGGCGAGGGTGGCCGGGAACATGGTGGCGCCGGCTGGGATGACCACGGTGGCGGCACCCACGAGGCCAGGCGCGAAGAGCTCGAGGGTGCAGAGGTCGAAGGACAGCGGGGACAGGTGGGCGATGCGGTCGGTGGGGCCCAGCTCGAGTGTGGGGACGGCCCAGGCCACGAACGCGTGCACCGCGCGGCCAGACAACACCACACCCTTGGGCCGGCCGGTGGAGCCCGACGTGTAGAGGATGAGGGCGGGGGCGTCTGGGGCGACGGGGGCCGGGGGGACCGCAGGCGCGCGCTGGGTGAGCTGGACGACCGGGAAGTCTACATCGCGGAGGGTGCGGGCGTGGCGTCGGGCGGTGCGCTTGTCGACGAGGATGGCCGACAGCTGGGCGTCTTCGATGACCTGCGTGAGCCGTGCCGGCGGGTGGGAGGGGTCGAGAGGGACGACCGCTGCACCCGCGGAGAGGATGGCGTGCACACCGATGGTGGTGGGGGCCGAGCGGTCGGCGAGCAGGCCCACGCGTGTGTTGGGTTGGACGCCGGCCTGTGCCAGGGCTCCGTGCAGGCCGCCTACCTCGCGGTTCAGGTCTGACCAGGTGAGCCGGGAGTCGCGGTCTTCCAGAGCCAGGTGCCGGGGCGTGCGTGCGGTGGTGGCCACACGCGCCTCGACCAGGGGATTCATGCGCCCATCATCCGGGCGATGAGGTTGCGCTGGATGTCGGAGGTGCCCGAGTAGATGAGGCCGCAGGTGGCGTCGCGGACGGCACGTTCGATGCCGTTGCCTTCGACCAGGCCGCTGGCGCCGAAGGTGCGCAGGGCGGTGAGCGCGGCCTCCAGGTGGGCCTCGGAGGCGGTGAGCTTGGAGATGGCGGCTTCGGCGGGGGCGGTCTTGCCTCGGGAGACCTGCCAGGCCGCCTTGTAGAGGAGCAGCCGGCTGCGGTCGAGGTCGGCGCGGAGGTTGGCGAGACGGTGGGTGACGGCCTGGTGGGACCGCAGCGCGGGGGTGGTGCCGCGGGGCTTGCGGGCGTGGCGCAGGCTGGCGGTGAGCAGGCGGTCCATGCTGCCGAGAGCGGCGGTCATGATGCCGATGCGCTCCCACTCCATGGCGGCGAGAAAGAGCTGTGCGCCGGCTCCTTCAGGGCCGATGCGGCGGTCTTCGGGGACCTGGACGCGGTCGAAGGAGACGGGACCGACGGCGCAGGTGCGCAGCCCGATGCGGGGCACATTGGGGTGGCGGGTGACGCCGGGGGCGGTGCCGTCGACCAGAAAGACGGACAGGGAGGCGAAGGGCGGACCATCGGCGGTGCGGGCGAAGACGAGGATGCGGTCGGCGATGGGGCCGTTGGTGATCCACACCTTCTCGCCGGAGAGGACGTAGTGGTCGCCGTTGCGGGTGGCTCGGGTGGCCATGTGGAAGGCATTGGACCCGGACGCGGCTTCGGTCATGGCGAGGGCGTAGATGACTTGGCCCGACGCGAGCTCCGGGATGTACGTGGCCTGTTGGGTTGGAGCGCCGCCGCGGAGGATGGGCAGGCACCCGAAGAGGTGGGCGTGGGCGGCCAACAGGAGCCCGCCGTCGTCGCAGCCTCGGGCCAGGCCTTCGTGGGCGTAGACGGTCTGGAGCAGGGAGAGGCCCTGTCCGCCGTGTTCGCTGGCGGTGGGTAGGCCCAGCAGTCCGGCCTCGGCGAGGGCATTCCAGGCCGCGCGGGAGAATGTGGCGGTGCGGTCGCGGGCCTCGACATCCGGGGCGAGGGTGCGGCCAAGGGTGCGGGCCCGGTTGTGGCGGGCCTGGTCGTCCGGGCTCCAGCCAAAGTCCATCAGACCGACGCGCCCTGCGACTGGAGGTAGCCGACCACGCGATGGACGGTGTTGAAGCGGTCCATCGTGATGTCGCCCATGTGCACCGACACACCGAAGCGGTGGTCGAGGAACTCGAGGAGGCGCAGGAACGACATGGAGTCGAGGATGCCGGCCTCGAAGAGGTCTTCGTCGGGGTCGACCTCGCCGTCGCCGTACAGGAAGTCCTCGATGATGAAGTCGGTGACGACGGACAGGAGGGTCTCTTCCATGCGGGGCTCCGAGCGGCGGCGGGGGTGTGGTCGACCCCGTAGCCACTTTGGAGCGTTGGTGCGCGGTTCACGGTGACGCGGGGCCGTGTACGGAGTAGCGAAGGGGGCCCGTGGCCGGACGCGCGCGCGGGAAGAGGTGTGACATGTCGAGCCGCGCGCTCGTGGTGCTCGGGACGGCCAGCCAGGTCCCCACGCGTCATCGCAACCACAATGGGTACTTCATCCGCTGGGATGAGGTGGGTGTGCTCGTCGACCCTGGCGAAGGCACGCAACGTCAGATGATTCTCGGCGGAGTACGGTCCAGCCGCATCCACCACATCTGCATCACGCACTTTCACGGTGACCACTGCCTCGGCCTGGCCGGCGTCATCCAGCGGATTTCCTTGGATGGCGTCCAGCACGAGGTCTACGTGCACTACCCGGCCTCGGGCGAGGCGTACTTTCGGCGGCTGCGGCGGGCGAGCATCTTCCAGGACCGCAGCAAGCTGGTCCCCATGCCCTTCGACGCACCCGGCGTGCTCTTCGAAGGCGATGACTACACGCTGTCCACCGAACGCCTCGACCACACCGTGCCCGCCTGGGGCTTCCGCATCCAGGAGCACGACCGACGGGCGGTCGACCGCTCCAAGCTCGCGGCGCTGGGCCTGAAGGGACCCCTGGTGGGACGGCTCGTGAAGGAAGGGTCGGTCGAGGTCGATGGGCGGACGGTGCGTCTCGAAGACGTGAGCATCCCCCGACCCGGGCAGGCGCTGGCCATCGTGATGGACACCCGTCCCTGTGCAGGCGCCGTGGCACTGTCGCGCAACGTCGACATGCTCGTGTGCGAGAGCACCTACCTGCGCACCGAAGAGCCCGAGGCGTGGGAGCGGGGCCACATGACCGCCGGCCAGGCCGCACAGCTCGCGGTCGATGCGGGGGCACGCTCGCTCGTCCTCACCCACTTCTCCCAGCGTCACCCCGACCACACCGTCTTTCTCGACGAAGCCCGCCCCATCTTTGGAGACTGTGTGGCCGCGGAAGACGGCATGGTCATTCCCGTGCCCAAGCGGAGTGCCCGATGACGCCCCGCGCCCCCACCCCGCCCCTGTCGGTCGCCCCCATGATGGAGCGCACCGACCGCCACTTTCGGCGCCTGATGCGGTCCATCACCCGCCACACCCTGCTCTACACGGAAATGGTCACCACCGGGGCCATCCTGCAGGGACCGCGCGCCCGGGAGCTGGCCTACTCCACTGCCGAGCACCCCATCGCTCTGCAGCTCGGCGGCGACGACCCCACTGCATTGGCCGAGTGCGCCCGCATCGCCGAAGACCGGGGCTACGACGAGGTGAACCTCAACGTGGGGTGTCCGTCGAGTCGGGTGCAGGCCGGCAGCTTCGGCGTGTCGCTCATGGGCCGGCCTGAGCGGGTGTCGGCGGCGGTGGTGGCCATGCGGAAGGCCGTCTCCATCCCTGTCACCGTCAAGCACCGCATCGGCTTCGACGACCTCGACCGCTACGAAGACATGCTGCGCTTCGTCGACATCGTCACCGAGTCCGGCTGCGACCGCTTCACCGTGCACGCCCGCAAGGCCTGGCTGAAGGGCCTGTCGCCGAAGGAAAACCGGAACGTGCCGCCGCTTCGCTATGCCGACGTGTGGCGCCTCAAGGCCGAGCGACCGCACCTGCCCATCGAGATCAACGGCGGCATCGTCGACATGGACACCGTGGCCCAGCACCTGTCGCACGTGGACGCCGTGATGATCGGTCGCGGGGCCTACGACAACCCGATGTCATTCGCCACCGCCGACACCCGCTTCTTTGGTGCCGACGCCGACCCTCGGGGAACAGACCCCGACCCCTTCACCGCCCGCGCCGAAGTGGTGGGTGAATTCGCCGACTATGTCGAGCAGGTGATGCGAGACGAAGGCGGCTACCCCAGTGCAGCGGGTCGGCACGCCTTGAACCTGTACAAGGGGCTTCCCGGCGCCCGGCGCTGGCGGCGTGTGCTCACCGAGGGCCTGGCGAAGAAGGTGCCCGTGGATGTGCTGCTGCGGGAATCGCTCGGGGTGTTCCGCCGCTGACCCGAGGGTGCAACCGTGGAACGCTGGTGGCACAATCGATGTGCGCCACCCCATTCCCCGACCCGCCCCGTGGACCCTCTGCTCCCCTCCAGTTCCTTCGACGGACCCGAGCCCCGCGACAAGCGTCTGGGGCAGGTGGTGGATGGCCGGTACCGGCTCGATGCGCTGTTGTCGTCGGGGTCGATGGGACGCGTGTACCGGGCGCAGCAGCTCAACCTCGACCGCACGGTTGCGGTCAAGATCATGGACCTCGACCCCACCCTCATCCGCACGCCCGAGGTGGCGTCGTATGAAAAGCGGTTCCTGAACGAAGCGGCCGCGCTGGCCCGGCTGCAGCACCCCAACACCGTGCGCATCTTCGACTTCGGTGTGGGCGATGGCATGCCCTACATCGTGATGGAGTACATCCAGGGGCGGTCGCTGAGAGAGGTCATCCAGCGGTCGGCGCCCATGCAGCTGGCCCATGTGGTCGAGCTCGCCGACGGCATCTGTCGCAGCCTGGCCGAGGCCCACGCCGCCGGCATCGTGCACCGCGACCTGAAGCCCGGAAACATCCTCATCACCACCGATGTCGACGGCACCGAGCGCGTGAAGGTGCTCGACTTCGGGCTCGTGAAGATGATGGACGGCGACGACATCACGCAGATGGGCCAGATCCTGGGCTCCCCCAACTACATGGCCCCCGAGATCATCCAGGAAGAAGCCGACATCGACGGTCGGGCCGACATCTATGCCCTGGGGGTGGTGCTCTTCCGGATGCTCACCGGCAAGCTGCCGTATGGACGCGCCCGACCGGCCACTGTGTTGGTCGCCCACCTCCGGTCGCCGGTGCCGAGGCTGCAAGACGTGTGGCGAGATGCCGACCTGCCCGAGGTGGTGGAGTGGACCGTGGCGCGCTGTCTTGCGAAGGACCGCGACCAACGGATGGCGTCGGCAGCCATGCTACGCAAGTCGCTACAGGCGTGTCTGCGGGCATCCCAGCGCACCGGGGCGTGGAGTCTTGGCTTGGGTGTGGTGGACGGCAAGCTGGTCGGGCCGCCGCTGCTGATGGACAATGCTGCTGACTCGGGCCCCTCGATGTTGGTGGCGCCCCCCAAGCGCATCGAGATTGTGAACGCCGCTCCTGCGCCTGCGCCGAATGGGCCGACCGAGCGGGTGGGGCCGTCGTGGCGGATGGTGGCGGCGGTGGCGCTTGTGTTGGTTGTGGTGCTGTCGGCGTGGACGGCGATGCAGAGTCGGTCGGAGCCCGTGGCAGTGGCGGCGGTGGTGGAGCCGGTCCAGGAGCCCGCTGCCGAGGCGGTGGGGGAGGCCGAGCCGGAGCCGGAAGCGCCTGAAGTGGTTCCGGAAGCGCCCGAGGTGGTGGCACCGACGCCCGTGAAGAAGAAACGGCGGCGGGCGGCTCTAGCGAAGAAGGTGGAGCAGAAGCAAGAACCTGCGCCTGCTCCCGAGCCTGTGCCCGCGCCTGCGCCGGAGCCTGCGCCCGAGCCGGTGGAGCCCCCATCGGCGCCGTCGGATGACGTGTGGCTGGACGACGACCTGAAGGACCCCTTCGAGTAGGAGGGCCGGGCGAGGGCTACGGGTTGATGCTCGCCGCGTAGAGGCTGTCCTGGACGAACGCGGCCCACCCGGCCTCGACGAAGACCGCACTGGCAGCCCATTCCCAGCCGATCGAGCCCTGGTCGTGAGGGTCGCACTCGTCCACGCCGCGGAGCTTGGCTTCGGGATTGGTGCAGGGGACGTGTCGGACCAGCGGAGCCATGCGGTGTCCGAGGCTGTGTACGAGTGCCAGGGCGCCCTGTTCGTGGTCGAACGGACCGAAGGCGTCGTCGTTCCACAGCAGGACGCCGTCGTCGATGTCCATGGCCACCGTGACGTCGTCTCGTTCGGCGACCGACAGGATGCGAGAGGTGACCAGGCGGTAGAGGCCACCCGGTTCGGAGAGGTGCTGTTGTGCCGCGGTCGCACCGACATCGACGGTGTGGCCATCCGCGAAGATGACCATGATGAGGGTGGTTTCGAGGCTTGGGAGCGCGCCGGGTTCGAGGCCCATGGTGGTGGCGAGGTGCTCCGAGCAGTCGGGCTTCACCCAGTCGATGGTGTGCCAGAGGCGGTCGGGGTGGCGAAGCTCGGTGGAGATTGTCGACGACTCGCACGCCCGGACGGCGGCGTCCCAGTCGGCGGGGGGGCGGGTGGGGAGCGGAGAGCTGGAGCTACCACAGCCGATGAGGAGGCTGGCCAGCAGTGAGGTGTTCCATCGAGACATTGGACGGTCCTACCGGAAGGCTATGTGGAGTTTGGAGCTGTTCCGACTCCATGTTGTTGCCATCCCTGTGTAGTACCCCTGTGTGGTGAGGTTGTCAGGCGCATCCTGATGCCCGGTATGCCTCAAGCCGCCATCGGCGGGTGGCTCATCAGAGATGGAGCTCCAGAAAGCCCCAGATCTGCTCGTTCGACCGTCGAGGGGCGTCGTTGAGCTGAAGGTCGTCCGTGGTTCGGCTGAGGTCGTCGGCCGTCAGCCCGCACCCAGGTGGAACCCGACCTCGAACCCCGCCTGGAACATGAACATCCAGTCGTCGCCGCCGGCGTAGGGAAAGGATGCCGCCATGTCGGTGGTGCGGACCCAGGTCATGGGCACTGCCACCGAGAGGTCGAGCGCGCCGAAGCGGGTGATGGGCCACCCGGCGCCCACCGACCAGTCGAGGCGCGGACCGAGGAAGTCCTTCTGCACAGGGCGGTCGCCGAAGGCGCTGCGGGTGGTGGTGAGGGTGCCCCAGGTGGGGCCGAAGTGGGCGTCGACGTGGATGTGGGTGGGGGACTTCGACCGGCGCATGGAGCGGGTCTTGCCCGACTCGATGAGGCCGATGCCGAAGGCCCACTGCTCGAAGCCGTAGTCCACCTGGTCTTCGAGGAAGCCCCCGCCCCGGACCACGCCGTTGAGGGTGCCCTCGATGTACTCGAGCTGGACGCCGGGGGCAGCGGCCTTGGGGAAGAGCTTCGGAAGGTGCAGGCCGGCCGAGGCGCCCCGCATCCAGCCGGTGGCGTCGTCGCTGTCTTGGATGACCTCGCCGCTGTCGTCTTCGAAGTCCTCGGGCAGCAAGCCCCACAGCAGCTGCGGACGGACGCTCAGCACTACGGCGTTGCGGGCATGGAGACGGCTGTGGCTGGCGACATTGGACTTCTTCTTGTTCGACTTCTTTCCGGAAGACTGCCGGTGTTGGGCGCCGTGGGCCTCGGGAGGAGGGAGCTCGGCGGCGGCGAGGGAGGCGAGGAGTGGCAGGACGACGAGCAGCATGGAGCACCAGCAGACGTGGGAGGGGGGGACTGTGCTTCGTGTGACGGACCTTGGACGAAACGGCATGGCGCGAGTTGGATAGAGCTACACGGAGCCACCTCGACCCACCGGAGCCGCTGTGTTGAACGCCCTCACCCATCCTCGCCACGACGTTCGGGAAGCCGCCCGCGACGCGCTGCTGTGCCCCGGCACCGATGCGCTCCACGAGATCAGCCGGTCGGCCTTTGCCGAGCTGGGGCCGCGCCGGGGAGCGTTCTCCACCTGGTGCCGTGTCGGAGCGACGAAAGCAGACCTCCTGGCGCTTCTTCCCGAGGTCCGGTCTTCGGGCGCGCTGGCAGCGGTGGATCTGGTACGGGCGCTCTCGCGGGTGGCCGGGGAGTCGGAGCGTGTGTGGGCCCGGGATGCGCTGGCCGACCCTGCTCTGCCGCCCGCGCTGCGTGAGCCCTGCCTGGCGGTCCTGCTGCGGGCCGGAGAAGTGCCCTCTGACATGGACATCCTCTCCGAGCTGGATGGAGCCGAAGCCTTCCACGGAGGTGCGCAGTCGCTGGTCGTGGCGGGCTTGGATGGCGAAGAGCTGGCTCTGGCCATCGGCCTCTCCTTCGACCTCCCCGGGTGGGGCCCGCGGATACTCACGTTGGCGGCGCGCCACCTGCTGGGCATTCCCACGCTCACTGCGGCCCAGCTGTCCGACTGCTGGACGGCCGAGGCGGTCATCAAGGCCTGCTGGGTGGAAGACGACGCCGCGCTGGCGGTCATGCGCGAGCTGTCCGCCGAGTACGAGGCGGCGCTCACGGATGAAGTGAATGGCTGGGCACGGTTTGTAGCGGCGCTGGGTGCGCGGCTCGACCACCTCTCCAAGGAGGGGGGCCCGCCCGGGGGCTGGCGCTCGAAGGCGCGGGTGCTGCACAAGCTGATGCGACGACAGTCATTCAAGGCCCCGGTGGCCCAAGCAGCCATGCTGTTGGCGGCCACCGCGCGACTGGCCTCCTTCCCCGACGATGATGCACACTTCGAGGAAGACGAGGAGGTGCCTCTCTCCGTGCTGCTGGACGTGGCGTCCCGACCGCACGCGAGCGGTCACCCGCTGGTGGTGGACGCCCTGGTGGCGAAGGGGCCCGGCGTTGTGCCGGAGCTCGTGGCGGCCCTCCACATCGATGCCTACTGGCGGTCCTATGTGGTGGTCCAGGCGCTCACGAAGCTGGCCTGGCAGCACCCGGGGTGTGCCGATGGAGCGGTGGACGCGGTCATGCCGCTGTATTGGGACGACTCGGGCGACCTGCTCATCGACAAGACGGCCACCTTTTTCGAGACCCTCACCCCCGCTGCAGTGCCGGCGCTGGTGGGGGCGTCAGAGGCCCACGGCAAGCGCAACTACTCTCTGAGTCGGGCCATCGGCCGGCTCGGCGGGCCGGAGGCGAAGGCTTTCCTGTTGGGGCACGTGGACGACGCATTCTACGAGGAGACGGGGGTGCTCCATGGGTTGTTGAAGCTCGGCGACCCGGATGCCATCCCGCACCTGGCGCAGCTGGAGGGGGAGGACCCATCCGCTGAGGTGGCCCGCGCACTGGTCATTCTCTGTGGTCTCACCGGCGAAGAACCCGATGGTCTGGACGACTGGACAGCCCGTGTAGAGTACGTCGAGCTCGAGCGGCAGAGGCGTCAGGAGGAGCTTCGGGAGCTGCTGATGGCGGCTGCCAGCCGGGAGTCCATGTTCTCGCCGCCCACCCGGGCGGAGCGTCGCCAGAGCGGCGGGAAGAAGCCGAAGCGTCGGATGCCGCGCCGGAAGAAGGGCAAGCGCCGGAAGAAGAAGTAGGCGCCCTATCGCTCGCGCACCACCTCCGCGCCGCCCATCTTCTCCACCACACACGCGGTGTCGGCACAGGCGCCATCGGGGGCGGGTGTGTCGGCGTGGGTGCGCCCGGTGGCCTGGACCACGAGCCGGCGGGCCTTGTCGCCCAGGACGGCTTCGGCGAGCAGGGCCTCGACCTCGGCCTTGTCGAGGGCGGTCAGCAGCCCCACGAGCTGGGCCTTTCGGTCGAAGGTGGTGACCCCCAGGGCGAGGTCGCGGGACAGCTCGCGGGTGCGCTGGTTGAGTGAGGTGGGGGCTTCTTCGAGGCTGGCGATGAGGCCGGCCTTCACGGTCTCGTAGTTCTCTTCGGGCATCGCAGCGAGGTAGCCGCCGAAGCCGTCGAGGAAGGTGTCGATGCGCTCGAGGAGCTTGGTGGGGTCGGCCACGCCGGACTGGATGTTGATGCTGACGCCCGGGACATGCTCGCGGCGGTCGTAGCGGGCCCACACCACGTACCCGAGCTGCTGTTCGGTGCGCAGCTGGGTGAAGGCGGGGGTCTTCATCAGCGTGCCGAGCATGAGCCACGTGGCTTGGGCTTCGAGGGAGGGGTCGGCGCCCTGGAAGAGCACGCGGATGGCGGAGTCGGCGTGGTTGACCTCGACCGTGCGGAAGAGGTCGCGGCCTTCGGGGATGGCGCGGATGACGGCGGGGGCGGGGAAGGCGGGCTTGGCGTCGGCGAGCTGGGTGCGGAGGCGCTTTGCGGCGGCTTCGGTGTCTTCGGCCGAGATGTTTCCGTGGGCGAGAAGCTCGATGTGGAGGCCGCTGTCGAAGAGGCTTGCGCGCCAGGACTCGAGGTCGGCGACGGTGAGGGCCGCGTAGTGGTCGGCGGCCGGGAAGTGGCCCCAGTCGGTGGGGTTCACGGCCTCGTTGAGGGCCCAGCCCACCTGGTCGATGGGGCGGTCGGTGAGGGTGTTTCTGTACTGCCGGATGCGGTCGCGGCGGATGATGTCGAACTGTTCGGGGTCGATGGGGGCCGCGAGGGCGCCGGCGACCAGGGCGTCGAGGACCTCGTCGAGCTTGTCGTCGTAGCCGCGTACTTCGATGTAGAGGCCGTCGGGGTCGGCGTTGAAGAAGGGCTGGATGTTGGCCACTCGGGCCTGGTCGAGCTCGGAGGCCAGGTGCTGTTGGACCAGGGCGGTCCACAGGCGCAGGTTCATCTTGTCGGCGAGGGTGGTGACCTTGCCGGGGAGGTGGATGGTGGCGGCGAGACCGGCGCGCGGGACCTTGAACGAGGTGTCTTGGAGGTGCCAGACCCGAAGCCCGGGCTCGTCGACGATGGGGCCGGGCACCGTGCCGTCGGTGGAAGCATCGAGCAGCGCGGTGTCTTCGGGGACGAACGGGTTCATGGGGGGCAGCGCGAGGCCGGGGTCGGTGGGGGCGTTGGTCCAGTGCTCGATGGTGGCAGGCGCGATGGGCGTGAGGCCGTAGGCGGTGTCGTAGCGGGGCTCGACCTCGGTGGTGGACAGGCCGGGGGCGGTGATGAACATCCGCATGTTGTCGGGACGGATGCGGTCGATGTGCTCCTGGACGAGTGCGGGGTCGTAGGCGTCCCACACGGCCCAGAAGTCGAGGACGTTTTCGGGCGGGTAGAGCTGGAGTGCCCGGGCGCTGTTGCGGGCGAGGCCGGAAGAACGGGCGGGCTCGGCGAACTGGAAGTTGAGCTGGTTGAGCGTGCGGTTCTGCTCCCAGTAGGGCTCCAGGGTGACGGGGTCGGACGCCAGGCGCATGTACTGGAGGATGATGCCCGCGACGTCGTCGACGTGGTCGTAGCCGGCATCGGTGAGGGTGAGCCGCACGGTGAGCAGGCTGTGGTCTTCGGCGCCGTCGTCGCCGGTGGTGAGGCGGGTGATCCAGCCCTTGTCGGTGAGGACCTCGTGGGGGGAGCCGGGGCCCTCTTGGCCGATGAGGGCGGTGAGGAGGTCGAGGGCGTGGGAGCGGTGGTGGGTGAGCTCGGAGGGGACGGGGAACTCGAGGTACAGCTCGCGGATCTCGTCGAGGGGGGCGACGTGGATGCGTGCGCCGACCTGTTCGGGAAGGTGGATGGGGACGGTGCTCTCGGGAGCGGGCTCGCCGGTGGTGGGGACGGCCGAGAAGCGGTCGCGGACGAAGCCTTCGAGGGTGTCGAGGTCTTGGCGGCCCACCACGGTGAGGGCCATGCGGGAGGCGCTGTACTGTTCGTCGTAGAAGCTGCGGAGGTCGTCCCAGACGGCGTCGTCGGGGCGGTCGGCCAGGGTGTCGAGGTTGCCGACGGAGAACTTGGCGAAGCCGTGGTCGGGGTTGCTGGTGGCGCGACGGACCTCTCGGAAGCGGCGGGCCTGGGTCTGCACCTTGAGGCGGTACTCGCTGTTCACGGCTTCGCGCTCGCGGGTGACGTACTCGCGGTCGAGGCGGGGCGACGTGAAGAAGGCGCTGAAGCGGTCGAGGGCGCCTTCGAGGTGGGCGTGGTCGACGTCGAAGTGGTAGCGGGTGTGCTCTTGGCCGGTGCCGGCGTTGGTGCCGCCGCCGTGGGACTGGACGAAGTCGCGGTAGGCGTCGACGTCGGGGTAGGCGTCGGTGCCGAGAAAGAGCATGTGCTCGAGGAAGTGGGCGAGGCCCTCGCGGTCGGGTGGGTCGGAGAACTGGCCCACGTGCACATCGAGGGCGGCGGCGGCCATGTCGGCGTCGGCGTCGTGGACCACCAGCACCTTCATGCCGTTGTCGAGCTCGAAGTAGCGGTACAGGCGGTCGTCGAGCGGCGGGGTGCGGATGACGACGCCCTCGGCTGCGGCCACATCGGGTGGGGCGGCCTTGGGGGCACAGGCGGTCAGCGACAGGAGGAGGAAGAGCTTGGGTGCGCGCATGGATGACCTCGAGACCGGGTGGGTGTAGCCGGTTTCCGGGGGCGCGGTGCCTACCAGCGTTCTCCTGTGAGGATGGCGGCCAGCTCGGCGAATTCGAGCGACATGTCGCCGTCGCGGTCGGGGCGGCGGTCGCGCTCGAGGTGGACGACCGTGCCGTCGGGGGCGACGTCGAAGCGGGCGGCCCACAGCGCCTTGGAGGGGTCGGTCATGGCGCCGTAGCGGAGGTCGTCGAGGTGGACCCGGGTGGTGCCGTCGGGGCGGGCCTCGGTGCGGATGCCGAGCATGTCGTCGGCGAACCAGGCGTAGCGCTGGCCCATGGGGTGGGCGAGGGCGGCTTGGACGGCCGGTCCGTTGTCGGAGACCACCACCTTGGGCACACTGGCGCCGTTTCCGGTGACGGAGGCGTGGCCCACGGCGAGGGTGCCCGAGGCGTCGCGGGCGGCGTAGCGATAGGCGAAGTGGTTGAGCAGCAGGGGCATCACCCGCATCTCGACCGGCTCGAAGCCCGCCTTGTCGAGGGCGTCTTCGGCATGCCCCCACGCGATGCTGTGGTTGACCATGCCCACGCCCAGCCACACGCAGCCCCAGCCCAGTGCGATGGCGGTGATGCGCCGGGTGCGGATGCGCCAGTCGACCGAGCCGCGGCGGAAGGCGAGCACGAGCGCGCCGATCAATGGAAATGTGTAGACCGGATCGACGATGCTGGCGGCGTCGAGGGCGAAGCGGGTGTCGCTGATGGGCGACAGCAGCTGGGTGCCGAAGCTGGTGAAGACATCCAGCAGAGGGTGGGTGATGAGCGCCCAGAAGGCACAATGTGCCCAGGTCTTCCAGTCGCCCTTGCGGCTGATGCGCGCGCCAATCACCCCGGCGACGGCCGCGACGAACGGCAGCACCACCAGGGAGTGGGTGGGGCCACGATGGGCCACGAGATCGAGCCAGGGGTCGATGAAGCCGCTGAAGACGTCGAGGTCGGGGAAGGTGCCGCACGCGGCCCCGAAGAAGAGTGCAGTGCGGCCGAGCTGCTTGCGGAAGCCGGCCTCGGCGATGGCGGCACCGAGCACGGCCTGGGTGATGCTGTCCATCAACCGCCTCTAGGGTTCGGGGGGCTGTGGGCCTAACGTCATCGGAGTGAGGGGCACGGCCCGGCAACAACTCGGGACGCTCAGGACACGGTCGTTGAATACATGAAAACGATTGCGCCCTTTGTGGGGGCGTTCTCGTCGACCAGAAGTTTGATGTGGGGGGTCAACCACCACGCAGACCGATCCGTCCCCGGTACTGGTGGGTTCCCCTACCCACCACCACCACGGGAGATTGAAGATGAATATCGTATTGCTGCTTGCTGGCGCCGCTTTCGCCGACCCCCTCAACGCATGGCCGGGTGCAATGGGAGCAGGAGAGTCGGCTGTCTCCCCCGGTGTTGCGGTCTCCAACAGCGCCACGGAAGGTGGGCTCGCGGTGGGCCAGGGCCTGGGCAACGGCGTCGAGCTGAACGCGGGCGTGGGGTATGCAGACACGGCGGGGTCGGGCTCGGTGACGCTCACGCCGCGGGTGTTCATCATCGACGAGCTTGGGTTTGCGGCGGATGCTTCGATGGACGAGGCGGGCGGCTGGTCGGCCGGACCCGCCATCCACGGAGTGTTCGAGACCGACAACGCCACCTTCATTGCCAATGTGGGTTGGCAACACACCAACGAAGACACCGATGAGGTCTCCGCCACCTTGGTGCCCGAGTTCGGCATCACCGAACGCTTCTCCGTCTACATGGAGTTCACGCCCTCGGTGGACCTGGTCGAGGCGCTTCCCGCCCTCGAGCTGGTGCCGGGAGTGGGCCTGAACCTCGACCGTGAGGGCAACCACGCTCTGTCGATGGGCGTGGGCATTCCCACCGGTGCCCCCGAAGAGGTGTACGGCGGGCTGTGGTACGCCGCCGGCTTCATGGGCTCCCGTCGGCTGGCTGAGCGGGAAGCCTCGAACGGCGGGGCCGTCGCCACGCGGTAGGCGACGCACCCCGGATGCGCGAATGATGCGGGTCGTGGCTCAGGCTGCGGCCCGCACGCCGCTTGCGGTGGGGAAGTGGAAGCGGAAGGTGGTGCCGGCACCCGGTGCGGTCTCGATGAGGATTTCGCCGCCCAGCTCTCGGGTGATCTCGGCGACTGCGGCCATGCCCACGCCCCGGCCAGAGGCCATGCCCACTTCGGTGCGACTCGACACGCCGTCGGCGAAGATGCCGGCCTCGAGGTCTTCCTGGGTGGTGTGCGGCAGGCCGCGCTTGGCGAGGCTGGCGGCGAGGGCCTCCCAGTTGATGCCCTTGCCGTTGTCGGAGATGGCCACCGTCAAGCCGTCGGGCGAGTACTCCACGGCGAAGCGGATGGTGGGCACGAAGTCTTCCGGGGCATCCCAGGGGTCGGGCAGGCCGTGGTCGACCGCGTTGCGGATGACATGGGCGAGGCTGCTCCAGAAGGGCCGCCACAGCTCGGCGTCCAGCAGCACACCATTGTCGGACGACTCGACCTGGATGGTGCCCTTGCCGAGACGGTCGGCCAGCTGTGCGGCGCGTTCGGCCTGCCGGGAGAGCTCCATGGACACCGGCTCCAGGGCCCAGCGCTCGACGGTGTCGATGAGCTCGAGGTTGTCGGACTGACGGACCTGCGCCTGGAAGCGGGCGAGCTCGTGCGCGGAGATGCGGATGATGCCCGAGTCTTCTTCACCGCCGAGGGCGCGGACGGTGGCTTGGATGGCGTTCCAGCGCTCGACCAGGCGGTCGACGTCTTCGCGGGTGGGCGCGGCCTGGCGGTCTTCGACCCGGTCTTCCACCTCGTGGCAGATGCTGGCGAGCACCTTGAGGCCCATGAGCGAGGCGTTGCCCTTGAGGGTGTGGAGGCTGCGCTTGAGGGTGACGAGGTCGTTGTCGAGGGCGCCGGTGGCCAGAGCGCGGACGAACTCGCCGTTTTCTTCGATGTAGGACCGCACGCTGGCTTTGTCGCGGGCCAGGCGCTGGGCGAGCTCCATGACCTCTTGCTGCTCGCGACGGGACTGGGCGGCGGCCTCGCGGTCGGTGACGTCGGCGATGACGACCAGCAGGCCCTGGAAGTCGTCTTCGCCACCCAGCACCACGCAGCCGAGCTCGAGCTCGGTCGACCCGACCGCCGTCCGGGCAGGCATCTGCTCGCGGCACAACTCGAAGGGCAGCATGCCGTCGGTGAACGACTCGAAGGACAGGCCCCAGTTCATGCCGAAGGTGGCGTCGATGCGGCCGAGGTGGTCGGCGAATGGTGTGCCTTCGTCGTATCGACCCAGCCAGCGGACCAGCGCCGCACTCGCACCGGCCTGCATGCGGCCGTCCTTGTCCACCATCACGAGGCCCTGCTCGATGGTGTCGAGGACGAGGCGCATGCGGTCGTTGGCGTCGCCGAGGGCATCGTTGGCCGACCGGGCGTCGTCGAGGGCAGAGGCGATGGCGGCCTGGTCGCGGGCCTCGCGGGTGAAGACCACACACAAGCCCAGCGCGAGCACACCGAGGGCGCCCAGGCGGAACCACAGCGTGGACTCCAGGCTGCTGATGGTGGCCCCGAGGACGGGCATGTCGTAGTTGTAGACGAGCTCCCAGGAGCCGGCGCCGGGCATGGTGGCCAGCGTGACCCGGGAGCTCTCGGCGGTGTGGCCTTCGGCGATGTCGCGGGCGCTGCCGATGAGGTCGGGGGCACGGCGGTCGGCGATGACCAGGTCGAGGTCGGAGGCCACGATGGCGAAGCGCGAGGGGTCGGGCATGGTGAAGCCGTCGGCCTCGGCTGCGGCCCGGTCGGCGTCGGTGACGATGAGGTAGGGCACGTCGAGCAGGAGCGCTTCGAGCTGGTTGGTGCGGAAGATGGCCGACAGCACGCCCAGCAGCTCGCCGTTGTCGCCCTCGCGGTACACGGGCACCGAGAGGATGTGGCCGTGGGCGTCCCATTCGTCGTGGTGGGCGAGCGAGTAGAACTGCGAGTTGTCGCAGGTGCGCAGCGGCGCGGTGATGAGTGCGGGGATGTCGTCGAAGTTGTCGAAGTTGAAGGCGGGGTACTTGCCCTGGAACCAGGCGAGCTGGTCGACGAGGGCGTGGTATTCCTCTTCCTCAGCCTCTTCGGGGAAGTCGTGGGGGTCGTGCTCTCCGCCTTCCGATGCTGCGCCACCGAGGATGAGGGCGTCGTACATGAAGAAGGGGGTCTCGCCGGCCTCGGGGTCGAAGCCGCGCATGGTCATGTAGACCTCGGAGACCGGCACGGTGAGGGCGAGGTTGTTGTAGAACTGCTGGACGACGTCGGAGCCCTCTTGGGTGAAGATGCCCGCCTCGACGGCAGACTCCTCGCCGTCTCGGAGGTTGCGCATGGTCTCGATGCGGCGCATGGGCGGGATGAGCGATACCGCGCGGAGCGACTTGTAGAACTCGCCCATGAAGCGCTCCACCTCGCCGGCCTTCTTCTGGGCGACGGCCCGTTCCTTGTCGAGGAAGGTGTCGGTGGCGCTGTCGACCTGGCGGTTGTGGTCGAGAACCAGGGTGCCGCCGATGGCGGTCGCCAGGCCGAGGGTGATGGCGTAACGGGACCATGGCAGGCGGGTTTGTGGCGTGGTCATCGGTGCTCTCGGCAAGTAGGGCAAGTGTGCAATGGGAACGCCCGCTGGTCGGAATCTCCGCCGAAAGGTTGAGGGGGATCGCGTAGGTTTTCGCCGCCTCTGTCGTTTTAGGGGCTGAAGTGCTGCTTTGTGGCCGGAGGCGCCTCCCCCAAGAGCCTCGCCATGCGGTAAACCCGGGGGCACGCTCTGGAGCGCCGATGTCTGCCGATCCTGCCCCCGCCGCCCCCGGACCCCGCCTGAAGGTCCCCCACGTGATGGCCCTGCTCACCATTGTGGTGGGGGTGATGAGCGTGCTGTCGTGGGTGGTGCCCGCTGGCACCTACGCCCGCGAGAAGGTGAAGGTGGGCGTGATGACGAAGGAGCTGGTGGTGCCGGGGTCGTACCAGACCCTCGACAAGGTGCGCACTCTGGGCGGTCTGTTGCTGCCCCCGGGCGAGCTGGCGGACGGACAGGCGGCGCCGGTGAGCTTGCTCGGCTTCCTGTCGGCGATTCCGCGGGGGCTCGAAGACAGCGCCGACATCATCTTCTTCATCTTCATGATGGGGGGTGTGTTCGGCATCCTGCAGGCCACGGGCGCCATCACGGCGGTGCTGGGCAAGCTGACGGAGGTCTTCGCCGAGCGGGTGGGCGTGTTGGTGGTGCTGCTGGGTGTTCTGATGGGGGCGGGCGGCAGCACGCTGGGCATGGGCGAGGAGTTCATTCCGCTGGTGCCGCTGTTTCTGCTGCTGTCGAAGCGCCTGGGCTACGACCGTGTCTTTGGCCTGTCCATCGTGGTTCTCGCGCCGGGGATTGGCTTTGCGGCCGCCACCACGAATCCGTTCACGGTCAACATCGCGCAGAAGATCGCCGAGCTGCCGCTGAACAGTGGGTGGCAGCTGCGGGTGGTGTTCTTCGCGGTGTGCATGACGGCCACGCTGGCCTGGATCCTGCGGTACGGCGCGCGCATCAAGGCCGACCCCACGAAGAGTGTGGTGCATGGGGTGCCCGAGCCGGCGGAGATGGCCGACTTTGGTGAGGTTCCTGCCCTGACCGGCGCCCACATGGCCATCCTCGCGATGTGTGGCCTGGTGTTCACGGGCATCATGGTGGCGGTGCAGACCGAAGGCTGGTGGCTGGCCGAGATGGGCGGTGGCTTCTTCCTGATGGGCATCCTGGCCGCGGTGCTGGCCCGCATGGACCTCGAGACAGCCACCAAGGCGTTCACCCACGGCATGAAGGACATGGTGGTGGCGGCGCTGGTGGTGGGCTTTGCGCGCGGCATCGTGGTGGTGATGAACGACGCCCAGATCCTCGACACCATCGTGCACGCGGCCGCTTCGGTGCTCGACGGTGCGTCGCCCCACTTCGCGGTGCAGGGGATGCTGCTGTTCCAGTCGGTGCTGAACGTGTTCGTGCCGTCGGGGTCGGGGCAGGCGGCGGTGACGATGCCGCTGATGGCCCCGCTGGCCGACCTCCTGGGCATCACGCGCCAGACGGCGGTGCTGGCCTACCAATGTGGTGATGGCTTCTCGAACATGGTGATTCCCACCTCGGGCACGCTGATGGCGATGCTGCTGATGGCGGGGGTTCCCTACGACCGCTGGCTGCGGTTTGCGCTGCCGCTGGTGGGCATCCTGCTGTGCATCTCGGCGGTGTTCCTCGCGGGCGCGGTGGCCATCGGGTACCAGTAGGTCACCCGGAGGTCGAGATGCGCGGCTGGTGGATGCTCTTTGTGGTGTGCGTGGGCTGTGCGGGCGGCGACAAGGACGCGTCGGGGACCGACGGCACCACGGACGACGGTGGGTCGGGCGACGACGGTGGGTCGGGCGACGACGGTGGCTCGGGCGACGACGGTGGCTCGGGTGACAATGGGGGCGGAAGCTCGGCGAGTGCGGGCTGTGGGCGGGCGCTCACGGTCGCCACGGGTGGCGTGCAGATCGAGGTGGATGCGGGCGCCGAGGGAGATGGCATCCGTGGGGCCTACCTGGTGGTGCCCGACGACTACGACCCCGATGTCCCCCATCGCCTGGTGGTGGGCTACCCCGGCACGAACTGGGTGGGCGAGCAGATCCGGCCGTACCTGGCCCTGGAAGACGGGGCCGGCGAGGCAGAGGTGTTCGTCTACCTCGACCCCCTGTGGCGCGACTTCGACGGCTGGGGAAACCTGGGCGGCTGGGTGCTCGGACCCCACGCCGCGCCGGCCGATGGCATGGGCGATCTGGTGTTCACCGAGGCGGTTCTCGACGAGCTGGAGGCCGAGCTCTGCATCGACACCGACCGGGTGTTTGCCACTGGCCACAGCTGGGGAGGTGACATGGCCCAGGTGGTGGCGTGTTTCCTCGGCGACCGCTTCACAGCCAGCGCGCCGGTGGCGGCCAACCGTCCGTACTGGTTCGAAGGTGGCTCGGGTTGGGTGACCTGTGAGGGGAACACCGCGGTGTGGACCTTCTTCGGCATCGCCGACGACCACTTCACCTGGCAGGACTACCCGGGGCAGTACGGCGACGAGTGCAACGACTTCTGGCTTGATGCGCGCGGCTGTACGTCGAGCGACGAGACCGACCTCGGCCTTGGAGATGACGGCGAGTGCGTTGTCTTCGACGACTGCGACCCCGGCGTGCGGTACTGTCTGTACGGGCCCGAGAGCCGCCATCAGGTGCCGGACTACTACGCCTCGGCTGTGATGGACTGGTTCCGGTCATTCTGAGAACGCAGCGGGTATAGTGCGATGCCCCACGTCGGGGTGAAGGCAGGCGGCACACGGCTCGCCAGACCGCTGGCAGGACGTTGTGAACGAGCATCACTTCGAGTTTGACGAGTGCATCGGGACCGGTGGTTTTGGCGTGGTGTACCGCGCCCGCATGACCACCACGAACGGCCTCGTGCGGGTGGTGGCGGTGAAGGCGCTGCGGCCGGATGCGGCGTCTCCCGGTGCAGTGGCCCGGCTTCGCGATGAAGCCCGGTTGCTCGCGGCGCTGCAGCACCGAGCCATCCTGGCGGTGCACGACCTCGTGCGGCTCGACGGTCGGATTGCCCTGGTGAGCGAGTATGTGGAGGGGGCCGACCTCGCCCAGCTCATCGAAGAGGGCGAGGTGCCGGTGGTGCCTGCGCGGGCGGCGGTGCAGATTGTGGGCGAGGTGGCGGGTGCTCTGGCCGCTGCGTGGTCGTCTCCGGCGCCGAAGACCGGCACGCCCATGAACCTGGTCCACCGCGACATCAAGCCGGCCAACATCCGCGTGTCGAAGGCCGGTGCCGTGAAGCTGCTCGACTTCGGCATCGCCAAGTCCGACTCGGTGGAGCGCCACGCCAACACTGGAACCGGCCTGCTGGCGGGCACCTTCGGCTATCTGGCCCCCGACCGCCTCACCGAAGAGGGCGCCCGGCCGTCGGCCGATGTGTATGCGCTGGGCCTGGTGCTCTACGAGGTGCTCTCGGGCCACCGCCTGTACCGCGACTGCACCCGCCACCAGACCCTCCGCATGGCCATCGACGCCGAAGCCCACGATGCGTTCGTAGAAGCGGGGATGGCGCGCCTGTCGGATGTGCCCCTCGAAGTGCGCGAGCTGGTGCGCGACATGCTGCGCTTCCACGCAGACACCCGGCCCTCGGCGGCCGAGGTGGAGGCACGGGCCGAAGACCTCTCGGATTCGTTGGAAGGCCCGAGCGTGCGTCGGTGGGCCCGGAGCCACACATGGGGGCCGTCTCGCGGGGCGTCTGACGCGATGGTGGGGCGCACCATCACCGCTTCGGGGCTGCTCGACCAACGCATCCTCCAGCAGCTCGATGGCGAGGCGCTCCCAGCGAGTGCGGTGGGCGTCACGTGGGTGGGAGATGGGCTGTCGGTGCCGTCGATTGCCCGTCCAGGAGCGGAGAAGCGGTCCCCGCGCTTGTGGGGGGTGGCGCTCGGCGTGGTGGCAGCAGTGGTGGCGGCCCTGGCGATGGGTGCACTCACCGAGGCCCCCACCGCTCCCCCGCCAGCATCGGAGTCCCCGGAGCAGCAGCTGGTGCACGACGACATGCCGAAGGGCGGTGCCGAGTCCAGGCCGCGCACGGTCGAAGTTCCCGAGGTGCCCGACAAGAAGGTGGTTGTAGAGGCGCCCGTTGAGACGGTCGAGGAGGTGCACACGGTGAAGACCACGCCGCCCGACGTCGACCCTGAGCCCGAGGTGGTGGGGGTTGCCGTCACGCTCGGGTCGGTGCCGATGGGGGCCACCGTGCGCATCGGTGGCGATGAGGTGTGCGCCGTGACACCCTGCAACGTGGCGCTCCCACCGGGCGAACACAAGGTACAGTTCCGTCTCACAGACGGCCGGGTGGGCACGGAGCTCATCACTGTGGATGGGTCGGAGAAGCAGCGCTTCGGACATCGCTTCGCGCCCAAGTGAACCGGAGAAACGACCTTGGGGGGTCGGAGGTCATCCAATGCAGCGCTTCATCGGGATTGTGAGCTTCCTCGCGTGTGCGGCCTGTTCGCCGGTCGACGACGAGGAGTCCGCCGCGACTCTGCAGTTCGTGCTCGCCGAAGACTCGGCGCGGGCGGGTGATGCGGTGGGGTGGTCGGCCGAGGTGGTGGAGTCCGATGGCTCCACCCGACAGGTCACGGTCTCCCTGGCCAGCGACCGAGAGCCCGATGTGGCGTTCTCCGGCGCCCATGTGTTTCCGCGTGCGGCCGGAACCCATCGCCTGGTGGCCAAGGCGAGCTTCGACGGGCAGATGCTGATGGCCCACGCCATGCTCGACGTGGGGCCCGGTCCGGCCGCCGACCTCGACGTGGTGCTGACCGACGACGTCCTGGTGGCCGGCGAGTGGGTGGGGCTGCAGGTCGAGGCGCACGATGCGTTCGGCAATGTGGCCGACCAGGAAGGTGTGGTGCTGTCGCCCGACGCCACGCTGGCGCTGGAGGATGGACAGCTCACGTCTGAGCGGGTGGGCACCTGGTGGGTGACCGCCGAGCTGGATGGCCTGACCGACCGGGTGCCGGTCGAGGTGGTCCCGGCCGCGCCTGCGGAGGTGTTCTTGTCGGTCGAGACCTTCCCGGCGAGTGCGCGGACGTCTGTTCGGGTGCTGGACCGGTTCGGTCATCCAGTGTCCACCGATGTTCGGCTGGTGGTGCATGGTCTCGACCACGATGTGGTGGGGCCGGTGGTGTTCTTCCATGAGGAAGGCGAGGGCACCATCCTGGCCTGTGTGGAGTACCACCCGTGTTCTGATCCGGTCGGAGTCATCATCGACTGGTCACCGCCGGTGGTCGCCTTCGAGCGCCCCGTCAAGAACTGGCTGGACGAGGCGCCGGGCACCGACGTGACCGTCTCGGGCACCGCCACCGACGACTTCCACTCCGTGAGCGAGGTGATGGTGAACGGCACCACCATCCCCGTGAACAGTGGCAAATGGGAGCTGGACCTCCCCGTGGCCTTCGGCCTCAACCGCTTCGAAGCCGTGGTCCCCGACACCGGAACCGGACCGGCGCGGGCGCTGCGGGTGGTGGTGGCCGGCGACAAGCTGGACCTGGGGGTGGAGCAGCCCGACGGCCTGTTGGTCCGTCTCAACGAAGACGACGCCGGGCTGGGTGTGGTGGAGGCCATTGCCGTCGACGACCTCGCCGCGGTCGACCTGGCTGCGGAGGTGCCCAGCCCATTCTTCAACCGGTCGCTCCAGGAGTGCACGGGCATCGGGGCCTACCAGGTGTGCGTGACCACCGTGCGCCTCACGCTCGCGGTCGACGAGATGCGGTATGCCCACGCCGTAGTCGACCTCAATGGTCACTCCGACGGCACGCTCGACGGAACCATGGTGTGGACCGACTACGAAGTGGACTGGACCGGCACCGGAAAGGTGGCGTCGAGCTCGTTTTCCCAGTCCACCACGGGCACGGCGTCGGCGCTCACCATGCGCTTCCAGCTCACCTTCGACGTAGATGGTGGGGTCATCGATGTCACCGCCACCGATGTGGAGGTGGAGCTCACCGACTTCCAGCTCGGGGCCGGACCGAAGGTGACCGCTGCCGGGCTCGCGTTGGGTCAGGACGTCGACGAGCTGGTGGCCAGCGCCGTCATCGACGCTGCGGAGGATGCGCTGCCACCGGTCGTGGAAGAGGCCGTGGAGGGCGCCCTCACCGAACTCGGCGTGAGCATCGGCTGGGCCCACGGAGCGAGCCTGTCCACCTCGGCGTCCGAGGTGGTGGTCGATGGCGACGGAATTGTGGTCAGCTTCGACTCGGTGGCCGACCTCTCCGCCACACCCGAGGAATCGAGCGAGATGGGCGCGCTGGTGGCCGACTATGGCGTGCCCGAGTGGTCGGTGCGCAACCACCCGGCCTCGCTGGCGCTGTCGTTCAACCTGCTCAACCAGGTCTTCTACGCCAACTGGGCCGGTGGCTTCATCGAAAAGGAAGGCGGTCCCGAAGTGTTCGACATCGACCCCGCCGTGGTGTCGGCCGCTCTCCCGGGCATCCGAGACCTCGTCGGCACGATGCGGGCCAAGTACCCGCCCTTCTTCGTGCTCGACGGCAGCGCTCAAGCGCGGATGGAGCTGCCCGAGCTGCGCTTCGACCTCTACGATGGCGAGGTCATCGAAGACAACGCGGTCTACACCATCTTCATCACCGTCTCCACGCCGGTGGAGTTTGGCCTGCACAACAACCGCCTCGACCTCGTGTGGGGGTCGCATGAAGTGTGGATGGATGTGGAGACGGCGCCCGCCGAGGCCGACCTCTACTTCCTCGAGGCCCTGCTGGAGACCGTCTCGGCCGGCCTGGTGCTCAACGACTATGAGCTGGTGGACGCCCTGCCGCTGCCGGTCATCGATGGGTACACCTTCACGGGTGCAGAGGTGGTGATGCAGGGGCCCGAGGGGGCGTTCGTGGTGGTGGAAGGGGGCTTCTGATGTGGCGTGATGTGCGCTGGCTCGTGCTTGTGGGCACAACCTCGGGGTGTGGCTGGCTGTCCGACGCCGAGGTGGCGGAGTGGCTGGAGGGCGGAACCTGCGATGGCGACTCCACTGTGGCCGACCTCCCGGGCTGCATTCCGTTCTACGAAGACGACGATGGCGACGGCTTCGGCGGTGAGCGGTCGCGGTGCCTGTGTGCGGGCAGCGACGACTTTCCCACCAGCATGGCCGGCGACTGCGACGACACCAACGCCGCCGTCAACCCCGGCGCGGTGGAGGTGTGCGACAACGACCTCGTCGACGAGGACTGCGACCCCACCACGCTCAATGGCGAGCAGGTGTTCTACCGCGACCTCGACGGCGATGGCTTTGGCACCGACTCCGTGCAGCTCGCTTGCCAGGCCGATGCGGAGTACCGCGCTCTGGAGGCGGGGGACTGCGACGACAGCGACCCCACCATCTCCTCGTTGGCCGTCGAGGTGTGCGACGGCGTCGACAACGACTGCAACCCCGAGACCACCGAAGACAACCTGGTGACCGTGCTGTCCGCCGACGGCTCCATCGTGGTGGCCAACGCCTACGAGGAGCTGCAGGATGCGGTGTACGACGCACCGTCGGGTGGGCTGGTGCGGGTGTGTCCGGGCGCGTACGGGTCGGTGGTGGTGGACCGCGACCTGCAGATCGTCGGCCAGGGCGATGCCGACGACATCATCATCGACGCTGGTGGTGCAGGGTCTGCGGTGATGGTGGCGGGTGTGGACCTCACCTTGTCCGACGTCACCGTCACCGGCGGCGTGGGCACCGAAGTCGGGCCCGGCCTGCTGACCGGCGGAGGCGTGTTCGTGTCGAGTGGCGGCACGCTGTCAGGCCACCGCATCGTGGTGACCGGAAACGCTGTGGATGGCGTGGGCGCGGGCATTCACGCGTCGGGTGACGTGTCGCTCGAAGGGGCCCTCGTGTACGACAACGCCGCCACCCACGACGGCGGTGCGATGTACGTGGTGGGTGGAACGGTCTCGCTGGTCGACACCAACCTGTTCTACAACCAGGCCGCGCGGGGGGCGGGCGTGTTCCTCGAAGACGCCGACCTTGTCCTCGAGAATGCCCGCATCTCCGGCAACTTCGGCGACAATGGTGGGGGCTTGTTCATCGTTGGGGGGGCCGTAGTCGAGGCGGTTGACGACTCGGTCGGAGAGGTGTCGTCCAACAGCGCCACCGTGCTGGGTGCGGGCGTGCTGGTGATGTCGCCCGACGAGACCGTCATCCTCCGAAACATCGTGGTGGCCGACAATGTGGCCCTTGAAGCGGGGGGCGGCGCCGCCATCACCCGCGGCACCCTGAAGTCAGAGCGCTCGGACTGGGTGGGCACCGAGCCCGAGGCGTGCGCGCGCGCGAACTACCGCGAGGACGTCTATGTGGAGGGCTTGCGGTACTGCGCCGGAGACCAGGCCAACTTCACCTGCACCGAAGCCGGCTGCGAGGACGATGTGTCTACGAGCTGCCCCTGCACGCAGTAGCGGTCAGCCGCGGATGCCGGCCTTGCCCAGAGCGCCCAGCTCGGCGTACAGGTGCACGTTGGCGGCGATGGCCTTGCGGAACACGCCCAGGTGCATGGACTCGTTGGGGCCGTGGGCGGTGGTGTTGGGGTCCATCACGCCGTTGAGGATGAGCGGGAGGTCGCCGAAGCGTCGGCCGAACAGCGCCACGAAGGGAATCGAGCCGCCCACGCCCACCTGCAGGAGGCCGCGCCCCCAGGTCTTTTCGTAGGCGCGGTCTGCGGCGGCGAAGGCGGGGCCTCTGGGCTCGTACAGCCAGCCCTCACCGGCGTGGTCGCCGAGGGTGACGTCGACCTGCACGCCGGCGGGAGGGTCGGTGGTGAGGGCGTGCTCGATGAGGCTGTAGAGGTCGCCGACCGACTGTCCGGGGGCGAGGCGGACGGAGAGGGTGGCGCTCGCGGCGGTGCGCAGGGCGTTCTTCTTGATGTCGGGGGTGGGCAGGGTGGTGGCGACCACGGTGAGGGCGGGCTGGCGCCACATCCACTCGGCGGCCGGGCGACCGCGGAGGGGCAGAGGGTCGACGCCGTCGATGATGTGGGCACCTTCGCGGATGACCTCGGAGGTGAGCGGGACATCGTAGGCGGCTTCGCGCCAGGCGGTGGGGACAGTCTGGCGGCCGAGGCGGAGGCGTCCGTCGTCGTCGGTGAGGCGGGACACGAGCTTCATCAGCGCCACGGAGACGTCGGGGACCATGTTGCCCCACAGGCCGCTGTGGCCGTCGGACGACAGCGCCGAGACGGTGACCACCACCTCCATCAGCCCACGGAGCGACACGGTGAGGCCGGGGATGTCGGGCGACGGGTTCTCGCAGTCGGTGAGGATCATCACGTCGGCGTCGAAGGCGTCGGGGTGGGCGTCCATGAAGGCTTCGAGGTTGGGCGAGCCGATTTCCTCTTCGCCTTCGATGAGCAGCTTGAGGTTGCAGGGCAGGCCCCCGGTCTCGGCAAACCAGGCCTCGATGGCGGCGAGATGGCTCACCCAGCCGCCCATGTCGTCGGCCGAGCCACGCGCGTAGAGCCGTCCGTCGTCCTTGATGACGGCTTCGTGGGGTGGGGTCACCCAAGGCTCGCCTTTGACCGGCTGGAGGTCGAGGTGGCCGTAGACCAGGATGGTGGGGGCGTCGGGGCCGGCGCCCATCCACTCGGCGGCGACACAGGGCAGGGCGTCGTCGAGCTCCAGCACCCGTGCCCGCTGGAGGCCGAGGCGCTCGAGGTCGGTGCGGATGATGCTGGCGAGGGTGCGCACGTCGTCGAAGTGGTGGGGGTCGCAGGAGATGGCGGGGGTGGCGAGGTAGCGGCTCAGGGTGGCGATGGTGGCGTCGAAGGCGGTGTCGGCGCGGGTGGCGACGGCTTCGGGCGTGGACGATTGGGACATCTGGAGCCTCCGGTGTGTTGCGCGGAGTAGACCCCGGGCCGGCCAGGGGGTCAACGGATCGAGATCAGCTGCTCGTGGCCATCGACGTCGATGGTGAGGTCGAGGGTGGTGGACCGGGCGAAGACGGCCATGTAGAGGGCCTCGATGGGTGGAGCCGGCTCCCCTTCGGCGCGCGGCACGGAGGGGAGGGCGGCCGCGAGGACTTCTGCGCCGGACGGAAGGTTGGCGGCGGCAGCGGGAGAGCCCGGCTCGACGCTGTGGACGAACATGCCGAGCTCGCTGGGGTCGGTGGCGAGGGTGAGGTCCTCGGGAACGTCGATGTCGAAGGTGACGCCGAGCGTGTCGAGGGTGAGGGTGTCGGGCAGGCTCAGGGTGACACCGTCGGTGATGGCGCCGTCCTCGACGGTCACTTCGACGTCGTGGTGGGGGGCGGTGGGGGCCCAGACCCGCCAGGTGCCCGCCGGGACGTTGGCCACGCGGAAGGAGCCGTCGGGCTCGAGGCTGCTGCGCATCACGGGCAGGTCGGGGGTGTTCGCGGAGGCGACGTAGAAGCCGCTGTGCATCATGCGGGCAAAGTCGGAGCCTGTGGCGGTGCCTTCGATGCCGCCGCTGCCGCCGATGTCGAGGTCGCCGAGGTCGACGGTGCCTTCGGCCGGGACGGTGACCGGTCCGATGCGCATCCTGCTGATGGGTTCCAGCATCCAGTCGCCCTCGGTGAGGGCGGTGGTGTCGAAGCGCCCGTCCTTGCCCACATCGATGGAGATGCCTTCGAAGGAAGCGGTGGGGGCGACATCGTCTTGGGTGGGGGCGGGGTATGCCGTCAGGATGGGACTCTTGGGGACACCGTCGACGAGGAGGCGGCCGGTGACGCGGGCGCCGGTGTCGAGGTCGAAGCGGACCTCGGTGGTGTCGGCGTCGAAGTCGGCGGTGAGCCCGGCGGAGGCGATGGTGCCCGACCCCTCGGGGCAGGCGCAGAGCCGGTACAGCGGGCCGGTCTCGGCGATGGGTGGGCCATAGCTGCAGGCACCGACGATGGAGTCTCCGACGAACTCACCAGAGTCAGAATTGCACTGGATGTAGTCGAGGTTGGTGCAGGCGGGCTCGGGGCCGCTGCAGGTGAGCCGGATGTGGCGGACCGGCTCGAGGGTGATGCGGAGGCCGGTGGGGTCGTCGAGGTCGGCGAGCTGGATGGCCTCGGAGCGATACCCTTCGGCGGAGATGGTGAAGGCGTTCAGCACCCCACCGACGCGGGAGGTGAACTGGCCATTGGCGTCGGTGAAGACGGGACGGAAGATGTTGGTCCAGGCGCCTTCGATGGGGCGGTCGTCGAGGTCGACGACGGTGCCGGTCACCAGGACGCCGCGGTCCCACTCGATGACCGTGGGGGTGCCGCCAAGGATGTCGTCGGCGGAGGCGTTGCCGAAGCTGGCGATGCCGGTGCCGGAGCGCGTGATGTAGAAGGCGGTGCTACCGCATGCGACGCCGTCCCAGCGGGCGTTTCCGTGGATGTCGGTGAGGGCGGGTGGCCGCTTGTCTTCGGGGCTGATCTGTGCGGTGACCTCGGCGTCCTCGACGGGCTGGCCGTCCTGGTCGACCACCTGGACGCGAGCGGAGCACTCGCCGGTGTGCGTGGCCTGTGGCGCAGCGTCTTGGACCATCCGGGTGGCCTGGATGGTGGGAGGGCTGTCGACCGGTGGGACGAGTGGTTGGGGACTGAGCGCGCTCCCGAGTGTGGTGAGCAGCATGACGAGCGCGACGACGACGGCGGCGACACGCCACCAGACCAGCTTGGTGTTCACAGAACCCCCCTTGATGGCGGCGCCAGGGCGCTGCCGTGTGGTGCTGCGGAGGGTAGCCACGCCGTGGGTGGCGAAAAGGGGCTGGGGTCGGGGTGTGTCTCGGCGGGGGGAGACGGGGGTTGCGGAATCGTGCCAGGTGTTGCGTGTTGCGCCCCGACGCACCGATCCTCGCCCGATGCCTTGAAAGTCGACCATTCCTCCGCCCCGTGAAACCGTCAGTGTTGACGGTTCCATTTGGGGCTGGTACAAACCGTCACATCTGACGGTTCTGCCGAGGAGCCCCTGTGGTCCGCCAAGCTCGCGCCCAAGCCACCCGCACACGCCTGCTCGAGGCCACCGTCGAGGCACTCGTCGAGACCGGGTACGCCGGCACCACCACCCAAGAGGTCCGCCGTCGTGCAGGGTGCTCCCGTGGCACGCTGCTCTACCACTTCCCCAAGCGCGAAGATCTCCTGGTGGCCGCCCTTCACCACGTGCTGTCAAGCCGCGTGGAAGGCTTTGTCGAAGAGCACGGCTCGGCCGCCACCGGCGACATCGACACCTTCCTGCAGGCCCTCTGGAAGCAGTGGCAAGGGCCTGCGCTGGTGGCCTGGCTGGAGCTGGCAGTGGCGGCCCGCACCAACCCGGCTCTGCGCGAGCCGATGCGCCGCACCATGCTCGACTTCGATGCCCAGATCCTGGCGGCCTTCCGCGCGCTCAATCCCATGGGTGAGCTGCCGCCGGAGCTCGAAGAAGGCGCCCTGTTCTTCACATTTGCCGTGTTCAACGGGCTCGCTGTGGGGCGGTCCTACGACGACGGCAGCCAGTCCGAGTCCGTGCTCGGCCTGCTCTCCCTCCTCGCGCGCACGGTGCGCATGCCGGAGTCGTCCCGATGAACGAAATCCAGATGTTGTCGCTTGGGTATGTGCTGTTCATGGTCCTCATCGGTGGTGAGGCGCTGCTGTCCTGGCGCAAGCGAGACGGTCGCTATCGGCTGGGCGAGTTCGTCGTGAACATCGGTCATGGCGCGGTCTTCCAGGTGGCGGATGGCTTCACCAAGTTCCTGGTGCTCGGGCCGTTCCTGCTCCTGGCACAGCTGGCCCCCTACACACTGCCCTCCAACGCGGTGTGGGGCTGGCTCGTGGGCCTCGTGGTGTACGACTTCGCCTCGTACTGGCAGCACCGGCACCACCACCGCATCCACGCCCTGTGGGCCATCCACGGCGTGCACCATGCGGCGGAGGACTACAACTTTGCCGCCGCGCTCCGGCAGGCGCTGTTCCAGAACGTGTCGGGCTGGATCTGGAAGGCCCCCCTCGCGCTGCTGCTCCCGCTCGACATGTTCGTGGGCATCGTGGTCTTCGACTACCTGTACCAGTTCGTCCAGCACACCCGGTACGTGCCCAAGCTGGGCCCCATCGAGTGGGTGTTCAACACGCCGTCGCACCACCGCGTGCACCACGGCCGGCAAGAGAAGTACATCGACAAGAACTACGGCTGCATCTTCATCGTGTGGGACCGCCTCTTCGGTACCTTCCAGGAAGAAGACCCCGAGATGGAGCCCGACTACGGCATCACGATGCCCCCCAACTCGCTCAACCCGGTGTGGGGCAACTTCATCCTGTGGCAAGACCTCCGTGCCGCGAGTGCCCGCACCGAGGGCACCTGGAACAAGGTGAAGCTGTGGCTCGGCCCGCCCGAGTGGACCGAAGACCTCGCAGGACCCATCGAGCACCGTGTTCCCGAGCCGATGGAAAACGACTCGGTGCCGACTGGCCGGTTCTGGTACGCCGCCTTCGCGTTCGTGGGTGCGGTGCCCCTGCTGGGCGCGCTTCCCTGGCTGCCCGAAGACGCCTGGCTGGCGCGTGTGGCGCTCGGTGCGCTGGCTGTGGTGTCGGTCGTCACTCCGGGGGGCCTGCTCGAAGCCAAGCCGTGGGCCCGTGGGGCGGAAGCGGGGCGCATCTTGTTCGCGGGTGCGTTGCTTGCCGCACTGGCCACGACCGCTGGACCGGTGGTGGTGGGGGCGCTGGTGGTCGTGGTCCTGTCGACCGTGGCGGGTCTCGGGGCGTCTCTGCTGTCGGGGCGACAGGTGGAAGACGCCGTGCCCGTGGCCAATCAGGGGTAGAGGCTCTCCAGCTCGGCCGCGGAGCAGTCGGCGGGGGCGGTCACGGGGTTGCAGCGCGCCGGGGCGCCTCCGGGAATCTCGGACGACCAGCCGTCGGCAGGCATCGCGCGGTCGACCTTGAGCACCTGGGCACCGGCCTCTAGCGACGCCGCCAGGTGGGCAGCACCTTCGGCTTGTGTGTCCTCCGGACCATCGGAGATGTTGCTGCTCACGAAGAACCCGGCCTCGACCAGAGCGCGGGTGTGGTCGGGGTCGGACGTGGCGTCGTTCTTCTTGATGACCGCTGCCCAGGGCTCGGTGCCGTCGGCGTCGGCGAACATGAGGCGGCCCTCCAGCACGTCGCTTCCGGCCAGATAGGCGTCGCGGTGGTCGCCGCTGTCGAGCATCGAGAAGATGAAGCGGTCGCGCAACCGGTCGAGGGTGGGGGCGCCATCGGCTGCCAGAGCCTCGGGCAAGGTGGCGTGGCTGCCGCGGAGGTCGTCGGGGGTGAAAATGCGGTCGCGGGGGATGATGTCGACGATGGCCTGCTCGAGCTCGTCGTGGCGGTCGCCGAAGGAGAGCAGCTCGGGCACTGCGGCGTCGAGGTCCCCGTCTTTGGGCTCGAGCCACACCATGAGCGGGAGGTGCCAGGGGTGGGCATCCGACCACGCCAGCATGGTGGACAGGCAGTCGGACAGCTGGAGGCAGGTGGACACGTCGTCGACCAGCGGCAGGTGGAAGACCTGCCAGCCTTCGGTCTCGTGCAGGTGGACGTCGAGCTCGAAGCCGCGAACACCGTACAGGTCGAGCTGTTCGTCGAGCGGTGGGTGGGTGTAGTAGTGGCTGTCGTGGACCGGCTCGGCCGGCTGGATGTGCGTCGAGTTGTGTGTGCCCAGCACCTGGAGGTCGGACCACGTGAGCAGGTGGTCGAGGGTGTGGGGGTTGGGCGGCCGCGGGTCGTCGACCGTGCCGGCGGAGTCGGTGGACTTGCCGGTGCAGGCGAAGGTCAGACAGGCGACGGGGAGGAGGCTGCGCATGGCCCGAGTCTATCGGACGCGTGGCGGGTCAGTCGGTGCGCCGTACCCAGGTGCAGAACGTGACGTCGGGGGTGTTTCCGGGCACCCGTGCGGACTCGGTCCAGCCGGAGCGGTCCCATGCAGGGAAGAAGGTGTCGCCGGCAACGTCGCGGTCGACCTCGGTCCACTCGATGCGGGTGGCGAGCGGCAGCGCAGCTTTGTAGAGCGACGCCCCGCCGATGACTGCAGGGGATGGGTCGCCACCGGAGATGGCTTGCTGGACGGCATCTTCGAAGCTGTGGACGACGGTGGCCCCCGGGGCTTCGAAGCGGGGGTTGCGCGTGACCACGATGGAGCGTCGACCGGGCAGGGGTCGGCCGATGGAGTCCCAGGTGCGGCGGCCCATGATGAGGGCGTGGCCCATGGTGGTGCGCTTGAAGTGGCGGAGGTCTTCGGAGATGCGCCAGGGGAGGTCGCCGTCGCGGCCGATGACCCCGTTGCGCGCCACCGCCACGATGATGAATGGGCCGCTCATACCGACACCTTCGCCTTGATGGAGGGGTGGGGGTCGTAGCCCTCGATGCGGATCTGGTCGAAGCGGACGGTGAAGAGGTCGGTGATGGCGTCGTCGAGAACCAGGCGCGGGAGCGGACGCGGCGTGCGGGTGAGCTGGAGCCGGGCCTGGTCGAGGTGGTTGTTGTAGAGGTGCACGTCGCCAAAGGTGTGCACGAAGTCGCCTACATCGAGGTCGCAGACCTTGGCCACGAGGTGCGTGAGCAGGGCGTAGCTGGCGATGTTGAAGGGCACGCCCAGGAACAGGTCGGCCGACCGCTGGTAGAGCTGACACGACAGGCGGCCGTCGTGCACGTAGAACTGGAACAGGGTGTGACAGGGCGGAAGAGCGACCTGGTCGGCTTCTTTGGGATTCCAGCCGGTGACGAGGATGCGGCGGCTGGTGGGGTTGTTCCGGATGAGGTCGAGGGCGCGCTGCAGCTGGTCGATGCCGTCGGGTTCGTAGGTGCCATCTGGACGAGGGGTGGCCCCGAAATTGCGCCACTGGTGCCCATAGACGGGGCCCAGCTCGCCCTCCGCGCGGCCGAAGCGGGCGGTCTGTTCGGCGGTGGCCCATTCGTTCCAGATGCGCACCCCGGCATCTTGCAGCGGCTTCACGTGGGTCTCGCCGCGGAGGAACCACAGGAGCTCGTGGATGATGGAGCGCAGGTGCAGCCGCTTTGTAGTGAGGACCGGGAAGCCTTCCTGCAGGTCGAACCGGAGCTGGTGACCGAAGAGGCTGCGGGTGCCGGTGCCGGTGCGATCACCGCGGGGACGGCCGTCTTCGAGCACGAGGCGGAGGAGGTCGAGGTAGGTGCGCATGGTGGGGGCTCCCGTGGTGGGCGGGGCCGGGGCCTAATCTCGGGCGCGGCAGCGGGGTAGGCGGGAATCCAATCCAGGAGCCCCCCGATGTCCGAAGAAGGAATCTCGGCCTACGACGCCCTCGGCGGTGATGCAGCCTTGCGTGCTGTGGTCGACCGCTTCTACGACCTCATGGAGTCCGAGCCCGAGTTCGCCGAGCTCGACGCCACCCACGAAAAGCCCACCACGCGGGCCAGGGAGCGCCTGCACGCGTTCCTGTCCGGTCGCCTGGGCGGTCCCAACCTGTACTTCGAGCGCTTCGGACACCCGATGCTGCGCCGGCGGCACATGCCCTTTGCCATCGGTCCGGCCGAGCGCGACCAGTGGGTGGCCTGCATGGACCGTGCGATGAACGAAGAGAAGGTGCATCCCGAGCTGCGGCGCATGCTCACCGAGTTCTACACCGGGGTTGCGCAGCACATGCAGAACCGTCCGGGCTGAGCCCGGGGTCAGGCGGTCCCGGTTCGCTCGGGACAGCGGGTCCAGGGCGGCGGTGACAGGAACTCGGCCATGTGGTCGATGAACAGGCGCACCCGGACAGGGAGGTGGCGCCGGTTGGGGTAGACCGCGAAGAGCCCGCCGGAGTACGGGACGAGCCGGGTGAGCAGGGGCACGAGAGAGCCCGTGGTGAGGGCGTCGTCGACCAGGAACTCGGGCTCGTAGACGATGCCCTGACCGGCGATGGCCGCCACCACCAGCGCACGACCGTTGTCGGAGGACAGCGGACCGTCGACGGAGGCCACGACAGGCTCCCCATCCACCTCGAACCACCAGCCTGGCATCGACCGCAGGCCGGAGTTGATGAGACATGCGTGGTGGGCGAGGTCGTGGGGTGACCGGGGGGTGCCGTGTCGCTCGAGGTAGGCGGGGCTCGCAGCGAGGACGCCCCTGAACGGGACCAGCTTGCGGGCCACCAGGCTTGGGTCGAGCACCTGGCCCCCGCGGATGGCGACGTCGAAGCCTTCGGAGAAGAGGTCGACGATGCGGTCGGTGAGCGAGGTCTCGACGGTGACGGCGGGATGGGCGCTGCAGAACGACGCCACGGCGCGCATGAGGTGGCGCTCTCCGAGGGCCGTGGGAAGGGTGACCCGCAGAGTGCCCTTGGCTTCGGCCTGTTCGCTGGCGGCTGCCCGGGCGGCGTCGTCGAGACCATCGAGGAGGGGGGCCACCCGTTCCAGGTAGTCGTGGCCCACGCGCGTGAGGCGCACGCTGCGGGTGGTGCGCTCGACCAGGCGCACACCGAGGGCTTCTTCGAGTGCTTGAACGCGGCGGGAGACCTGCGAGACGGAGACACGGAGGGCTCTGGCGGCGGCCGTGAAGCTGCCCTCGCGGGCCACGGCCACGAAGACGGGGATGTCGTCGAGCATCTGCCATCCTTTGCGTGTTCCGCAACAATCATTGTCGGTTGTGACTCTACCATTGCGAAAGCTGGGGGTCTATCTCCTGTACATCCCGGCCACGGTGGCCGGCTCCTCCAGACCCCGAGGTCTCCATGCTCCGCGCTCTCCTTCCCGTCGCTCTCCTCGCTCTGTCCGTCCCGGCGTCTGCTGCCGACTACACCGTCGACACAGGCCACTCTCAGGTCGGCTTCACGGTCTCGCACCTCGTGGTGAGCACCGTCCGCGGCCAATTCAGCACCTTCGAAGGGTCGGTCTCCACCAACGGCAAGGGCCTCCTCACCGGCTTTTCGGGCACGGTGGACGTGGGCTCGGTCGACACCCGCGATGCCAAGCGCGACGGGCACCTCAAGAGCGCCGACTTCTTCGATGCGGCCACGCACCCGAAGATGTCCTTCGCCAGTCGGTCGGTCGAAGGCGACAACACCCGTGGCTACACGGTGAAGGGCGACCTCACCATCCGCGGCGTCACCAGGCCCGTCACGTTTGCGGTCGAGCCCGTGAAGGGGCCGGTCACCGACCCCTGGGGCAATGTGAAGGCCGGCACCGTGGCCACCACCACCATCAACCGCCAGGACTTCGGCGTGAGCTGGAGCCAGACCCTCGACGCGGGCGGGGCCGTGGTGGGCGATGATGTCACCATCCAGCTGGAGCTCGAGCTGCTGGCAAAGTGACGCCGCACCCCTCTGCACGCGCAATGCACCCGCGGATTCTGGTCTGGCCGGGGTCGAGCCAATAGGGGCCCGGCCATGTCCGCTGCCCCCCCCGAATCCAACGAACCCGTCGTGCTCGAGCGCAAGCCGTGGCGCACCGACGTCTGGCTCAAGCGCGCTCTGTGGGCCGCCTTCTTCGTGCGGGTGGTGCCCCTCATCCTGTGGGCCTTCGACACCTGCCTGCGCGATGAGTGCACCTACATCCGCCTCGCCCGCCGATTTGGCGAGGGCGAGGGCATGACTGGCTCGGCCGGCTGGATCTGGGCGCCCGGCTATCCCTTCCTGCTGGGCCTCTTCGACGCCGCGTTCGGCTGGCCGTCGGGCATGAAGGTGATTCAGGTGCCGGTGGCCATCGTGGCGTGTGTGCTGGTCTACCAGCTCGCCCGGATGGCCTTCCCCGAGAAGCGCAAGGTGGCGCAGGTGGCGGCCTGGATGTACGCCGTGTCGCCCCACATGGCGTTCTTCTCGATTCGGCTGTGGTCCGAGGTCATCTACGGCACCATCCTGCTGGCGGGCTTGCTGCTGCTGCTGCAGAGTCGCGACGACATCGACCACAAGCCCGACAAGACCGGCTGGGTGAAGACCGCCTGGGTGGGCTTCATCGGCGGCATCTGCGTCCTGTTCCGTGGCGTGGCCACCTACATGCTGCCCATCTGGATGTTCAGCGTGTTGTGGGGCCGCTGGCGCGAGAAGAAGGCGTGGGCGCAGGCAGGACTGCTCGCGGTGGTGGCGGCCTGCACGGTGGGCCCGTACTCGCTGTATGCGTCGAACAAATTTGAAGGCCGCATCGTCTCCGACCGCACGATGGGCCAGATGATGTGGCTCGGAAACAACGACTTCGACCCCATCACCTTCGACTACGGCAACGGCCAGCTCTCCCGACAGGCCTTCAAGCGCACGAAGAACAAGGGCCGCGATGCCCGCGAGTGTGGCAGCAAGAAGCACGCCTACAAGCGCGACATCTGCCAGACCGAAAAAGGCTTCGAGTGGATCAAGGCCAACCCCGAGGAGTTCGTGGCCCGCATGCCCATGCGGGTGGCCCAGCTGCTCAACCCCCACTCCCTGCTCACGCGGCACCTGCGCTGGGGGCGCTTCCCCGGGATGCCCCAGCTGGTCGATGAATTCATCATCTTGTGGGGCTGCCTGCACTCCTTGGGCACCATCGTGCTGGGGGCTGTGGGCCTGGCGGGGCGCGGTCGGAAGGCCCAGGCGGTCCTCTTCTCGCTGATCCTGGTCTACCACTGCGCTGCAATCGCCGCGCTGGCGGGGCTCTCGCGCTATCGGGTGCCCCTCGAACCCCTGCTCATGATCTATGCGGCCGCCATCCTGGCCGACCCCAAGGCGTTCATCGCCCAAGTCACGGCTCAGAAGTGGCGGGGGGTCATCATCGTGGCCGGTCTGTGCATCCTCTTGCCCCTCGTGTTGTGGTACCTGCCGGCCGGCTGGCCGTGGTGGCGCAGCTGGTGAGCCTTCCGATGCCTTCTCTTTCGTTGGATTCAACCGTGTCTGCTTCCGCCCGAGCTGCCTTCGCGGTCTCCGCACTTCTCGCCACGATGGGCTGCTGGCGCGGTGCCCCGAAGCCCCTGCCCGAAGGCGACCCCGGCCGCCCCGACATCGTGCTCATCAGCATCGACACCCTCCGTGCCGACCACCTCCAGACCTACGGCTACGAGCGCCTCACCAGCCCCTGGTTCGACCAGCTGGCCGCCGAGGGCACCCGCTACGACTTCGCCCGCAGCGCGTCCCCCTGGACCCTCCCCAGCCACACCACCATGCTCTCGGGCCAGCTCCCGAAGACCCACATGGTGGTCGAAGACAAGCACGTGCTGCCCGAGAGCACCCCCGTGCTGCCCGAGATGCTCCAGTCGGCCGGGTACGCCACGGGTGGGTTCGTCGCCACGCTCTACGTGTCGCGCAAGTTCAACTTCGACCGCGGCTTCGACCGCTTCTCCGACTTCGACATCGACAGCGAGAAGCAGAACCTGCGCGGTGAGGTCCTGGCCAAGGATGTGGTCGACGAGGCGCTGCACTGGTGGGCCGAACAGCCTGCCGGCAAGCCGGTCTTCCTCTTCCTGCACAGCTACGACGTCCACTACGAGTACGACCCCCCCGGCGACTACGGCACCATCTTCGACCGCGCCCCACAGAAGGGCGACACCAAGTACAAGAACTACCACCACTTCAAGAAGCACAAGGTGTCCGAAGAACAGTTCGTGCACCAGCGGGCCCAGTACGACGAAGCCATCCGGTACGTCGACGACCAATTCAAGCGCATCTCCGACGCCGCCGAGAAGGCCGGCCGCAAGGTCCGGTTCGTCATCACGTCCGACCACGGCGAAGAGTTTGGCGAGCGTGGGTCCTGGGGCCACGCCCACACCCTGTACGCCGAGCAGCTGCACATCCCGCTCATCATCAGCGGCGATGGCATCCCCAAGGGCGCGATTGCGGGCGCCGTGGGCACGCAAGACATCATGCCCACCATCGCGGGCTGGGTGGACGGCACCCCCGACTACAACCCGGCCTCCATCGACGGCATCGACCTGGCTGCGTCCATGACCGGCGAGGCCCTCCCCGTGCGTGGCTTCGCCGCCGAGACCACCCGCTTCAAGACCAACCGCCTGGGCTACTACGCCGAGGGCCTGCGCCTCGAGTGGGACCTCAAGAAGGGCACCTCCGAGCTCTTCGACCCCCACGCCGACCCCAAGGAAGCCACCGACCTCGCGGCCACCCGCCCCGACGACGTGAAGAAGCTCCAGCGCCTCGCCGCGGCCGACCTCGGCACCCCCTGGAAGGCCGTGAAGGCCGGCAAGATCGAGACCAAGGGCCGCATCCTGGTCCAGGGCGAACGAAAGACCAGCTACCACGCCAAGCCCGGCGACGAATTCCTGGTGTTGCCCTACGACGCCGCGGTCTTCATGACCGTCGACGGCGTGAAGTACGGCGCATGGAAGGCGGTGGGGGGCGACCGACCCGGCGAAGGCTGCCCGCTCGCGTACCAGGGCGGTGGCGCCACCGGCAGCGTGTCGATGGACGGCGGCAACCTCGCTCTGCTCGAACAGCTCGGGTACATCACCGAAGACGACGGCAGCGACGACACCCCTGCCGGGGCTCCTTGCGGCGAGTGAGCCCCGAGACCGGCCCCCGACTTGAGCCCGGGCGTCCCGACGCGTAGCTTGTCTGCCCGACCTCGGAGACCCCCCGGATGCTCATCTCGCTCGCGGCTGCGGTCGCGCTCACGGCCAGTGCACAGGACCCGGCGGCTCCGCTCGACACCCAGCCGCTCGAGACCGTCCCTGTCGATGCGTCGGCCGGTGTGCAGGCCGGTGGCGTGACGCGGTCTCGTCCCATCGACAGCTTCTTCTCCTTCGACCCCTACGCGCGGGGACGAGGGCTGGTCGTGAGCCCGGCCGACGTCGTGCTCGCGTGCGCAGGAGCCGGCCCACTGCGGGATGCCGCGCTGTCCTGTCCCCTCGACCACCAGGTGGCGCTGCGGGGGCTCCCGGGGCTGCTCCAGGCGTGTGCGGCCATCGGACGCGGGGGCACGGTCCCCACCACCGCCACCCCTGTCCCCCATGCGGCCACCATCAAGGCGGCAGCCGACGCCCGGGCTGCGAGCTCTGCGCGGCTCATGCAGGACTGTGCCTTCCACCTGGAAGCCTCGCGGGAAGGTGCCGAGCTGCAGGTGGCTGTTCCCGCCACCTCGGGTGTGGTGGAAGTCCGTGTGGGCTGGCGTCCCCAGGCAGTGCGTCCGATGCCCGGCGACCCGCCTCCCGCGGTCATCTGGTTGCCGGCCGTCTACCAGCCCGCAGTGCCGCACCGGCCCGAAGACGTCGCCCGCACGGTCGATCTCGGTGCCATCCGACCCGAGCGGGGCTGGTGGCGCTTCGACCTCGCCGTGGAGGTGCTGGACGAAGCCGGAGCGGCCACCCGCGTGGTGATGCCGGTCGACATTGCCGAGACGGGTGTGGCAGGCCCGGTGGAGCTGGGGCCCTCCCTCGAGGTGGCTGTAGGCACGGGCAGCGGCAACCTGAGCCTCGCCGACCTCCCCATCCCGCCGGTCCCCCCCGGAGATGCAGGCTCTTCACAGGGGCGCCCCGGCACCGACCGCACACCGCCCGCCGGCGCCGGCACCGACCCCCTGGCCATCGACCAGGTCCTCGACGCCTGCACCCACGCACCCGAAGGCCTCACGGCGGCGTCCTGCCGGCGCTTGCAGACGGGCGACGGTCGTCTGGCCTGGCCGCCGGAAGGCTCGGGTCCCATCGTGGGGGCGGCCGCCCGAGACGACCTCGTGGGGCTGCTCCGGCGGCTCGGCGAGCGCATCCTCCAGCAGCAGGCCCGGTCGCCTGTGGCCGAGCGGGCATGGATGACCGAAGACGCCGCGATGGTGGTCGCTGCGCTCGGCGGGATGCTCGAGACCATGGTGCATGGCTCCGACCCCGTGTCGGCCATGGCGTCGTGGGCGCGCCAGCGTCCGCCCACCCTGCCCACCGGTGAGCGCTTCGGCTTCTTTGTCGACGACCAGCACCGGGCCGCGCCCGTGTCCAGCACGCTGTACCTGGCGTCGCTCGTGGCTGCGTCCACCCCCGAGCCGGTCGAGGGGCCGCCCCAGACGGGCGTGAGCATCCTCACGTTGGCGTCCAACCTGGCGTGGTCCGACAACCTCCCGGGGGGCATCCGGGCGCCGTGGAGTGGCACCCTCCACCCGAAGATGGGGGCGGCCGACCTGGGCTGGCTGTCCGCTGTCGCCGAAGCCCTCGACGACACCCGTGCCTCGCTGGCGCCGAGCTGGGAGGCGCTGCGGCGTGGCGGCCCCGAGGTGGTTCCGGCGCTGGGTGCGCTCTACGGGCAGGCCACCACGGCCATCTTGTCGGCTGCGGCCCTCGTGCCCGACCAGGCGGGGGATGCCCGTGAGGTCCGGGCGGCTCGGCGGGCGCTCCTGGACCGCCTGTTGGGGCGGCTGCCGGACATCTACGCCCGTGTGGCCCGTGCCGACCTCCCCGGGACTGCCGATGCTGCGCTCGCTCTGGTCGACGACCCCGACCTCCGGGAGGCCCTTCCGCCCATCACGCGCGCAGACTTTGGCCACATCGGTGCCTTGGCCACCCTCGCTGCACCCCACACCGGCGCGCGCTCGGTCCGTGCGCACACGACCGGGCTGGTCGGAGTGGTGGGCGTGGGCACTGGACTGGCCGTAACCCCCGATGGTGCGGGCGTTCTGCTCGCGCCCACCGCCGCGGTGGCCTGGCAGCGACAGGTATTGTCCGGACGCACAATCTGGGGGTGGCGCCTTCCCGTAGTGGACCTCGGTGCGCCATGGACCTGGACCCCCGGCGCCGAGGCCCCCATGGCGGTGGACTGGCGCGCGGTCTTTTCGCCCGGAGTGCACCTGACGTGGGCGCCCTCGCCCCGTTCGATGAGCCTCCAGGCAGGTGCTCGCATCAGCCCATTCACCACAAGTGATGGGGCATCTGGCGGCAGTGTCGTCCGCTTCGAGCTTGGAGCTGCCAGGGCCGTGCCGCTGAGCCGGTGATCGCATCCCCCATCGCTTGGCGCCCTACGGCACATGACCTGCCCAATATGAGTCAAGCCCCGGGGGTCCAGATCCGAGATCTGGAGTGTGACGCCGGGCCATTCTGACCCGGGTGGGATGATGCCAGGGGGTCTTTGATGGAACTGACCGTTCACCTGTACCAGCTGGGCTTGATGGATGCCGAGACCGCACTCAAGGTGCTCGCAGCCCGGATTGACCGACGCGTGCCGCTCGGGCGCCTCGCCGTCGAGCGCGGCCTCCTCACCGTGAAGGATGTGATGCGGGTTCTCGCCAATCAGGCCGACGACCCCGCGGGGCTTCGGTTCGGTGAGATGGCCGTGTCGCTCGGGCTGCTGTCCCTCGAAGAGCTGGAGTGGCTGCTCCGGGAGCAAGCCAAGGCCGTGCCTTCCGAGGTGGAGCTGGCGATGGAGATTGGGGGCGTGGGCCGTGCGAACATCGAGCGCGCACTCACGGCGCGTCGTGCCAAGCGGCTGTCGGCGGCCTGACACCCCCACAACGCAGCGAATGCAGACGTGCCTGGAGGACCGCCTCCGGGCACGGTGCGTTCTCGGGGGGATGGCCCCGGCACAATGTCCGCTCCGACCGGTCCGAATCGACATCGCCACAGCCTCGAAAGGCCGTTGGTCCCTTGCACTCGGGGTCAGATTCGAGTGGAAGCCCCGACAGCGCCGACCCGAACTGACTACTATGGCGCGTGTGGGAGCTGAATCCGCTCTCCCCGGGACCGGGATGTCGATGACCGTGGAGCGTCACCTGCAGTCGTTCGAGCTCGAGCTGTCCGAACCGGCCCTCGTGGTCCGTGAGGGACGCCGGGAAGGCGAGGTCCACGCCATCGGCAATGGCCTGCTGATCGGCCGTGGCGTGGAGTGCGACCTCACCTTCAACGACCCCCGCGTGAGCCGTCGGCACGCCCTCATCAGCCGAGAAGCGGGCGGCATCTACATCCGCGACTGCCCCAGCCAGAACGGCACATGGGTCAACGGCATCCGGGTCAACCGCGGTCGGCTGTACCACCGCGACATCATCCGCATCGGCAGCGTCAGCCTGCGCGTGCACATCCCGCCGCAGCCGTCGGAGATGTTCGACGAAACACCCGTCGAGACCGAGCCACGCTTCTCCAAGCCCGTGTCTGCGTCGGAGTTCCCCAGCCTCGGCTCGATGTCGGCCGACGACTACCTCACGGCCCTCGGCTTCGACTCGTCCACCGACTCCGAGCTGAGCGACCCCGGTGCAATGCGCCGGCAGACCCTCCACTTCGCCGTGCTGTTCGAGGTGAGCCGCCACCTCCAGAAGGCCTGGCGCGACGGCGCTGTGCTCGATGCCGTCTCCGACATCCTCCTGCGCCACCTGCGCTGCCACCGCCTCATCATCGCGCGCCTCGTCTCCCGCGACGAAGACGACCACCAGGCCTTCGAGACCGTCTACTGCCGCGACCACCGCAGCACCGAAGCCACCGCCGGCGAGCGCCTCACCAGCACCACCTTCGCCCGTCGGGCGGCCGAGCGGCGAGAGGGCGTCATCACCAACGACCCCGGCCGCGACATGTCGCTCGAGGTGGCCCAGTCGCTCATCTTCACGTCGGCGCGCGCCATCCTGTGCGTGCCGATGCTCTTCGAAGACGACGTCCTGGGCGTGGTCGAGGTCTCGGCGGTCAACCCCGCGCACAGCTTCTCCGAGCAAGACCTCGACCTCATGACCGTCTCGGCCGCCCTCATCGGCTCGGCCCTGCAGAACCAGTGGCTGGCATCGGGCCGGGAGCGGATGATTGCCGAGCTGCGCGACACCCGCGAGCAGCTGCTCGAAGCCCAGCGTCTCACCGAAGAGCGCCAGGAAGACCTCATCCGGAGCGAGCAGCTGTCCACGCTGCAGATGTTCGCCAAGAAGATGGTCCACGAGATGCGCAACACCCTCGGTCCGGTCCAGCTGGTCACCATGATCCAGGAGCGGTACCCCGAAGACGCCGAGGTCTCGGGCATCGTGCACGATGTCCTCGAAGCCAGCGAGACCGCCCTCGACCTCGCCGACGACCTCCACAAGTACGCCACCGACGGCCACCAGGCCGACACCGCCGTCGAGCCCACCAACACCGCCGCCACCGTCCGGTCCGCCCACCGCTACCTGCGCTGGGACCCCGATGTGGTGCACCGGCGCATCAAGCTCCAGCTCGAAGTGCAGGCCCAGCCGGTCGTGGCGGCACACCGTCGCAAGCTCCGTCAGGTCATCATCAACCTCACGCGCAACGCCGCCCAGTCCATCCACCACGACAACGGCCGCGTGCGCCTCACGCTCGACGCCACCGACACCCACGCCATCATCAAGGTGGCCGACAACGGCTCCGGCATGAGCGTCGAGGTGGCCACCCAGATCTTCAAGCAGGGCTTCTCCACCCGCATGCACGAAGACGGCATGGGCCTGGGCCTCGACATCTGCAAGCAGTTTGTCGAAGCCTTCGGCGGCTCCATCGACGTGAACACCTGGCCCGGCAGCGGCAGCACCTTCACCGTTCGACTGCCCCTCTCGCGCGACTGAGCCCTACTTCGGTGAGAAGAGGCGCACCTGCCAGGGGCGTGCCTTGTCGCCCGACCCGCCTGCACCCACGGCCACCAGCAGCGTGCCCGCCTCGTAGCGGGTGGGGTCGGGGGTGCCGCGCGTGACCTGTGTGCGGGGATGGACTCGAATCCCCAGGTCGGTGGCGCGCCCCACGGCTGCATGCAGCGGACTGGCGGCCATGACGGCATCTTTGACCAGCCGGCGTGCGACAGGGGCGGGGTCGAGCGACAGCAGCTGCTGGAGGAGCGCGTCCGGCGTGCACCCCTCGAGGTGGTGGGGGCCGGGGGCAGAGGGGTCGGTCCAGCGGGTGGCGGTCAGGGCAGCCTGAAGGGAGGCGGCGCGGTCGCGGACCTGTGCTCCCGTGTGGGCTTCGAAGGCGTCGAGGGCAGCCTCCAGATGGGTGATCAGGCTGTGGGAGAGGGCCTCTCGCCGCTGGCTGGACCGGGCTCGGAGGATGGCCTGCCGGAGTCCGCCGGGCAGCAAGGTGTAGCGGTCGGCCAGCCAGCCGCGCACGGCTTCCGTGGGCAGCCGGGCCAGGTGGCGCGAGAGCTGGTCGACCACGGCCCAGATGTCGGGGGCGTCGGGGAGGTGGAGGGCCAGTGGCGTGGTGTGGAGGAAGCGCTCGACGAGGTCCGCGACTGACGCATTTGGGCCAGGGATGTGGCCATGACCGAAGCCGTAGAGGTGGAGGTCGCGTCGCCGACCGGGGGTGGCCAGGAGGCGCTCGACCGCGTCGTCGATGGCGGTACGGCGGAGGTCGGGCCGCACCACGACCACCTCGGTGCCAGGCAGGCGGTCCGGGTAGGTCTCGTATGCAATCCACTCCGGCAGGGTGCGGGTCTCGAAGACCTCGCCCACCAGGTTGGTCTGGAGCATGGTGCCCAGCTCGTGGTGGGGGAGCTGGGTGCCCAGCAGCCAGGCCAGCTTGAGCCGCGCGGCGGGGTGCGACAGGCTGCGTGGGATGAGGCAGACGGAGGTGTCCGCTTCGGCGAGCTTGTCGGCCACATCCCGGCTGCCCACAGCGACCAGGGTGCCTGCCGCTTGGATGCGACCGATGGCGGCGGCGAGCTCGGGCCAGTGGTTGGCCTGCCCGAAGTTGCCCTGGAGGACGAGCCCGGTGGGCTTTTCCTGGCGAACCCCTTCCAGGCGGCGCTCGGTGTCGGTGAGCACCCGGATGTGGGTGAAGCGGTCGACCACGAGGTGTTCGACGTGGCCGAGGCGTCCGGTGCGCGTAGGGGGCGCGGAGCCTGGACCCGACCGCAGAGCGTCGAGGAAGCGGGTCTGGAGCTTGAGGGTGGCGCCGTGCCCCGACACCTGACCGATGGGGGCGGGGTAGCTGAAGAAGTAGCGCCCGTGGGCATCCGGGCTGGTCTCGACCTTGGTGAGGCGGCTGGCGAGGTGGAGGTCCTGGCCGATGACCACGTACACGCCGGGGGGCAGGACGTCGGCGTGGGCCGGACCGGCCAGGGCGATGGCGCGCGTGAGGTTGGCGATGGCGTCGCTGCCAGGTTGGTCGGGCGTGGCGTGGGCGCCGGTGAAGATGATGGGAAAGCGGAGGCGCTCGGCGGCCATGTCGAGCGAGATGAGCAGGCTCGTGATGGCCATGGTGTCGGTGCCGTGGGTGAGCACCACACCGGCTCCCCGAGGATGACCGAGGGTGTCGAGGGCCTCGTGCCGCCAGCGAACCTCATCGCGGAGCGTCTCCAAGATGACGTCCCAGGCGGCTTCATCGAGGTTGGAGCTGTCTGGTGGGCGCGGAAACGGGCTCCGGAGCTCCACATGGACGGTGACCGGTTGGGCGCGCAGCACCGGCGCGAGGTTGCGGGCGACCATGTCGTCGGGGCGGGCGCCGTGGGCCCCGGACATGTTGATGGTGCCGCCGCAATTGATGAGGCTGACGGTGTTGTGGACGTGGGCGGGGTGCCGCTCGGGGGACATCCGGGCTCCGGTCATGCCAAGGCGGGGGGCGGGGGCGAGTCACCCTACCAATGTGGTGGAGGAGTGCGAGCAGACTGCGCGAGCGGTATGGCCGGAGCATGTTCAAGACCCCTCCCGCCGACCGCTTCTTGCTCGACCAGGGAAGGCTCCGGGCAGCGTGTCCCGGGTGGCCCGCGCTGGCGCCCCGGCTCGAAGTTCGGGTGGGAGGCCGGGCGGCACGGGTTGCCGAAGCCTTGGTGCGTGGGGCCGACCCTGTTCGGGCCATGGCCGACGTCATCCCGCTCGGACCGCGCCTGGGCCTCGACCTGGTGGTGCACCTCGACCGCCGGCGCATCCCCGTGGCCGATCACCTGCGCACGCTGGGCATTCCGGGGGCGGTGGCGCTCCGGGCGGCTCTCCACAAGCCGGCCCGCTGGCTCCGTCCGGGCGGTGGGGGAGAACCCGGGACCGTCCACCTGGCTCCCCTCGACCATCTCCCTGGCGTCGCGGCGGTCGACATCCATGATGGTGCCCAGCTGGCGGGCCTGTTGCTCCCGCCCGAGCGCTTGCTGCCCGGTGGACAGCCGGTGGTGCTGCCCTTGTCCCCGGCCCGGCTCCTGCTCGCCGACGCCCGCAACACCGAGGGCCTGCGCTCGCTGCTGTCGATGGCCGAAGGTGCGCGCGACCAGACCGATGTGGTGTGTGCGCTGCCCCATGCACGGGTCGACTCTCCGGCGGGTGACTTCTCTTGGGGACCCTGGCGGCCACCCCCCGACCACCCCCTCCACGGCTGGGTGCACCGGCTGGGCATCCTCCAGGACTTCCTGGACGACCAGAAGTGCGTCGATGCCTGGACCCATGCCCGCCCCGACCTCTCCACGCAGCCGCTCACCCTCGTTCCCGACCCCCAAGCCGCGGGTCGGGTTGCGAGTGTGGCCCGCTGGCCGCGGAAGCCGTGCTCCCTTCCGGCGGCCGATTGCTTCGACGTCGAGGGACCCGACGGACGGGTGATGCGGGCGTGGGTGGACGGTCTGTTGGATGTGTTGGGTGCAGAGACGCGCCCCTTGCCCGGTGCCTGGCCGCCACGCTTCATCGCGGAAGGCGGCGTGTCGGAAAAGGGCTGGACGCGGGTGTGCGCGGAGGGCCGCAGGGTGGGCTGACTACCCCGGTGCGTCGAGGGCTTCGAGCTTGTCTCGGAACGGGTGGCCCTGTTGCATCACACCGGAGTGGAAGGCGGCGTACAGCTCGGCAAACCACTCCGCGCCCGACCGGAACTGGTAGCCGCGAATGCCCTGCTGGCGGGTGTCCAGGGGGTAGCTGACCCAGCGATGGGCATAGGCCTGGTGGTAGACCCGGCCACCGATGGCCCGCTCCCTCGCGCGCTTGCCGTCCGACCAGGGCCCTACATCCTCGCGGCCATCCAGCGCCCACGCGCGGGCGTGGTCGACGAGCCGGGTCCAGTCATTGTCTGTGCCTGCGAAGTTGCGTCGAGGACGCCGAGGGGCGTCGGGCGTCTTGCCGTTGAGCACCTTGGCGAGGAAGCCTTCGAGCTTGGGGTGCATGGAGGGGTCGCGGGAGACCAGGCGGGCGATGTCGGACACCGAGTGGGTCTGCCAGTCGCCGTAGTCGGCCACGCCTTTCTTCGACTCCATGAGGTTCAGGCGTGCATCGACCGCATGGGCCACCTCGTGGAGCGCAAACCAACTGAAGACGGTGTTGGCTTCGCTTGGCACCGGTCGGCACTCGGGGTCGATGCCATCGGGGAAGGCGGTGGGGCTGGCCAGAGAGTCGTCAAAGCCTTCCGACCCTTCCGCGCGCCCGCAGTACATCACCACCTCGTTGTTGGATGGCGAGTAGTGCGCGGCGCCGTCGTCCTCGCCGAACAGCACCACCTTCTTCAGGCGCTTGTTGCCGTGGACGTGGGATGTGGGGACCCGGCCCAGGATCTCGAACATGGCCTTCAGGGATGCGGTGTCGCGGTCGCGGTTGTCTTGGCCGCGGTCTTCGCGCTCGACGCCGGGCAGCACCTCGCGCTTGTGTTGGTCGAACTGCTGCACCTTGATGTGGAAGCGGTGTTCGAGCGCCGCCCGGGCAATGGGGGCATCGCCGGGGTTGGTGGGGTCGAGGCGGTGCACCAGCCGGTCGATCAGCTCCTCCCCGTTGTCCAGCGAGGCCAGCTTCTGGATGCCCGACCCGGGGTCGCGCTTGCCGCGAAGCCGCACCAGCTCACCTTCCGTGAGGAGGTCGGTGAGCGCGGACCGCCAGGCTTCGAGGGCCACCTCGGCCTCGGACCAGGCGCCATCGGCCAAACCGGTGTCGAGCTCTGTGCGGGCGGCGATGACTGCGGTGCGGGCGTCGTCGAAGCTGGTGGACTGACCCGGCAGCACCTTGCGCATGAGCTTTTCTGCTCGCTTGCGGGTGCCCTTGAGCGCCTTCATTGCGGCCTGGAGGGCGTCGTGTCGCCGCAGCTGGGCGTCGAGGTCGTCGGCTTGCTGTGTGACGGTGGGCAGCTCGGCGAGGGCTTCGGCGCTGCGGTCGTTCTGGCGCATGGTGCGCAGGTCTTCGACCGCTGTGACCAGTGCCGTGCCCGTGTCGACGAGCGCGGAGACCTTGGCCGCGCGCTTGTTGGTGGCCTTGCTGCGCTTGCGGAGGGCCTTCAGCTGGGGGGCCAGCAACGCTTCGGCGAGGGCCTGGTAGAGCGCTTCGAGCGTGCGCGTGCCCTTCTTCGGACCCCCGGGGCGGGCCTTCCAGCGGGTGCCCTTGCGGCTGTCCTTGCGGTCGACGTCGACGCCGAACGTGGCCTCGATGACGGCGATCTGGATGCGCTCGGCGCCGTCTACCCCGTTGAGGGCATCGGTGGTGATGTAGGCGTGGCAGAGCCCATGGAGGGCTTGCTCGCCCAGCTGGCCGCCCACCTGTTCGAGCTGTGGGTACAGGTCTCGGTCGAGGTCGATGGTCTGGGCGACGTTGACCTGCATGACGGTGTTTGCGGCGTTGACCGCGGCCCGCAGGAGCACCTCGGCACCCGCGTAGTCGCCGTTGTCTACGGCCTGGCGGAGCGCAGCGTCGGCGGCTTGGAAGGCCTCCACCGCATCCTTCAAGGTGTCGTTGAAGAACGCGGGTGCCTGGATGGTGCGGGCCTCACGGAGCAGGTCGTCGTGGGGACGGCGGATGCGGTCCCAGCGCTCGACCACCGCCACTTGCTCGGCGAGCGGACGGAGCGCGGCTTGGAAGGTGTCGAGCGCCTGTGGGGCCTCCGGTGCGGTCCAGTGGCCTTGGATGTGGACCTGCCGGGCCGTGTCGCGAGCGTCCCGGACGGCCTGGAGCGTGGGTGTGAGCGGCGCCTCAAAGCGAGCGACCTGTTCGAGCTCTGCGGCTTCTTGGACGAGGGCGTCGAGTCGGGCCTGGTAGTCGCTGCGCGCCTTGGCGGTGGACCGCACGCGGTCGTTGAGGGTGGCCAGGTCGCGCGCAATGGCGGAGGTGGGGGCGGTGGGCTCCATCCGGGCGAAGTCGCCGTCGGCCAGCTGTCGTTCCAGGGTGTCTACTCGGTCGGCCAGGTCGGCGTAGCCGTCGACCAGGTTCAGGTCGAAGTCGGCGGTGATGCCGCGAAAGCCGCTGGCGAGCCTCGGCACGTGCTGGCTGACCTCGTCGGTGCGTCCGAGGGCGTCTTCGAAGGCGCGAAGGTCGTCGCTGAAGGTCCGCACGAGACCATACGACGCATCGACGTCGTCCTCGGGGAAGCGCAGGAGGATGTCGGTCCGCCGCTGCTGGAGGTCGGCCAGGGTTTCCACGACAGCGGGCAGCAACGCCACGTCGCCCCGGTCGAGCATGCCGTCGAGCATGTTGGTGTGGTCGCCCAACACGTTGAGTCGGAACTCGCGGATGATGGTGTGGCAGTCGTCGACCTTGCGGGCGATGTCGTTGGCGAGCTGGATGGCCCGGTCGCCGATGTCGCGCAGTGTGGCGAGCTGGAGGTGAAACGAGGCAGGGTCTGGGCCCGCGCTGTCGCAGCAGGCAGCGAAGTCGGACTCGAGGTCGGCGAGCCGTGGCAGGTAGTCGTTTCGTTCGTCGCGTCGATGCCACACACGGTCCCAGCCATGCGCAACGAGACCAGCGCGGGCAGGGCGGAGCGCATCGTGCTCCAGCTGTTGGACCAGGTCGTTGAACGTGGCTTCCACCTCCTCATCGGGCAGGACAAGGAAGGCGCTCTTGAAGGCGTCCCAGGTGTTGGGCATGGGGTTGTCCGGGGTGGTGGGTTCAGCTGACCGCGGGTGCGTCGAGCAGGCGGTTCACGTCGACGTACAGGCCTGCAGAGACGTCGGCGCGGAGGGGCTGCCAGGCCGTGCCCACCACGTCGAGCAGCAGGGCGCGGGGAACGGTCATGCCGCCGTTCACCGCATCGGTGCGGCGATGCACCCAAGCCAGGGTGAGCGTCTCGGCGGCGACATCCACCAGCCGCAGGGCGTAGTCGGGACCGGGGACCGTGCCGCCGGCGCCTCGCAACACAGCCAGCTTCATCAGCTCCAGGTCGATGTCGTCGATGGTGTGGTCGCGGGCCACCATCTTCTCGCGGAGGGCCCCCCAGCCGAACACCACGCGGGCGGTGAGGTCGGCGCCGAGCTCGCGTGCAATCCGTGGCGCCTTCGGACCGAACGAACGCTGGAATTGCTGGTGAGCACGGGCTTCCGACGCTCCCCAGGAGTGGGATGCGTTGGCGGGCAGCACGGCAAGCCACTGGTTCCGGTGGGTGTCGAGGACCGTGAGCTCGGGGTCGATGCGGAAGGTCTCTTCGCACGCGTTGCACGCGACGGTCTGGAACGTGCCGTCGAGGATGGCGTCGCGGAGGTCGGGGGACCGCTCGGTGTGGAGGCTGTGGACCAGCTGGACGGCGTTGTCGGCGCCGCAAGCTGGACAGGGGAACGTGCGCGTCTGGAAGACCGACATGGGTGGGGACCTCGGAGCGGATGACCGAAGCGCACTCTACCGTCGGACTACCGGGTCTCTCCGTGCTTCAGCTCTCGGAACTCGGGCTCGGTCCCGAAGATGCGGTCCAGAATCCCCAGTGTGCCGAAGCATTCCTTGTATCGATAGTGATGCCAGTCATGGTGAACCGACCAAGACATCCACGGTACGGCATACCCTGAGTGGTGCGCGATGACCGTGTGCAGAGCCATCACCGTCCACAGGTACAGCACGGGCAGAGTGGGCGCGACCACGATGACGCCGAGCGCGAGTGTGAAGAAGTTGCCGAAGATGAACTCGATGGGGTGGGCGTAGATGCTCGCGATGGCCGACGAGGTGCGGAACTCGTGGTGGATGCGGTGCACCTTCTTCATCCACCAGGGCCGATGCAGGAAGCGGTGGGTGGCGTAGAACCAGGCCGCTGCACACGCGCCCATGATGGCGAGCTGCACCAAGATGGTCACAGGGCCGTCGATGTCGTCGGTGGCCGACCAGCCTCGCAGGCGCAGGAGTCCCCACAACAGCAGCATCATGAGGGGAGACAGCAGCAGCTGGGAGACCGCCAGGTTGCGCCAGACCTTGGGCCATGGGGGTTGCTTGGGCTTGCCGGACTGGATGCGGTACCGGGCGATGAAGTCGGGCTTGTTGTGCTTGTCGACGTAGCCGAAGGCGGCGCTCATTCCCCAGTAGACGCACTGGTGGAGCATGTACGGCACAACGACCACAAGCACCCACTCGGGGGTGCTCTCGACCACGCCCGACCACCACTCGCGTGCGGCGGTCCACTGGAACAACAGGAGACCCGCGCCCACCAACACAAGGGTGCTGATGGACTGGGTGATGGGCTTGCGTGTGTAGGTGAACGCCATGCGGCGAGGCTACCGCATGGGAACGTTCAGTATCCGCGACTCGACGAAACCGTCTCGACGACCACGAACTCCACCCGGCGGTTCTGGTAGCGACCGGCTTCGGTTTCGTTGGTGTCGATGGGCATCGACTCGCCATAGCCCTTGGTGGACAGGCGCTTGGACGACACACCCTGCGAGATGAGGTAGGCACGCACGGCCTTGGCCCGCGCGCGAGACAGGCGCAGGTTGGCGCCGCCCGAGCCCACGTTGTCGGTGTGGCCCCCGATCTCGATGACCTTGATGTCGGGGTTGGCCTCGAGGGTGCGGGCGACGTCGCGCAGCACGCCGTAGGAGTCGGGCGACAGCTGGGCGCTGGCGAACTCGAAGTTCACGCGGTCGAGAATCTCGATGCGACCGCCCGAGTAGTAGGCCCGGGTGGGGCAGCCGTTGGAGCGGTAGGGGTCGATCTTCGGGCTGATGGGTTCGGTGGGGCACAGGTCGCGGAAGTCGGGGACGCGGTCGCGGTCGTAGTCGGGACAGCCTTGGGCGTCGGGACTGCCGGGCCGGGTGGGGCACTCGTCCTTGTGGTCGGGCACCGTGTCGCCGTCTTGGTCGGGACAGCCCTCGGCGGCGATGATGCCGGGTTCGTCGGGGCAGGCGTCCTGTGCGTCGAAGATGCCGTCGAAGTCGTTGTCGACGTCGGGGCAGCCGTCGCGGTCTTCGTGGTTGTCCTTGTCTTCGGCTTCGCTGGGGCAGCGGTCGACCACGTCGGCGACACCATCGAGGTCGTCGTCGGGCTCGGGGCAGCCGTCGGCGTCGAGCCAGCCGTCCATGTCTTCCGGCGTGTTGGGGCAGGCGTCGTCGAGGCCGAAGACACCGTCGCCATCGGGGTCGCCGATGAGGCCGACCCGGCGGAACGAGACGGCCATGGTGGCCCGGTACAGGGGCGAGCCGGCGTCGGGGACCAGGCCGGTGGTGAGGCCGAATTGGAACGCGGCGCGGCGGTCCTGGCCCAACACACCGTAGGCGGTGGCTTCGATGGGGTTGGCGGTGGTGGGTGCGTTGGGGTCGGTGGGGCCGGCCGGTCGACTCGACACGACTTCCAGGCCAGCCACGAACAGCTCGCCCATCTGTGCATTGCCGCCGAGGCCCACCAGCACGGTGCCCGCGCCTTCGGTGTCGGTGCGGATGCCGGCGTTGGCGCGCCAACCCAACATGCCGTCGCCCGAGCCGAGCGTGAACACGGCGCCCCCCTCGACCGCTTCAGACGACGTGTCTGCGGCGGTGGGGACTTCGGCGAAGGGTGCGAGACCGATGCCAAAGTTGCGGGTGCCGGGGAAGATGATGGGGATGGTGGCGCTGAGCTGGAGGTCGCCCATGCCCGCAACCGTCTGGTCGTCTTGTGCGATGGACGACATGAACGGTGCGTCGGCTTCGACGCGGAACCAGTCGGCCAATGCAAAGCCACCACCCACATGCAAGCCGGCGATTCGACGGTAGGCGATGGGGTCGGCGAAGTACTCACCAGATGTGAAGGCGCCGCCCAGGTAGCCCGCACCACGACCGCCGGTGGCGGGATGGACGAGCTGGAAGGCTCCGGTGCCGTCGTGGGCGCTGGGAGCGAGGCGGAATTCGTCGCCAGTGCCGCCGACCGCGAGGGCCGAAGACGGCAGCAGCAGCGCCATGGCGAGGGACAGGATGCGCAGTCCGCGACTCGAGGTCATCGTGCACGCTCCGTCTTCCAGTCCGTGCCGCAGTTGGCGGGCTCGAGCAGCGGGGGCCCGTGGACCAGCGAGGCAAAGATCGGGCTCGGGGCCGCCAGCGTGGATTCGGGTCTGCCGTAGCGTATCTGCATGAGCGCGCTGGTCTGTCCCCAGACGATGGCGGAGCCGGTGTGCGTGGCGTGGGCGACGAGGGCCCAGTCCTGAGCGAGGTTGTAGGCGAGCGACCCCTTGACCTCGTACCCGAGGTACGTGCCGGGGGTGAGGTAGAGGGTTTCGTTGCCGATGACCTGCTGCGGGCCCACTCCGGCGACACCACATGCGGTGAAGCGGGAGTCGGGGTCGATGCCGAAGAGGCCTTCGACCCGCAGCAAGGCCTGGTAGAAGCTGTCGGGGGTGAACACGCCACCGCCGCCGGGGGCGAACTGCTCGACCTGGCGGTCGTGGTCCATCACCATGGCCTCGGCGCCAATCCACAGCTCGCGGTCGACCTGCTTTCGGAGGGGCGCGCGGAACCAGCCGATGGCTTGTTCCCAGGCGGTCATGCCCACATCGTTGGCGCCGATGTTCATGAGGAGGCCTTCAGACTGGCCCCAGCGGCCCAGAGCGCCCAGCTCGGTGCCGTTGTCGAAGCGCGACGAGATCTTGCCGCCCACCCAGGTGTCGTGCACCCGGCCGAAGACGGCGCCGGTGGCCGGGTCGACCGCACCCACCCAGGCGGTGAGGGAGTCGGTGACCGGTGCGCGGACGGTCTCGACTTCGGCAATCACCTTGTCGCCCACGCCCGCCTGCAGGTTGCCGAACCAGGTCATGTAGCTGTCGGCGGGCAGGGTGGCGCCGGTGGGGCTGGTGCCCAGGCGAAGGTGGCCGCCGAAGTTGCTGGCGGTGTTGATGGAGATGCCCGCGCTGGCCGAGGTGGCGCTGTGGTCGTTGGCCCCATCGCTGATGCGGACGGGGATGACCTCGCCGGTGAGCCGCAGCGGACCGACCGGCGCCCACTCCACGGCGATGGGCGCGTACTGGGTGGACAGGAAGTTCTCGCCCGCCTGTCCGGGCCGGTTGGCCAGACCACCGCTGAGCACGGCGCTGAAGCGGTAGGGGTCGGAGAGTTCCTTCTCGGCGTCGCCCACGCTGGAGGTGGGGAAGGTGGCCGGGACATCGGGCGGATGCGGTGGGCCGTCGTCTTCGGGAATCTCGCGCTTGCTGGGCAGGGGGTCGACCGGCAGCGGTTCGGGGGGCGGGACCGGGCTGCGGGTGCCGGTGGTCTTGGCGGCCACGCGGACTTCGTCGAGGGTGCGACGGGCCGCCATGGGACGTCCGCGGCTCGACCGCATCCGGGCCAGGGCGATGCCGACCTCGAGGTCGTGCCAGGTGTTCCAGTGGTCGTCGAGGACCTGCTCGGCCTTGGCCAGGTCGCCGCGGGCGGCGAGGGTCTGGGAGAGGCCGAGGACGGCGCCGGTGTCGGAGGGCTCGAGCGCGTTGGCGGTCTCGTAGGCGGACAAGGCGCGGTCGGGGTGGCCCATGTCGTTCCACGCGGCGCCGATCATGACCCAGTGGCGGGCATCTCCGGCACCGTAGCGGCGGGTGGAGTCTTCGATCTCCAGCCAGGCGGCGGACTCGCGCCCTGATGCGTGGGTGGTGCGGGCGTCGTCGAGCTCGGCAGCCAGCTCCATGGCCAGGATCTCGTCCTGGATCCAGTCTTCTTCGGACACCTCGTAGGCGGCTTCGAAGCGCGGGATGGCGGTGCGGGTGCGGCGGAGCTTGAGGGCGCTGGCCTGGAGGGCGGCCAGAGCACCGGGATGGCGGGGGTCTTCGTCGAGGACCCGCTCGGCGGTGGACAGCGCACCTTCGGCGTCGCCTTCGTCGAGCATCAGCGCGGCCATGGCCACCTGGAGCTCGAGGTTGCCGGGGTAGGTCTCGAGCTGGTCTTCGAGGATGCGGCGGGACAGCTCGGTGTTGCCGGAGACGGCGGCCGACGCGGCTTCCTGGATGGCGCGTTCACGGGCGACACGCTCGGCCAGGGCGATGTTGTCGGGGTGGGGGACCCGGGCGGACAGGGTGCCGGCCCGTCGCTGGGCTTCGTCGTACTCGCCGCGGGCAGCCAGGGCGGACACCACACCGCGCTCGGCCTCGGAGAAGTCGGGGTCGAGCGACAGGGCCTCTTCGTAGTAGGCCTGGGCGGCGCCGTACTGCCAGCGCGACATGTAGAGGCCGGCCAGCCCGGTGTAGAGGGTGGGGTCGGGACGCTCGTTGAGCGCTTCCTTGTAGGAGTCGTAGGCGCCGCGCACGTTGCCGGCGGCGGCGAGCTGGTCGGCCTCGGACCGCCGCAGGGCCATGCCGGTGCGTTCCCACGCTTCGCGGGCGGCCGCTTCGGTGGGGGTGTCCATGTGGTCGTAGAGCCAGCGGGCGCGGTCGGGCTGCTCGAGCGCGATGCGGGCGTTGATCTCGCCCAGGGTGAGCCAGGGGTCGTCGGGGTCGACGTCGCGGGCCTGGCCGTAGGCTTCGGCGGCACCCTCGTGGTCACCCATGGCGGACAGGGTGTCGGCGAGGGCGTGCAGGAGGGTGATCTCGCCGGGGTAGATGATGAGCAGCTGGTTGTAGCGGCGGCGCGCTTCTTCGTACCGGCCGGCAGCGCGGGCACGGCGGGCGTCTTCGCTGATCTCCAGCATCTCCAGCTCGCGCTCGAGGCGGCGGGCCATGGCGTCGGTGTAGCCGGACTTGGCGAGGATGCCGCGGGCTTCGTCGTGCCGACCTTGGGCGCGCAGCAAGCTGATGAGGGCCATCAGCGCCTGGCGGTTGCCCGGAGCCTGGCGCCATGCGGTGCGGTAGGCGTTCTCGGCGCCTTGGAGCTGGCCGGCATCCCACAGCGCACCACCCAGGCCCAACAGGTAGAGCGTGGTGGCGGGGTCGAGGGCGTGGGCGAGGCGGTAGCGCTCCACGGCTTCGGCGAGGTTGCCGTCCTGCTTGGCGTCTTCGGCGGCGATGGACTGGTAGCGGGCGTCTTCGTGCAGCAGCGCAGCCCAGCGGGCACCCATCTCGGCTTCTTTGAGGCCAGTGCTCACGGCGTCGGCGGCGAGGTCGGACTCTCCGGCGGCCCAGGCGGCCCAGGTGTAGAGCGACAGCCACTCGGGGTCGCGGGCGCGGACTTCGATGTGGGGGGCCAGCACCCGGCGCGCTTCATCGGCCCGACCGACCACGATGAGGTGGTGGGCCCAGGCGCGGATGACGGTGGGGTGCGAGCCATCGAGGGCGCGGGCGCGGTCGAGGGTGTCGGTGACCGCAGGCTCGCGGGAGTCGAGGTCGACGCTGGTGGCCAGCTGGACGGCCTGGATGCTGCGGGCGAGGGGGTCGCGGGGGTCTTCGAGGTGGCGCTGGGCTTCACCTGCCCGACCGGCCACGAGCAGCGCCTGGATGAGGCCGTCGCGGTAGGTGCGGTCGCGGGGGTCGAGCTTGACGGCGTTCTGCCAGAGTCGGACCGTCTCGTTGCGGCGTCCCTGGGCCTCTTCGATGCGGGCCTGGGTGGCGTAGAGGGCAGCGCGCTGCTGGGGTGTGGTGGTGCCCACGGTGCGGGCGCGCACAAGGCTCGCGATGGCGGCTTCGGGGTAGTCCATCTGCACGAGGCCGAGGGCACACGGCACGGGCGCGCGGGCGGTCTTGCAGGCGGCGGGCACCAGCTCGGGGCCTACGCGCATGGCTTCGTCGTAGCGGCCGAGGGCCATGAGTGCGGCCACCTCGCCGTGCCACACGCGGGAGGTGGACTTGCCCTGGCGGAGCACCTTGAGCGACTGCTCGGGGTTGCCGGCCCGCAGGTGGCCTTCGGACAAGGCGAAGCGCACGGGTTCGTCGGAGGGGGCGTTGGCCAGCATCCGCTCGAGCGACTTGATGGCGGGCGAGCGGGTGGACGAGTGCCGGATGGCGGCGCGGTGGGCCTTGATCTGGAGGGTGCGGCGGTCGCTGCTGCGGCCGTTGTCGAGGGCCACCGTGTAGGCATCCACCCACGCAGCCCGCGGCTCGGAGGTGAGCAGGTGGCGGTCGAGGCGCGAGAGGGCTTCGGTGCGGGTGATGGGGTCGCGGGTGGCGGCCACCAACACGGCGATGCCTTCGTCCACCCGGTTCTCGTTGGCCAACAGCTGGTCGGACAGCAACAACACGCCCCACGGGTCCCGGGCATCGGGCGTGGGGACCGCGGGGGGCGGTGGGGGTGGTGGGGTCCCCGACGGGGACTGCGCCCACGCGAGAGAGAGCGCGAGCGCCACGAGCATCCCGGACGGCGTCATGGGGTCTTCTCCGAGGACACCGCCACTCCAGTCCAGAGGGCGATGCCGAACCAAGTCCAGTTCTGGGCGTAGTAGTCGGTGGGGTCGTCCCAGCCGTCGGGGCCCAGGGTGGGTGCGATGTCCGACGTGTAGAGGTCGGCTGCGGCGTCGGGGTCGAGCAGACCCCACGCGGGCAGGAGCGCACCGGTGAGCGCGAGGTGGCCGTACTCGACGGCCGGGCTGCCATCGGCGTGTGCGACGGCGGGCAGCCAATTGTGCTGACGCCAGAAGGGACGCCAGTCGAGGTAGGGGGTGAGGAGTGCGCGGGCCCGGGGGTCGTTGTGCCACGCCACTTCGGCGGCGAGGGTCCAGGGCAGGCGCATGGCTTCGAAGCCGTGCAGGTCGTGGGCCGGCTCGGGTGCGGGCACCCGCGTGCCGGTGGTGGGGTCGAGGTAGAGCCAGTCTGGCAGCAGGCCGCCGTCGGGGGTGGCCTCGGCGAGGATGGCGTACCCGTCGTCGATCACGGGCGTCCAGTCGATGCCGGGGTCGAGGCGGTCGAGGTCGCGCATGGCGAAGGGCACGAAGTAGCTGGGGTTGACCCGGATGGGGTCGGTGTCCTTGGCCCAGGGACCGGGAAGCAACACGTGTCGGCCGCCCACCACCACCACGTTCCGAGAGTAGGTGGACCGGGCGAGGGTGCGGGCGAGGTCGGTGTAGTCGGGGCGGTCCCAGCGCTCGCCGGCCAGCTGAAGCGCCCATGCCATGAGGAGGTCGGCGTCGGTGGCGGGGGAGGGGTCGAGGATGCGGCGGAAGGCCACGCGTCGGCCGTACTTCCAGGCGGGAAGGGCGGTGGGGTCGCCGTTCTGGAGCTTGCGGAGCGTCCAGGTGTGGATGCGCGCGAAGGCGTCGGGGTCGTCGGCCCACACCGCGCGGAGCATGGCGTAGGCCTGCCCCTCGGAGGTGGAGTGACCGCCGCCCTTTTCATCCACCACGCGGCCATTCCGACGAACGCTCGTGCGCAGGTAGGTCGACCACGTCTCCTGGAGCAGCTGTGCTCCTGGAGGCGTCGCCGCCGCCTCTGCGCCCGTCATGAGCGTCAGTCCGATGACCCCGGGCATCACCATCAGGCCTGGCCTCCGCGGCGGGCGGCCCATGCGCGGATGAGCATGGCGATGAGGACGGCCGCAACGATGACGCCCACGATGAGGGCGGCCCAGGAGGCCTGGAGCACGCGGCGGATGGTGCTGATGGCCGACCGCGTGCCCACGGTGGTGGGCTCGACCACGGACAGGGAGCGGACGTCCTTGCCACTGCCGATGACGGCCAGGTTGCCGGTCATGCCCGACGTGACGGCGGGGTCGCCGAGGCGCTGCACCAGACGGAGGAGCTTGTCGCTCGAGCCGGCCTTGATGACGAGCGCGGTGCGACCCACACCCACCTTGTCGAGGAGAGCCTGCTCGACGGTGCCGTAGGGGGTGCCGATGCGCGCGGCGAGCACGCGGTCTTCGGTCTCGTTGAGGAGGACGTCGAGGTCGTCGCCCTTCTGGCTGAGGTGTCCCTGGTCGCGGAGCTCGGCGTAGGTGCGGTTGCGGCCGCTGCCCACGAGCACGACCATGTCGCGACCCTCGGCATCGGTGACCGCCGAGCCACCCCGGACCACGCTGAAGTCGGGTCGTTCGGTGGTGGCGGTGGCGCCCAGCTGGCCCATGAGCTGGACCACGCTGCTGGCGTCCCAGCCGTTGGCGTCGTCGGGGGCCACGAGGAGCAGTCCGCCGCGCTCGGACAGGGCGGCGTCGAGCGGCCACATGTCGTACTTGAGCTTGGAGAGGTCGGGCATCTCGGTGTAGCCGTCGCGCGCGAGGCGCAGCTCACTCGAAGCGAAGACCGTGCCCCAGATGTGCTTGTCGGTGACGTACACGCAGGGGTCGAAGTTGAGCGGGAAGAGGTGGAAGACCACCTCGAGCTCGGTGTCGGGCTTCATCAGCTCGTAGGGGAGGTCCACCCACAGGCGGGACTTCTCCTCACCGGCGGCGTCGTTGAGGGCGACACTGCGCAGGGTGACGTCGTCGAGGCGCACTTCGAGGGTGGACAGGCGGGTGTCCAGGCCCGAGGAGTAGGCGTAGTCGAGGCCGATGCGGGCGCCGTCGATGTGGACTTCGGCGTCGCCTTCCATGCGGACCGGGATGCGCACCGGCGGGGCGTAGAAGCCGCGGACGGTGGTGTCGTCGAAGCGAATCTCGGACAGCGGGAAGCGCACGCCCGAGGCGGTGTCGCGGGGGGGGACCGGCAGCGGCACGCGCTTGGTGTCGGGGGGGACCGGGTCGCGCACTTCGGTGATGCTGGCGATGTTGCCCGACAGGGCTTCGTAGCGGTCCTGGCTGCCCAGCGCTTCGGCGGCCTTCACGAGGCCTTCGGCGTCGCCACCCGTCACCACCAGCACACCCTTGGAGGGGTTGGCGGGGTTGGGGATGCTGGCCACCGTGCCCACGCCCGGCCGCAGCTTGGAGGCGTCGACGTAGCGCGACACGAGCGGGTTTTCGGTCGGCGTGCCCACCACGAGAACGTGGGTGCTGGCCTGGCTGGGGTCGGCGATGGGACCCCGCATCTGGATGCCGCGGTAGGCGGCGTGGCGGCCCATCGTGAAGCCGAGGATGGCCAGGGCATCGAGCTGTGCGGCGCTCGCCTTGTCGATGCCCGCGATGGAGAACTCGGCCGGGCCGTAGCCGCGGGCGTCGTAGTAGGGCAGCGGGAACTTGAGGAGGTCGGTGGGGAGGGTGCTCTCGCGGTACGTGAACCGGATGTGGGAGTCCAGCTGCACGCGGGTCCAGAGGGCCGGGTCGAAGGGGTCTTCGCAGACGTCGTCGACGTGCTGGACCACCCGGAACTGGACGTTGTTGTACCCTTCCTCATACAGCGAGGTGCGCGGCAGTCGGACGCTGAGAACGCCGTCGTTGACGTTGTCGGCGGTGAGTCGCACGCTGCCGGCGCCGTTGCCGTTCACCCACACCGTGAGCACGCTGCGCGAGGGCACCAGGCTGGCGGAGTGGTTGAACTTGAGCGACAGCACCGGGTCGGTGGTGAGGTCCCAGGTCTCGGGCACGCGGAAGTTCACGGTCTCGGTGGCCGTGATGCCTTCCAGCATGAGGTCCTGGTCGACCATGAGGTCTTGGTCGAAGTAGATGTCCCGGGTGACAGCCGGATTGGGGGCGTCGGTCGCGGGTGCTGCGACGACTCCCGGGTCCTCTTGGGCCCATGCCGGGACCGCGAGTGCGGCTCCCAAGCTGAAGATGACGGTACGCGTCCACATGACGGCGGCTCCTAGACCAGGTCGGGCTCAGTGAGGGATCTTCAGGCGGTTGGCGGCGGTGTCGAGCGACTGGCGGGCGGCATCGAGTGCCTTGCCGGCGCGGCGGTCGTCGGGTGCCAACGGGTCGTAGACGGCGCGGGACTCCTCGAGGAGGTCGAGGGCGTCCTGCAGGTTCTTCTCGATCTCGATGGTCTCGGGGCGAACCAGACGTTCATCGAGGAGGCGGTAGTCGCGGTTGATGTCCCAGACACGCCGTTCCCAGCGGTTGTCGATGGGCTGACGCAGGCGCTGGGTGCGCTCCAGCTCGTCGGCGAGGGCATCGATGCGGTGGTAGGCCTGCGACAGCATGCCCTTGCGGGTCTGGTGCGTGACCTTTTCCCACTTCTGCATGGGCACGGCCGACGCGAACACTTCCACGACCGGTCGGAAGCCGGTGGCGAGGAGGAACGCGAGCAACACCAGGAAGACGGGCATCACCAGCGGCACCAGGCCCGGACGGTCGGGGGTGGTCTGGACCGGGATGGGCTCGGGGTCGTCTTCGTGGTGCTCGTGGCCACAGGCTTCGCAGGTGAGCACACCTTCCACGCGGGGGGTGCCACACGAGTCGCAGAAGAGGTGGTTGCCACCGGGCACCAGCTCGGCGACCTCGGCCTCTTCGGTCGACGACTCGGACCACCGCTGCAGCCACCGGGGGTTGCCCAGGCCGACGCGCAGGATGGCCGTGAGCACCGATGTGGCAGACGTCCAGTAGCGGTCGAAGCGGAAGGTCTCGTGGGTCCAGCCGTCGGAGGAACCGAAGAGCTGGGCGGAGAGCTGGGCTTCCCCTTCGGCGGTCAGCTCGCTGAACTGGCCGCGGACGATGGTGCGGTTGGTGGAGGGGTCGTAGCGGACCGACAGCGGCCGGATGGGCAGCTCGCCAGACGTGTGGACCTTGGTGGCGAGGCGGACCGACGCTTCCACGGGGAAGTCGTGCTCGCCTTCGAACACCATGGCGATGCCGCCCATGGAGAGGTCGAGGGTCTGGCCGTGCAGCGGGGCGAACCAGGACTGGTCTTCGACCTCGGCGGCGGTGACCACAGCATCGGCCACGCGGTCGACCCGGTGGTGGCGCCGACGCTGGGGCTGCTCGAGGGCGGCGAAGGTGGCCGCGGTGAGCACGATGAGGTTGTAGAAGTTCCACACCGTGGCGACGAGGATGGTGTCGACGTCGAGTGGGTTCTGGCTAATCTTCCAGGGTACTACAAGAAACGCGATGAAGATGAGGCCCAGGCCCACGAGCAGTGGGAGTGCGTTCCGCCAGTCGAACGTGACGCGGTCGAGCGTGGAGCCCTTCGCGGTGACGTTGAACTTGCCGCGGCGGGGCGCCACGATGGCCATGCTCGTGACGAGCGCGGTGTAGGGGGCAATCGCCGCTTCGTAGACTTCGGGCCACAGGCTGTGACGCACGTTGCGGTGCATCGACGCCGCACCCAGGGCCACCAGGATGAGGTGGGGGATGGCGTAGACCAGCACCTCGCGCACGTTGGCGTCGAGGGGGTGCATGTCGGCGAGCAGGTACAGCGCCGGCGTGACCAGGAAGATGATGCGGGGCAGGCCGAAGAAGAAGTGCCAGGCGGCGTTGAAGTAGTTGATGCGCTGGGGAAGCGTGAGGCCGGGCTTGAACAGGGGGTTGTCGAGCCGGACGATCTGGGCCATGCCGCGGGCCCACCGCACGCGCTGGCCGATGTGCACGCCGTAGGTCTCGGTGGCGAGGCCGGCAGCCAGGGGGATGTCGAGGTAGAGCGAGTCCCAGCCCTTGCTGTGCATCTGCAGTGCGGTGTGGGCGTCTTCGGTGACGGTGTCGGTGCAGAAGCCGCCCACGTCTTCGAGCGCTTCCCGACGAATCACGGCGCAAGAGCCGCAGAAGAAGGCGGAGTTCCAGAAGTCGTTGCCGAGCTGGATGCCGTGGTAGAAGAGGTGCTGCTCGGGCGGAACCAACCCTTCGAGGTGGAGGTTCCGCATGAAGGGGTCGGGGTTGTAGAAGTGGTGGGGGGTCTGCACCAATGAGAGGTTGGTGTTCTGCAGGAAGAACCCGACCGTGGCGTTCAGGAAGCCCCGCACCGGCACGTGGTCGGCGTCGAAGAAGGCCACCAGCTCGCCGTTCGTGCGCGGGAGGCCCGCGTTGACATTGCCGGCCTTCGCGCCTTTGTTGTCGGGGCGGTCGAGGTACCCTGCGCCGAGCTCGGCACACATGTCCTGGACCCACTCGCGTCGGCCGTCATCGAGCACCCACACCCGCTTCTTGGGGTAGTCGACCGCCAGCGCACCGATGACTGTGGGCCGCAGGACGTCGGGTTCTTCGTTGTACGTGGGGATGAAGATGTCGACGGACGGCAGCTGCGATGGGGCGAGCCCGGAGATGGGGACCGGCTTGTTTCGGCGGATGATGGCGGTCTGGAAGTAGCCGCTGATCAGCGTGCCGAGGGCGTACAGCTCCGCGCCGTACAGCAGGAGGCTGACGATGATGTCGGCCCAGCTGCTCCAGGCGAGGGTCTCGGCGCCTCGGTACAGCATGTAGCGAAGCGATGCGGCCAGCGACAGGATCACGATGACCAGGCGCATCTTGGGGAAGCGCGCCGCCACCACAAGGGCCACAGCCACGATGATCAGGCTGAGGACGATGTGGGCCCGCGCAGGCAGCGGGAACACCACAAAGACCATCAGCGGGAACAGGCACGCCATGACCAGGAGGGTGAGGGCCACCGAGGAGTCGAGGGTGCGCTCGATGAAGCCGCTCACCCGCTGCATCCACTCCGGATCTTCAGCGGGGCGCTCACCGGGTGGGTCGTGGGACTGGGTGCTGTCCATGAAGGGCACTCAAGCGTCGGGGGCGGGAAAAATGCGGGAGGGACGATATCAACCGGCGGGTGGGCCGTGCAGGCCCAAGTAGGGTGCTTTCGCCAGCTGGGCGCCTGGCCTGAACGGGCCCGGGCGCTGTCCGAGTCGGTGGCCACCGTAGCAACCCCGGCCGCGCGCCATATCCGAGGGATGTCGGATTTGTCGCGCAATGTCTGTGGTCGAGGGGGCCCGTGGCGGCGCGAATCAGGTTCATGTGCGTGCGAAAGTCGGGCAGCAGAGGCTGTCCTGGCGGGTTGGCAGAGCGCCCCCCCCCAAGGTGCTCAGGTTGCGTTTCATCTCTGGAACGGCGGCTTGTTCAGGCCAACCATTCTGGGTCGGTGTCGTGCAACAGGTTTTTGGTGCGCGCGGTACACTCCGACCATGCCCTCGGGTCCCGACCATGGTTCGCCTCCCTCACCCATCCAATTGGGGCGGTATCGCCTGCAACGGGTGCTCGGGCGCGGCGCGATGGGCGAGGTGTGGGCGGCGCAGACGCCGCTTGTAGACCGCGAAGTCGCTGTCAAGGTGGCGCTTGAACACGACCCATCGGATCCGTGGGCCGGTCGGGCGCTGGACAATGAAGTCGCCACGGCTGCGCAGCTCGACCACCCCGGCATCGTCTCGGTGCTCGACCACGGTCGCGTCGACCTCCTCGCGCACACCGCCTCCGATGGCCGCCTGCCCGTCGGGGGGCCTTTTGTCGTCATGGAATTGCTGCTCGGCCGCTCGCTGCACGAGTTCATCGGTCGCTTCACCTGGCCCGAGGTCCAAGAAGTCCTCCGGCAGCTGCTCGACGCCCTGGGGCACTGCCACGCACGAGGGGTGATCCACCGCGACCTGAAGCCCGGCAACCTCGTGGTCGAGCCCTCGGGGCCCGCGGTCGGCCAGCGCCTGCGGGTGCGCCTGATGGACTTCGGCCTGGCCCACTTCTTCGAGCAGGCGCCGTCGATCGAACGAAACGTCGCCGGCACCCCGGCCTACATGGCCCCCGAACAGCTGCAGGGGAACTGGCGGTCACAAGGGCCCTGGACCGATCTCTACAGCGTGGGCTGCCTGGGCTGGACGCTGGTGTCGGGGGCGCCCCCATTCGGCCGCCGACGCTCCTATGAAGAGTTCCTCGAAGACCACCTCCACCTCCGCCCGCCGCCCCTCGATCCCATGATTGGCGTGCCCGCTGCGGTGGAAGACTGGCTGCTGGGGCTGCTCGCCAAGTCCCCCGTCGACCGCTTTGGATGTGCCGCCGACGCCCGCACGGCCCTCGACCAGCTCCCCAGCGGCATGGAATGCGACGGCCCCACGCTCGAGCCCGTCGCACCTCCGGTGCGGGTGGGGGGCCGCGACGAAGACGCCTCCTTCGGGGAGATCAGCCTCGGGGGCCTGCTCAGCACCGCCAACCTCGCCGCCGAGCAGCGCACCGGCGGCGTGCTCGACGACGACACCCTCGACCCACCACCCGCCGCCCCGTTCGTCACCGATGCGCCGCCTGCCGGGCCCCACACCCACTCCGTCCGCGCCGCACTTCCGGTGGTGTGGCAGCGCGCCCGGGTGTCTCCCCGCCACCCCCTCGATGGCGGCGGACTCAGCATCTTCGGTCAGCGGGCTCCGCGGCTCGTCGGCCGCCACGACGAACGCGACCAGCTCTGGCGTGCACTGCACGACGCCCGGTCCACCGGCCTGCCCCATGGCGTGGTCCTCCGTGGCGCTTCGGGCACGGGCAAGAGCCGCCTGGCCGCATGGCTCTGCGAGACCGCCCACGAGCTGGGTGGTGTGGAGAGCCTGCGCGGCACCTGGAGCGGCACGGGCGATGCCCGGGGTGGTCTGGTCGCCATGTTCCGGCGGCACCTGAGGCTCGACGGTGTCTCGGCCGACCACCTCACCCACCACTTGCGCCAGGCCCTCGGCGCTCCCGGCCTCGAGTCCTCCGAGCTCGACGCCCTGGTCGCCGCACTCGCTCCGACCGGCGTCGACGCCGACGAACCCGTCCGCTTCGCCTCCCCCCGCGAACGGCGCGTCCTCTTCACTCGCCTGGCCGCGTGGCTGGCCACCATCCCCGCCCGCAACACCGATGAACACGGCCGTCCCGGCATCATCTGGCTCGACGATGCCCACCACTCGGCCGAAGCCCTCGCGTTCGCCACACACGTGCTCCGGTCTCGCGAAGCTGGCCCGCTGGTCGTGGTTCTCACTCTCTCCGACCGCCCCGCCGACCCCGCCAACCAGCGCGCCATCGACCACCTCGCCACCCTCCCGCGCACCACTCGGCTGTCCATCGGCGCACTGCCCCTCGCCGACCACAAGGTGCTCGTCGACACCCTGCTGCGCTTCGAGCCCGGACTGTCCGCCCGCCTCACCGCCCACACCGCCGGCAACCCCCGGTTCGCCGTCTCGCTGGTGGCCGACTGGGTGAGCCGCGGTGCGCTGCGGCCCACACCGGATGGCTTCACCGTCCCTGACAACGTTCTCGACGAACTGCCGGGCAATCCCGTCGAGCTGTGGCGGCGCAACCTCGAGAGCGCCCTCGCCGACCTTTCCGACGACCAGTGCGCCTGTCTCGAGCTGGCCGCCACCCTCGGCACCCGTGTGGAAATGGGCGAGTGGCGGGCCGTCTGTGCCCGGTCGCGGCTGCGTCCCCAGCCCGAGCTCATCGACTCCTGGGTGCGCCTGCACCTCCTCCTGCGCCGTCCGTCGGGCTTCGCCTTTGGCCACCACGTCATCCGCGACACCCTCTTCAAGCGCGCCAAGGCTGCTGGCCGACGCGTCCAGCACCACCGCGTGTGCGCCACCATCGTCGAGCTTCGCGGCACGCCCGGTCCCGAGACCTCCGGCCGTGTGGCCCGGCACCTGCTCGCCGGCGGCGACCGTCGCGATGCCCTCGACTACATCCTCCAGGCTGCCCGCGGGCACGCAGCCGTGGGGCAGGCCGACCGCGTGCTTCCCTGGCTCGACCTCTGGGAACCCATCGCCGAGCAGATCCCGCTCCCGGCCTCGGCCCACGAACGACGCGTGGCCTGGTCGCTGCGCCTCGACGCCCTCTGGCTCATCGGCTCGGCCGACCACACCACCGCCACCGCCCGTCTCTTCGACCAGGCCGAGTCCCGCCGCGACCTCCGGGGCCTGGCCGCCCTCCACCGTGCGCTCGGCTACTACCAGAAGGGCGAGTTCCAGCAGGCCGACGACGAGCTGCACCGCGCTGCCGACTACGCGTCGGGCGACGTCCACCTCACCACCCGCATCGGCCTCGAACAGGGGCGCCTGGCCCTCGAGAGCGGCGACCTCGACGGTGCCCGCAGCCTGCTCGCCACCACTCGCTTGTCCGCCGGAAAGGCCCGCGACATCCGTGCCGAAGCCACCGTCTCGTGGCTGCTCGGTCGCATCGAAAAGCAGGCCGGCAACCTGCCTGCCGCCCACGCCGCCTTCACCCGAGCAGTCTCCGGCTACGAAGCCGCCCGCGACCGCAACGGCCTGGCCCGCTGCACCAACGAACTCGGCGAGATCGCCCGACTCGAGGGTGATCTCGACACCGCACAGGGCCACTACCGCGAAGCGCTGCGCATGATGGTGCGCCTCAACTCCGACAACACCGACATCGTGCGCGTGAACCTGGGGCTCGTGCTGCTCTCCGGCGGCCACGCAGATCAAGCCCGTCCCATCCTCGAGACCGCCCTCTCCGCCTTCAAAGAGACCGGTCGACTCGCGCTCGTCGCCACCACCCGCGTCGCCCTGCTGCCCTGCGCCGCGGCGGAAGGTGCCTGGGCCGAGTGGGACACCCGGCTGCTCTCCGCGTCCCGCGACCTCAAAAAGACCCGCTTCGTCGACGTCGACCTCGCCTGGCTCCTCGAACGCGCCGCCGAGGTCGCCCGCCAGATGGGGCAGCCCCTCCGTGCCGACGCCGCTCTCGCCCTCGCCGAAGCCCAGTGGACCGCCCTCGACCGCCCCACCGACCTCGCCCGCGTCCAGGCCCTCCGCGCACCCGCCTGACCCCACAATCCGCTTGTTCGACCCCTCGGAATGGGGCAAGTGGGGGGCCACTCCAGCCCCGGTGCGCCATGTCTGTCATCAACATCCTCGTCGTGATCCACGTCTTGTCCGGAGCGCTCTGGTTCGGCGGTCCGCTCATGGTGGGCTCCACGCTCAAGAAGGCCCAACCCCACGGCCGTCCCGCCTTCGCCGCGGCGGCAGGCGTCGCGAGCCGCATGGCCATGCTCGGCAGCGTGGGCGCCCTGCTGTCCTTCCTCACCGGCGTCGGCCTCATCTTCATGAAGTACGGCGGCATGAAGGGCCTCCCGGTGCGGTTTCACATCGCCATGGGCCTCGGCATGGTCGCCACGGGTGTGGGGTTCGGCCTCATCAAGCTCACCGCCGGCAAGCTCGCCACCGCCGCCGCCGCCGACAGCTACGACCCCTCGGCCGCCGTCCCGTCCATCAAGCGGCTGTCGATGGGCGTGGGCATCAACCACCTCCTGTGGCTCATCTGCCTGGTGTTGATGTTCGCCTACTGAGGGTGTGTTGGGGCCGTCCGAGCCGCCTGCGGCGTCTCCTCCGGGGCTCGGAGCCAAGGTCTCCTCGCCTGGACTCGGAGCCAAGGTCTCCTCGCCCGGTGTCTACCGCCAGCGGTCCAGCGGTCCCACCAGCTGTCCCATGCCCAGCGTGGTCAGGCGTCGGGCCAGCTGGAGTGGCGACAGCCCCAGACCCTCGGCCGTCGACCGCGGATGCCAGTCGTGGTGCGCCAGCTGCTCCAGCAGATGGGCCCGTCGCACGGCGTTCCGCGACAGCCCACACGTCGACAGGCTCGCCAGCGTGCCGTTGGCGTGGTGCACGGCCTCGCCGATGTGTTGGGGCACCAGCTCGTCGGTCCCGGTCACGAACCGCCACAGCGTGTACTTGCCCAGCTTGCGCACGCGTGGCCCCGACACCTCCCGGTCCACCAGCTCGATGGCCGCCGGACGCGCCGACTCCGCCCATGCAGCCCGGTGGGTGCGAATGGCGGCTGACAGGTCATCGAGGCTGTGGATGCCCGTGTCATCGAGCTCGGCCCGAGGCAAGGCGCCGTCGGTCCCGTACACCGCGTGCCACACCAGGTGGGGCGCGAAGTGTTCCATCACCAGCCGCGGATGGAGGCGCCGATAGTCGGCCGGGTGGGGCATCACACGAATCGCCGCCAGCGAGCCCCCCACGTGCAGCACCACCCCACACTGGTCGGGATGCAGCTCGAACACCCGCAGAGCCTCGCGCAGCCCCACCAGGTGGTCGCCGAGCACGAACGACTCGCCCCGGACCCCGAGCCCCCAGCGAATCGCGCTGTTCGACCACTGCTCCCAGGCCACGGTCGGCCCGCCGAAGTGCTCGAGCAGGAAGCCGGAGATGGCCAGGTGCATCGGCAACATGTGGACCGTGCGGGCGTCGATGCGCTGGATGACGCGTCGGGGCGGCTGGCGACCTCCGCGCTTGCCTGGCTTGCCGAGAACACCCGTGGGCAGGGTGACTGCGGTCCCGTCCTTCGAGAAGCGCAGCACGGCACCCATGGGTGTGTAGGCGTGGTAGCTGGTGTGGGGCCGGTCCCGTCGCCCCTTGGCCACGAGCGGTCCAGCGTGGTGGTGGTCGTCCACGTGCAGGCGCAGGTCGGTGATGGCCCGGTCGCGCAGCAGAGGCACCATGCGCACCCCGCCCCAGACCTGCGGCGGACCGAAGCGCAGGCCGGACAACGACAGGGTGCGGGTGATGGTGGGGCTCATGCGACCTCCCGAGCGGGTGCGAGGGTGCGGCGGGTGCAGGCATCGAGCCATGCGTCCACGGCGGACAGAGTGGTGTGGGGGTGGTGGAGGTGGGCGAGGTCGCGCACACGTGCCAGGTCGGCCGCGCGGCGGATGCCCAGCGTCACCGACTCCGACCCCAGCGACCGGGGCTCCAGAGATGTGGCCTCGAAGACCGGGTTGAAGTGGATGAAGCGGGTGGACGCATGGCGGGCGAGGCGGGTGCGCCAGATGCGCATGACTTCGTTGGCTTCGCCCTGCTGGCCGGTCTCCATGCCGTCCGACACCACCCACACCTCTTCGGGACGATGGCGCAAGGCCGCGAGCAGCGGCGTGGCCAGGTCGGTCGGACCGAAGGCGTGCAGGGAATGAAGGTCGGGGACGGGATGCGTCCAGTGCACGGTGGCCGACGCACACAGCTGCCGGGCGAGCAGCGCCACCCCCATCGCCACCGCCAGAGGATGGTTGCGCGCGCCCGGGGCCCCGCCCATCGAGTGACTGCGGTCCAGGACCACCGCCAGGGAGCGGGGGCGGCGTCCGACCTGCATCCGCACCGCCACCCGGCGGGTGGCGTGGGAGAGGGCGTGGGACAGGTCGTCCGCCAGGTCGGCACGCGTCACGGGCTGGTCGACCGTGGGCTGCGTGCGGGGCAGCGACAGCACGTAGCGGCACAGTCGGTCCAGCGGCATCCGGGACAGAGCGTCTCGGGTGGGGCGGCCCTTCGTGGATGCCGTCATCATGCGACGGCGCTCACCGGCGGTCAGCTGCGGGGCGATGCGGGCCAGGAAGGTGGACCGCGAGATGCCCCGACGGGCGGCGATGCCCTCGGCCACCGTGTAGGGCAGCGCGTATACTGCTTCCTTCGAGAAGTAGGTCTGGCGCACTTTGTCGAGCAGTGGGTGGTCCCAGCGCGTGCGGCTCCGAGCCCCGTTGAACACGAAGTCGGCCACCTCGGCGTCGGGGCGCAGGTGCGCGTGGCGGAGGGCGTCGCGCAGGCCCCGGCGGTACTTCACGGCGTCGAAGGCGAGGTCGCGGGTGCCCAGCCAGGTGCGGATGGTGGCCCGACACCGACGGTGGTTGACCCGTGCCACCCGCAGGCGCGTGAACAGGCGGTAGACCCGCTGCGGGGGCATCCGGCGCAGGGCCGCTGCGATGAGCTGGCCTTCTTCGGAGCGCTCGATGGGGTGGCCGGGCGCCGTCGTCGTGAGCAGCTGGAACACGATGCCCGCGGCCATGTGGTCGGTGAGGCCGGTGGCCAGGCAGCGGGCGTAGCGGCGGCGGTGGCACGCGCAGACATAGGCGTGCAGGAAGCTCGTCGACATCGCCGAGGCGTGCTGCGACGCGTAGAACGAGCCGTGCCTGGTGGCGGTGTGGCCGGCCCGGAGGAACAGCACCAGGTCGTCGCGGACTTCGATGTCTTCGGGCAGGACGCGGCGCATGGTGGCCTCGGGGGAAGCGGAGGTGTCCGACGGGCGGGGAAGATGGAGCGCGACTGCGAAGGCTGAGCCAAAAATCAGGTCGGAAGTCGCGCCCGGAGTCCCACGTCCGCCGGACGACCACTGGTGTAGCAACCCCTGTGCCAGACACCGTGGTGACCGTGTGATGGGTGTTTTCGTCAGATGCGGGCAGGCCGGGGCGGGCTGGGTTGATACGGTGGTATCGCATGGCTCGCTTGTTCGATAGTGGTGCCCTCGGGCGGCGACCTGCAGGGATTGGGGACAGCGGCAGCCTCCCCTCGATAGGCTGCGGGCATGGACCTTTCCTGGGACGACTACCTGGAGCTGCGTCAGGCCCGCCTCGAATGTGCGAGGAGGGGCACCGTGCGACTGCCGGGCTGGAATTGCGACACAACCGCCGACCTTGGTGGGGTGAAGCCCGATGCGGTTGCCCGGGCGGCCGTTCTAGCGGAGGCCGCCCTCTTGCCGGTCCGCACGCGGCACGCGGCTGCACCGCGCCACGACGCATGGTTGTTCGGACGTCCCCTCACGGTCGCCCAGCCCCCCACGCCCACCACCTGGGCGCGCGCCCGCCTCATCGCGCTCGGGGAGCGGCTCGAGACCGAAGGCCGGCGGAGCTGGGCCGACGACTGGACCCCCGAAGCCGCCCTCGACGCGCAGGCTGCCGAAGTCCTCGCTGGCCTCGCGGCAGGCAGCTGGACCGTCCGCGCCACCGCAGAAGCTGTGTGGCTCGCGCCTGTGGTCCGGAGCTTTCGGGGTGTGTGCCTGGCCCGCCGCCTTCCCGACGACGTGCGCCGTCGCGCCATCGACCAGCTCCGCGAAGGCTTCTTCTACCGGCTGGCCTTGCCCGACGAACGCGGCGTGCCCGGCTGGTGTGAGCTCGCCGGCCGCACCCTCGAGGCTGCGGGGCCGCTGGCCGGCATGGTCACGCTCTTCGACACCGCACAGCGCCGGCGGGCTGCCTGGTGTGCCGTGAGCCGCGGCGGATGGGCCGACTCTGCACGTGCTCTGGTCCCGTCACCCGACCGCACCGACCGTGCCCTCCACATCCTCCAACACCTCGATGACCTCGACGTCCTCGTCGACGCCCACGTCCAGCGAAGGCTCGTGTCCCGCTGGCAGGCCGGCGAGACCGACCCCGACGCCGACTGGCGGGTCGTCGTCCAAGCCCGCGCCCGCGCCCGTGCCCGCCTCCGAGCGCTCGCTGCAGAACGCCCGGACGCCCTGCTCACCGCTGTCCTCAGCTTGCCCGCCCTCGCCGCCCGCACCCGCGACGCCGCCGCCCGGTGGGCCTGGGCCTGGGCCTGGGACGAGCTCGCCCGCGACTTCGCCTTCAGCCTGGACCGCCCGGCCACCGCCCCCTGCGACCAACCCGACCCCGGCGACGTCTCGTGGCCCGCCGACTGGAACGCACCACTCGACACCTGGCTGCTGCTCGTGGTGCTCCGCGGGCGCTGGTCTCATCTGGCGCGCTGGGTGGCCGAAGGACGCACCGGCGACCGGGACTCCACCTGGGGGCGTCTCCTCGCGGATGCACTCCCCGAGCCCCTGGCCGTCGACCGCTACGCACGCCTTCGACGGGAGCTGCGTACATCGCTTGCCGCACGGCGCGACCGCTTGCGTCCCGTCCTCCAGTCCATCGCCCACCTCCCGGGCGGCCGACGCCTCAAGCGCGACATGCTCGCTCTCCTCACGCCTGCCTGGCATCCGGACGTCCCGCTCCCCAAGTCGGGCTTCCCCAGCTTCCTGCGTGCCGCCCGCACGCGCGTGGAGGCGCCGTGAGCCGTCCCTCCGATGCCCACCTCCTGCGTCACCTGTGCAGCGCCAACGACCCCAACGAGCGGGCCGACCTCCGCCACCGCATTCGCGAAGATGTCGCACTGCAGGCCCGTGTCGTCGCGTGGTCTGCGCGCCTCGATGCGCCCGAGCCCGCGGTCCGCTGGCCCATTCCTCCGCCCGGCTTCGGTCACTTGCCGCTCCGGTCTGCAGCGCGTGCGATGGGGGACGGTCGGGCCCATGCTCTGGTCTTCCCGGTCCCCGAGGATGCGGCGCGGCAGGTGGTGGTTCTCTGGAACACGGGCGACGGCTGGGAGCCGCTCACCCCGCAGTCCGAAGGCGATGTGCTCACCCCGGCCGACCTTCCCCGAGACAGCGAGGAGCACGCTGTTCTCGACATCGTCCTGCCCGAGGGGGCCAGCCAGTGGGCGGTGGCGCTGCCGCGTCCGGATGAAGCTCCGGACTGGACGGCCGACGACCCGTGGGACCGGTTCCGGGCGGCGGTGTATCGGGGGGTGGTGCCGCTTCAGGTGGTGCATCTGCCGGGGTAGGCGGGTGCATCAGGGGGCTGGACTCAGCGTGCGCCACATGAGCTTCGCGGCCGGAGATGCAGCGCGGTCGGCCGAGCGCACCATCGAGATCTGCCGGCTCAGCGCGGGCTCCACCAGCGTGCGTCGCACCGTGTCGGCGGACAGCAGGGAGTGTTCGGGCATGAGGGCCAGGCCCATCCCCACCTGCACGAGGCACTCGATCCACGCCTCGTTTGCGGTGCGGAAGCACGGATACAGCTCGACGCCTTGTTCGGCGCACGCTTCCGCGAGGGTGTTGCGGAGCTCGCACGAGAGGCGGTCGATGTACGGCTTGCCGGCGAGGTCGCGCAGGCGCACCCGCTCCTCGCTGGCCAGGGGGTCGCCTGTGGGAAGCACCACCACGTAGTTCTCGCGGTAGATGTCCGTCACCACTGCCCAGTCGCGGGTGAGGTCGTGGGCGTTGGTGATGGCGAGCTCGATGGTGCCGTCTTCGAGGTCTTGCAGCAGCCTGCTGTGGCCGCCCACGTGCAGCTCCAGCTCCACCTCGGGGGCCTCGCGTCGAAACGACTGCAACAGAGTGCTCAGCCACGCGGGACCGATGGTGTCGAGGACGCCCACCCGCAGCGGCACCCGCCGCACATGGCGGTGGTTGAAGGCGAGCTGCTGCACCATCTGGCTGTCTTCGGCAAGGCGGCGAAACCGCGGCAGCACCAGCTCCCCCAGCACCGTGAGGCGTGCTCCGGCCCGGTCGCGGTGGAAGAGCGGACCATCGAGCTCGGCCTCGAGCTTCTTGATGGCGTTGGTGAGCGCGGGCTGGGACACATGGCAGCGCTCGGCGGCCCGCGTGAAGTTGCGCGCTTCGTACACGGCCAGGAAGTAGCGCACCTGGTGCAGCTCCACGGACGGCCTCCACGGGGCGAGCGGGCCCTGGCCATGGTTATCGTTCCATAGGCATACGGTATTGGGCTTCGTCCTTCCAGTCGCGCACATTCCTTGCGTCCACACCACCCACCCCGTGGACGACAAGGAGCCAGCCATGAACCCTGCCAACCTCATCCGCCTGTCCGCCACCGCCGGTTCAGCCCCTGACCTCGCCGCGTTCCTCGAAGGGGGAGCTGCCCTGGTGGGTGCCACCGAGCCGCTCACCAGCCGCTGGTATGCCCTGGCCCGCGAAGACCGGCCCGAACAGCTCGCCATCTTCGATGTGTTTGCCAGCGCCGAGGGTCGGCAGGCGCACTTCGACGGCCAGGTGGCTGCCGCGCTGGCAGAGCGGGCGGCCGACCTTGTGGAAGGAGGCTGGCCAGGCGTGCTTCGGCACGTGAACCACCTGACCTGCATCGCGCAGCACCACGCGGATGCAGGCCGAACTGTGCGACTGGCCACCTGCATCGAGCTGCGGGCTGCTTCGGGACAGGCCGACGCTCTGGCTGCGTTCCTGAGGGCGGGCTGCGACCTGGTGGCGGAGACGGAGCCGGACACGCTGTACTGGACGGCCCTTCGCTGGGAAGACGAGCCCGACCGCTTCGCCATTTTCGACCTCTTCGCCGACGCATCCGGCAGGGCGGCACACTTCGGTGGACAGGTGGCCGCGGCGCTGAAGGACCGGGCTGGGGTGCTGGTGGAAGGGGGCTGGGACGCGGTCCTGGCTGCGGTGGTGCACTACGAGGTGCGGGGGGCGGTGCGGCGGCTAAGGGCCCACTCGGTGCGGGCCCCTGGACTCAGTCCACGTAGGCGTCTGTGGACGCGCTGGGGCTGATGTTGGTGGTGCCGGAAGCGGAGTTGTACAGCGCGCGCGTGCGTCCGTCCCCGCCTTCTCCGCCCACACCGGTGGACGGGAATTCGTCGGAGTCGCTGAACCCACCTGCTCCGCCCACTGCCTCTACGAGCCCCGTGACGGTGAGGGTGGGGGCCACCAGCAGGATCTGTCCGCCGGCTCCGCCTCCGCCACCTCCGATCTCTCCTCGGCTCGACGCGCTGCTTCCGCCGGACACCGCATCCACCCCATCGTCGCCATTTGCGAGCAGGCGGCCGCTCACGACGATGGAGTCTGCGGAATAGACTGCGATCAGACCACCCCCGGCGCCACCCGCTCCAGAGACATTGCGGACGTCGTAGCCATCCAGCTCGGAGTCGGACGCGCCGCCGCCACCCCCAGACCCATAGAACCAGGTGGCGAGGTCTGTTGAGCCGGCAGTGTCGCCGCCTTCTGGGGTTGCCGCAGGAAAGGGTGCGTCGCCATCCTCTCCAGCAGTGCCATACCCGCCGCCGCCCCCGCAGGCGCGACTGTCGGTGGACTGGAGCCTGGCCCCTCCCCCGCTGTCAACGGCCCGACCGAGCAGTGTGGCCGCCGACGGACCCCCACTGTGTGTGCCGCCGCCAGTGGCGTCTTCGCGGTGGCCCAGCGTGCCGTCTCCACCGACGTAGCCAGCCCCGGAAGCGTCGATGGAGCCGCTCACACTCACGGCCCCTGTGGCTCGAAAGACCACCAGTCCGCCGGACGCGCCGTCCCAGGCATCAGGTTCGAGGGCGCCTGTCACCGCAACGGTGGAGTAGTGCGGGACACGCTGGACCAGCACGGTGTCGGTGGCGTCGAAGTCGGCTGTCAGCGGAGGTTCGACGGAGAGCGTGCCCGTGCCCATGCCGACGATGAAGTGGAAGGCGTGCACACCGGCGTCGGTTCCTTGGACATTCCAGACCAATACCTCGTCTCCCACGGCGAAGGGCGTGGTGTCGTCCACGGTGATGGTCCCGTCTCCGGTGCTGCCGGATGCCGTGAGGTGGGTGACGTCGGCCGAGCCGCTCCACGTACCGCCAGGTGAGGAGAGCGCGCCATCCGTGCCGAAGCCGCCTTGCGGACCTCGGGCGAGGGTGTCGTCCAGGTCGTCGACGTCGTAGGTCTCTGACAGGCCGTCTCCGTCTGCGTCGATGTCCTCGCAGTCCTGCAGCCCATCCTCGTCGAGGTCGTCGAAGCCGGAGTCGTCGCAGTCATCGGGGTTGTCGGCGTACCCGGATGGCAGGTCGCACGCGAGTGTGCTGAGTGCGGGGTCGCCGGCTCCATCACCGTCGGCGTCGCGGTACCAGGTGTCGGCTGTGGACAGGTCGAGCGAGCTGTCGTCGTCGTCGATGTCGCGGTCACAGTCATCGTCGAGGTCGTTGCACACCTCTGTGGCTGCCGGATGGATTGCTGCGTCGGAGTCGTCGCAGTCGGTGCTGTCGAGTGTCCGGCCGCTGGCCGCCGCGCAAGCCATCTGCCCGGTCGTGACATCTCCGTACCCATCGCCGTCGAGGTCTGCGTAGGTGGGGGAACCGGTGCTCGTGTCGACATCCGCATCCGCGTCGTCGATGTCGCCGTCGCAGTCGTCGTCCGCCTCGTTGCAGACCTCTGCTGCGGATGGGTGGATGTCTTCGTTGGTGTCGTCGCAGTCTGTGTTGTCTTCTACGTGGTCGGCTGGTGCAAGACACGCCCAAGTCGATGTGTCCGAGTCGCCGAATCCGTCCGCATCGAGGTCGGGGTGCCACTCGGTGCCAGTGGAGGCGTCCAGTCCAGGGTCTGCGTCGTCGGTCGCTTCGTTGCAGTCGTCGTCGAGGCCGTTGCACACCTCGGTCGCGCCGGGATGGACATCGTCGCGGGTGTCGTCGCAGTCGTCCATCGTGATGGCGTAGCCTTCGGGCAGCGCACAGTGTTGGATCGGACCTGTGGGGTCGCCGGAGCCGTCGCCGTCGTAGTCTCTGTAGAAGGTGGTGGTGGTGGTGGTGTCGAGCGAGTCATCTTCGTCGTCGACCAGGCTGTCGCAGTCGTCGTCGAGTGTGTTGCATCGCTCGGTTGCATCCGGCGAGATGGTGGGGTTGTTGTCGTCGCAGTCCAGCGCATTGTCGACGAAGCCCTCCGCCGGGTCGCAGTCGTCGATGGAGTCGCCGGCACCGTAGCCGTCGGCGTCGAGATCTGCATACCAATCGTAGACGAGGTCTTCGTCGACTACGGCGTCGCAGTCGTCGTCTTGGCCGTTGCAGCGCTCGGAGGCGCCGGGGTGGGCGAGTGGGTCGGTGTCGTTGCAGTCATCACCCGAGTCGACGAAGCCGGGCGCGTCGCAGGCCACCTGCACCGCCGCGGAAGCACCGTAGCCATCGCCATCGTCGTCTGGGTGTCGGCTGCAGAGGGCGTCGGCGGGCGTGCCGGAGTCTGGGGCTGGTTCGACTGTCGGCTGTTGGGGACTCTTCTCTTCGGTGGAGTCACATGCGGACAACGCAAGCGACAAGAACGCGAGTGTCGCGAGGGAGGAGGTGCGCATTGTGCGCTCCTTTGAGTTGGGTGGTTTTAGTAGCCGATGCCGGGGACGATGTAGGCCGTGCCTTCGAGGTCGGTGCCAGCCCAAGGGGCGCCCACGACCAGGTCTGTGATGCCGTCGCCGTCGACGTCGCCCGCGGCGATGTCGCGGATGAAGTCGTCGTCGACGCCATCGCAGTGGAAGACCGCTTCGGCGTCGGACGAGGCTCCGAGGATGGTTCCGGCGGTGAGGGGGCCGTCGTAGATGGAGACTTCGCAGTCGTCGCCATAGGAGCCTCCCACGAAGTTGGCCCAGCCGTCGCCGTCGAGGTCGCCGATGTTGCGGGCCGACTCGCCTGTGGAGCCCCCCGAGTCTCCTCGAATCTTCACATCTGCGTCGGCGAGGGAGCTGGTGGCGAGGCTAGTGGAGCCGAACACCACATACATCACGTCGTTGCCGGCTCCGCCAATCACCAGGTCGGGCAGGCCGTCTCCGCTGATGTCGTCGAGGGTATCGACCTGGATGCCGGTGAAATAGTGGGGGCCTTCGCCTTCGAGGTGCACGTCGGCATCGGAGTACGTGTAGGTGCCACGCGTACGGCCGTAGAACAGGCCCACCCCTCCGGTTCCGCCGTGCGCGTTGCCTGCACCCAATGCAAGCTCCGCAAAGCCGTCGCCGTCCATGTCGAGCCCAACGCCGTCGGTGGCCAGGTAGAACCGGGACTCGTCATCGCCCAGGAATTCCGCCTCGGTGTCGGTGGAGCGGTCGAGGGTGCCTGTACTGGTTCCCGACACGATGTAGGCGCTGCCCTGCTCGACGGTGGTCTCGGTGGTGTAGATGGAACCGACGAGGAGGTCGGCCACGCCGTCGCCGGTCATGTCGGGGAGGACGGCCACGGTGGAGCCGAACGAACCGGTGCCCACTGGACCGTCGAGCTCCCAGTCTGCGAGGGCGGGGAGGTTGGACGATGTGATGGGGCCGTAGATGAAGGTGGCGGTGCCAATCGCTTCCTCTGACGACAGGCTCAGGTCGCGCACGGGGACGAGGAGGTCGTCGTAGCCGTCCCCGTCGATGTCTCCGGTGGCGAAGTCATTGCGCAGCATCCTCTGTGACTCGAGGTCGCTCTCGAACACATAGGTCGCATCAGACAGCGACTCGCTGGCCATTGCTGCTGCCCCCAGCCCGTACAGCAGCCCGGTCCGGTTTTCCGACAGCTCGTTGTACACGTATGTGGCCAGGACGATGGCCTCGGACTGCCCGTCGCCGTCCAGGTCGGCGACCCCAACCTCTTCCCCGAACATGTCGTCCTCGTATGCTCCGAAGAAGGTGGGATAGTCGGGCAGGTCGGCTGCCGCTGGCCACACGCAGGCGTTGGGCGAGCCGTCGCAGTTGTTGTCGATGCCGTCGTTGCAGACCTCGGACGCCGAGGGGTTCACGCTGTCGTCGGCGTCGTCGCAGTCTCCCCCCTGCTCGATGCGTCCCGGACTCGGGTCGCAGGTGGTCTCCGCGCTGTTTTCGTCGCCGTACCCGTCCAGGTCGGCGTCAACGTACCAGGCGCCGTCTCCGGTGGTGGG
>Ga0213833_1000177_pt1:0-100000 | contig 101432 bp, 101 predicted proteins | sample SWATP21_FD_160575 | JGI IMG/M metagenome (GOLD analysis project Ga0213833, IMG submission 160575) | Coastal seawater microbial communities from Marineland, Florida, United States - SWA TP2 #1 | ecosystem: Environmental > Aquatic > Marine > Coastal | place: USA: Florida | collected...
CGCGAGGTTTTTGATTACATCGAGTTGTTCTACAACCCAAAACGACGCCATGGTACAAATGGCATGCTGTCACCTAGACAGTATGAAATGAAGAACTCGAGTGTCTAATGGACTAGTGGCGTATCAATATGCCTATTCGGCCAGCGAGGGTTGTATCTTCAGCTCGTATTTCGGATGATTTTATAAGCACGACTCTGCGGCCTAGTCCAATTGCATATCCGATTTCAAAAGTGACATTAAAATTTAAGACGCTGATATCTGCTACTAGGAGTTCAGCATCATTTAGGCCGCTAAAAATTGGCGCGGTAAGTGATCGCCCCGCTATGTCGTTCTCTTCCCAACCGGTGTAAAGGCGCCCTTTGTAAGCGTTTACTCGCTTTATTGCGTCGGTAAGTACCTGCGAAATCTGAGCGGGGTTCGATGGGTATGCTACAAAGGCTGTGGGACGCTGCATATTGGACTCTAACCATTTCTTGGAACTGACACTCTAGCCTGTGGACTAACAAGCAAGCAAATTGGTTGTTTGTCTTGTATTGTTCTTTAATAGAGAGTATTCCAAGCCCCGTTTTTTCTGACCGATGGGGTTTCCGGTTAAAAGTTATGCTGAAAATGTTGGGTTCGGGTGACTGAGTTATTTATTCTGTTGTCAGGCGTCCTGTTTGCTTGCTACCTATGGGATAGCCAAGGCGCAAAAGAGCAAGCCACGCGATTAGCACGACAGGCTTGCCAGCAGCGGCATCTGCAGTTTTTAGATTTTTCGGTTGAGACGTTGTCCACCAAGCTGGTCAAAGGCCATGGTGGTCAGCCGCAATGGCGGCGGCAATATCATTTTGATTTTCACGTCGGTGGCGCATTGGGTGACGAGCGCTACGGTGCCACCCTCATCCTATTGGGCCGTCGAATTGAAACGATGCACTTTGATCCGCATCCTGTGCCTGACGAAAACATTCATTATGTTGACCGACCTGGCCGCTGCATGCGGCGGTAAAATGGTCAGCACATACTCACTTTAGGAATCACTCGATGAAGCCCATTGAAAACGCCTTCGAACACTTACTTTTTTCTAGCCGTTGGTTACTGGCGCCAGTTTATTTAGGGCTGGTCGGCGCACTGGTCGCTTTGCTATTTAAGTTTTGTAAGCAGGTGTGGGGTATTTTTTCGCAGCTGAATACGGCGTCCGACTCGGAAATCATTATTGGCGTGCTGTCGATGGTCGATGTGGCTCTGGTAATGAGTCTGCTGATCATCATCATTTTTAGTAGCTACGAAAATTTTGTTTCTAAGATGGACGACCTACACGATCACGACGATCGCCCTGAATGGATGGGCCATATCGGTTTTAGTGATCTGAAAATCAAGCTGATCGGTTCGATCGTGGCGATTTCGGGCATCGAGCTACTAAAGGCGTTTATGAATGTCGACAACCTCACCGACCGCCATATGGCTTGGATGGTGGGCATTCATATGACCTTTGTGATCTCTGGTGTGTTGTATGCCGTGATGGATCGACTTAGTAGCCACGCCAAGAAATAGTGAACTTAGGCGCTGAGCTGGCTTTCCGCGAGTAGTGCCAGCGACAGCGCACCGGCATAAAAAATCGCCAAGGCAATTGCAGCGGCCAGTTGGGTAAACCAGCTGGCCGTTTTTGTTTGTTGCCACAGCCATAGCGTGGCAACGCTTAGTAGCATTTCGGGCAACAGGGGATAAAGGGCAAACCCAGCGATTTGTGTGACGCCAACGGCTTCCCATAGCTGCATCGGGCGTGCCGCCCATTCCCAGATTAAAAAGCCGGCCAAACCCAAGGTGGCGGCGCTGAGGTAGGGCTTAGGTGTCATCGGCGCAAACCAACAAATTTGCCAGAGCAGCATAATCCACAAGCCACAAAAATAGATTGGCACCGCACCGCCTAGGCGGGCAATGCCGTGGTCGGGAAAATGCAGGGTGCCTTGGTTGACCAACATCCAATCGGCAAACGGTAGGCAACAACTTAGCGGTAACAGGAAGCGCCATAACGCTGGCCATTCAGCTAGCTGTAAACGAGCGCCGACTAGCGGTAGCGCCAAGTTGTAAGCCAACGCCAGCAACAATACCGTCCAGCCAACCAGGTTGGCCGGCACGGATAATGCCAGTGGGATTGCGATTACAAAGAATACGCCATGAAACTTCAGAGCCGGCTTAAACAGGGTGTTGGGTGCTGCGATGCTCATCGCGTAGTTGCCGTTAGCGTTTGTGTTTTAACAAGGCTGATAAAAACCGCCGGGTAAAGCCCAATTGGCTGCTTAGGAAGCTGTTGTACTTGGGCAGTTGGTCGTCGGCATCCGCTTGCCGGCGGTGGTAGAACATATGGCAAACCGGGGCGGGTAGAAAGCTGGAGTCGGCAAAGTTGCTGGCTGGGATCAGCACCATAGCGGGCAATCCTGGCACTTTCATTTTCTCGATTGCGGGTTTGCCGCACTGCCGGCATTTGCCGCGGGGCACACCGACTGAGTTGCTGCTATAGGTGGTGTACTCCACCAGTTCGTCGCTGGGTAGATCAACGTCGTCAGCATAAAACACCGCCACATCGGCGTAGGGTGCCTGATTAAAGGCTTGGCAATTCTGGCAGTGGCAGAAGGCGCGAATTACCGGTTTGCCACGCACTTCAACTTGGGTGGCGCCGCATTCGCATTGGCTCTGGTGGCTCATTCGCGTCTCCTGCTTGGTTTTAGATGCCGTCGGGTTTTGGAATCCGTACTGTACCCTCCATCAACACCCGTGCGCTACGGCTCATGATGGCTTTAGTGACTGTCCAGTTGCCATCTTGTTGTTCAGCTTCGGCGCCGACTTTGAGTGAACCAGAGGGATGGCCGAAGCGAACGGATTCACGTTCGCCACCGCCAGCGGCTTGGTTGACTAAGGTGCCGGGAATGGCCGCTGCGGTGCCGATGGCAACGGCGGCGGTGCCCATCATGGCGTGGTGGAGTTTGCCCATGGAAAGGGCGCGCACGTTTAGGTCGATATCTTCAGTGGTCACGGTTTTACCGCTCGACGATACGTATTCCGCAGCTGGCGCAACAAACGCCACCTTGGGGGTGTGTTGGCGCGCAGCGGCCTCGGCAACGTCGTCAATTAAGCCCATTTTTACCGCGCCATAGGCACGGATGGTTTCGAACATTTCCAAGGCTTTGGCATCACCGTTAATGGCTTCCTGTAGCTCGGTGCCTTGGTAGCCGATGTCGGCGGCGTTAACAAACACGGTAGGAATGCCGGCGTTAATCATGGTGGCTTTGAAAGTGCCAACGCCGGGGACTTCTAAATCGTCCACCACGTTGCCAGTGGGAAACATCGCTTCCGATGGGTCGACGGGGGACAAGAATTCAACCTGTACCTCAGCCGCTGGGAAGGTCACGCCGTCAAGCTCAAAATCGCCGGTTTCTTGCACTTCACCGTTGGTCATTGGCACTTTGGCAATGATGGTTTTTTCAATGTTCTTCTGCCAGATGCGAATGGTGGCAATGCCGTTTTCGGGTACTCGGTCGGCATCGACTAGGCCATTGCTAATCGCGAAGGCGCCAACGGCCGCGGTTAAGTTGCCACAGTTGCCGCTCCAGTCAACAAAGGGCCGGTCGATCGCGACTTGGCCGAATAGGTAGTCGACATCGTGATCGGGCTGAGTGCTTTTCGCCAAAATCACCGTTTTGCTGGTGCTAGAGGTGGCGCCGCCCATGCCATCAGTATGTTTGCCATAGGGATCAGGGCTGCCGATTACGCGCAGCAATAGTGCGTCGCGTGCCGCGCCGGGTGTTTGGGCTGCTGCCGGCAGGTCGGTCAGGCTGAAAAATACGCCTTTGCTGGTGCCGCCTCGCATATAGGTAGCTGGGATTTTGATTTGTGGCTGGTGAGTCATGTCGATTCTGAAATCAGGTTGATAGATGGGGCGCATTATACGCGGCGCTGCGGCTTGGCGTTGGGGCGCCTCATCTGGTTATAGTGATGGTGACCGTGTAATTAGGACAAGCCATGGACGCGTTTTATCTTCGCGAAGGCGATTATTTTCAAGCCACCGAAAATACCATTGGGCCATGGCACCCTAAGCTGCAGCATGCGGGGCCACCTTCGGCCTTGCTGGGTCGGGCATTAGAGCGGGCCGCGCCGGATTTGCAGTTGGTCCGCTTTAGCGTAGATTTGTTGAAGCCGGTACCAGTCACTCGGTTAAAAATTGTGCATCGCGTGGTTACACCGGGTAAACGTCGTCAGCTATTAGAGGCGAGCTTGCTAACCGTAGCGGATGATCTGTTAGTGGCGCGAGCGCAGGCGTTATTCTTGCGACAGCAAGCTATTCCTTTGGAAAACCTGCCGGTACACGATGGCCCCGCGCCGTGCTCGCCGGCAATCGCAACGCCATTCCAGTTTCAATTTTTTAACACCGAGGTCGGCTACCACACGGCAATGGAATTGCGTTTGGCGAGTGGCGGGGTTGGTACTGGCAAAACTCAAATGTGGGGCCGCCAGCGAGTGGCGTTGGTGGCTGATGAACCGCCGTCGCCATTACAACGATTGTTGGTGATTGCGGATTCCGGTAATGGGGTCAGCATGGTGGTTGATAAAAGCCGTTATAGTTTTGCTAACCCTGATCTCACCGTAAATATGCGGCGCCCGCCACAAGGTGAATGGATTTGTTTGGATGCCCAAACCCACTTTCAAGCCAATGGTTTAGGTATGGCCGAAAGCCGGCTTTGGGACGAGCAAGGCGTGGTCGCCAACGGCACCCAAAATCTATTGCTTGAACAGGTTTAGTGGTTGCGCGCTTGTAGCATACGGTCGGTGATTAGCCAGCTCAGCAACATAACGCTAGTAAAACCAAAAATTTGCGGATCTAGGCTAGTTAAAGCTGCGATTGCGGGTCCCGGGCATAGCCCTGCTAGGCCCCAGCCGAGTCCAAATAAACCGGCACCGATGAGTAACTGAGCATCGATGCGGGCGTTGCTAGGTAAATCAAACGCCGCTTGGCAACTGGGTTTTTGGCGTTTAAGCACTAGGTAGCTGCCTGGTATCGTAATGAGCAGTGCGCCGCCCATTACAAACGCCAGCGTTGGATCCCAGACACCAAAGATATCGAGAAAGGCCAACACGCGCTGTGGATTAAGCATGTTGGAAATAGCCAAGCCTAGCCCAAATAGCAGGCCTGACAGTAGGGCAATGATATGTGCCATGGTTAACGTCCCACCATGGCGACAACTACGATAGCCACGCCCATAAAGGTCGCGGTGGCAGCGAGTGAGCGAGGAGAGCGGCGGCCTAGGCCACAGACACCATGCCCTGAGGTGCAACCCGCACCCAACCGAGTGCCGACACCAACCAAGATGGCCGCCAAATAAAATTGTGCATCGGCTTGCGGCAGGGTGATGTTGAGGCTGCCGTTGAAGGTGGCGAATAACGCCGCGCCAGTCACTAAACCAAGCAAGAATAGCCAGCGCCAACCGCTACTATTGGGTTGGCTAAGCGCACGTCCCGCGATGCCTGAAATGCCCGCTATTTTGCCGTTGCCTAACAGCAGCAACAGGGCCGAGCTGCCAATCAGTATGCCGCCGATGAGGCCGTTGATTAGGGCCATCTCATTACTTAATGTCATTAGCACCAGCTCTGCTGTTGTTGGGGTTGTTCGAGCAACTCGCGCACGTTGGCTTCAATGATTCGATAGCCAACGTTGCCGGTAAGTCGCTGGCGGTCGTCATTAAATACATAGGTTGGGCTGACCCGAATATTTGCATCGCGCGCTTTCAACATGTCGTGACACAGGGCGGCGTAGGCGCTGCCGTCTTCCAGTTTGGCCACAATCGGTTGGGTTGCGATGCCAAGCGATTCGGTTGTCTCCAGTAATACCTTTTGGCGAGCAATATTGGCGGCGTGTTGGAAAAAAGCTAAGCGTAAGGCCCAGGCGAGTTCGGGTTCCACATTGGCAGATAACTCGCCTGCTTGGGCCGCGAGCCGTGCTGCGGCCAGCCAGAGGTGAGCGGGTGCAGATGAGGCTGGCTGCACCTTAACCCAACAGTCAGCATGAATCGTAATGTGGTCGAAGCCGGCGGCGACCTCGTGCATATGCTGCGCATAACCGGCCACGCCGCCTTTGTCGGCCCATTGGCTGGCGAATTTATTGGGCGTGTCACCAAATACGGGAAGGTAATGCCAGGTCCAGTCCAGCTGTTCGGGGAACTGCGTTTGCAGTTCCTCGGTACGCACCTGAGCGATGTAAGCCCACACGCACAAGACGTCAGCGTAATGATCGATTTTCACTCGGTTTGCCATAATATTGTGGCCTTAAACTATTCGTTTATGTGGGTGAATAGTTTGTCACAACTCTTGGTAGTGGCGTTAAGCGTTGCGCCTCGGTAATCGATGCTTAAGCTGCGGTGGTTACCCCAGTAGCGAGTGCCACTCGGGTCGGCGGGCGATGAAATGTTGGGTGTAGCTACAAACGGGCTGCACTTTCAGTTGATCCGCTTGAATTTGAGTGAGTGCGCCGACCATTAGTCGTGCGCCCAAGCCTGCACCGCGTCGGTTGCTGGGGACCTCAGAGTGAATAAGCCGCAGCACATCGCCTTCACGGTGATACACCAATTCGCCGGTGCCGCCGTCATGAAAGTGAACTCGATAACGGTTTTGTTGTGGACAGTGTTCGACCCGATCAGTCGCTGACATTGCAGTAAATTCCTTAGCGTTGCGAATAGAGATGCACTAGGACGCGGCGCCGAGAAAATGGTTCCGAGGCCCTAATGCAGCGCTAGTTACCTGCCGGCTTAGAATAAATCTTCGATCGACAGGTAACGCTCGCCGGTGTCGTAACTGAATACCAGCACGTTAGCGCCAGCCGGTATTTGATCGGCAATCTGCGCCACGGCAGCCAGCGAAGCACCAGACGAAATGCCGACGAAGATACCTTCTTGCTTGGCACATTGGCGGGCCATCTCGAAGGCGTCGGATTCTTCTACTTGAATCACTTGGTCAAGCAGTTCGGTGTTAAGTACTTGCGGCACAAAGCCGGCGCCAATGCCTTGTAAGCGGTGTGGTCCTTTTTCGCCACCGCTGAGAACAGGGGCTGCGGCCGGCTCGACGGCGCACACTTTAATATCGGCAAAGTGTTGTTTCAGCACTTCGCCACAGCCAGTAATATGACCGCCGGTGCCTACGCCGGTGACTAAATAGTCGAGCCCGTCGGGGAAATCCGCCAAAATTTCTTGCGCGGTAGTGTCACGGTGTACTTGCACATTAGCGGGGTTATTGAACTGCTGCGGCATCCAGCTGTTGTCAGTATTCGCTAGCAACTCTTCGGCCTGAGCAATCGCGCCCGGCATGCCTTTCTCTTTCGGTGTCAGCACCAGTTCGGCACCCAGTGCGGCTAGATAGCGGCGGCGTTCAATCGACATCGACTCGGGCATGGTGAGAATTAGGCGATAACCCTTCACCGCTGCCACGGTGGCAAGGCCGATGCCGGTATTGCCCGAGGTGGGCTCGATGATAACGGTGCCGGGTTTCAGTTCGCCGCTTTGCTCGGCTGCCTCGATCATAGCCAAGGCAATCCGGTCTTTAATGCTGCTGCCCGGATTAAAGCGTTCTACCTTCATCCAAACAGTAAATTCAGAACCGAAAAGGCGGTTGAGTTTGACTACCGGCGTTTGGCCGATGGTGTCGAGAATATTGTTGAATTTCATTGGTTGGTACCCCTTGGTGAATCGGTCGCTGTTGGCTGTTGGCACAGCCTACTGAAAAGCGATCTAGGGTACTAGCGTGTGGTGTCTGGAATAGGCACCACTTTGGTCGAATCGACGTTGCCGCTAGCCGGCCCACTAGCCACCGAAAGGCGGCTAGCGGAAGATGGCGATGGTTTAAGCAGCCTGCTCGGAGGCTAAGAAGTCTTTCGCGAAGGCCTGCAGAATGCCACCGGCTTTGTACACGCGAACTTCTTCGGCAGTATCTAGGCGGCAGGTAACGGGCACGTTCACTTGCTCGCCGTTAGCGCGGGTAATGATCAAGTTGAGCTTGCCGCGTGGCGCAAAGTCGCCTTCTACATCGTAGGTTTCGGTGCCGTCGATATTGAGGGTTTTGCGGGTGGTGCCTTCCTCAAATTGCAACGGCAGGCAGCCCATGCCCACTAGGTTGGTGCGGTGAATGCGCTCGAAGCCTTCAGCCACAATGGCTTCTACACCGGCGAGACGCACGCCTTTGGCGGCCCAATCGCGGCTAGAACCTTGGCCGTAGTCGGCACCGGCCACAATAATCAGCGGCTGACGGCGGTTCATATAGGTTTCAATCGCTTCCCACATGCGCATAACTTCGCCTTCGGGTTCCACACGGGCTAGCGAGCCTTGAATCACCTCGCCGTTTTCGTCACGTACCATTTCGTTCATCAACTTAGGGTTGGCGAAGGTGGCACGTTGTGCGGTGTGGTGGTCGCCGCGGTGAGTGGCGTAAGAGTTAAAGTCTTCTTCCGGCAAGCCCATTTTGGCTAGGTAATCGCCAGCGGCACTGTCACGCAAAATGGCGTTGGAAGGTGACAGGTGGTCGGTGGTGATGTTGTCTGGCAGTACTGCCAAGGGGCGCATGCCTTTTAAGGTGCGTGGGGCGTCCATCGCGCCTTCCCAGTATGGTGGTCGGCGGATGTAGGTGCTTTGTTCGTTCCAGTTGTACAACGGGCTCGGCGCTTTTTCAGCCGCGCTAAGGCGGAACATCGGCTCGTAGACGTTGCGGAACTGCTCGGGTTTTACCGACTGCGCCACAATGGCGTCGATTTCTTCGTCACTTGGCCAGATGTCTTTTAGGGTAATTGGATTGCCGTCTTTATCTTGGCCCAATACGTCTTTTTCAATATCAAAGCGAATCGTGCCAGCGATGGCGTAGGCCACCACCAATGGTGGCGACGCTAGGAAGGCTTGTTTGGCGTAGGGGTGAATACGGCCGTCGAAGTTACGGTTGCCCGACAATACGGCAGTCGCGTAAAGGTCGCGATCAACCACTTCTTTTTGAATGGTTGGATCAAGCGCACCGCTCATGCCGTTACAGGTGGTGCAAGCAAAGGCGACTACGTCAAAACCTAGCTGTTGCAATTCAGGCAGTAGCTCGGCTTCTTCCAAATACATTTTTACGGTTTTAGAGCCAGGCGCTAGTGAGGTTTTAACCCAAGGCTTACGGCTAAGGCCAAGCTTGTTGGCGTTACGCGCAACTAGGCCAGCGGCAATCATATTGCGTGGGTTGCTGGTGTTGGTGCAGCTGGTGATGGCCGCAATAATGCAGGCGCCGTCGGGCATATTGCCTTGCCAGTTGTCGTCGCTTGGCATGTCGGCTGGGCCCCCATTTGCAGACGCGATGCCACGCTCGGCAAGATCAGCAACCGGTAGCAAGGCATGAGGGTTGGAAGGGCCCGCTAGGTTGCGGCCAACGGTGCTGAGGTCGAAGCTCAGGGTGCGCTCGTATTCGGCTTGGTCTAGCGTATCGGCCCAGTAACCGGCTTCTTTGGCGTAGGTTTCTACCAGTTTCACTTGCTCGTCATCGCGGCCAGTGAGCTTGAGGTAGTCGATGGTTTTTTCATCGATTGAGAACATGCCAGCAGTGGCGCCGTACTCTGGCGTCATATTGGCAATGGTGGCGCGGTCGCCAAGTGAAATGCTGCGCGCACCTTCGCCGAAGAACTCTAGGTAAGCACCAACGACGCGCTCGTCGCGTAGGAATTTGGTCAGTGCTAGCACCAAGTCGGTGCCAGTAATGCCGGGGTTTAGTTTGCCGGTGAGTTCAACACCTACGATGTCTGGAAGGCGCATCATCGATGGGCGGCCGAGCATTACGGTTTCGGCTTCTAGCCCGCCAACACCGACTGAGATCACGCCTAGCGCGTCTACCATAGGGGTGTGTGAATCCGTGCCAACACAGGTGTCGGGGAATGCGACGCCATCCTTCACCTGAACCACCGGAGACATTTTCTCCAAATTGATTTGGTGCATGATGCCGTTGCCCGGTGGAATTACGTCGACGTTTTCAAACGCGGTTTTGGTCCAGTTGATGAAGTCAAAACGGTGGGCGTTACGGCGCTCTTCTACCGCACGGTTTTTCTCAAACGCACCTTCTTCAAAGCCAGGGTGCTCTACCGCCAGCGAGTGATCCACGATCAGCTGGGTTTGCACTACCGGGTTTACTTTAGAAGGGTCGCCGCCTTGTAGGGCGATGGCGTCGCGCAAGCCAGCTAAATCAACCAATGCGGTTTGGCCCAAGATGTCGTGGCAAACCACGCGTGCTGGATACCAAGGGAAGTCGAGGTCGCGTTTGCGATCAATCAGTTGCTTGAGTGCATCGGTCAGCAACTCAGGCTCGCAGCTGCGAACCAGTTGTTCGGCCAATACGCGGCTGGTGTAAGGCAATTTGGCAAAGGCGCCGGGTTGAATGGCGTCAACCGCTGCGCGGGTGTCAAAGTGTTCTAAATCGGTGCCCGGAAGGCGGGTGCGGTATTGGGTGTTCATAGCTGGTATGGCGCCTGCGTCGCGTAACTAGGTTGGAGCCGCCGCACTCAGGCAGCGGGCTACGGTGTTAGGGCGCGGAATTATACAGTCGCCAATGGCCCGTTCCCAAATGCTAGGGGCGCATTGGGAAGCGTTTGGGCTCGATTAGCGCCGGTTTGATGGGGGGCTGGCCGTTAAGTGCTTGGCCATTGGCGACGGTTTCGTAAGCTGCCAGATAGTCTTTCGCCATGCGTTCGTTGTTGAATTGGTCGCATACATACTGGTGAATATGTTGGCGGTTATATTGGCTGCGATTTTTGATAGCCTCCACCAACTCTGATTCGCTATCAGAGCAAAAACCGACATCATTGGGAATCAGCTCGGTGAGTGAGCCCCAGGGGGTGGTGAATGCCGGGTTGCCGAAATACATGGCTTCAATCACCGCTAGGCCAAAGGGCTCATGCCACAGCACTGGAAAGATCAGGCCTTCGGTACTTCGTAGCATTTCGAGTTTGCGGGTTTGGTCTACCATGCCGTGGAAATGCGCGTTGCGATCGGCGGTGAAGCGAAAGCCCATTTTGAGGTTAAGTCGGGTACCGCCTGCTACATCAATACCCACCCCAGCGGCGCGCGCCATGCGGATGGCGCCCTTAACATTTTTCACCCGCCAAGCAGCTTTGGCGAGGAACATAATATTTTGGCGGGGTTGGCTTAGCGCTGGGTCGCCATAGTCTTCGATATCCAAACCGTGATGAATATAAAAATCACCGCCGCAACGTTCAGCCTGATTGGCAGAAATAAACACCGTGTTTTGGTCGAATCGATGGCCTGGCCCGGCGTTGCCGTGAAAGGTAACTAAATACGGTTTGGGGCAGTCAGGGGCAACGGCGCCATTAAAATGTACTACGTCGATGTGGTCGGGAATCTGCTCGGCCACGCTGCGCTCTGGGTCACGCGGGATAATGGTCGCGAACGGGCAACTTGAGCCTTCAGGAACCAGCAGGCTGACTTGGTGCCCAAGACGATCCAGTGCTTTGGCTAGCCACCACACCACGCGTTCGGTGCCGCCGTATTTGAGCGCCGGAATCTTCTGGTCGCATTCAATCAGCACATGCATTGGAGCGCCTACAAGAATAGATCGGGCAGCGGTTCGCCGCCTTGGTTCCACTCGCTAAAGTCGTTGATGCCAACGGCGCTGAGTACGTCTTCGTCCAGTAGGCACTGGCCGTTGTATTCCTCATTTAGCATCAGGTGGTAGGCTGCTTCGCCCATGATTTCTGGTGCTCGGGTGCGCTCCATCGGCACCGGGCCAACGGCTTTCATAGCGGCCGTGCCAATCACGGTGGCAGGCCATAGGCAATTGGCGCGTACTTTGCCGCGACTCTCGGCGGCCAGCCCTAGTGTCAGCATGGTCATGCCATATTTGCTGAGGGTGTAAGGCGCGTAGCTAGCCAGCCATTTGGTGTCGAGGTTTAGCGGTGGCGATAGGGTAATGACTTGGCCCATGTCCGATGCCTTTAAATGCGGCAAACAGGCTTGCATGGCGATAAAGCTGCCGCGTGCATTGGCTTGCTGAATCAAATCAAAGCGTTTTAACGGTGTGGCAGCAATGGGCGTCAGTGAAATAGCACTGGCATTGTTGATGAGCACATCGATACCGCCAAATTTCTCTACTGCGGCGGCTACTGCGGCTTGTACCGAGGCTTCGTCACGCACATCCAATTTAACGGCTAAGGCCTGGCCGCCCGCGGCTTCGACGTCGGCGGCGGTTTCGTGAATCGTGTGTGGCAATTTGGGGTTGGGGCTGTCAGATTTGCCGGTAATGACGACGTTGGCGCCATCGGCTGCAGCGCGCAAAGCAATGCAGCGGCCAATGCCGCGGGTAGAACCGGTAATGAATAGGGTCTTATTTTTGAGCGAGTCCATTGCAAGCTAACTTAGTTTTTATGACGATTGGGTCAATGGTAACCTGAGAGCTAATGCGGGGTCTGCAAGCAGTGCAGAATTCTTAGTATTTTCTTAATGCAAACAAAGGTTTTATGTATGACGGCCGACGGCAAAGAGCAAAACATTACGCATAAGCTTTATGACCTCAAGGAAGAAATCGCTAACGGCGTGACCCACGGCTTGGGTGCGATTGCGAGTATTGTGGGGCTAGCGGTGTTAGTGGGTTATGCCGCCATGAATGGCGACGCTCAAGATGTGACCGCGGTGGCGGTGTTTGGTGGCAGCATGATTTTGCTGTACACCTCCTCAACGCTGTACCACAGCGTGCCACATGCAGGCGCAAGGCGGGTATTTAAGGTGCTAGACCACGCCAGCATTTACATTCTTATTGCCGGTACTTATACGCCATTCGCGTTGATTTCCTTACGTGGCGCTTTGGGCTGGGAAGTATTTGCAATCATTTGGTCGCTGGCCGGCGCTGGTGTCATTTTTAAGCTGTTCTTTACCGGTAAGTTCGACAAGTTGTCGGTCGTTATCTACCTTGCCATGGGGTGGTTGGTCGTGTTTTACGGCAAGGCAGTGATGGCCGCCGTGCCCGAAAATGGCATGTGGCTGCTGTTCGCAGGTGGCATGAGTTATACCTTGGGCGTGGTGTTTTACGTGTGGGATCGACTGCCGTTTAATCACGCGATTTGGCATTTGTTTGTGCTGGGCGGCACGGTACTGCACTTCTTCTCGATTTTGTTCTACGTGGTACCCGACTCGCCTGCCGAGCCACTGATTGATCCTGCTGTTATTAAAGAAATGTTGGGGACGATGGGTGGCTAACGCGGACGTCATAGTAGAAAAACGAGGTGCGATCACGCTGGTATCGCTGAATCGCGAGGCCGCGCGTAATGCGGTAGACGGACCGACGGCGCAATTGTTGGCGGACGCGTTCCATGCATTTGAAGAAGACGAGACCGCATCGGTAGCCGTTTTTTACGGCCAGCATGGCAACTTCTGCGCCGGGGCTGACCTAAAAGCAGTTGCCTCGGGTGATCTGCAGCGGATGAATCGCTTGGAAGAAAAAGGCGATGGCCCAATGGGGCCCAGCCGGATGCTGTTGACCAAACCAGTGATTGCGGCGATTGAGGGTTACGCGGTAGCCGGTGGCATGGAGTTAGCCGCCTGGTGTGATTTGCGCGTAATGGCGGAAGATGCCGTGATGGGGGTGTTTTGCCGCCGTTGGGGCGTGCCGTTAATTGATGGCGGCACCGTACGCTTGCCCCGTCTGATTGGTCTCTCACGAGCCTTGGATTTAATCCTAACGGGCCGTCCGGTGTCAGCCGAAGAAGCAGAGCGTATAGGCTTGGCTAATCGTGTGGTGCCCAAAGGGCAAAGCTTGGCGGCGGCGCTTGAACTGGCACAGCAGTTGGTGGATTTTCCACAAACCTGCATGCGCCAAGACCGGATGTCGGCTTACGAACAATTTGATTTCGATTTGGACGAGGCGATTGTGAATGAGTTTCGCCATGGTCGAATCAGCGTGAATAGTGGCGAACTATTCAAAGGCGCCAGTAAGTTTTCCTCGGGTTCGGGCCGTCATGGCAATTTTAACGAACACGCAGAAAGCTAGAGTATCGCTAGGTCGTTGTTTACAATGCCTGCCCCAAAGTTAATTCCGCTGTAATAATTTCAGTTAGCAAGGCTTATGCAATACCTACTTGGCATTTTCAATCTCACCATGTTGATTGTTATTACACTCATTCACGGGGTGCCGGCGTGTTTGATTGGGGTGGTCAAATTACTCACGCCCGTGCCTAAATGGCAGCATTATTTGGGTCAAAGTATCGCGCGTATGTGCCAGAACTGGCAGGTTTGTTGCGGCTGGTGGATCGGTAATTTTGCTGGGGTGAAATATCACTTGGATGTGACCGACGAGTTTGATGTGCGCGGTAAATATATCGCCATGCCAAACCACCAAAGCTGGGTCGACATTCTCATGTTCGGACCTGCGTTTAACTACAGTGCGCCGCCGACCAAGTTCTTCATTAAGCAAGAGATCTTGTGGATTCCCGTTATTGGCTTTGCTTGCTGGGCGGGCGACATGCCTTTTATGAAGCGTTACAGCAAAGAAAAGCTGGCTAAGCACCCCGAGTTAAAAGGTAAAGATGTCGAAACCACGCGTAAGTCCTGCGCCAAGTTTCGCGACCACCCAGCCATGGTGGTGAACTATTGCGAAGGCACACGTTTTCGCCCAGAAAAGCATGCCAAGCAGGCATCGCCGTATAAGAATCTGTTGATGCCACGCGCGGGTGGCATTGCCTACGCGATTCAAGCGCTTGAAGACCAACTCGATGGCTTTGTCGACATGGACATTATTTACGGCCCCGAGCGGGTAGAGTTATGGGAATTGTGTTGTGGCCGAGCCAGTGATATTTACATCACCGTACGCGTGATCCCGATGCAGGAATGGTTTAAAGGGCAGTCTTATGGGGATGACCCCACTTACCGCAGCCGCTTTCAACAGTGGTTGTCGGATGTATGGCAGGCCAAAGACCAAGCAATTAGTGCCAAAAAGCAGCAGATCAACCTAATGTAGAGAGGCCGTGATGCAAGATAGAAGCCCCAAGATCAGTCTGAATGCCAAGGGTCCTGTAGTGGGCGCGTTGATGCTCGTGTTCTTAATTTTGCACACCGTGTTCTGGGTCATTCCGTTTTATGCCATTGCGTTAATCAAGGTGATTACGCCGACTGCCCGGCTGCGTCATATGTGGACCGGCGTGTTGGCTTGGATCTCACTGACCTGGCTCAACAGCAATATCGCGGTGGCAGATTTCGTGTTGGGTACACGTTGGCAAATTGATGTGCCCAGCACGCTTGATAAAAAAGGTAGCTACCTGTTGACCAGCAATCACCAAAGCTGGGTAGATATTTTGGCCCTCATTAAAGCTTTAGGTAAGGAAACGCCATTTCCGCGCTTTTTCCTCAAGCAAGAATTAATCTACGTGCCGTTGTTGGGGTTGTGCTGGTGGGCGTTAGATTACCCATTTATGAAGCGCCACAGCAAAGAAGAAATTGCGAAAGACCCGTCGCTAAAAGGCAAAGATATCGAAACCACCAAAAAGGCCTGCGAACGCTATCGTGGCCAGCCGGTGACGATTATGAATTTCATGGAAGGCACGCGTTATACGCCAAAGAAGGCGGCCAAGTCTCCCTATCAACACCTAATTCGGCCTAAAGCCGGTGGCGTGGCGTTTGTATTGAATGCCATGGGCGACCAAATCCAAAGCATGCTCAATACCACCATTATTTATCCGCAAGGCGCGCGTGAGTTATGGGACTACCTCTGCGGCCGGTTAGCGGCGATTCGGGTGGTTGTTGAGGAAGTCAAAATTCCGACCGAATTCTTGGGTGGCAACTATCAAACCGATGAGGTTTACCGTGCCAACTTCCAACAGTGGGTAAGCGATTTATGGGCCAGCAAGGACCAATTTATCGCCGATCAATTGGTCTTAGCGAAGCAGCAGGAAACGTCGCGTGGCTAGTCGAGCCCAACGTTTGCAACAGGTATTCGAAGCCGGTCTGCAGCCCAGTTACATCCGCTTAGAGGATGAGTCTCACAATCACTCTGTGCCAGAAGGGGCTGAGTCACACTTTAAGCTGGTGTGCGTGAGCGAGGCCTTTGAAGGCCTGATGCCAGTGCGCCGCCATCAAAAAGTCTACGGTTTGGCGCAAGCTGAGCTTGATGCGGGCCTGCACGCCTTGGCGTTACACCTTTATACCCCGGCGGAATGGCAACAACAGCAAGCTGTGCCGCAGTCGCCAGACTGTGCCGGCGGCAGTAAAAGCGGCTAATGTCGGCCGTGGCGCCGGGCAGCTTATTTGTTTCTGGCGACTATTTAACGCCGCTAGTTGAGCATGCTTGCATTAGTCCAGCCGCGGGTTGGACGCCACTTGAACAACCCGCCGCCTACTTAAAGCAACATAGCTGGGGCGAGTTTGTATTCGATTTTGCTTGGGCTAACGCCTATGCCCGACATGGGATCGACTATTATCCCAAGCTAGTGCTTTGTTCGCCGTTTACGCCAGTGCCCGGGCCGCGTTTGCTGGGACAAACTCCGGCCACCATTGAAGCGCTAGCGGAACAGCATCAAGCCTCTTCCGCGCATGCCTTATTCTGCCCGCCTGATGAGGCCGCCGAGCTGGCGGAAGCGGGTTGGTTGCAGCGGCAGGATTTGCGTTTTATTTGGCGTAGTCAGGGTTATGCCGAGTTTGATGATTTTTTGGCGCAGCTGAGCCAAAAGAAACGCAAAAACATTCGTCGCGAGCGCCGCCGGGTGCAAGAAGCCGGGGTCGAGATTAGTTGGCGCATGGCGGCCGACATCACTGCAGATGAATGGCCCGAGATTTTTCAGCTCTACAGCAGCACCTATGCCATGCGTGGCCAAGCGCCGTATCTAAACCTTGCTTGTCTAGAGGCATGGGCGGCTAACTTGGGCGAGCGTTTTCGTTTTTGCTTGGCCCACCACGAAGGCGACCTCATCGCCATGGCGTTCTTTTTTGTTGAGCAAGACGCCTTGTATGGCCGCCATTGGGGCGCGGCAGCCAACTATCACAGCTTGCACTTTGAGCTGTGTTATTACCAAGGTATCGAGTTCGCCATTCAACATGGCCTCACGAGATACGACGCTGGCGTGCAGGGCGAGCATAAAATCGCGCGTGGTTTTAATCCTGAAATCAGCACCTCAATGCACTGGATTAAGCATGATGGCTTCCGTGAGGCGATTGCCTACTGGCTACAGCAAGAACGCGCCGCCGTGCAGGAACAATTGAGCTATATCAATCAGCACAGTGCTTTTAAGCCGGTAGCCAAACAAGCGTCGATAAAAAACGCGGCGATTGATCTATAATGCCGCCCCTCACAATCCGTTAACTTTCTGTTGGCCATTTACGTTGGCCGGGACAGCGATATGACAACCTCTCAAACACAGGGCGAGCTACCCATTGTGGTCGCCGCTTTATACAAATTTGTAACGCTCGACGACTTCACCGAGCTAAAACAACCTTTACTCGACTGCTGTAATGCCAATGGCATTAAAGGCACCTTGTTGCTGGCTGCAGAAGGCATCAACGGCACCGTGGCCGGCAGCCGAGAAGGTATCGATGCGCTGTTAGCCTGGTTGCGCAGTGATCAGCGACTGGTCGATTTGGAGCACAAAGAAAGCTACACCGACCAACCACCTTTTATTCGCATGAAGGTGAAGCTGAAAAAAGAGATTGTGACCATTGGCATTCCTGACGTGAGCCCAACCAAAACCGTGGGTACCTATGTGCAAGGCAAGGAGTGGGACGCGCTGCTCGATGACCCTGAAGTGATCGTGATTGATACGCGCAATGAGTATGAATATGCCGTTGGCACCTTTGAAAATGCGGTCAACCCGCACACCGAAACCTTCCGCGAATTTCCAGATTACGTACGTAATAACCTCGACCCGAAAAAGCATAAAAAGGTGGCGATGTTTTGTACCGGCGGTATCCGTTGCGAAAAAGCCAGCAGCTTTATGTTGGAAGAGGGCTTTGAAGAGGTCTTCCACCTAGAAGGCGGTATCCTCAAATACATCGAACAAACCAAACCCGAAGAACAGAAGTGGCAAGGTGAGTGCTTTGTATTTGATGAACGCGTAACGGTAGACGCAGAGCTGAATAAAGGCAGTTACGAAATGTGCCACGCCTGCCGCATGCCGATTACGGCAGAAGACATGCAGCGGCCTGAGTTCGAGCATGGGGTGTCATGCCATCACTGCATCGACCAACGTAGCGATGACCAAAAAGCTGCGGCGCGAGAGCGGGAAAAGCAGATTCAGCTAGCCGCTAAGCGTGGCGAGCAACACCTCGGTAGCGCGCAAGGCGCCGGCAGTGAGGGCGGTTCGGGTCCTCGCCCAGACGTATTACAAAAGGGCGCTCTGCAAAAATAAGCGTTTTGCTTAATAATGCGGTGGAGGCGGCTCGTTTTGCGGGTCGCTGACTGGAGAAATGTCGCTTTCACGAATCCAACGCACCAAGTCCTGTAGTTGTTTTTCCAGCATGGCAATGCGCCGTTCCTGATCGGCCAAGGCTTTGTGGGCTTCGTTGAGCTCGTCGCTTAATAGGGCGTAGCGGCTTTCTAACTCAGAACTTGAACTTTGCAATGACAACTCCATCTATTTGCATTGAAATCGGCTGCCACGGTTAGGCGGACGAGCGAGACAAAAACAATATACCTAAAATCATGACTACCGAATTAGCTTCTGCGTTTAACGCACTTCAATCGCATCTGAATCAACGCATTATCGGCCAAGCGGACTTGGTCAATAAGTTGCTGATTGCCTTGTTGGCGGATGGCCATTTATTGGTAGAAGGCGCGCCGGGGCTCGCTAAAACCACTGCGATTAAAGCCTTGGCAGAAGGCGTGGTGGCTGACTTTCATCGCGTACAGTTTACCCCAGACCTGTTGCCATCGGATTTGATTGGCACCGACATTTTTGACCAACAAGCCGCCAAGTTTGAGTTCCAGCAAGGCCCCTTATTCCACAATCTGATTTTGGCGGACGAGATCAACCGTGCTCCTGCCAAGGTGCAATCGGCCTTATTAGAAGCCATGGCTGAGCGTCAGATTACAGTGGGCCAAACCACCTATGATTTGCCTCCGCTGTATCTTGTGATGGCAACCCAGAACCCGATTGAGCAAGAAGGCACTTACCCACTACCGGAAGCGCAGCTAGACCGATTTTTACTGTATGTCGATATCGATTTTCCGGATCTAGCTGCCGAGCGTGAAATTCTCAAATTAGCCCGAGGCGAGGCGAAAGACGGTCTCGCCGCGCCGGAGCATCAATTGAGCCAAGAACAAATTTTTGCCGCGCGCCAGCAGGTGCTAGCGATGCATGTGAGTGAAGAGGTGGACGAGTACTTGCTGCAGTTGGTGATGGCAACACGTAACCCTGCCAACTACAGCGACGACTTGGCCCGTTGGATTAGCAGTGGAGCTAGTCCGCGCGCCACCATTGCGTTGGATCGCTGCGCCCGCGCTAACGCTTGGCTAGCGGGTCGCGATTACGTGTCGCCATCCGATGTGCAAATGGTCGCACGCGACGTGTTGCGTCATCGTGTATTACTGAGCTTTGAAGCCGAAGCTGAAGGCAAAACCGGCCCCCAAGTGGTGGATGAACTACTGAGTAAAGTGCCCGCGCCTTAGCGCAGACTGCAACACCCGATCGCGGAGTTACTGTCGCCATGTCGCCGTCACAACCTCATCAAATATCTCTCGCTGAACTGCTGGCGCTCAACGGGCCGGCGGCAGCCTTGGACTTGTCTAGCCGCAAGCGGGTGTTAACCGATATGGGCGGCACCCACCTGTCTGGTTTTCGTGGTCGCGGCATGGAGTTTGAAGAGCACCGTGCTTATCAAGCCGGCGATGATGTGCGTTCGATCGACTGGCGTGTAACGGCGCGTACTGGTCAAACCCACATCAAACTGTTCCGTGAGGAGCGCGAGCGCCCGGTCTATCTAGTAGTAGACGGTTCGCCCAGTATGCAGTTCGCTACCCGCGGGGTATTTAAATCGGTATTGGCAGCGCAGGCGGCCGCCTTGTTGGGTTGGGCGGCGGTGGCGAATCGTGACCGTGTGGGCGGCGTGCTCGCTAACCCCAACGGTTTGCTAGAAGTGCGGCCCGGCAGTGGTCGCCGTGGCTTGCTGCGCTACCTTAATCATCTAGTGGCGACTCAATCCGAGCCGGAGCGGCAGCTAGCACCGGCTCCGTTAAAAAAAGCCTTGCAGCATTTAGACCGCTTAGCTCGTTCGGGATCGGTGTTGATCTTGCTGACCGATTTTCAGAGTTTGGCCAGTGATGCCAAACCGCTACTGCAAAAATTAGCGGGCCGCTGCGAGCTGATCGTGGGCATGATTTCTGATCCCTTTGAGCGTGAGTTGCCGCAACTGGCAGGCATGCCGGTGACTACCGCAACCGAATCGGACCGACGCTGGTTTATTAAGGCGCCGACGACCAAAGCGGATGCGGCAGACATGTCGCCCGAGCAGGCGGCTAGTTACCCGCAGCGTCAACAGTATTGGGCTAAGGCTGTGCAGTCAGCCGGTGCACATTGGCTCGATCTGGATACCGCTCAGCCGGTGTTGGAGCAGTTGACTCAGGGTCTGGGTCGGCATCATCGAGCCCAAGTTGGATAGGTGTAGGAATAACGAGTATGACGCCTACCCTGAATAAAACCCTGGCCCACGCCGGCAATTCAATCGACCCCCAGGCCTTACAACAGGCCTTGGCTCAGCTACATGATATCCAGCTACCCGCCGAACCGGGTTGGTGGCCTTTGGCACCCGGCTGGTGGCTGCTTATGGCTACGGTTGTCTTTGTTGCCGCTGCCGCCTTAGTAGGCGGGTATTGGTGGCGGCGTACGGCCGCCAAACGGGCAGCGCTAGCGGAATGGCAGCGCATTGTTGAGGCAAATGTATCCGACCAACAACGCTTGGTGGCACTGGCGCAGTTATTAAAACGAGCCGCTATGACTCGCGATGCCGAGGTAGCTGCGCTGACAGATCAACGCTGGGCCGAATATCTAAACCAGCAAGGTAGCACCAATTATTTCACGACTCAGGCGGGGCAACAGCTGTTGATGGCGCGGTTTGCGCCGGAAGTAAAAACCGATATGCAGCACCAGTATGAGGCGGTGCAGCACTGGTTGAAGGCGGCATTATGAGTGAATGGTTGCCGGCGTTGTTTGCGCAGTTACATTTTGAATGGTGGTGGGCCTTGCTGGCATTGCCACTGCCGTTGCTGGCATGGCTGGCGCCGCCGGTCAGCGAGTCGCAGCAAGTGGCCTTGAAACTGCCTAATGTGGAGCAATTATCGCCCTGGTTGGGACAAACTGGCGGGCAAGCAAAGCGCGCTGGGCTAGCGCGGCTGTTGGCGCTGTTGGCTTGGTTATTGTTGGTTATCGCGGCGGCGCGGCCGCAATGGGTGGGTGAGCCCGTTGAGCTGCCGGCTTCGGGGCGAGATTTAATGCTGGCGGTTGATATTTCTGGCTCAATGGAAGAGCGGGATGCCGAGATTCGCGGCCAAGCGGTGTCGCGTTTGGAGGCCGTGCAACGGGTGGCGGCAGACTTCATTCGTCGCCGAGAGGGGGATCGCTTAGGGCTATTGCTGTTTGGTGAGCGAGCGTATTTACAGGCACCTTTATCGCTTGATCGGGAAACCGTAGCCGCGTTGTTGCTGGATGCTAGCGTGGGTTTAGCCGGCCAAAAAACAGCGATTGGCGACGCCATTGGCTTAGCGCTTAAGAAACTGCGTGACTCCGAACAAAACCAGCAAGAACGCGTATTGGTGTTATTAACCGATGGCGCATCTAATGCGGGCGCGCTGTCGGTCGCCAAGGCGGTTGAATTGGCCGCTGAGGAGTCGTTGCGAATTCATACCATTGGTTTTGGTAAGGAGCGCGAGGTCGGGTTTGGCTTCTTCAAGCAGAAGCTGGCGGCCGATGTGGATGAGCGCAGTTTGCAGTACGTTGCTCAGCAAACGGGTGGGCGCTATTTCAGGGCCCGTAATACCGCCGATTTGTATCAAATTTATCAGCTGATTGATGCGTTGGAACCGATTGAGCGCGATGTTCAAGTGTATCGGCCGATCACTGCATTGTTTTGGTGGCCGCTAGCGGCGGCGTTACTGTTGTCTTGTCTACTGGCACTGATGGCGCGGTTGCGTCGGCGCGGAGTGAGTGGCTGATGCTCGAGGTGATGAGCCAATTGCATTTTCTCCGCCCACAATGGCTATGGGCGCTGCTCGCGTTACTGCCGTTAGCCGTTTGGGTATTTATGCGCGCAACTAGCGCCGGCGCTTGGCAGCAATGGGTCGACCCTCAATTACAACCCTTGGTGCTGACGCAAGGCAGTCCGCAAAAGCGTACCTATAAAAGCTTATGGTTAGCCTTGGTTTGGTTGCTGGCTTGTGTGGCCTTGGCGGGGCCTACTTGGGAGCAACGCCCAACGCCGTTAATGCGCAGTGAGCAAGCGCGCTTATTGGTGCTGGATTTGTCGCGCTCGATGTTGGCAGCAGATACGCGGCCCTCACGGTTAGAGCTGGCAAGGCTCAAAGTGCACGATTTGTTGGAACAAAGTCGTGATGGCAAGGCCGGCCTGGTCGCGTTTGCCGCTCAGGCGTTTCCAATTGCGCCGCTGACCGACGATATCCAAACGCTATTGGCACAGGTGCCCAGCCTGCACCCAGATTTAATGCCCGCGCAGGGCGGCCGAATTGACCGGGCGTTGGAGCAGGCTTTGGCCATGCTGCAGCAAGGTGGCGCCCCAGCACGGGGTGGCCAAGTCATCCTGATAACCGATTCGCAGCCACAGGAAGCGGCGTTTTTAGTCGCGCAGCAGTTGCGTGATGTCGGGTTCGAATTATCGGTATTGGCGGTGGGTACTGCCGACGGCGCGCCGATTCCAGAAGACACCCGTCGCGGCCGCGGTTTTGTGAAGGATCGCAGCGGCAATATTGTGATTGCCAAATTGCCCAGCACCGAGTTGCGCCAATTGGCGTTGGCGGGTGGTGGTCGCTTTAGTTTTATCACCGCCGATAATCGTGATATCGAGCGCTTAATTGAAGTGCTTGATAATGACCCTGCCGATGCTTTAGCCCCCTTGGCGCAAGGCCAAGCCGGTGATCAATGGGTAGAAGCGGGGCCGTGGTTGCTGCTGTTATTGTTGCCACTGGCGGCAGTGGCATTCCGCCGAGGTTGGTTGTTATCGGCATTGTTGCTGCTGAGTTTTTCGCCTACCGATTCGGCCTGGGCTCAAGAGGCTGGCAGTTGGTGGTTAACGCCAGACCAGCAAGGTTTTCAAAAGCTGCAGCAAGGTGATGCGGCCGCGGCAGCCGAGTTATTTGCAACGCCAGCATGGCAGGCGGCGGCAAAATACCGTGCTGGGGCCCATGCCGATGCTGCTGCGCAGTGGCAGGCGATGGCCGAGCCTGGCGCAACAGAGTTCTACAACTTAGGTAATGCCTTGGCTCAAACCGGCGATATACAAGGCGCATTAGCGGCTTGGCAGCAGGTGCCGGAGGATCACGCACTGCACGCCTCGGCGCAACACAATATTGAGCTGATGAAGCCGCTGTTAGAGTCGCCAGAGCAAGCCCAAGGGAAAGAACAGGGGAAAGAGCAGGGGCAACAACAAGAGCAGCAACAAGGTCAGCAATCAGACCAACAGCAAAGCTCGTCCGAACAAAGTGACTCGCAAGCAGGGGAGTCAGGCCAGCAAGACCAACCTGAGTCAGGCCAAAGCCAACAAAACCAGCCAGCGGGCCAAGACTCGCCGGAGCGCTCTGACTCCCAACAAGATCAGTCAAGTCAGACGCAAGACCAAGCCGAGGCTGACCAGCAAGATGAAGCTAAAGCGGCTGCTGAGCAGTCTGCGGAAGAGACCGAGCAGAAGGGTGATCCCGCTGCAGCACAAGGCCAAGCCTTGAGTGCCGAAGAGCAGGCTCAGCAACAGGTCATCGACCAGTGGTTGAACCGCGTGCCGGACGATCCCGGTGGCTTGCTAAGAGAAAAATTTAAGCGAGACTACCGCCGTCGTATTCAGCAGCGCGGTAGCGAATATCGAGATGAGGAAGAGGCGTGGTAAGCCAACATAAGTTATTTACTAACGGGTCAGCGGCCCGCTGGCTCAGTCAATGCTTTTTGCTGTTAGGGCTTTGGCTGGTTGGCGTGGCGGCGGCGTGGGCAGAGGTCACGGCAAGCCTAAGCGACAACCCAGTAGTACGTGGCCAAACCGTTACGCTAACGATTCGTGTGAGTGGCGAAAAAGGTGAGCCCGATCTATCGGTGCTGGGGCCAGAGTTCAAAATTATTAGCCAGAACACCAGTTCGCAGGTTCAGTACATTAACGGCGAGATGAATCGTTGGAAAGACTGGCATATCCAACTGTTGCCTAGTCAGCTGGGGCAGCTAACGATTCCCGCCATACCAGTCGGTCGCAGCAAAACTCAGCCGTTGAGTTTGCAGGTGGTCAAGCAGCCGGCAGGGCGCTCTCAAGAGGCTTGGATTCAGTTCTCAGCCGAGCCCACCGAGGCTTGGCAGGGGCAGCAGGTGTTACTAACGGCCGAGCTTTACTATCAGAGCACGGTGCGCACGGGAGAGCTGTCGCCGCCGAGTGCCAGTAATGCTGTGATTGAGCAATTGGGTGACGATGTTACGGAGCAGTTAATTAAAAATGAGGTGCGCTACAACCGCTTAACGCGCCAGTTCTTGTTGTTCCCAGAGCAAGCCGGTGAGTTGCGAATAGCAGCGCCGGTATTTACCGGCCAAGCCAATGCGGCGCAACAGTCGTCGCGTAGTTTTGGCGGCTTGTTTCGGAGCACACGCGCCGTGTCGGCTGCCGCTGACGATCTATTAATTAACGTACTTGCGCCGCCAGCATCGGCGCAGGGTTTTTGGCTGCCGGCTCAGGACCTGAGTTTGAGTGCCGAATGGGCCGATGGCGTGACCGAATTTCGTGTGGGCGAGCCGGTGACGCGAGTGGTGAGTTTGCGGGCGTTTGGCCTATTGGCAACCCAGCTGCCCGAATTGAGCTTCGATTTTGCTGGGCTGAGAGCTTACCCGGAAGAGGCCGAACAAGAGACACGCGCGAACGCCAATGGGGTGATCGGTATTCGTCATTACCGCACTGCGCTTATTCCGCAGCAGCCCGGTCGTTATGTGTTGCCAGCGGTTGAATTGCCTTGGTTTGATGTGACCCGCGGCGAAATGCGGGTCGCCTATTTGCCAGAAGAGGCGATCGAAGTGCAACCCAGTTTGGCGGCGCCAGCTGCGACGACAACCATGCCAGCGCCGGTTGCTGAGTGTCCGGAAGTGGCGCCCCAACCGACTTGCGACAGCTCTACGGAAGTCGCCACGGATGCCTTTGGGCAAAGTCATTCCGCTTTTTGGCCATGGTTGAGCCTGTTGCTGGGGATTGCTTGGCTGCTCAGCATGGTGGTAATTGGGTGGCTTTGGCGTCAACGCTCCGCGCAGCCAAGTCAGCCAGCGGCAGCTGATCAAGTCTCGCCAAAACTCGCGGAACTCAAAAAGCGGTTGATTCAAGCTTGTCGCTCGCACGACAGTGGTGACGCGGTGAAGCAATTGGCCCATGTCGCAGCGGTAGCCCAGCTCGGGGTGACCAGCCCGGCCGCGCTAGCTAATTCGCTGCAAGAGGGGCCGCTCAAGCAGGCATTGTTGCAGTTGGATGCCGCCCACTATGGCGGTGTAACCAGTGCTTGGCGTGGCGACGATTTGGCCGCCGCCTTAATGGCGAGCCCGTGGCCCGAGCTGGAGTCAGTTTCGGGCCCTAGTTCGGCGTTGCCGAGTTTGTACCCGGAGTAGGGCTAGTCGGGCGTGTTGGCCACGACTAGCTGATTACGGCCTTGTTTTCTGGCTTGGCGCAAGCCGTCATCGGCGGCTCGAAGGAGATCAACGATGCTTACCATGCTGTCGCGCGCTTGGCAGACGCAAGCCGACACGCTGACGTCGATTGTTTGATCATCTAATTTTACGGTGAGCTGTCTGGCGTCGTGCAACAGTGCTTTGCAGTGCCCGATCGCAAATCTGTGGTTGATTCCGGTCAAGATTAGTACAAATACACCACCATCTAGATTGGCAACATAATGGCCCTGTCGGCGAGCGGTAAAGAACTGAGCGACCTTTTCGGTTACGGCTGCGGTTGCGACTACGCCGCGGTGGTCGACCAAGCTGGGGTATTCATCAACCGCAAACAGCAGCATAAAAATATCCTGTTCGCGCTGCCGAGCTGCGCGTAGTATTTGCTCGCCGCGATTGAATAAATTATTGCGATTGGGTAAGCCTGTGTCCGAGTGGTGTTGAGTTTGGTAAAGGTGAGTTGCGAGCTGTTCTTGGGAACGCAGTTGGCGTAAGCAAATATAGGTGGTGACCCAAATGAGTAGGATTACCAGCAGTCGGTTGGTCACTACGATACGCACCGGCACTTCGGTCTGCTGGAGAAATAAATCCAGCACCGTGAGTAGGCTGCCCACGATTGTGAGTCCCCAAATCATCTTTTTACTGTGCAGTAGCAGGCCGACCATAATAATGGCGGCATAGGCCACGCCTGCTGCGACGCCGAGCGGTTGAGTCAGGTCGAATATAAACACCGCCATGAGTAAGGTGGCGGCAATGGTTGCCTGCAGTGACCAATGCAGGCGACTAGAGATTGTTTTGGTTTGGCTCATGAACCCCGATGACACAACACTTTAGTAACCTAATTCAGTATAGCTGTGCCTCCACTTAGAGTGCAGCGCTATTTTCTGCGATAATGCGCGCCAAATTACATTCGGCGCTTGGCCACAATGTTAGGCGCCTTTCCACTTCTAGCTACGCGGAGTACTCATGTCTCAACAGCAAGCGCATCTTAACGCTTGGCATCAACGCCAAGAATTAGCAGAACGCATGGTGCCAATGATTGGCCGTTTATATCGTGAAAACGGTGTAACCGTGCGTATTTATGGCCGCCCTTTAATGAATGCCTCAACTATCGACATTCTTAAAGCCCATCGCTTTGTTAAGCAGTTTGAGGGACATGATCTAGACATTCGCGAAAGCTTCCCGCTGTTTGAGGCGATTTGTGCGATGGACTTGTCAGCGTGCCGTATCGACTTGGGTGAGCTCACCGTGCAGTACAGCAAAGTGGGTGGCGACCTCAAGACTTTTTTGGCTGACAAGTTTGCTGGCGTCGCCGCCGGTGCGGCAGAAGCCGAGCCGCGTGACATCGTACTGTATGGCTTTGGTCGAATTGGTCGTTTGTTGGCGCGTTTGTTGATTGAGCGTACCGGTCACGGCCAGAAAATGCAGTTGCGCGCGATTGTTGTGCGTAACGGTGGTCCGGGTGATTTGCAGAAACGCGCGAGCTTGTTACGCCGCGATTCCGTACATGGTCCTTTCAACGGCACTATTACGGTTGACGAAGAAAACAATGCCCTGATTGCGAACGGCTCTTATATCCAAGTGATTTACGCCAACGCACCAGAAGATATCGACTACACCCAATACGGTATCGATAACGCGATTGTGGTGGATAACACCGGCGTATGGCGTGATCGCGATGGCCTTGGTCGCCACCTAAAAGCCAAGGGCACCTCTAAAGCTCTGCTTACTGCGCCAGGCAAAGGTGATATCAAGAATATCGTTTACGGTGTTAACAACAGCATGATTAACGACGACGACACCATTCTGTCGGCGGCGAGCTGTACCACTAACGCCATTACCCCGGCGTTAAAAGCGATTTACGACGAGTACGGTATTGAGAATGGCCACGTTGAAACCGTTCACAGTTTCACCAACGACCAAAACTTAATTGATAATTATCACAAAGCGGAGCGTCGTGGCCGTTCAGCACCGCTGAACATGGTAATTACCGAGACCGGCGCGGCGAAAGCGGTATCTAAGGCCTTGCCAGAGTTGGAAGGCAAACTGACCGGTAACGCGATCCGTGTGCCGACCCCGAATGTATCGATGGCGATCATGAACCTAAACCTAGGTCGTGAAACCACTAAAGAAGAAATTAACGCCTTCTTACGTGAAACCGCCTTGCACTCAAACCTGAGCGAGCAGATCGACTACACCTCTTCAACTGAATTGGTATCGACTGACTTGGTGGGTTCTCGCCATGCGGGTGTAGTGGATTCGCAAGCCACTATCGTTGCCGGTAGCCGCGTTACCTTATACGTGTGGTACGACAACGAGTTTGGCTATAGCTGCCAGGTAATGCGTGTTGTGGCCGATATGGCCGGTATTAAAATTACCGACATCGCGTAATTGAAACCGCACGCCCCTGCTTGTGAGCGTAACTCAGCACCGATTTTGGCGGTGCTGCAGTCGGCGTTTTCAAGTCCGGGGCGCGTGTTAGAAATCGGCAGTGGCACTGGCCAGCATGCGGTTTATTTTGCCAAGCAGCTGCCACAGCTTGAGTGGCAAACCAGTGACCTGCCAGCCCATCATGCAGGCATCCAAATGTGGCTGGACGAAGCGGCATTGCCTAATGTGTACAGCCCGCTAGCATTGGATGTAACCGAAGGTTGGCTGCCGAAAAATCCTTTCGACTATCTATTTACCGCTAACTCGCTGCATATTATGAGCTGGCTAGCAGTCGAAGATTTGTTCGAGCAGCTACCGCAGTGGCTAAAACCGGGCGGTAAGTTTGTGGCTTATGGCCCGTTTAACTACGGCGGCGAATTTACCTCAGCCAGCAATGCTGAGTTTCATCAGCTGTTGCAGTCGCGGGACCCGCTAAGTGGCATCCGCAACTTTGAAAGTGTTAACGAGCTAGCGCTGGGCGCCGGTTGTGTGTTGCTCGACGATATCGAGATGCCTGCTAACAATCGTTGCCTTGTGTGGCAACGCCAATAGAAATCAAAATCATGACTTTTGCCGCTAAAGATATTCCTGCTAAAGACCGCCTTATTTTTGCCCTAGATGTGCCGACCGCTGACGAAGCGAAAGCCTTGGTAGAGGAACTCGGTGATGCCGTGAGCTTCTACAAAATAGGCATGGAGCTGTTAATGGCGGGGGGGTACTTTGAGCTGCTAGATTGGCTGGTAGCAAAAGACAAAAAGGTATTTGTCGATCTGAAATTTTTCGACGTGCCAGCCACCGTGGGCAAAGCCATTGCTGCACTTAGCGACAAAGGCGCGACGCTGGCCACTATTCATGGCAATCAGTCGATTATGGAAGCGGCTGCTAAGGCCAAAAGTGGCGATTTGAAAGTATTGGCGGTTACCGCGCTCACTAGCCTCGACCGTGGTGACCTGAATGACCTCGGTTTTCAGTGTGAGGTGGAAGAGCTCGTACTAAGCCGCGCCAAGCGTGCGCTTGAAGCCGGTGTTGATGGCGTGGTGTCGTCTGGAATGGAAGCGGCGCGTTTGCGCGAGTTTATTGATCACAAATTATTGGTTATCACCCCCGGCATTCGTCCGGTGGATAACACCGAAGAAGACGATCAAAAACGCGTAATGACGCCTACGGCAGCCTTGCAAGCGGGTGCCGATTATTTGGTGGTTGGCCGACCCATTCGCAATGCTGAAAATCGCCGCGAGAAGGCGCTGCAGATCCAAGCCGAAATTGCTCAGGCCGTCGCCGCTGGTTGAGTTTGGTAAATAGTCAGCGGCCGACTGGCTTTTGCCGCCATAAACCATTACAACTAGCGCATGCTGAATTATTCACTGCGCCGCTTGTTGGCTGCACTGCCAACCTTGTTGGTGCTGTTTACGCTGTCATTCTTTTTGATGCGTGCCGCGCCCGGCGGCCCCTTTGATGCCGAGCGTTCTTTGCCGCCAGAGATTGAGGCCAACCTTAATGCGCGCTTCCATCTTGATCAGCCATTACATCAGCAGTATTTCAGTTACCTAGAAGATGTGGTGACAGGCCGCTTTTGGCCGTCAATTCAATACAGCGACTTCAACGTTAAAACCCTCATTGCTAATGGTTTGCCGGTGTCGATGCAATTGGGTCTGTCGGCTTTGTTACTCGCATTGTTATTGGGCGTATCAATTGGCGCTTATGCCGCGCTTAAACAAAACAGCAAAGCCGACTACGCAGCCATGACCGTCGCCATGACTGGGATTTCCGTGCCGTCTTTTGTGCTGGCGCCTTTGCTAGTTCTGATATTTGCGGTTTGGTTAGGCTGGTTACCCGCCGGTGGTTGGAACCATGGTGCTGTGGCCAATCAGGTGTTGCCCATTGTGGTGCTGGCATTGCCGCAGGTGGCGTGGATTAGCCGCCTCACCCGAGGCAGCATGATTGATGTATTGCGCAGCCCGTTTATTCTCACCGCTAGGGCGAAGGGCTTGCCGTGGGGGCTGATCATTCGGCGCCATGCGTTGAAACCCGCCTTGTTGCCGGTGGTGTCCTATCTCGGCCCGGCCGCTGCGGGCATTGTGACGGGCTCCATTGTGATCGAAACCATTTTCCAATTACCGGGCATTGGCCGCTATTTTGTTCAGAGTGCGGTGAACCGTGATTACACCCTAGTAATGGGCGTGGTGTTGTTTTACGGCAGCTTAATTATCGTCTTCAACTTTCTGGTGGATCTGCTCTACGCCTGGCTGGATCCCAAAGTGCGCAAGGAATACCAAGCATGATGCGGCGCGAAGTGTTGCCTGATGCTGGCGGTGGTCGCAGTCTGTGGGCGGATGCCGGGCGCCGCTTATTGGCCAACCGAGCCGCCACCGCGAGCGCCATCATTCTGTTGCTGCTAACGGTCGCGGTCATTATTGGCCCAATGCTGTTGCCCTGGGAATACGACGTGATCGACTGGGAGCATATCGCCGAAGGACCCAGCGCGAGCCATTGGCTAGGTACGGATCAGATTGGTCGTGACTTGCTAGTGCGCTTGCTAGAGGGTGGCCGTATTTCGCTCATGATCGGGGTGGTGGCTACCTTGGTGAGTCTGGTGATCGGCATTAGTTGGGGCGCCATTGCCGGTTATTTTGGCGGCAAGCTAGACGCAGTAATGATGCGGATTGTCGATATTTTGTACGCGCTGCCGTTTATGTTTTTTGTGATTTTGTTGATGGTATTTTTTGGCCGCAACATCTTCCTTATGTTTGTGGCGATTGGCGCCATTAACTGGCTAGATATGGCGCGTATAGTGCGAGGCCAAACACTGAGCTTAAAGCGCAAAGAGTTTGTTGAAGCGGCGATAGTGACCGGTGCTGGGCCGTTTGCGATCATCCGCCGCCATATCGTGCCGAATTTGCTTGGCGTGGTTGCCGTGTACGTCACCTTGACCATTCCGCAGGTAATTTTGGCTGAATCGTTTTTGAGTTTTTTAGGTTTGGGGGTGCAAGAACCGCAAACCAGTTGGGGCGCTTTGGTGAATGATGGCGCCCAAGTGATGGAAACCATGCCGTGGTTATTGATCGCGCCCGCGCTCACTTTGGCGGTCACGTTATTTTGCTTTAACTTTTTGGGTGACGGCCTGCGCGACGCGCTTGATCCCAAGGAGCAGCGTTAGCCATGTTGCTCTCAGTGAATAATCTTTGCGTCAACTTCGTGAGCGCCGAAGGTGACGTGTCGGCGGTACAAAATCTGAACTTCGACTTGGCACAAGGGCAAACCTTGGGCGTAGTAGGTGAGTCTGGTTCCGGCAAAAGTCAAACTATGCTCGCTATGCTGGGCTTATTGGCTGATAGCGGTCGGGCAACCGGCAGTGCGGTGTTTGAAGGTCAGGAGCTAATTGGTGCTAACCAAGCGTGCTTGCAGCAGCTACGCGGTAATCGAATTAGTCTGATTTTCCAAGACCCCATGACCTCGCTTAACCCTTATCTCAGCATCGGTCGCCAGATGGCCGAAGTCTTAGAGTGGCACCGTGAATTGTCAGGGCGTGCGGCTCAGTTGGAATGCTTGCGCATGTTAGAGGCAGTCAAGATGCCGGAGCCCGCGCGCCGACTAAAGCAATATCCGCATGAGTTATCAGGCGGTCAGCGTCAGCGCGTGATGATCGCGATGGCATTGCTCTGCGAACCCGCCTTGTTGATTGCTGATGAGCCCACCACCGCGCTCGACGTGACCGTGCAGGCTGAAATCTTGAAATTGCTGCGGGACATTCAGCAGCAGTTTGGCACCAGCATTATCTTTATTACCCACGACTTGGCGGTGGCTGCTGAGCTTTGCGATCAGCTACTGGTGATGCGCAACGGTAAGGTGGTGGAGCAAGGCCAAACCGCCACGCTATTTGCGCAGCCGCAGCAAACCTATACCCGCGCATTAATTGACTGCATTCCGAATATGCAGCATCGGGTGGAGCGTTTAGCTACGGTGGAGGACTATGAAACCGGTACTAAGCCAGTAGCTTTAGCGCGCCCTGCGGTAGGTGAGCGTTTGTTGTCGGTTGAGCAGTTATGTGTGGATTATCGTTTGGCCAATGGGCGCTTATTCCGAGCCGTGAGTGATGTCAGTTTTGAGCTACGCCAAGGTGAAACCCTTGGGGTGGTGGGGGAGTCGGGTAGCGGCAAGTCGAGTGTGGCCAGAGCGTTGCTGGGCTTAAATCCTATAACTGCTGGTGCAATTCACTGGGCAGGGCAAAGTTTGGCAGAGCTGAGAGCGAGCGGTTGGCGCGCATTGCGTCAGCAGGTGCAGGTGGTATTTCAAGATCCGCTGGCGTCACTTAACCCGCGCCAAACGGTGGGCGACTCGGTGGCCGAGCCACTGTTGGTATTTCGGCCTGAATTAAGCCGTCGTCAACGCTTAGTCGAAGCGGCTACGTGGTTTGAGCGCGTGGGCCTAGATGCAGCGATGTTGGATCGTTATCCGCATGAGTTTTCGGGCGGGCAATGCCAGCGGATTGGGATTGCGCGGGCGTTAATCTTGCAGCCGCAGTTGCTGATTTGTGATGAGGCGGTGTCCGCCTTGGATGTGTCGGTACAGGCGCAGGTGCTGAATCTGTTGCAAGACTTACAAGCACAGTATGGCTTGTCGTTGCTGTTTATTGCCCACGATTTAGCGGTGGTAAAACATATTAGCGACCGGGTCCTGGTGATGAATAATGGCCAGGTGGTCGAACAAGCTGAGGCCGGGGTGATTTATACCAAGGCGCAGCATCCGTATACTCAGCAACTGATTAATGCCGTGCCCACGATGCCGGCCGCTTAGTTCTTAAAATAATAATCACAGCCCCAGAAAATAAACGCCTATGCATTGGTTTGCCCTCGCGGCTGCGCTGACTGGCGCGGCGCATATCGTTACTGACTATCGCGGCCCACGCGCACTCACCTACCTATTTAAACCCGGCACCATGCTCATCATTATTGGCATGTTGTGGAGCTATCCCGTAGTCGACGAACCATTACGCTGGCTCATCACGTTTGGCTTGTTAGCGTCATTGGTGGGTGACTGTTTCTTAATGCTGCCGACCAAGCCGCTATTGCCCGGCCTTGGCAGTTTTTTGCTAGCGCATATTGTTTATGTATATGCCTTTGCGCAGCGCCAAGCTATTGAGTGGGAGCCGGCGATATGGGCTGTTATCGGGCTGTTGCTGGGCTGGTTGGCGGTGATGTTTGGCTTTATGGGTCAGCGTGCCGGCAAGTTGCTGATTCCTGGCGCTTTTTATTTGGGCTCGCTGGCTTGTATGGTGTTTTTTGCGGCCAACATTGCTTTTGTGGGCTTGGCCGGCGGCACCGTATTGTTAGTCGGCGCATTGTTTTTCTTAGCGTCTGATAGCGCCTTGGCGTTCAACCGAATCTATAAACCTTACGCTTCAGCGCAATTACTGATTCTTAGCACGTATTATGTAGCGCAATACTTAATTGCTGCTTCTGTCCTAGTATGAGTGAAATAACCCCCCAAGCGGTTGAGCGTTGGTTGCGCCAATTGCAGCAGTCGATTTGCGACGGCCTCGAACAATTTGAACCTAACGCACAATTTGCGGTTGATGATTGGCAGCGTGACCCGAGCGAAAAAGGCTTGACCGGCGATGGCTCTTCTCGCGTGTTGGAAGGCGGTGAAGTGTTTGAGCGCGGCGGGGTAAATTTCTCGTTGGTGCACGGCGATCGCTTGCCGCCAGCGGCTACTGAGCGCAACCCACATTTAGCCGGTGGCAAATTTACCGCCATGGGCGTGTCATTGGTGATGCATCCACGTAACCCTTACGTGCCTACTTCACATGCCAATGTGCGTTTTTTTGTGGCCGAAAAAGAGGGCCAAGACCCGGTCTGGTGGTTTGGCGGCGGCTTTGATTTAACCCCATTTTATGGCAACGACGAAGACTGCCAGCATTGGCACCAAGTGGCGAAGGATGCGGTGGCGCCGTTTGGTGATGACGTCTATCCCGAGCTGAAAAAATGGTGCGACGATTACTTCTACTTAAAACACCGCGACGAGCAGCGTGGCATCGGTGGCCTGTTTTTTGATGACTGGACTAAAGGCGGTTTTGAACAAGCCTTCGCCATGACCCAAGCAATTGGCGAGGCCTACCTAAAAGCTTACACGCCAATTGTGGAGCGCCGTAAAGACACCGCATATGGCGAGCGTGAGCGTGAATGGCAGCTGGTTCGCCGCGGCCGTTACGTTGAATTCAATCTGGTTTACGACCGCGGCACTTTGTTTGGATTGCAGTCGGGGGGGCGTACTGAGTCCATTCTGATGTCGATGCCGCCGGCTACTGGGTGGCGGTATGACTATCATCCCGAGGCGGGGAGTCCTGAAGCGGATTTGTTGGATAGGGTGATTAAGCCTCGGGATTGGGTTTAGTTTTTTTAGGGGTTTCGCCCTAGCGGGCGAGTTACTTTTCTTGCGCGGACAAGAAAAGTAACCAAAAGAAGTCCGCCCCACTAAGCCGGCCTTCGGCTCCCCTGCGCTACTCACAAAACCGGGCGTCTGCGGAACTCACTTCGCTGCGCTACGTTCAAACAGCCGCAGCCTCAATCCCGGTTTTGCTCCGTTGCTCAGCGGCTTAGAAGGGGAAATAGCCCTCCGTTCAAACCACGATAGCGACGAACTTCTTCAGTCCCTTTCTATGCGGCTGAGCATCGCAGGGCATTCCGGATAGAGCGAGCGGCTGTTTGAGCGCAGCGAGTTCCGCGAGCGCCGGAATGACCGAGAAGCGCAAGGCACCCCGTAGGGGCCGCATAGTTGGGTCGCCTTTCTTTTGGTTCGTTTTCTTTGGCGAAGCAAAGAAAATGAACTCGGCCTTTGGAGAATGGCGACTAAGCGCCACAAACTTAAAAAGGCCGAAACCCACACCAGTTGAGCTTCTATCGGCTAGGTGCCACAAAAAGTCCGCCGAACCTTCTCCCCCTCAGTCGGCGGTACCAACAAATCCAAATCATCATCGGCAACGTTATAGGGATTAACCAGCGCGGCAGCAAGGCGGTTAAAGAGCGCCCAGTCATCGCGCTCGGAGGCGTCGCTCAGGGCCTGCTCTACTTGGTGGTTGCGGGCAATTAGTCTTGGGTTGGCTTGGCGCATGGTGCCGGCGTCGGTACTGAATGCTTTGCGCCAATCTTGTAACCACTGCTCGGCTGGGCCGGTGTCGGTGAACAGCTCCAGCAGCAGCGCTTCGGGTTCGCCCGCCGCCACTAGGGTTAGCCGATCGAAAAATAGGGTGAAGTCGATGGCTTGTTCACCGAGCAAGGGCCAAAGAGCTTGGCTCAACGCTTCACAGTTAGGGTCTTGCGGGCTGGTGCCGAGTTTGGCGGCGAGTCCGGCTTCAAAGTGCTCAGGAAAACGAGTTTCAAAGGTTTTAAGACTTTGTTTGGCTATTTCGACGGCTTGGTCTTGATCGTCGCTAAGCAGCGGCAATAGCGTTTCAGCAAAACGGGCTAGGTTCCAGTAGGCAATAGAGCCTTGCTGATTCCAGGCATAGCGACCCTGTTGGTCAATCGAGCTAAAAACTTTGGCGGGATTGAATTCATCCAGGAAGGCGCAGGGGCCGAAATCGATGGTTTCGCCCACAATCGACATATTGTCGGTATTCATCACGCCGTGAATAAAGCCTACCAACATCCATTGTGCTACCAATGCGGCTTGGTGTTCGCTGGCGGCGCTGATGAGTTGCGCGTAGCGGTCTTGCTCGGTGGTTTTAATGTCACTGAAGTGGTGGCGCAGCATATAGTCGGCTAGGGCCTGTAATTCATCTTGCGCTAGGCTTGCGGCGGCGTATTGAAACGAGCCAACGCGAATATGGCTTTTCGCGCTGCGGGCTACAATGCCGCCGGCTACGGCTTCTTCACGCTGTACCGGTTCGCCGGTAGCGATCACCGCCAGACTGCGCGTGGTTGGAATGCCCAGGCCGGCCATGGCCTCGCTAATCAAGTATTCGCGTAGCGCGCTACTGAGGGTGGCTTTGCCATCGCCGCCGCGTGAATAGGGTGTGCGCCCCGAGCCTTTGAGTTGTAGGTCGAGCCATTCGCCATCGCCGGTTTGGAGTTGCCCCAGCAAGTGGGCGCGGCCATCGCCCAGTAACGGCACCCAGTTGGCGAACTGATGGCCGGCATAGGCCATGGCTACGCTTTGGCTGGGGTTGGTTTGGTTACCGGCGAGGCTGGCAAGTCCGTCAGCCGATTCAAACCACGCGGCGTCGAGTTGCCATTGGTTGAGTAGTGCGTGGTTGAGGCAGCACAGCTCAGGTGCCGGCACGGTGGCGGGCACTGCGAGACTGTACATTGAGTCCGGCAGTTCTAAGTAACGTTGTTGTTTTAGCGGATTGGTGCTGGTTTTGGTCATGGAGCGGGCTTAGGCCTGCTCAAGTTCGGCCAGTTGTTTTTCCAGTGCTTCTAGCTTCATGCGGGTTCGTTTTAGTAGTTCGGCGTGAACTTCGTATTCTTCGCGCGTAACCAGATCCATTTTTTTCAACTGGGCAAGCAAAACCTGCTTAATGTTTTGCTCTAATTCGCCGCGTACGGCCTGCAGTTGCGGGGGCAGTAAGCCGGCAAGTCGGTTTACAAGGTCGTCAATCGCGCCAGGTTCAAGCATGGATATCTCACAGTGATGAAAAGGTCTGTCGCCATTATCGCATGGTGTTTGTTAAATAATGGCGAAATTAAAATGCACCAATATAGGGCAATGGTGCAATTTGGGTGCTAAATTCACATGGCTTGGGTCGTTGCGCGCCATATTGGTGCAAATAGAAGGCAAATTTAAGCGTATTAACAAAGTTGGCATAGTTTCTGCTTTGTTATCTTCGACCTATTTCGGTGAAGCTGCTGCGGTGCAGTGGCAGCCAAAGAGGACGACTTCATAGGAGATTGAACAATGAAACTGGTTAGTGCAGTAATTAAGCCGTTCAAATTAGATGATGTGCGTGAAGCATTGTCTGAAATCGGCGTTACAGGGATGACGGTTACCGAAGTGAAAGGCTTTGGTCGTCAAAAAGGCCACACCGAGTTATATCGCGGTGCGGAATATGTAGTGGACTTCCTTCCTAAAGTTAAATTGGATGTTGCGATTGACGACGGCCAAGTTGACCAAGTGATTGAAGCGATTTCTAAAGCCTCTAACACCGGCAAAATCGGTGACGGCAAGATCTTTGTATCTTCGTTAGAGCAAATCATCCGTATTCGTACGGGCGAAACCGGCTCAGAAGCTATTTAAGCCTGAGTTCTACTAACGAAAAACTAAGGAACTGAAAAATGGAAAATCCGATTTTTGAACTTCAGTACGCCCTAGATACCTTCTATTTCTTGGTGTCAGGTGCGTTGGTAATGTGGATGGCGGCTGGTTTCGCTATGTTGGAAGCGGGCCTTGTTCGCGCTAAAAACACCACTGAAATTTTGACCAAAAACGTAGCCCTGTTTGCGATTGCTTGCACCATGTACATGGTTTGCGGTTACTCAATCATGTACGGCGGCGGCGACTTCGTACTATTCTTGGAAGGCATTGTTGGTGACGGCGTTGCTGGTGCAGAAGATCCTGCTACTTACGCGCCTTCTTCTGACTTCTTCTTCCAGGTGGTATTCGTTGCGACTGCGATGTCTATCGTTTCTGGTGCGGTTGCAGAGCGCATGAAGCTTTGGGCTTTCCTAGCTTTCGCGGTAGTAATGACTGGTTTCATCTACCCAATGGAAGGTGCTTGGACTTGGGGCGGTGCTTCTGTATTCGGCCTATACACCCTTGGCGACCTAGGCTTCTCTGACTTTGCTGGTTCTGGCATCGTACACATGGCTGGTGCCGCTGCTGCACTTGCTGGCGTACTGATTCTTGGCGCTCGTAAAGGCAAGTACGGCCCTAACGGTGAAGCGAAAGCAATCCCCGGTGCTAACCTACCTCTAGCTACCCTTGGTACTTTCATCCTATGGATGGGTTGGTTCGGCTTTAACGGTGGTTCTGTACTAGCGACTTCTAGCGTTGAAAACGCTAACGCGGTTGCGGTTGTATTCATGAACACCAACGCAGCGGCTGCGGGTGGCGTAATTGCTGCGCTGATCCTTGCTCGCGTATTGTTCGGCAAAGCTGACTTGACCATGACACTTAACGGCGCGCTAGCGGGTCTAGTAGCGATTACTGCTGAGCCATCTACTCCTACTGCGCTACAAGCTACCTTGTTCGGTGCAGCCGGTGGTGCGCTAGTAGTACTAAGCATCCTTGCGCTAGATAAGCTACGCATTGATGACCCTGTAGGTGCTATCTCTGTTCACGGTGTAGTAGGTCTACTAGGTCTATTGCTTGTGCCTTTCACCAACGACGGTGCTTCATTCAGTGGCCAGTTGATCGGTGCTGCAACCATCTTCGGTTGGGTATTCGGTACTAGCTTCGTGGTATGGACCATCCTGAAACTTGTGATGGGTATCCGTGTATCGGAAGAAGAAGAGTACGAAGGTGTGGATCTGGCCGAGTGTGGCCAAGAAGCCTACCCAGAGTTCACTAACAAGTAATCTTTACTTTTTAGTACTTCTTGAAAAGGCCGGTGCGGCGACGCACTGGCCTTTTTTATTGCCTGCTGCTCAGAGAGTTGAGCGGCGCTGGCAAGTTTAGTGCCGCCTTGCCAGTAAAAGCGGCAATCAGATTAGCTAGGAATCTTCCTACTGCGACTTTTCCGCGTTAGACTGACCCAGTTACACAACGAAAAAATCGTAAGGAGATTCTTGCCATGAAAATGGTGACTGCAGTAATTAAGCCATTCAAACTCGACGATGCGCGTGAGGCGCTGGCCATGATCGGTGTTACCGGTATGACCGTGACCGAGGTAAAAGGTTTTGGTCGTCAGAAGGGCCACACCGAGTTGTACCGTGGTGCCGAGTATGCGGTGGATTTCTTGCCTAAGGTGAAGCTAGAAATCGTGATTAACGATGATCAGGCGGATGCGGCGATTGAGGCCATTGCGTCGGTGGCGAATACCGGCAAGGTAGGCGACGGCAAAATCTTTGTGTCGGCAATCGAGAAAGTGGTGCGTATCCGTACCGGCGAAACCGACTCAGCGGCGGTTTAGCCCGCAAGCTCTGCAAATGGCTAAGCGTTCTGCTTAGCCATTATTTTTTCCAATTTGTTATGCGCGCCATCGCAGAAAGGTGGTCGGCGTGTGTATTTGCAATTGCATAACCACAACGTAAAGCTGTCCTTAGGGGTAAAGCTAACCGGTTGTGGGTCATCGGCTTGGTGCGAAGCGTCGCAAAACGGTTGGGTTTTGGATTTTCCGCAAGCACACCATTGGTAGTTTTTGCCCGCTTCTAATTTGAGCGGGGCGGGTTCTTTTGCATAAACCTCTGGTTGTTTGGTCGCCATCTGTCTGTTCGCTCGTTAGTTGCCGAGGATGTTGCCGGTGGTTTTGGAAGCCTCAGTATCGCTAACATGCGGTGCCGTGCCAAATAAGCGGTCAGCCAAGCCACGCGAAACGCCCCACCATTGGCTTTCATTTCTAAAGTGGTGCCAACGGTGTTCTTGTACGCGTTTGCGGTAATAACCCAGCGGCGGGCACCAACTGATATGCGCTAAGTAATGCACCCATTCGTAATGCAGGGCAAAGCCAAAATAAAGACATAGAGTGGTCGCTGCCAGTTCTGGGGAAGGCAGCAGCCAAAAGCTTGCAATAATTAACAGCGGGCCAACCAAGGGATAAATGTGTAGCGGGATGAATACCCACTTCAGGTTCCAAGGGTCGGCATGATGCCAGCGGTGGGTTTGTGGCAACAAGAAGTCGATCTGACGGCCGCGCAGTGAGCGCGGTTTGTTGTGAAGTAGTACCACATGAATCAACCACTCCAATACCGGCCAAGCGGCAAATAGAATCAGCGCAATTAGGCCGTCTGCCAGCCCTAACTCGCCAAGGCTTATGCGATAGACGCCAAAGCCGATGGTAGCCAGCAGCAAAATGCTGGCGCTTGGATGCAACAAGAAGGTTTTAATCGCGCTGCTAGCGGTGGCTGGATTGCTACGTGCGTTATGGCCTGACAGTGCGGGTAGGTTACGGGTGCGTAAAAACTGACTCATGATGGAATCTCCGATTGGCCATAAGCGTTGAGCATTTGATTCATGGCCGCTGTGCCATTCATTAAATAGTCGCTGGCAGCCTGATGGGCAGCGGCGGGGTCTTGATCGGCAATGGCCTGGTTGAGTTTGGCCAAGTTGTCGAGGTCGCGGAGTTCAGGCTCTAGGATGTTGGAAAGCACCGACCAGATTTTCAGATAGGCCTTTTGCATTGAGTTAAAGGCAAGGCGGAAGGCGATGTTGCCGCTGCCGGCCACTATGGTGCGCCAGTAAGCAAAAGCTAGCGTTTGTAATTGCTCGACGTTATCGGCCTGCTGCATTTGTTCGAGCAGGCTGTTGAGCTCATCAACAATTTTTGGCTTGCGCTTACGCGCACAGGCTTCGGCAATGTCGGGCGCCATGCTTTGGCGCATGCTGACGATGCTGCGGGCAACTTCTAGTCTCATTTTTCCCTCCGAAGTAATGAGCAACTGCGGCAATAACTCAAGGCCGCCGTTATCTAGGTAATCCATCACGGTGGATGCACCGCCATGGCGCACTTCAACTAAGCCGGCTTGCTGTAGCCGTTTAATCGCTTCGCGCACTGCGCTGCGATTAACACCAAGCAACTCACAAAGTTGGCGCTCACCGGGTAATTTTTCGCCCGGCGACAGCTCGCCTTCCAGGATTTTGCTGGTGATTTGGCTGAACACCGTGTCGGATACAGATTGTTTTTCGATATTTTGAAACATAATTGGTCAACTGGTCGTACCAGTTAAATATATAACAAATGATTCAATATGCAAATCTGGCTTCTAGTTGACGTGGCTGGTGGTGGCTTCCGCGGTAATACGTGCAATGTTTGGTCCGTTGGGCAGACTGGGCTATGCTTGGCGGATGATTAAACGGGTCTTACAACTAGGGGTTTTCTTCATTGCCCTGGGGCTGGTGGTAACTGCCTCGGCGCGTAACGTCTATCGTTGGGTGGATGCCGATGGCACGGTTAATTTTTCCGATCGGCCACTGGATAAAAGCGCTGAAATTTACGAACCTACTGTGCTTCCGCCTAAGCCGGTAACCGGCCAAGGCGATCCTGAGGCGGAGCGCCGTAAACGCAAATGCATTGAAGCGCGCGAGTTGTTGGAGCAATACAACAGCCAGTCCGAGATCCGTCGAGTAGACCCCGATACCGGCCGCATTGTGCGTATTGAAGCGGATGCGCGAGAAGATCTCATCCGCGAAGCGCGGCAAGACGCGCTGGTTTGGTGTGACCCTGAACAGTAGCCCGCGAGCGACTACTGACTAAAGGCCTCGAGCAAAAACTGCGGCTGCGCAAAGGCGCCGTTATGAATGGCGCTGTTGTAGTAGCGGGTGCTGACATCGCAATCTCGCTTTGCCTGCCAGTTGTTGTCGCCCTTGCAAGCCATGCTGGCGCTCCACCAACCTGTGGGATAACTCGGTAAGAAAAACTGCTCGGTAATGTCGTTGCTAAAGCCGACATCTCGCCAAGCTTGGCGAATGGCTTTGATTAACGGCAGGTGAATCAGCGGTGATTCGCTCTGCTGCACAATAATGCCGCCGTCGCGCAGTACACGCATACATTGGGCGTAGAAGGGGCGGGTGAATAAGCCTTCGCCGGGGCCGATCGGGTCAGTGCTGTCGATAATAATAATGTCAGCGCTGGCGTCTGGGGCGTCGGCCATCCATTGAATGCCATCAATCCACATCAATTGGGCGCGTGGATCGTTGTTGCTGTCGCAGAGCTCAGGGAAAAACTTTTCGCTGGCAATAGTCACTTCCTGATCAATATCAATCTGGGTTGCGGTCGCTACCGAAGGGTGCTTCAGTACTTCACGCAGGGTGCCGCAGTCACCGCCACCAATAATCACCACGTCTTTGGGGTTGGCATGGCTGTACAGCGCTGGGTGCGACATCATTTCGTGGTACACGAAATTATCTTTGCCGGTGACCATGTAATAGCCGTCAATTAGCATCACATTGCCCCACTGCTCGGATTCGTAAACTTCTACCTTTTGAAAGGGTGACTGCGCTTCATGCAGTTTTTTCGCACCCTTTAATGCAAACGCACTGCCGCCGGCGTCACAAGCTTCAATAATCCAATCTTCGGTTTGTAGGTTGCGATTGGGAAGTAGGTCGTTATCTGACATGGTTCGGATCAGCTCTTTAATGAATACGAAACAGCGCTATTCTGCGACTCGGTCAGAATGCGATAATGGCGCGTATTTTCTCACAACGTGCCTAAACTGAATGAGCTATTCAGCCAACAATCTTTATCGTATCCCGCAGTGGGGTGAAGGTTATTTTTCTGCGAGTGATAGTGGCGAACTGCAAGTGCAGCCATTGGGAGCCGATGGCCCGCAATTGTCTCTGCTCGGCCTCGCGCGCCACCTGCAAGCTGATGGCCTACATGCGCCGGTTCTGCTGCGCTTTAACAACATCCTGCACAGTCGGGTCACAGCGCTGCATCAGGCATTTGGTGCTGCCTTGGGTGGGGCGGGCCAGTATGTGCCCGTATACCCAATTAAGGTTAACCAACAGGCCAGTATTGTTGAGCGGCTGATGCGGCACCAACAGCAGTCGCCCGATGAGCCGGTGGGCTTAGAGGCGGGTAGTAAGGCGGAGTTATCGGCGGTGATTGGTGCTGCACCTGCGGGTACGCGGGTCATTTGCAATGGCTACAAGGACCGCGAGTATATGCAGTTGGCGCTGGCAGGCACTGCTTTGGGGTTGGACTTAACTGTTGTGATTGAGAAAGCCGATGAATTAGATCTGCTCTTAACCCAAGCGGCTGCATTGCAGGTAGAGCCGCAGATTGGTGTGCGGGTGCGTATGGCTTGCGTAAACAGTGGCAAGTGGCAAAACACGGGCGGGGCGAAGTCAAAATTTGGTTTGTCGGCGTCCCAGCTAGTGCCGCTTTTAGATAAGCTGAAAGCCGCCAATAAATTACACTGCTTGCATTTGTTGCATACCCACCTTGGTTCGCAAGTATCTGATTTGGCCGATTTAAAAGACGGCCTGTCTGAGCTGCTGCAATATTTTGTGCAGCTACAACAATTTGGTTGTGAATTGCGCTGGCTGGATGTCGGTGGTGGCTTAGCCGTGGACTACGAAGGTGCCGGTAACGCGCACTACTATTCCATGAACTACGGTTTGCATGACTATGCCGCGTTGATTAGCCGCCTAGTTGACGAGGTTTGTGAACAGCACCAGTTTGCACGCCCCAAACTAATTACCGAAGCTGGCCGTGCAATGGCGGCGCATCACGCCGTTTTGGTGGTGGATGTCAGTGGTTACGAGGCCGACTCGGAAATGCATCAAGCGGAAGATGGCAAACAAACCAGCCAGACGCTGCAAAACGCATTAGTCGATATTCATCATCGCTTTGTGGCTGGCCAAATGAGTTTGGCGGAGCGCGCGGCGGCGGAGGAAGCGGCCAAGCAAGCATCTATCGCTTGTGCCGAATCGCGTTCAATTGATAAGTATTTTTGCAACTTCAGCGTATTCCAGTCGCTGCCTGACGTGTGGGCAATTAATCAGGTGTTTCCGATTGTGCCGCTGCAGCGGCTGGATCAGCAACCGACGCGAGAAGGTGTGTTGGTGGATTTGTCATGTGACTCGGATGGCCGGATTGATGACTACGCTGTGGCGGGTGAGATACGCCATAGCTTGCCGCTGCACGCACCGAAACCCGGCGAACCTTATTATCTGGGTATTTTCTTGGTCGGTGCTTATCAAGAAATCTTGGGTGATATTCATAATCTATTCGGTGACACGCATGCGGTAAATATCGAATTAGATTCACAAACAGACCAGGGCTATCAATTAAAACAGCCTGAGCACGGTGACCGCACCGATCAATTGCTGGCGCACGTCCACTTTGATCTGGATCAGTTACGGGCGGCCTATCGGCGCAAGGCGGTGGCTGCGGACCTGTCTGCTGAGCAGCGTGAACGCTTCCAGCATATTCTGGAAAGCGGCTTAACGGGATATACCTATTTAGAGGAATAGTGGCGTTGGCAAATTTGAAGATCACCGTATTGGGCTTGGGCGCCATGGGCACGGGCATGGCCAAAAACCTGCTTGCGGCAGGTTTATTGCATTCCGCTTGGAATCGCAGCTCAGCGCGGGCGGAACAGTTTGCCGAACAAACTGGCGTGCGACCGGCAGTTGATGCGGTCGAAGCTATTGCTGGCTGTGACGTAATTGTCAGTTGTGTGTCGGCCGATGAGGATTTGCTCGCCTTGGCCGAGCGTCTATTGCCTGTGCTAAACACGGGCATGGTCTGGGTCGATTGCTCTACGGTTGCGGTGCAAACCGCCCAACAACTGGCAACACAGTTAGCCAAGTACGGGGTAGCGTTTGTTGATGCGCCGGTGTCCGGCGGCCAAGAGGGCGCCGAAAAAGGCATGTTGGCGATCATGGCTGGTGCTGAAGCTGGCGTGTTCGAGCAATTAGAGCCGCTTTGGCGCGCCATTGGGGCGCGTTGGCAGCGCATGGGCTCAGTCGGCGCAGGCCAAGCCACCAAGGCCGTGAACCAGATTATGGCGGCCGGTATTAATCAAGCCGTTAGTGACGCCATGGCTTTTGCTGAGGCGCAGCAATTGCCAATTGAGAAAGTGGTTGAGGTTGTTGGCAATGGGGCAGCAGGCAACTGGTTTGTGCAGCATCGAGGGGTAACGATGACGCAGGCCGAATTCACCCCTGGCTTCAAGGTGGCGCTGCACCATAAGGATTTAAAAATTTGCCAGCAGATGGCGCAGCAAAGTGGTGCGCCGACAGCGGTGATAGATAGTGTGTTGAGCCAATACGCCAAGTTGATCGACGCGGGTTATGGTGAAGAAGATATTTCGGCCTTATATCGCTTAAAGTCTAACTAGGCAGAGCGTGCCGACGGGCAAAAATAAACCCGCCTAGCTTGCGCTAAGGCGGGTTTGTTTTTTTGTGGGCTTCGGCGGCGCTAGAAGCGATGGCGAGCCATGAAGAAGAAGTCGGCTTCCAGTGCGTCGGAAAGCGTGCCGATGTCGTCGTCTTCAATTGGGCGAGCTACCACTAAGTCTAGCGAGCTGTTGTTGCCATATAGCAATGAGCCTTGTACACCCGCGTCAGAAATCGCGGCTTCGGTCGAGCCGTCCGCGTCCTGTGCCTGACCGTATTCATAGAATACCGAAGCAGCAAAGCGTAGCGCGCCAGTGGTGTTTGGTGTCCAAGCCAGTGCGGCGCGGCCAAAGTAACCTTCGTCACCGACCAGAATGCCAGGCAACCAAGCGCTCAGGCCGGCCATGCCGCCCAGTACCCACTGCTGTTGGCGTGGTACAGATTGCGAGTCCTCAAGGAGCTGGCCCGACACGTCAAGGTTGGCAGATAGCGAGCCAGCCAACGCCAGCTTGGTGCTGAATTGTGGCTTGATTAACGTGAACTTGCTGTCGTTGCCGGTGGTGTTGTCACCATCAACGCCCGCTTTCACTTCCACTTTGGCCAAGAATTGGCTGAAGTTGCCCAGTTTTTGCAGCCAGCTAGCGCCCGCAGCAAGGTAAGTGTGCTGCTCATCGCGTGTGTTAGTGCCCGCGGTTTCATCTTCGATGTGACCAATAGCCTGATTAACACTGATGCGGGTGCGGTCAGTACGGATCACCATTTGTTCGCCGGTAGCCTTGATGTCGACGATTAAGGTTTCGTCCTTGCCGCCGTTGTCAGAGCCAAAGCGTGTTTGGTTGTAGCTTAAGCCGTAAAAACCCAGTTGGGTCGGCTGGTCGATGCTTACTAAATAGCGGTTGTAGTCGAGGCCGCCATTCAGATCTTCGCTGTCGCTTAGGCCCGTAATGGCGGTTTCCCAGCCCAGGCTAAGCTTGGCGCCGGTATCGAATAAGTGGTTATATTCGACGTTGCCGAAGTAACGACCGACAAAACGGTTGCCAGGGTTACCAAGCGTAACGGTTAGGCCGCTATCGTCGTGGTCTTCCTGCGCTTCGCTTTCCATAATCAGCGTTACGTTCTCGGGCGCGTTGGGCTCTAGGTGGTAACGGATGTTGATGTCGTAGCCAGCCCGTTGTGACTTCATATTTGACAGCAACCGTGCGTCGTTAAACTCGTCGCGGGTGAGGTTGGTGTCGCCAATTAGGCCGTTAAAGAATGGGTAAATGCTTTCTGGAGCAATCACGTCGGCTAACTGGCCTTCAGTGACGCCAATAACCAAAGCTTGGTCCCGTACGGCGTATTGTAGGGTTACCAGCAGGTGGCCCGCTTCCCAGTACGCTTGGTTTAGGTTGCGCACTGCTTGCGAGGGTGTGCCTGCTTCAGCGAGTGCGGCGTCAATTTGCTCAGCACTCAGTAGGCTGTTGCCATAAATGGTAACGCCCACGTTGCCAACGGTGGCAGTGTGCTCGGAGCCTTGGCCCGCTTTGCGGGTTGCGAATTCAACGGTAGCCAGCTGCGGTGGGATGGCTGGGGGTAAATCAATCGCCATGATAGTTGTCCTTTATTCGGTTGCTGGTTACTGCTCGTCGGTGCGGCGTAGTTCTACGCGGCGGTTGCGAGCACGGCCTTCTGCGTTGTCGCTACCATCCGGATTGGTGTTCGGCTGGATCGGGTCGCTTTCGCCATAACCTTGTGAGCTAAGACGAGTTGGCGCTACGCCTTTGCTAACCAAGTAGTCGTAAACGCTAGCGGCGCGAGCATTCGACAGGTTGATGTTGTACGAGTAGCTACCGAAGTTATCGGTGTGGCCGGCAATTTCAATCGGAATGCCACGGTGTTCAAGCAGCACTTCGGCGGCGCGATCAAGAATGGGGTAGGACGCGGTAGTCAGTTCTGCGCTATCAAACTCGAATTCAACCCCTTCTAAAACGAATGGCGTGCCTGGAGTCGGCATTTCAACGCTCGGTTTGGCAACGGTTACACAGCCTTGGCCGTTAACGACGGAGCCAACAGGAGTGTCTGGGCATTGATCGCCAAAGTCGCAAACGCCGTCAGCATCTGAATCGACACACGGTGCGTATACGTTCCAGTCCCCCGATGCTCTACGGTCAGTGACTTTGGTATTGCGATAGGTGGGCACGCCTTCTTGGCGAGGGTTCAGTGGTTTGGCTGCGCCCAGTGGAACCTCAACACCCAAGCCCACAACGTGGGTTAAGGTCTCGTCGGTTGCGCCTTCGGTTTCGCCACGGCGGGCACGGTATTCCACACGCAGGCTGGTGCCGTGCTTGCTAATGGCGTGGGTGTAGCCTACACCAAGGTCGAAGAAGTCTGTGTCGCCATTGCCTGCGCTTTCATCGTCACCCATGCTGTATGCAGCTAGGGCGTAGAACGGCATGGTGTATCGGCCTGGGTACAAGCGCGCCGCAACACCGTAGCCCTGAATGTCAAGGTCATTGTTGCTGTTGTCTTTGGCATCCGCTTTAAAGATTTGGCCTTCAATATCTAACCAGCTAAGGATTGGCTTGCCGACAACAAAGCTAAGGCCAGCCGCGTCATCGATGCCCACGTTAGTGTCGAAGTAGTTGTAGTTGGCTAGGGCTGAAACGTAAAAACGACGGTCGGGGCCGGCGTTACTGGAATGGTCGTCTGCTTGTGCAGCAAAGCACGTTGCCGCTAGGCAACCTGCTAATAAGATTTTCTTACTCACCTGCTTAACTCCTGCTGTGTAAGAGAGGCCTAATCTAAAGAGATCGTCTAATGTAACGCTTATGCTTGGGAAAACAAGCGAAGCCGTTTAGTACGGCTTCGCTATTTGCCTGCTTATTCTTCTGTTTGTGAAACCTGTTTGCCGCTTTGGTCGCAAGTATTTTGATTGCGTGTAAATTTACTCAGGTTGTTGGGGCCTTTAAGGCCTTGTAACTGCTCGTTATTTTCAGCTGCGCAGTTGCTCCCGTTGTTTTCGGTATTTGTGACAGGCGAGTTTGGTACAGGGTTGGCTGTTGGCGGCTTGGGAGTGGGTGTTCCGCCACCGCTGGTTGTTTGGTCACCGTTGGCAACGCCGACATTTAAGATGCCACCTTTTTCCGCGCCAGTGTTAGCAACGCCGGCGTTGATGTCCCCGTTGCCAGATGAGTCTGCGCCGCTAATAGCAGCCACTGAAGCAACGCCGTTGCCGCCGCTATTATCGCCGCCGAAGGCGCCAACGCCGACCACGTCGCCGTTACCGGAATCGTTACTGTTGCTAATAATGCCTGCGCTGACGTCATTGCCTGAGGTGCTGCTGTCGCCAGTGAGAACCGCGCTAACAATGCTGCCGCTGCCACCGTCTGAACTACCCAGACCATTGTCCAATACAGGTGACAATGGGTCAGTAATTGGTGCGATTGCATCGCCTACTTGCGTTAGCAGGGCGTTATCTAAGCCTACTAATACGCTGTCTTCTAATGGACCACTGATATCGCCACCACGTTGTAGCGCGCCTTGTGCGGCCGGGCGAATAGTGTTGCTTAGTTCAGTGGCGGATAAGCCAGATGGGTTGGGTACTTCGCCACCTTGGCCGGCAGCGCCCGAATTCAGGCCGATGAGTGTGTCGCCATTTAGTAACTCCACGCCTAGTAGGTCGCCTTGGCCACTATTGCCACCGTCCGACAGTGCTGCCACACCTAGCGCGCCATTGCCGGAATCGTCACCGGAAAGTATGGCCAAGCCCAGCAAGGTGGCGTTACCGGTGTTGCCTTCGTTGCCTACGCCCGCGCCGATAATCTCGCCATTGCCGCGGCCGGTCGGTTCAAAAACGGCGGCGTCGATTAACGCGTTGCTGCCATCAAGTTGGCCGGTAAAGTCAGCAAATGGGCTGTCGTTGAAGCCTGGGATCGGGTCGGCGCCGTTCAAAATTAAGTTGGTTAGACCGCCGCCGCCGGTGATCGTATTTAATAAATCTGCTAGTGGTCCGGCGGATGCGCCGCCACTAACAATGCCAAGCGCCAGTGCGCCACAAGAAATTCGAGTTTTCATTTTCTACTCCGTTGCAAACGCTCGTCTAAGCGAGCGTTATTGCGTCACATAGTTAACGCCTAAGTGGGTAACTATAACGATAGGTTAGTTAAACGATTTTGGGTAGGGTTTGAATCGAAATTTCTGGTCCGAATTGATAGCTAATGACCGTTCGTCTTCATCTCGCTACCTTTGATCGGGTTCGGCAAGCTAGATTAGTTTTTTTGTTGTTTTTAACTGCCCATTAGCATGGCTTTCAGTGCGTCAAGGTGTGATTGGCCTTGTTGCATTTTTTCTGCTTCGCTAATGCTGGTTTCGTTGCGCCCTTCCCATTGCAAATCGTCGGCGGGAATTTCATTTAAGAAGCGGCTGGGTTCGGGTGAATATTCTTCGCCAAAACGACGTCGCCGTTTGGCGTAGGTCATGCAGAGAGTGCGACGAGCACGGGTAATGCCCACATAAGCCAAGCGGCGTTCTTCTTGAATGCTAACGTCATCGAGGCTATTGCGGTGGGGAAGTAGCTCTTCTTCCATGCCAACCAGATACACGTGGTCGAACTCCAACCCCTTGGCTGCGTGCAGCGTCATCATCTCTACCGCGTTTTGGTTTTCATCTTCCTCCGCTTGTTTTTGCCGATCCAGCACGTCCATTAAGCAGAGGTGGGCGATCACGTCATTAAGATTGTGAGGTTCGTTTTCAATCATGCGGCGCTCGGCGGTGCGAGCAATCCATTGAATCAGCTCGAGGACATTTTCATAGCGCTTTTCTGCTACCGGAATGCTGCTGGCGGTTTCTTTTAACCACTCATCGTATTGAATTTCTTCGATGACGCGGCGCGCCAAAATCTCGGCGGAATCAGCCTCAATGCGTTCCGCTAGATCGCCCAACCATTCAGCAAACTGAATGAGCTGCGTGTAAGCGCGGGCCGACACAATATCCTCCAGCTCGCGTTCAAATGCGGCGGCAAAAAGGCTGAGGTTTTTTCGGCGTGCGAAGTTGGCAAGCTTCTCTAAAGTCACAGCACCAATTTCACGCCGTGGGGTATTTACCACGCGTAAAAAAGCCATGTCGTCTTCTGGGTTGCAGAGCAAACGCATATACGCCATGGCATCTTTGATCTCGGTCTTTTCAAAAAAGCTTTGGCCGCCGCTGAGCTTGTACGGTACGTTGCGCTCACGTAGGGCGCCCTCAAATAAGCGTGCTTGGTGGTTGCTGCGATACAAAATGGCGAAGCTGCCGTAGCTGGTGCCGAGGCGAATTTTCTGGCTAACGATTTCGGTGACGACCCGAAATGCCTCGTCGTCGGTGTTACGAGTGGGAATGACGCGAATGGGGTCGCCGCCTTCGATTTCTGACCAAAGTTTTTTGTCGAAGATATGTGGGTTGTTATCAATAACGGTGTTGGCTGCTCGCAGAATCCGACTGGTGGAACGATAATTTTGCTCCAGTTTTACGACTTCTAAATGGGGAAAATCTTGTTTCAGGTTTAGCAGGTTTTCGGGTTGTGCCCCACGCCAGGCGTAAATACTCTGGTCGTCGTCACCCACCACGGTGAAATTACCGACCGGGCCGACCAATAATTTCATCAGCTCATATTGGCTGCCGTTGGTGTCTTGATACTCATCCACCAGCATGTGGCGAATCCGATGTTGCCATTTGTCACGCACGTCTTGGTGTTGGCGCAGGAGTTCAACCGGCAAGCTGACGAGGTCATCAAAGTCGACGGCGTTATAGGCCCGTAGTAGGCGTTGATAGTCGCGATACAAGCGCGCAGTAAATAGGCTGAGGTCGTCCTCGCTTTGTTGTTCGGCTTGGTCCGGACTAATTAAGCTGCTTTTCCAGTTAGAAATTTGATGCAGCAGTGGGCCCGCTTCGAGGTTTTCGGCTGCGCCGGCCTGCTTCATCAAGTCACGCACAATGGCGGCGGCATCATGACCGTCAAGAATGGAAAAGCCTTTGCGTAACCCCAATTTTTGTAGCTCGCTTTGAATGAGGCGTAAGCCGAGCGAGTGGAAGGTGCTGATAATCAACCCGCGGGTGTCTGCGTCTGCTTCAAACTGGGGCACAACGGTTTGCACACGCTCCCGCATTTCCCTTGCCGCTTTGTTGGTAAAAGTAACTGCACAAATACGGTGCGCAGCGATTTTTTCATTGCACAACATGTGTGCAATCTTGTTGGTAATTACCCGGGTTTTGCCGCTGCCGGCGCCCGCAAGCACCAGCATGGCGCCTTTGGTTTTTGTGGCGGCGGCCCGTTGGGCGGGGTTGAGGGAATAAATCGGTGAACTCATGGCGCCGCATTTTAGGTTGATGCCACGGGCTATGTGGGCTTTTTTTACTAAAAAAATTAGCAGATCAGAATAAGTTGGCCCAGAGCTTGCTAACTCTAAAGCTTGTACTCGATGTTAATGCTCGGTAAGTTGCATGGGTTGCTGCTGTTATGTGCTTGATGTGTAAATAGTTGCAACGGTAACGAAACTGTCATATATATGACATCGGTTTTGTACAAAACCTCAATAAAACTCAGTTGACGGGGTTTTATTGGCTTTTACTAAAAATTGGAGAGTGCTCATGTTTAAAAAAGCTCTTGTTGCAAGTGCAGCTTTGATGTCTGCCGGCGTTGCTTCTGCAGCGGTTACCGGTAACTTCGCAATTACTTCTGACTATATCTTCCGTGGTGTTGATTCATCTGCTGGTGCTGCCGTTCAGGGTGGTCTGGATTACTCACATGAGAGTGGTCTATATGCCGGTATTTGGATGTCTAACTCAACTTTAGGCAACAGTAACGGTACAGGTACAGATGAGATTGATTACTACGTAGGTTACGGCCTAGGTCTATCAGACGGCTTGTCACTAGACTTCGGTATCATCAACTACAACTCAGACGCGCCTACTGGCAGCACTGCTGGTAACAACACCATCAACGAGCTATACGTTGGTGTGGCTGGTGAAGCTTGGGACGCGACTATCTATGTAGGTGACCGTGACGATACCACTGGTGGCGCTAACAGCGACCTAGATGAGTACATCTACCTAGACCTTAACTACAGCATGTCAACTGGTGAGACTACCAGCGTAGACCTACACTTGGGTTACCTAGACGAAGCTGATAAAACCAACACCAACCTAGATGCATACGATGTGTCAATCACTTACAACGTGGGTGATTTTGGTATCGGTGTGACTTACCGTGACGCTGATGAGCCTAACGGTACTGCACCATCAGGCGACGACGAGACTGCGAACTTGTTCGTATCTTGGGGCACCGAGTTTGACGTTAAGTAATTAACTGAAAACAGCCTGATAAGAAAGCCCGCGAAAGCGGGCTTTCTTCGTTTTGGCAGCAGCAAATTTCTGCTAGCCTTGCTGCCTCTATTTTTGTCCCACCATTCTTTGTCTCGTTATTTATGAATTCGATTTTTTCGCGTATCGCTGCTGAGGTCTCGGCTTCAGTTTCTCAGGTACAGGCTGCCGCGCAGCTAATTGATGAAGGCGCCACCGTGCCGTTTATTGCGCGTTACCGTAAGGAAGTGACGGGCGGCTTAGACGACGCGCAGTTGCGTTTGCTAGCAGAGCGTTTGATTTACTTGCGTGAGTTGGAAGATCGCCGGGCTACGGTATTAAAGTCTATTGCCGAGCAAGAAAAATTAACCCCCGAGTTGGAAGCCGCCATCAACGAGGCCGACAGCAAAACGCGGTTGGAAGATTTGTATCTGCCTTATAAACCTAAGCGTCGAACCAAGGCGCAGATTGCACGCGAGGCCGGTATTGAGCCGCTGCTGGATAGCTTGCTGGCAGATCCGAACTTATCCCCCGAAGCCGAGGCTGAGCAATACCTTAATGCAAAAGCCGGGTTTGAAGATGTCAACAAAGTGCTCGACGGCGCACGCCAGATTCTGATGGAGCGTTTTGCGGAAGACGCTGAGCTCATCGCCAAACTACGCGACCTGTTATGGCGTAAAGGTGAGGTGCGCAGCCAAGTGATGATGGGCAAGGAACAAGAGGCTGCCAAGTTCCGGGATTACTTTGAGTTTGCCGAGCCGATTCATAAAGTGCCTTCGCACCGCGCGTTGGCTTTATTCCGTGGGCGTAATGAAAGCCTGTTGATGGTGTCGTTGGCCTTGCCGGACGACCAACTGACGTTGGCTGAGGGCATGATCGCGACGGCTGTTGATATTACCCATGAGAACCGCGCTGCGGATGCGTGGTTGGCCAAGTCTGTTAGCTGGGGTTGGAAAGTAAAGTTGGCCATTAAGTTGGAGTTGGATCTATTCAACCAGTTGCGAGAGGCCGCCGAAGAAGAGGCGATTCGCGTATTTGGTGCCAACTTAAAAGATTTGTTGTTGGCAGCCCCTGCTGGAGCGCGCGCCACTATCGGATTGGACCCCGGTTTGCGTACCGGCGTAAAAGTCGCCGTGGTCGACAAAACCGGCAAGCTAGTTGATAGCGGTGCTATCTACCCGCATGCACCTAAAAATCAGTGGGACCAATCGATTGCCATTATTGGTGCCTTGGCACAAAAGCATGGTGTAGAGCTGATTGCGATTGGCAATGGCACAGCGTCGCGGGAAACCGACAAACTTGCCGCTGAGGTGATTAAAAAATACAGCAGCCTAAGACTTACCAAAGTGGTGGTGAGTGAAGCGGGCGCCTCGGTTTACTCGGCCAGTGAATTGGCGGCGAAAGAATTCCCTGATGTAGATGTCTCGATTCGTGGCGCGGTATCGATTGCCCGACGACTGCAAGACCCCTTAGCCGAGCTGGTGAAGATTGAACCCAAGGCGATTGGCGTAGGCCAATATCAACACGATGTAAGCCAAGTGAAATTGGCGCGCCAACTAGAAGGCGTGGTGGAAGATTGTGTAAACGCCGTGGGGGTAGACCTCAATATGGCGTCGGCGCCGTTGCTGGCCCGAGTGGCCGGCTTAACTGAATCGGTTGCCAGCCAAATTGTGCAGTTGCGCGATAGCCAAGGTGCGTTCAAGAATCGCGAGCAGTTAAAAGAGGTGCCTCGTTTGGGCGGCAAAACCTTTGAACAATGTGCGGGTTTCTTGCGCATTGTGGGTGGCGACAATCCATTAGATGCCTCTGCTGTTCATCCCGAGGCTTACCCTCTGGTTGAGAAGATGGCAGCGCAAACTGGCGAGCCCATACTTAAATTAGTGGGTAATAGTGCAGCAGTGAAAAAGCTACGACCAGCAGATTTTGCTGATGACCAGTTTGGCCTGCCGACCGTGAAAGATGTGTTGCAAGAATTGGATAAACCCGGCCGCGATCCACGCCCAGAGTTTCAAACAGCTAACTTTAATGACGCGGTGCACGACGTAAAAGATTTGCAACCGGGCATGATCTTAGAAGGCACAGTAACCAACGTGGCTAACTTTGGTGCCTTTGTGGACGTGGGCGTGCACCAAGACGGTTTGGTACATATTTCGGCATTGTCGGACCAATTTGTGAAAGACCCGCGGACTGTTGTGAAAACCGGCCAAGTAGTGAAAGTAAAAGTGCTTGAGGTTGATGTGGCGCGCAAGCGCATTGGTATGACCATGCGTTTGAACGACCCATTACCCGGCGAAGCGGGTGCCGAACCGCGTAAAGCGCAACGCGACAGCGCGGCGCAAAGCCGTGATTCGCAGCGCTATCAACAACGCAAGCCGGGTGGTCAAACTCGGCAGCAGAATGGTGGCCAGAGCGCGATGGCGGCTGCATTGGCGCAGGCGTTGAATAAGTAAGGGAAGAGTAAACTTCATTAGCCCTTTATGCGGCCGAGCAACGGAGCACAATCGGGATTAAGGCTGCGGCTGTTTGAGCGCAGCGACAAAGCGGCAGAGGGCATGACGCCCGCTGATTAGTTCTGCAGCCGCCCGATTTTGCGAGTAGCGCAGGGAATCCCGCAGGGGCCGCATAGTGGGTGGGGTATTTTTTGGCTACTTTTTGATGCATCAAAAAGTAGCTCGGCCCTCTAGAAATGGTTTGTTAATCCTATTGTCGCTTTTCGGGCCGAAACCTATTGCTAAGGACTTTATGTTGGCAGTGCAGCGTTGCTCAGCCGCATAGAGGGCGAGTAGGGCCGCTAGCTGTGGTCTAGCCAGAACAAGAGCCCTTGGGTGTTTAGTTCTAAATCCACGCTAAAGATGTTCTTAATATCTTCGTCGTCGAGCTGAGCATTCATGCGTTTTAGGTCGTCGATATGCAGTTGGGTGATGGCATTTTTGAGGGTCTGATGGCGGTTGTCTTGCTCACCACAGCGTTTGGTCAGCAACACGTATTCTTGTAGCTTGCGGCGCAGGTCGCCGGCTAACCGCTCTACGTCTTCCACCATGCCAAAGTGGGTGAGGTACATTCTTTTCGGTTGATAACTCATGAGACGGTCGAGGGTTTGGGCCCAAACAACCGGCTCAAACTGCACGGGAGTGCTGGTGGGAATGAGATAGTGCGGCTGCGACAGGCCGCAGGCGCTGGCATCGGTGCTGCGGTATGAGATACCAAAGGTGTCGCCGGTAAACCAACCTTGGCTGGTGGCGTCCCACACGCAGTAGTGGTGGCGCGCATGGCCGGGGCTGTCGATTAGCTCCAACGGGCGTTCGCCCACATGAAAAACTTGGCCGTCTTCAATGCTAATAACTCGCTCGGCGGCCACCGGCAGGATTTCGCCGTAATGGTTTTTGAAGCCTTCTTCGCCGTAAACCGCGGTGGCGCCAGCAATTAATTTGCTGGGGTCGACCATATGGCGCGCGCCCCGTGGGTGCATCACTAATTTGGCATTGGGTAAGGCGGCCATTAGGTTGCCCGCGCCGCCAGCGTGGTCGAGGTGAACGTGGGTCGGCATGATGTAGTCGACCGCATCCAGCGCAATGCCGCGTTGTTCCAAGTGATCCAATATGCGTGGTACGCAAAAGCTATGGCCGGTATCAATGAGCGCGGCGCGGCCGTTGTTTTCTATCAGGTAGCAAGCAGCGAGGCCAGCCCGATATTGCAGGGTGTCGATGCAGGTGATGCCGTGGCCGAGGTCGGTGAATTCGCTGTATTGCATAGTGGTTGCGTGGTTTATTAAGAAAGCTTGATGCTAGCAAAGCTGTGATGAATAGGGTGTTGGCCAGCGTGTTGATCAGTATGGTGGGTTGCGGTGGCGGGGTCGCGTACCAACCATGCCGTTTGCATGCCGGCCTGTTTGGCAGCATCCAGCTCTTCTTTGATGTCCGACAAAAACAGCATGCCGCTGGCGTCGCCCCCTAAGGCATCACGAATCACTTCATAGCTGCCGACTTCGCGTTTGTGGCCAATACGGGTATCAAAATAGCCAGAGAACAGTGGGCGTAAATCGCCATGATTGCTGTGGCCGTAAATCAGTTGTTGCGCTTTAACTGAACCAGAGGAATAAACATGTAGCCGTAGGCCCCGTGCATGCCAGCGGCGTAATTGTGTGGCGGCATCGTCGTAAACATGGCCTTGTAGCGTGCCGGCCGCATAACCTTGTGCCCAGATTAGGCCTTGTAGGTTTTTAAGCGGCCCAATTTTTTGATCCTGATCAATCCAGCGCTGCAGCTGGGCAATCGCTTCGCTGTCACTTAAGGGGCGGCCGACTTCGGCACTCACTGCTTTCAGTTGTTCACGCACCACAGGGCTGTTTGCATTGGCCGCGATATAGCCTGGCAGTTGTTGGCGTGCGTAGGGAAATAACACGTCATGCACAAAGGCGATATCGGTGGTGGTGCCTTCAATATCGGTGATGATGCTGTGAATGTTGGAATAGCTGTTGGTCATGCCGCGGCTTAGGCTTGCTGGAATAATGGAAAGCGCTCGGCAATGCCGCTGTCGGTGAAGTGGCCCACCCAGCCGTTATCGGTGCTGAAAAAGCGGATGGCTTTAAAACTAGGCTCGGGGCCCATATCAAACCAGTGGGTCATGCCGGCAGGCACTGAGATGAGGTCGCCAGCCGTGCAGTGCACGGCCATCACCTTGCCCGGCGCTTCTTGTTGTGGGCGTAGGTAGAACAGGCCTTGGCCTTCTACAAAGAAGCGTACTTCAAAGTCGTCGTGCGTATGTTCGCTAAGGAACATCTGACGCATTTCGTCTTTTTTAGGGTTGTCGGGTTGTAGGCTTACCACGTCAATGCTTTGGAAGTTAAAGCGTTGGTTAAGCGTGTTGATGTCGTCGGCATAGGCCGCCAACACGGCGTCTTGATCGGCGTCGACAGCTAACGGCGTGTTGGCATCCCAGCGCTCGTAAATTACGCCGATGGTATTAAGAATTTCTTGAATGGTGCCAAGGTCGTGGCCGCTGCCTAGCTGGTCGCCTTGTTCGTTATAAATGGTGATTGAGCTTTGCATAATTATTGCGGCTGTCTACCAGCCTTGACGTTGGCTTTCGCACTTTAGAAGGAATTCCAATGCTTCTAAGCGATTGCAGCATTGGCGTAAGTTTTTGCCCCACACATAAATACCGTGGCCCGCAATAATATAGGCGTGCTTTGGTGCCGCTGCGGTGACTTTGGCAGCGAGGCGAGGCATGTCTTGGTCATTTTCAAATACTGGGATCGAGATTTCTGTGGCATGGGTATCAATGCCCTTGAAAATCTTAAGTAGCTCATAGTTGGCCAGCTTTAGCTCGCTCAGCTCAGCGGGAACTAGGGTAGAAGCCAGTGAGTGGGTATGCAGTACCGCGCCAATCGCGTCGTTGGCTTGATAACGTTCACAGTGCAGCAAGGTTTCCGCTGAAGGCTTTTTGTCGATGTCCAGCGTATGGCCGTTGAGGTCAGCATGAAGAAAGTCTCCATCACATAGATGGCCCTTATGGGCGCCGCTGCGAGTCACCAAAATCGTGTTTTGGTCGAGCCGCGCAGAAAAGTTGCCGGCAGAGGCGGGCACCCATTCGCGCTGGTGGCAAAAAGCGCCGATTTCAATCATTTCTTTTATGAGCTGGCGGTGTGGCATGGCTAAGGTTTCGCCTATCAAAGGGAAGGTGATTCTATAATGCGCGCCTTAAGACACCAATATGCAGGGCCGCGAGCGGCCACAGAGTCAGGCGCAAACAGCATTATGCGAGTAAACGGACAACCTAGCCGAACTATTTGGCCGCTGCAGCAGCAAGCGGTAGAGGTAATTGATCAGCGTTTGCTGCCGCATGGTTATGCCACCGTTCAATTGGTGAGCGCGAGCGATGCCGCGCAGGCTATTGAAGACATGGCCGTACGCGGGGCGCCGTTAATTGGTGCTACCGCAGCCTATGGTATGGCGTTGGCGATGAACAGCAGTGCCGACGATGAGGCGGTTGAAGCGGCGTATCAGCAGCTACTCGCCACGCGGCCCACCGCAATTAATTTGCGTTGGGCCTTGGACCGTATGCGCGAATGCTTGTTGTCGCTGCCGCTAGCCGAGCGCATTGTGGCGGCTTGGCAAGAAGCCGGCGCGCTGTGTGATGAGGACGTGGCGCTTAATTATAAGATTGGCGAACAGGGTTTAGCGCTGCTGAAGGAGCGCTATGCAGCTACTGGCAAGGTAGTGAATGTACTGACCCACTGCAATGCGGGTTGGCTGGGGACAGTAGATTATGGCACCGCGCTTTCGCCTATTTACCAAGCGCATGATGCAGGTATTCCGGTTCACGTTTGGGTGGACGAAACTCGACCGCGAAATCAGGGTGCTAGCCTCACCTGCTGGGAGCTTAGTCAGCACGGCGTGCCACATACGCTTATTCCCGATAATGCAGGCGGGCACCTAATGCAGCACGGCGAAGTAGATATGGTGATTGTGGGCTGTGATCGCACCACGCGCGAGGGTGATGTCTGCAACAAAATAGGCACTTACCTTAAGGCGTTAGCGGCGAGCGATAATCAGGTTCCGTTTTATGTGGCACTGCCCAGTCCAACCATCGATTGGCGCTTGCGCGATGGTGTGCGTGAGATTCCCATCGAGCAGCGTGACGTGGACGAGGTGCTGACCGTTATGGGCCGCGCCGATGATGGCGAAATGGCGAGTGTGCACATCGCGCCGGAAAACACTCAAGCAGCGAACTACGGTTTTGATGTAACGCCAGCCCGTTTGGTTACTGGCTTGATTACCGAACGAGGTTTATGTCCGGCGAGTGAACAGGGCTTGTTAGGCTTGTTTCCCGAGTTTGGTTCGGAGAGTGAGCCAGAATTTAGCCCAAGGCCTAAATAGGAGTTTGGCTATGAGTAAGGACCAGATTTATGCCCAGCAGCAGCCAATTGGTGAGTTTGTATTTGATGAACGGGTAGCCAATGTATTTAGTGACATGATTCAGCGTTCGGTGCCGGGCTATCAAACCACCATCTCTACCATCTCCGAGTTGGCTTCGCGATTTGTGAAGCCGAATAGTCAGGTTTATGACTTGGGTTGCTCATTGGGCGCGGCAACGCTTGCCATGCGTCACCGTATTCAGGCCGAGGGCGTTGAAATTGTCGCGGTCGATAATTCGCCCGCCATGATCCAAGGCTGTGAGCAAAACGTGGCGGCAGATAAGGCGCCCACTGCGGTACGAGTGGTGCGAGCCAATCTGCAAGATATTGAAATCGAAAATGCGTCGTTGGTGGTGTTGAACTTCACTTTGCAGTTTATTCCTGTTGCCGAGCGTCTCGCGCTACTAAAAAAAATATGTGACGGTTTGCTGCCCGGCGGAAAGTTGGTGTTGTCTGAAAAAGTGTTACTGCCCGATGCCTATTTGAATGACCTCACGATTGATCTACATCATCGCTTTAAAAAGGCTCACGGCTACAGCGACTTAGAGGTGGCGCAAAAGCGTAGTGCACTCGAAAACACTCTGATCCCTGAAACGGTCGATTGCCATAAACAACGTTTGGCCGAGGCCGGTTTTGCCCGCGCGGACGTGTGGTATCAGTGTTTCAACTTCCTCTCCATCATTGCTCAAAAAGACGCCTAGCGTTAGTTACTGTGACGAGTTCATTTAATTGGCAAATTGAACATTTGCCGTTCGCTGACACGCTCAAAGCCGCGTTGATGCGAGTGGAGGCTAAAGGTCATGGTGATTTGCCTCGGTGGCAAGCCGCATTGGATCAGTTGCCGGCGATAGCGGATTGTCAGTATCAGTTTTCGCCGCTATTGAAAGTGACCGGTAACGCGAGCGCTGAGCAGCTAACGCAGTTGCGCCAAGCCTTGTTGCCGATGCATCCCTGGCGTAAAGGTCCGTTCCAATTGTTCGATCACTATATTGATACAGAGTGGCGCTGTGATTGGAAGTGGCAGCGCGTGCTGCCACATATTCAGCCGCTGGCGGGCCGCCGGGTGCTGGATGTGGGGTGTGGCAACGGCTACTACCTCTGGCGCATGTTGGGGGAGGGTGCCGCCGAGGTGTTGGGGGTTGACCCGATGTGGCTGTTTCGTATGCAGTATCAGGTGCTCAAACACTATTTTGCTGCCGCGCTACAGCCGACGCAGCAGGTCGAAATGCTGCCGCTTGGCATTGACGACGTGCCTGACAACACGGCCTATTTCGATACGGTTTTTAGCATGGGCGTGCTCTATCACCGGCGTGATCCGATTCAGCATATTCGCCAGCTGCTGAGTCATTTGCGTCCAGGAGGAGAGCTAGTGCTTGAGACGCTGGTGATTCCCGGTGAGGACAAAACTAGCCTCACGCCGAATGGGCGTTATGCGCAAATGCGCAATGTGCATGCGTTGCCAACATTGGCCTTGTTGCAAGATTGGTTGTCTGAAGCGGGGGCTGCTGCGGTGGCTTGTGTTGATGTGGCTGATACCACCGTTGAAGAGCAGCGCCAGACAGCATGGATGTGGTTTCATTCGCTATCGCACTTCTTGGATTCTGCAGATTTGCGTAAAACGGTCGAGGGCCACCCAGCTCCTAGGCGCGCGGTTTTTGTAGCGTCGCTCTAACTAAATTCTTGCCGTTGGCTGCGGTAATTTCCAGAAATTAACCGAGCGGTCTGCTAAACTATTTCGAATTGACACTAATTGAATTAGGAATTAACCTAATTTAATTCGTTATGCTGTAGCAAGTAATTTAGTCGCTCATAGGAGCAAGGATCAGTAAGTGGACTTTAAGCAGACTGGGCTAGGAAAATCCGAGATTTTCGCCGCAATGGATGAATACGCGGTAACCGATATGCCAACTCAAGGTGGCCGCATGATGGCGTACGTCTACGACGCCGGCCCTGAGGTCGATGAAGTGGCAAAAGCCGCGTATAACCGGTTTTTGAGTTGTAACGCGCTCGATCCAACGCAGACGCCAAGCTTGACTCGCTTTGAAAATGAAATCGTCGCGACGTCGATTAGTCATCTGCAGGGCGATGATGCTTGCGTCGGTAATTTTACGAGCGGTGGCACCGAGAGTTGCATGTTGGCAGTGAAAACCGCACGCGATTACATGCGCGATAAAAAGCAACTTACGGGCAAGCCAAATTTGGTGGTACCGGTAACGGCGCATGCTGCCTTTCACAAGGCTGCGCATTATTACGACATGGAACTGCGCCTAGTGGAGGTGGATACCATCAGCTTCAAGGCGATTCCAGAAAAAATGGCCGCGGCGATTGATGAAAATACGGTGTTGTTGGTGGCGTCAGCGGTGTCTTACGCGCATGGTGTGACAGACCCGATCGCCGAACTCGGCCAGCTGGCTATGCGTAAGGATATCTGTTTGCACGTTGACGGTTGTATCGGTGCTTTTGTATTGGGTTGGATGCGCCGAATGGGGCGGGAAATTACGCCGTTCGATTTTTCGGTGCCGGGTGTGACCTCTATCTCGATGGATTGGCACAAATACGGTTATTGCCCGAAGGGCGCCTCTGTAGTGTTGTATCGCAACCGCGATATTCGTCGCCATCAGATTTTTACCTGCTCGCAATGGACCGGCTACACAGTCATCAATACGACCATTCAGTCCACCAAGTCGGGTGGCCCCGTGGCTGCTTGTTGGGCAGTGATGAATTATCTGGGTGAGGAAGGCTATCGTCGTCTGATGCAACGAACCTTGGATGCCTCCGATAAAATCCTCGCTGGCATCAAGCAAATTCCGGAGTTGACCGTGTTAGGTAAGCCCGAAATGTCGCTGATTGCCTTTTCGGCGCAAGATTTTAATGTGTTTCATTTGGTTGACGAAATGAAAGCGCGCGACTGGATTATTCAGCCGCAGCTCGGCTTTCATGGCAGCCGGGAAAATGTACATTTGTCGATTACGCAGGCGGTACTGGAAAGCGTTGACGATTTTCTCGCGTGCCTAAAAGAGTCGGTTGAAGCGGCTAAGCAGTTGGATAACGCTGCGCCGCCTGAAGCATTAGTACAGATGTTGAGTCAAATTAAGCCAGAGATGTTGCGTGGGCCGGGCTTTAACCAACTGATGTCACAATTCGGTATGGCAGGCAGCGATATCCCGGAGCGTTTGGCAGGCTTGAACCAGGTGCTAAATACCATGCCGCCCGAGCTTACCAAGGCCGCGCTGACCGAATACTTTAACGAGTTGTTTGTGCCTGCTGCCTAGTAGTTGATTTATCTGGCTGCCCCTGCCTGGCCGTATGCTAGGCTGACCAGATGACAAGATCAGCCCATTCAGAAGCTTCGCTGACGAATTCTCAATTAGCCAGTTTTGGCCTTGGCTCCATTGCTAGCGCTATGTTTAACGCCGTGCCAGCGTTGGTGCTGCTGTATTTTCTTACGCAAACACTAGGGGTTAGCCCGGCGTGGGCTGGGGCTGCTATGTTTTTGCCTAAGCTGTGGGACGTGGTGACCGACCCCTTGATGGGCTTTATATCGGATCGCACCCATAGTCGTTGGGGTCGTCGTCGCCCATGGATGTTGCTGGGCGCGCTAACGCTACCGTTGGCTTTTTTCCAAGTGTTTGCGGTGCCGGAGTTTCCTGATTGGCAGGGCAGTTTTTACTGGGTAATGGGCTGGTATGTGGTCGCCGCGAGCTGCTTTACTGTTTATGTAGTGCCCTACGTCTCAATGCCGGCCGAAATGACCAACAACTATCACGAACGGACCCGGATTTTGGCTTGGCGAATGGGTTTTGTGGTGGTCGGGGTTTTGCTGGGTGGCGCGTTGGCGCCAATGCTGATTCAGCAGGGCGGTGGCGGGCGTGAGGGTCATCAGCTCATGGGCGCGGTACTAGCGGTCGTTATGTTCGTCGTGATGATGTTCACCGTCTTAAGTACGTCTAAGCTGCCGCGCCGCAGCTGGCAATCCAGCGATGTGGCGGGCTGGCAGGGTTTCAAAATTGCCATCAGCAATAAGCCATTCAAGGTGTTAATGCTGAGTTATATGTTGATGATGGTGGCGGGCAATTGCTTGATGGCCGCGGTGCCGTTTTACGTTGCCCATATTATGGGGCGTGGCGGCGAGTTCATTACAGCGCTGTTTTTATGCCATTTGATCCCCTCATTATTGTTTATTCCGGTTTGGAATCAGTTCTCAAAATATCGGGGCAAACATTGGGGCCTAGCGGCAGGGGCGCTGATTTATGCCGTCGGTAGTAGCGCTATTTTCTTTATTGGCGCAACGCCACCAATGTGGTTGGTGTTGGCTGTCGTCACTGCGATGGGGATTGGCATGGGGGCGATACAGTTATTTCCCTTTGCAATGGTGCCCGATGTGATTGCGGTGGATAGGCGTCGCAGCGGATTGAATCGCGAAGGCTTGTTTATGGGGGTATGGATTGCCAATGAGAAAATTGGCATTGCCTTGGGCGCGTTTGTCGCGGCGTTGGTGCTAGAGGCAAGCGGTTTTATTGAGGGGGTTGCTAATCAGTCAGCGGAAGCGGTGCATGGCGTGCAGTTGGCGATGGGCTTGGTGCCGGCGCTATTGATGCTGCTCAGTATGGCGGTGTTGAAGGCCTACGCTTTAGATCGGGAACTGCTGCGGCATTGGCAGTCTAAGCCCAGCAAAGGTGCTTAATCGCCGCTGCGGACTTTAGTCGGCGACAGTTAAGCTTCGCGACGACAGCGCCTTGATTAGCGCAGTACCAGAAACGAAATATATTCTTGCTACAATGCCGTCATTCGATCCTTAGAACTGATGATTCCCATGTTTAAAAAAATTGCACTGTTGTGGTCAGTGTCGTTGCTTGCGGCTTGCTCCATCACGGGTGGCATTGCGGATGGTTTGAATAAAGGCATTCAAAACCAACAAGACCCGCAGCTGGTCGCTGAAGCCTTGCCGACCTATATCTTGATGGTGGATGGACTGTTGGCGCGCAATCCAGATAGCGAAACTTTATTGATTGCCGCCAGTAAGCTTTACGGTGCTTACGGCAGTAATTTTGTGGCTGATCCCGTGCGGGCTAAGTTGCATACCCGCATTGCAAAGGACTACGCGCAGCAAGCTTTCTGTGCAGAGCTTGATGATTTATGCGCCGCTGAAAAAAATGGCTTGCAGGCCTTGCAGGTTGAATTGCAGGAGCTAGACGACGGCGATGCGCCATTGGTTTATGACTATGCCACTGCGGTGGCTGGTTGGGTGCAAACACATAGTGGCGACTTTAATGCCATTGCCAGCTTGCCCAAAGTGGAGGCCATGCTGGCGCGGGTCACAGAATTAGTTCCCACCATTGATAACGGCAATGCTTGGTTGTATCGCGGCGTGTTAGCGAGCCAGGTGCCGCCATCACTCGGTGGCAAACCAGAAGTCGGTCGTGCTCATTTTGAAAAGGCGATAGAGGTCTCGGGTGGTTACAACCTAATGGCCAAAGTGTTGTTTGCAGAAACTTATGCGCGTTTGGTGTTCGACCAAGAGCTGCATGATCGCTTGCTTAATGAAGTATTGGCTGCTGAGGTAGAAGCACCGGCGCTCACCTTGGCCAATGTGCTGGCGCAGGATAAAGCCAGCGCATTATTGGTCAGCGGTAAAGATTATTTTTAGGGGTTAAGAAGAATGAAGAACTATTGGCTTCAGAGTGTTGTATTCGCGTGGATGGCCTGTTTATGGTTGCCGAGTCATGCGGCTACGCTAAAAATTGCCACCATCTTGCCAGATGGGACGGCTGCGATGCAGGCTATGCGTCAAGGTGGTAAGGAAATCGAAACCCTAACCGAAGGGCGGGTGAAGTTTAAATTCTATCCCGGTGGTGTGATGGGGAATGACGCTAGCGTGATGCGTAAGATGCGCATTGGGCAGCTCCATGGCGGTGCCTTTACCAGTGGCACCATGGCTGAGCTTTATTCGGACGCGCAGATTTATAGCCTGCCGTTTCTGGTGAAAAGCAAAGCGGAGGTTGATTACCTGCGCAGTAAGTTTGACGCGGAAATCTTTGCTGGGCTTGAGCAAGCGGGGCTGGTGCCAATGGGGCTGGCTACTGGTGGCTTCGCTTACATTATGAGTCAGGCCCCAATTAGTAGTTTGGCGGATATTCAGGGCAAGAAGCTCTGGTTGCCACAAGGCGATAAGCTGGTTGAAATTGCGATCGAAGAAATAGGTGGCAATGGCGTGCCGCTCGGTTTGGGTGATGTTTATACGGGTTTGCAAACTGGCCTAATTGATACGGTGGGTACGTCGCCGGTAGGTGCCATTGCGCTGCAATGGTATACCCAAGTCAAATACGCGACGGATTACCCTTTGGGCTACTTAGGTGGCTGGTTAGCGATTGGTGCGAAAGCGTGGCGTAAGCTTAGCCCGGAAGATCAGAAAATTGTCCGCGAGGTTTGGCGCGACACTTACGCCAAAATGGATCAAGCCACCTGGGATGATCTCAGCAATGCGCGTGCAGCGTTGGAGAACAACGGCGTTAAGTTTGTTTCTATTAGCCCCGACGATATTCCCAACTGGCTGGCAGCGACCGAGCGCGCCCTAGCTCGCGCCGGCGAAGCGGGTGCTTATAACCCGGCTACTTTGCAACGTTTGCGCGATGAGCTTGAGCGTTTTCGCGCGAACTAGTCATTGCTGAGCAGAGTGCATGACTAAGTTTGTAAAACGGTTACATCAATTAGAGGACTTGTTGCTAGCACTGCTGCTTGGCAGCATGATCACGCTGGCCGTGCTGCAAATTGTGGCGCGCAATTTTGCCGGTGTCTCGTTCACTTGGATTGATCCGCTGTTACGGGTTGAGGTGCTGTGGCTGGGCTTGTTGGGCGCAGCGGCGGCTACCCGAGGTGGTCGTCATATCACTATTGATATTCTCGAGCCCGTATTGCGTGATGCTTGGAAATTACGTTTTTTACAGCTGGCGAATGTAGCGGCCGCCGTGGTCTGTGCCGTGGTGGCGTGGCACGCTTGGCAATTTGTGTTGTTGGAACGCGAGTGGCCGACCGCGGGTGTATTGGGTTTGGATACTTGGCAGCAACAACTGGTAATTCCGTTTAGTTTTGGGCTAATGGCGCTGCGCTTTTGTATTTTAGCCATGGTGCCAAGTTCTGCCGCTAAAGCAGTGGGTTCGGCTTCGGCTGTGGGCAAATAGGCATGGTGTTAACGTCTATTCCTTTGTTGGCGCTGGCCGTGATTGGTGTGCCGCTGTTTGCCATTATTGCGGCGAGTGCCTTGTATGGTTATTGGCAGGCGGATATTGACCTCTCGGCCATTGCGGTCGAAATTTACCGTTTGGCAGAAATGCCTGTATTGCTGGCCATTCCCTTATTTACCTTCGCCGGTTATGTATTGGGTGAAAGCCGAGCGCCACAGCGTTTAGTTGCATTAAGTAATGCGCTGTTGGGCTGGCTGCCTGGTGGCTTGGCCATTGTGGCAGTGGCGGTGTGTGCGTTCTTTACCGCCTTCACCGGAGCTTCTGGTGTGACGATTGTGGCCTTGGGAGCGTTGCTGTATCCGGCTATGCGCGAGGCGCATTATCCAGAGAAGTTTGGTTTAGGCTTAATCACCTCGGCGGGTAGTTTGGGTTTGCTGTTTGCGCCATCTCTGCCGCTCATTCTCTATGGCGTGGTTGCGCAGCAAATGTCCCTCTCCACGCCGGTGAATATTGACGATTTATTTCGCGCCGGTTTGTTGCCGGGTTTACTTATGATGTTGGTATTGGGTGGCTATTGCGTGTGGCAAGGTCGGCAATTGCCGAAAGAGGATCAGCAATTCTCAGCTGCCGAGGCCAAAGCGGCTGTGAAGGCCGCTTGGCCAGAACTACCTTTGCCGGTGTTGGTGCTGGGTGGCATTTATGGTGGCTATTTGGCGGTGTCGGAAGCGGCAGCGGTAGCGGCTGCTTATGTGTTGATAGTGCACGTGTTCATTAAGCGCGAAATTTATCTGCGGCAGTTGCCTACGGTAATGCGTGAGTCGATGACCTTGGTCGGTGGGATTATGGTGATTCTTGCGGTGTCGCTGGCATCTACCAATGTGTTGATTGACGCGGAAATCCCGCAGCAGTTATTTGCTTGGATACGCAGCTGGATTGACAGTCCCATTACCTTCCTTCTGGCGTTAAATATATTCCTGCTTGTGTTGGGGATGTTGCTGGATATCTTTTCGGCATTGGTGATTGTGGTGCCGATTATTCTGCCTATCGCGATGGGCTATGGTATTCACCCGGTACACCTAGGCATTGTGTTCTTAGCGAACATGCAGTTGGGCTATTTCACACCGCCGGTTGGGATGAATTTATTTATTGCCAGCTACCGCTTTAATAAGCCAGTAATGACTTTATATCGGGCTTCTGTGCCATTCTTTTTATTGCTGCTGGTCGCGGTGTTGTTGATTACTTGGGTGCCCGCGCTGTCGTTATGGTGGGTGCCGGCTAACTAGTCGCCGAATTTTGGCGGCTGGATTTGGTAACCGAGGTTGGTGACCGGGCTCAGTGGCTGAGCAGTGCCTGTAGCTGCTGTGGTTTGAGGCGTGGGCGGGCGCTGCCATCGCTATCACAGGGTCTGGCTTGGGGTCTGCTATCCGGAAATACCGTAATGCTCACGGCAACCTCGTTAGCAACAAAGCTAAAGCAGGGGAATTCTCGTTCCTGCTGTCGGTTGATGCGGACTACGCGCTGGCTTTCGTCGTAAGGGATTTGGTTTTCCTGCAGTGCCCATAACAGGCTTTCGGGGGCGTCGCAGTAAACGTGTAGCTCGAGCCGGTCCTGCTGCTTGCTGGTCTGGCTAGCCAAGCTGCCGCCGATGTAGTGCCGAAAGTTAACCAAGAATTCGCTCGCATGGTTCGCGGTCTGCGTTAGTTGCCGGGTCCAGGCTAGGTCAGCCTCGGTAGCGAATAGCGATAAATGTTCCTGTAGTGCTTGGTCGACCAAGCGATTTTCTGGCAGCGTTTCGCGTGCCGATAGGCCTAGGGTCTCTAGGGCTTTGCGCTTCGCTAGCCCATAGTCTTGCAGTTGTTGTTGATGCATCAAGCGCGCTGTGGTTTGGGCAATTTCCCATTTTAGGCCGCTGGCTGGCATGTTGTTTTTGTCGCCTTTGGAACTAGAACAAGTCTTCGTATATTTCCTGGCCGACGCTGCTGTCGTTTTCGTAGCGATTTGGGTTGGTGTTGCCGCGATTTGGCTCTTTGGGTGCGTAGGCTTCGCGGAAGGTTTCGAACATCGCGTCGGGATCGCCGGCATGGGTCCGTTCACCAGTCTTTTTGTTAATTCGAATGCTGACTAAGCCTGATGGGCGCTCAGGAAATACCGTTGGCACATCTTTTAGTTCTTGCCGCATGTACTCGATCCAAATTGGCAGCGCAGCACGGCCACCGACTTCGGCGCGGCCGAGGGTTTCAACCTCATCAAAGCCTACCCATGCCACGGCAACCCGTTTGGGGCTGTAGCCAGCGAACCAAGCGTCTTTTTGATCGTTGGTGGTGCCGGTTTTGCCTGCAATGTCTTTACGGCCCAAGCTCAGGGCCTTACGGGCGGTGCCGTAGCGGATAACGTCGCCGAGCATGCTGTGCATTAACCACGCGTTCTGCGGGCTGAGGATGCGTTCGGCATAAACCGGTGGTGGCGGTATGTATTCGGGCTCCGGCGGGGCGTCGGTTGCCACAATCGGGTCGGGGGTTGGCGCCGTCTCCGAGTTGCTGTCTGCGTTTGCTAATGGCTCAGTGGCTGTGATTTCAGCAGGCACGCTGGCGGTTGTTGCTTGTGTCTCTGTCTGTCCGGCTTGCTGTCTGGCGTAGCAGCTATCATCGCAGAGGATCGTGTCTGCCGCTTTCCAGACTAAATTACCGTTGGCGTCCTCAATGCGGTTGATGAAATGTGCTTCTACTCGATAACCGCCATTGGCGAACGCCGTGTAAGCACTTGCGAGTTGGTACGGCGATAGTACGGCTGAGCCGAGGGAGAGTGATAAATCACGAGGCATGTTGTAGGTGTTGAGGCCGAATTTGCCTGCGTGATTGATGGTGTGACCAATGCCGATATCTTGCAAAATTCGAATGGATACAAGGTTGCGCGAATGGGTTAAGGCCCAGCGTAACCGAGTGGGGCCAAAAAATTTGCCGCTATAGTTTTCTGGGCGCCATGCGGTTTCGAGTTTTTCATCTTCAAACACCACGGGTGCATCATTCACGATGGTGGCAGCGGTATAGCCTTTTTCGAGTGCGGCCGAGTATAAAAAGGGCTTGAAACTTGAGCCGGGTTGGCGACGGCTTTGCACCGCTCGGTTAAATTTGCTGTGGTAAAAATCGTAGCCACCTGTCAGCGCCAGCAAAGCGCCGGTTTCGGGGTCTAGTGACACCAGTGCGCCTTGGGCGATAGGGGTTTGGGCAAGGGTCCAGTCGTTACGTGTGGTGCCAGTGTCTGGGTCGGTGATTTTGCCATCACTGCGCAGCCTTACTAGGTCGCCAACGTTAACGATGTCGCTGGCTTTTTTAGGTGCTTCGCCCACTTTGTTGTTATCGATATAAGGTTTAGCCCAGCTTAGTTTTTCCCAGTTCAAGTTAACTGCGCCCACCCCGCGCGCTTCCAGTTGAATACTTTGCTCCATCACTTGAGTAACAACCGCAGGGATTAAATCGCCAACGGTGTTGATGCGCGAGAGGAAATCTTGGACGGCGTCTTGTTGACTAACGGCTTGGTCGATATTTTCTTCTTCTTGATTGACGCTCGCGACGAGGGCGGCAATATCAACCTGTTGTTCGGCACCACGCCAGCCATGGCGGCGGTCGTAGTTTTGTAGCCCGTCTCGCAGGGCTTTGTTGGCTGCCTTTTGGCTGCTGCTTTGCACGGTGGTGTATACGCTATAACCACTGGCATAAACCTCGGTGCCGTATTCTTTCACCAGATGCGCACGAACCATCTCAGCGACATAGCCGGCGTCGATGTCGGGCTCGACGGCAGTGAGTTCCGCGCTAATGTCTTCCGCCTTGGCCGCTGCCAGCTCGGTTTCGGTGATGTGCCCCAGTTGTGCCATTCGTCGCAGCACGTAGTTACGCCGTTGCAAGGCGCGCCGAGGGTTGGCGATGGGGTTGTAGCTCGAGGGGGCTTTAGGCAGGCCCGCAATCATGGCAATTTGGGAGGTGCTGAGCTGGTCAAGGCTTTTGCCGTAATAAACCTGCGCGGCGGCTGACACACCATAGGCGCGCTTGCCGAGATAAATTTTGTTTAAGTAGAGCGTAAGGATTTCTTGTTTGCTGATTTCGCGTTCGATTTTTAACGCCAACAAAATTTCTAGCAGTTTGCGTTTGTAGCTTTTCTCCGGACTGAGAAAAAAGTTACGAGCGAGCTGCATGGTGATGGTGCTACCACCCTGGCCCCGAGAGCCGGTGGTAATTAAGTGGCCGACGGCGCGCACTAGGCCTTGCCAGTCGACGCCGGGATGTTCGAAGAAGCGGTCATCTTCGGCAGCCAAGAACGCGTTAATTAGGGCTTGCGGTAGTTCGTCGTACTCAACCGGGTCGCGCCGCTGGGTGCCGTACTCGGCAATCAATTGCTGGTCTGCGCTATAGATGCGCAGTGGAACTTCGAGCGAGAAATCGGTTTGCAGGTCGATCTCAGGCAGTTCTTTCGATAGCACCGCGTAGGTTAGCAAAAATGCAACGAGTCCTAAGGCGAGGGCGGCAAATCCTGACGCCATCAGGACGGTCATTAGCTTCAAGGGTTTCATATCAAAATTCGGTGCTATGGTTAGTACTAAGGGTATTATGCACTGGCTCGGTGTGGCCGTTGCCTGTAACTACCGATATAGTTAGCTACAGTAATATAAATAAGATTGGGGACAAGGGGTTATGCCTGTCTAAATATGGCTTGGTTTAATAGAAAACCTAGTTCGGCGCTTGGTATTGATATCAGTACTTCGGCTGTCAAGCTGCTGGAATTAAAGAAGCAGGGCGCGAGCTATCGGGTCGAGAGTTACGCAGCGGTGCCGCTGCCTGATGATGCCGTGGTTGACCACCAGATTAAAGATATTGAGTTGGTGGGCACTGCCATTGCCGATGCCATTCAAAAATCGCGTACCAAAACCAAGCATGCCGCGGTTGCCTTGGGTGGCGCGCAGGTCATTAGCAAAGTTATTTCAATGCCGGTCGGCCTCAGTGAGGACGAGTTGGAGCAGCAGATTGATATCGAAGCGGAGCACTACATTCCGTTCCCATTGGAAGAGGTGAACCTGGACTTCACAGTGCTGGGGCCAGTTGACGGTGATGACACTCAGGTTGAGGTGTTGTTGGTGGCCTGTCGTACTGAGCAGGTTGACCAGCGTGTGGCTGTACTGGAGCACGCGAATGCCATCCCGAGTGTGGTCGACGTTGAGCCCTATGTGCTGGAAAACGCAGCCCAGCTGTTGACGGATCAAATGCCGAATAATGGGCAAGACACCACCGTAGCGCTATTTGATATCGGTGCGATGTCGACCTCGGCGACGATTTTGCATAATTTGGTCTCGGTTTATTCGCGGGTGCAGATGTTTGGTGGTCGCCAGCTTACCGATGAAATTATGGAACGGTACGAGCTTTCCTTTGCCGAGGCTGGGTTGGCCAAAAAAACCGGCGAGGGGCTGCCAGAAGGTTACGAGCAAGAAATTCTGCAGCCGTTTATTGCGGATTTAGTGCAGGTAGTGAACCGGGTCTTGCAGTTGTTTTATTCATCGACGCCGCGGTATGGAAAGGTTGAAAAAATCCTCTTGGCTGGTGGGGTTTCTACCATGCCTGGCGTGGCGGAAATGATTCAGGCCCATTTGGATGTGCCTTGTGAGGTGGCGAAGCCTTTCGCTGGTATGGAGGTCAGTACCCATTCGAACCCTAAGGCGTTAGAGCGTGACATGCCGGCCCTAATGATTGCTGCTGGTTTGGCGATGCGAGGCATTCAGTAAGTGGCACACATTAATTTACTGCCTTGGCGTGCGGCTCGCAGAGCGAAGATTCAAAAGCGCTTTTTCGCCACCATGGCGGCGTCGGCATTGACTACAGCCTTGGTGTTGGTTGCTGTTTGGTATGGCTATGTCAACGCGATTGGTCAGCAAGAAGATCGTAATCAGCGGCTTAAAGAAGAAATCAAGTTGCTTGATAAGCAGATCAAAGAAATCCGCGATCTGGAAAAGTTGAAGGCCCAATTGTTAGCCCGAATGGAAGTGGTCGAGCGGTTGCAGGCCAGCCGCTCAGGGGCGGTGCATTTCTTTAATGAGCTCGCGCGCACCTTGCCTGAAGGTGTTTACTTGAGCTCGGTCTCGGTAGTCAAAAATCGATTGACCATTAGTGGTGAGGCTCAGTCGAACGCCCGGGTATCGGCCTATATGCGTGCTTTGGATTCGTCGCCCTGGTTTACGCAGCCCGACTTAGTGGTGATTAAAACCCAGTCGCTTGGTAAAGGCTCTAATGCAGTGCGATCCAGTAGTTTTACGCTGACGGTAAAACAGCTAGTTAAGCCCGAGCCGGTAGAAGGTGAAGTAGCGCCGGAAGGCGAGGAGGACGTATGACTTTAGACGAATTGCGTAACCTCGATTTCAATAATGTCAGTGCCTGGCCGGTGCTGATACAGGTCATTGCCATCTTTTTGGTCTGTGCCATGCTAGGCGGTGGTGGTTACTGGTTTGTTATTAAGGGCCAAGCTGAATCGTTGCGCACAGTACAAGCAAAAGAAGACGATCTACGGATTCGGTTTGAAGCTAAGCAACGTAAAGCAGCGGGCTTGGAGTTGTACAAAGCACAGTTGGCGGAAATGGAAGAACGCTTTGGTTTTATGTTGCGGCAGTTGCCGGGTCGCAAAGAGGTGGCGAGCTTATTGCAGGATGTATCTCAGCTACGCGTTTCGAGTGGTTTAGAGGAACAATTGTTCCAGCCCGAGAAGGAAGCTAAACGCGATTTTTATGCTGAATTGCCGATCAAAATTACCTTGCAGGGTGATTTTCACCAGTATGGTGAATTTGCTCAAGGTGTTGCTGCATTGCCCCGTATTGTCACTTTGCACGATATCTCACTGCAGCGTATGGGCGCACGCCGCCGAGGTGGTGACGCCGCGAATAGTCAATTGGTTATGAAAGCCAAGGCCAAAACTTATCGCTACCTAGAGGAAGGCGAATAATGCTGCGGCTTTGGTTGCGTTTTGCTTGGTTGGCCATCTTGCCATTACTGGTGGCCTGTGGAGAACCGCGAGATGATCTGGATGCGTATGTTGATTCGGTGCTTAAACGTCCGGCGCGGCCATTGGATCCCATTCCGGAAGTCGAACCTTATGTGCCTAGCAACTATGTCGTTGCCGACTTGCGTGACCCCTTTGTGCCCAATGAGGTGTTTAATGCCGATGACGAAACCGAAGACGTATCGGAATACAACGGCCCCAAACCCATTAAGGGTCGCGAGCGCGAGCCGCTAGAGGCGTTCCCGTTGGATAGTCTCCGCATGTTGGGCACGTTGCGTAAAGGCAATGATAACTACGCATTGATACGCAGCAGTGAGCCGCTGGTGTATCGGGTTAAGCGTGGTCAATATATGGGGCAGAATCACGGTGTGGTAACGCTAGTGGCGGCGGACCGGTTGGTATTGAAAGAGTTGTTTGCGGATGGTGCAGGCCGCTGGGTCGAGCGTGAAACCACGCTGTCGGTGAGTGATGCAACCGGACAGGTGCGCTAAGCAGCGCTAAAGAGAATTACGGAGTAGACTTTGTTAATGATTGTTGAAATCAAACAAATCACTGGCTTAACAGTGGCTCGGGTGGGGCAGACTCTGTTGCGGGTTGCCGGTTTGCTGGCTTTGCTCTTGGTGACAGGAGTAGCGCAGTCGGCGGTATTGGAAGCGATTAATTATCAGCCGCTGCAGGGTAATCGCGGCAATCTGGTGTTGTCGTTCGATTCTGTGCCTGCTCAGCCGACGGGTTTTGCGGTGGATCAGCCCGCACGGATATCACTGGATTTTTCCGGCATTGAACAGGTCAATGCGGTCCGCTCACAAGACATTAATCAAGGTTCGGTGCGACAGGTTGTTGCCGCCGCATCCAATGGCCGGGCGCGTGTCGTGGTGGCGCTAACCAATAGTGGGCCTTGGTATACCAGCCAGCGTGGTAACCAAGTGATACTGCATATTAACCAAACTGAATCGAGTGGCTCGAGCCCGGTTGCTACGCCGGCAAAAGGGTCGCCGCGGGACTTGCGCGCGTCTTCAGCCCAATTGGAGAGTATCGACTTTAAGCGGAGCGCGGCCGGAGCGGCGCAGCTTGTGATGCAGTTTAGTCGAGATGGTGTGCAGCCAGACGTGCGCCAGCAAGGCAATAAGATTATCGTGGATGTGAGTCGTATTCAGGTACCGAATCGGTTGTTGCAGCGTTATGACGTAACCGATTTCGGTGCTGCCATTTCGGGTTATGACTTAACGAAGCGCCAAAACGGGTTGCGCTTGGCGGTTCAGACCACGGGCGATATTGAACAAGTTGCGTGGCAAACCGGTAATCAATGGACCCTGGAGGTGCGCCAGCTTACGCGCCAACAGAAACAAGCTAAATTCCCTTACAGCGGTGAGCGAGTCAACCTCAACTTCCAAGATATTGAGGTCCGAGCATTGCTCGAGATTCTGGCCGATGTCGCTGACCTGAATATTGTGGTGGCAGACACTGTCACCGGTAGCATCACGCTGCGTCTGACTAACGTGCCCTGGGATCAAGCGTTAGACATCATTTTAGAAACCAAGGGTTACGACAAGCGTAAGGCGGGCAATATTATTTATGTGGCGCCATTTGATGAGCTGGCAGCGCGTGAACAAAAGGCGCGCGAGGCGGAGTTAAAACAGGAGCAGTTGGCGGCCTTGCGTAGCGAAGTGATTCAAGTGAATTACGCCAAAGCTTCTGAATTATCTGGCTTGTTGCGTGGTGGCGAGGGTTCTTCCTTGCTGTCAGAGCGTGGCACTGTGACTGTTGATGAGCGCACCAACACCTTGTTGGTAAGCGATACGCCGGACAAGTTGGAAGAAGTACGCGCCCTAGTTGAATTGCTGGATGTGCCGGTACAGCAAGTGTTGATCGAGTCGCGCATTGTTATTGCCAGCAATGATTTCACGCATGAGTTAGGTGTGCGTTTTGGCGCGACCAGTGTGCAAGAGGCGGGCGATGGTGCGGTGGCCTTTAGTGGAGGCGCTAATGCTGCAGACTTTTTGATTGACGGCTTCCGTACGGGTGGCTTGCCGACTGATCCGCCAAGCTTAGGTGATCGTTTGGCTGTGAGTTTGCCGGTTGCTTCACCGGCGGGTCGTTTCGGCTTGGCGGTGTTGCAGCCGGACTATTTGCTGGATTTGGAATTATCCGCCTTGCAGGCAGAAGGCCGAGGGGAGGTGGTATCGAATCCACGCGTGATTACGGCTAACCAACAAGAAGCCAGTATTGAACAAGGTGTTGAAGTGCCGTTTCAGACTGCCAGCGATGGCGGTACCAATGTGCAGTTTAAGAAGGCGACGCTGCGTCTAGCGGTAGTGCCTCAGATCACACCAGACAACCGAATCATTATGGATTTGGAAGTGAATAAAGATAACGTTGGCCGTACTGTGCCAAGCGGCGTCGAGGGTGGGTTTATCCCCAGTATCGACACGCGCCAAGTGAAAACGCAGGTGCTGGTTGAAGATGGCGAGACAGTAGTTTTAGGTGGCATTTATGAGACTACGCGCAGCGAGTCGGAATCGAAGGTGCCGGTGCTCGGGGATTTGCCATTATTGGGTGGTTTGTTCAGAAGCAAGCGGAATGCCAACGATAAAGTTGAGCTGTTGATTTTTGTTACGCCCAAAATTTTGCGCGACGGTGCAGCAGATGATTTGTAAGGCGGCGTGGTAGTACGCTATTGCTGGTTAATGGCGTGGCGCCGGTGCCGCAGTCTGAAATATAAAGACTACAGTTACTCGGCAAAGCCGTTTTTAATGGCTTTGCCGGTTTGGCAGCGGCTTATGGTAGAACTTCCAAATGCATAGGCGATATGGAACGATCAATATTTCTTGTTGGCCCAATGGGGGCAGGCAAAACCACCTTAGGCAAGCGGCTAGCCAAGGCGTTGCGCTGGGAGTTTTATGACTCCGACCACGAGATCGAAGCCCGCACGGGTGTAGATATTCCCTATATCTTTGAAAAAGAAGGGGAAGCGGGGTTTCGCAAGCGCGAACAAGAGGTATTGGATGATTTGACGCAGCGTCCCGGTATTGTCTTAGCCACCGGTGGCGGCGCCGTTACCCAAGAGCAGAATCGTCACAACTTAGTGAACCGCGGGATTGTGGTGTATTTAGAAACCCCGGTGAGCCTACAGCTGGCGCGCACCTCACGTTGTAATAACCGCCCTCTGCTGGCGGTAGAGGACCGACAAGCTCGGTTGGAAGAAATCTACCAGCAGCGCCACCCGTTGTACTTGCAGGTGGCTGACGTCACAGTTCGAACAGGCGACAGTGGTGCGGCTGCATTGTGCAAAAGCATTTTGTCAAAAATAGACGCCTTATAATCGGGGTAAGATAGTGGGGCCGTAGCGCTGGTTGGCGGCCGTAACTCCGAACTTTAACCAATGATCTTCAATGCAAACATTAACCGTTGATCTAGGCGAACGCGCCTATCCTATCCATATTGGCCCGTCACTGCTCAGTGACGCCGCTTTGCTGCGCCCGCATATCGTCGGCAAGCAGGTGCTAATTGTGACCAACGAAACCGTTGCGCCGCTCTATTTGTCGCAACTAAAGCACGGTTTAGCAGAATTTTCGGTGGATGAAGTTGTATTGCCTGATGGCGAACAGTTTAAAACGCTGGAGACGCTGAATTTAATTTTTGATGTCGCGCTAGCGAAGCGTCATTCGCGTAACACCACCTTGATTGCATTGGGTGGTGGAGTGGTGGGTGATATGTGCGGGTTTGCCGCCGCCAGTTATCAGCGCGGGGTTAGCTTTATCCAAATTCCAACCACGTTGTTGTCGCAAGTCGACTCCTCTGTGGGCGGTAAAACCGGCGTTAATCATGCGCTGGGTAAAAATATGATTGGTGCTTTTTGGCAGCCGCAGTTAGTACTCGCTGACGTATCAGTCTTAGCCAGTTTGCCGGCGCGAGAGCTATCCGCGGGTATCGCTGAGGTGATCAAATACGGATTGCTCGGCGATGCGTCGTTTTTAGATTGGTTGGAAACTAATATGGCTGCCTTAATGCAGCGAGACGAGCAGGCGTTGATGTACGCGGTGCGACGTTCCTGCGAAAACAAGGCGGATATTGTGGCTCGCGATGAGCGCGAGGGCGGTATTCGGGCCTGGTTAAATTTAGGGCATACCTTTGGACATGCTATCGAGCATAGCTTGGGCTATGGCGAGTGGTTGCATGGTGAGGCAGTGGCGGCTGGTATGTGTATGGCAGCACATATGTCACAGCGTCTAGGTTGGATCTCTGTGGCCGACGTGGCCCGAGCTGAGCGCATTATTGCTGCTGCCAATTTACCGACCAAGCCACCGAAGCAGATGACGGTGCAGCAGTTCCTAGATGCGATGTCGGTCGACAAAAAGGTGCTGGATGGTCAGTTGCGACTGGTGCTCCTCAAAGCCCTGGGCGAGGCGGTAGTTACGGCTGAGTTTGAACAGCAGGTCTTGCTCGACACCATCGAGTCTGCGCTGCGTTAGTTTTGTTGCGTTTTCCGCAGCGCACAAATTGAAGAAAGTGCTTGGTTGTGGCAGAATGCGCAGCCCTTTTCTGCCTGTCTGAGTCTTATTCCAACAGGCCTTTCAGGATCTAATTGCCTGATTTAGCTAATTATTTTGTCTGGTTATACGGGGCCGTGAGCCAAATCTTGGCTTGCGCATAAGTAACCTGACTGCCGACTTGCCTTGCGCGCAAGAGCGGCAATACGCCAAAAAGACAGGAAAAGTTCATGACTGAGACGTCTATGACCGCTTTTAATTTACAAAATAGCCTTTATCGGCCCGAATTTGAACGCGACAACTGTGGTTTCGGTTTGATCGCGAATATGGATGGCAAGCCTAGTCATTGGCTAGTTGAAACTGCCATTGAAGCCCTTGAGCGTATGACTCACCGGGGTGGTATCGCGGCTGATGGTAAAACCGGTGATGGCGCGGGCTTGTTGCTCGGTAAGCCGGATGCGTTCTTCCGCACCGTTGCCGCTGAAGCAGGTTTTGAGCTGGCTCAGCTATATACCGCGGGCATGGTTTTTCTTAACCGTGACGACGCCAAGGCGCAGGTTGCTCGCGATGCGATTGAAAGTGCACTCACTGCACAGGGCTTGACTGTGGCTGGCTGGCGCGTCGTGCCAGTAGATTCTTCTGTCTGTGGTGAGATGGCGTTAGCGTCACTACCGCAAATGGAGCAAGTGTTTGTCAATGCACCTGATGGCATGGACGAGCAGGCGTTTCAGGTTAAATTGTTTGTGGCGCGCCGCTTGGCTGAAAAAGCCATTACCGACGATGAGATGTTTTATATGCCATCGTTGTCGGTACATGTCGTTTCGTATAAAGGCTTGGTGATGCCAGCCGATATGCCGGCTTTCTATAAAGATCTTAGTGATCCACGTTTAGAAACCAGCATTGCGGTATTCCACCAGCGTTTCTCAACCAATACGCTGCCACAGTGGAAGTTGGCGCAGCCATTCCGCTATTTGGCGCACAACGGTGAAATTAACACTGTACGTGGCAACCGCAACTGGGCGGCGGCACGGTCCTTTAAGTTTGAGTCGGCTGATTTGCCAATGGATGATATTCGTCCGCTGGTTAACGTTGAAGGTTCGGACTCGTCGTCGCTAGACAACATGCTAGAAGTGTTGCTGGCGGGTGGCATGGACATCTTCCACGCAATGCGCGTGTTGATTCCACCCGCGTGGCAGAACATCCACAACATGGATTCTGACCTGCGTGCGTTCTACGAATTTTTCGCCATGCACATGGAGCCATGGGATGGCCCCGCGGGAATCGTGTTAACCGATGGTCGTTACGCGGCGTGTACGCTTGACCGAAACGGTTTGCGTCCAGCGCGTTACGTTGTGACCGACTCGGCAGCGGCGGGTCGTCATATCACCCTGGCATCGGAAGTGGGTGTTTGGGAATACGAAGCTGCAGAAGTGGTTGCCAAAGGCCGCTTGAAGCCAGGCCAAATGTTGGCAGCCGATACTCAGACCGGCGAATTGCTACTGCCTGAAGATATTGACGCGATCGTTAAATCGGGCAACCCGTATAAGCAGTGGTTGCACGATGGTGTGATTCAGCTTGAATCGAGTCTAAAAGACAACGATATCGCGCCGATGGATGAGGACATTTTTGAGGTTTATCAAAAAATGTTCTTACTGAGCTTTGAAGAGCGCGACCAAGTGTTACGCGTGCTAGCTGAGGCTGGCCAAGAAGCGATCGGCTCAATGGGTGATGACACCCCATTTGCCGTTTTATCGGAAAAATCGCGTTCGTTATACGACTATTTCCGCCAGCAGTTTGCGCAGGTTACTAACCCGCCAATCGATCCGCTGCGCGAGCAAATTGTGATGTCGCTCGAGACCATCTTTGGTCGTGAGCGCAACTTGTTTGACGTGACTGATGAGCATGCCAAGCGTATTACCGTGGATAGCCCAGTGCTTTCAACCGGCAAGTACGAGCGCCTGCTTAGTTTGGGCAATGCGGACTATCGCAATGTGGTTCTTAGCCTAAATTACCCAGATAGCGGCAACCTAAAAGACGCCGTTAATGCGATTGCTGATCAAGCCGAAGCGGCAGTACGCGCGGGCACTACGATTGTGGTGCTGTCGGACCGCGACATCGAACCCGGCCATTTGCCGGTTCATGCCCTACTGGCAACCGGTGCAGTGCACCACCGTTTGGTGAAAGCTGGCTTGCGTTGTGATGCCAACATTGTGGTCGACACCGCGACTGCGCGTGACCCACATCACTTTGCGTGTTTGATTGGTTACGGTGCTACCGCTGTTCACCCTTACCTTGCTTACGAGGCGCTGTATGACTTGCGCCATCGTTCTGGCGAGATTGGTGACAGCCGCACCGTGGGCGAGTTGCGTCGTGCCTTCCGTAAGGGCATTAACAAAGGCCTTTACAAGATTATGTCGAAGATGGGTATCTCGAGTATTGCGAGCTACCGCGGCGCTCAGTTATTCGAATCGGTCGGCTTGGCTGACGCGGTAGTTGAGTTGAGCTTTACCGGCACAACTAACCGCATTAAAGGTGCTGATTTCGATGATCTTCAAAACGATCAAGCAGCACTAGCCAAACAGGCTTGGAACAAGCGTAAGACCTTGGATCAAGGTGGTTTGCTCAAATACGTGCACGGTGGTGAATATCACGCTTATAACCCAGACGTGATCAAAACACTGCAAACTGCAGTGCAAGAAAGCGACTGGAATGCTTATCAGCAATACGCCACCTTAGTTAATGAGCGCCCGATTACGACCGTGCGCGATATGTTCGCCTTGAATTCAGATCGCGAAGCGATTTCTATTGATGAAGTTGAGCCAGCGGAAGAGCTGTATAAACGTTTCGATTCTGCCGGCATGTCTTTAGGCGCGTTGTCGCCAGAAGCGCATGAGGCGCTAGCGGTTGCGATGAACCGCTTGGGTGGTCGCTCAAACTCCGGTGAGGGCGGCGAAGCCATCGAGCGTTATGGCAACGAAAAGGTATCGAAAATTAAGCAGGTGGCCTCGGGTCGCTTTGGTGTTACACCGCATTACTTGGTTAATGCAGAAGTGCTGCAAATTAAAGTGGCGCAAGGTGCGAAGCCGGGCGAAGGTGGTCAGCTGCCAGGTCATAAAGTAGTGGGCATTATTGCCAAACTACGTTATGCAACTCCAGGTGTGGCGTTGATTTCACCGCCACCGCATCACGATATTTACTCTATTGAAGACTTGGCGCAGCTGATCTTTGATTTGAAGCAAGTAAACCCTAAAGCGCTGGTTTCAGTGAAACTAGTGGCTGAGCCGGGTGTGGGTACCATTGCTGCGGGTGTGGCCAAGGCTTACGCCGACCTCATTACCATCTCGGGCTACGACGGTGGTACGGGTGCGTCGCCGCTCACGTCGGTGCGTTACGCGGGTTCTCCATTCGAGTTGGGCTTGTCTGAAACTCACCAAACCCTGCGCGCAAATGATTTGCGTGACAAGGTTCGGGTGCAAACTGATGGCGGCCTTAAAACCGGTTTGGACGTTGTGAAAGCAGCCATTTTAGGTGCTGAAAGCTTTGGCTTTGGTACCGGCCCAATGGTGGCGCTGGGTTGTAAATACCTACGTATTTGTCACCTCAATAACTGTGCGACCGGTGTGGCAACCCAAAATAACGTGCTACGGATGAAGCACTTTATTGGCTTGCCAGAAATGGTGATGAACTACTTTAAGTTCGTTGCCCAGGAAACGCGCGAGATTCTCGCTAGCATGGGTTATCGCTCACTGCAGGATGTGATCGGCCAAACGCATTTGCTTGATATCTTGGAAGGCAAAACCGATAAGCAGAAGAAGCTTGACCTGAGTCCGATCTTGTCTGATGGCGGCCTGGTTGATAAAGCGCAGTTCTGTCTTGCGCCGCAAAACGATCCCTACGACAAGGGTTTGCTGGCTGAGAAAATGGTGGAAGACATGCTTCCCACTATTGAAAGCAAAACAGGCGGCGCATTCACCTACGCGGTTCGCAATACAGATCGTTCTATCGGTGCTCGTATTTCCGGTGAAATCGCGCTGCGTCACGGCAACCTAGGCATGGAGTCAGCACCGCTAAACGTGCAATTACACGGTACTGCGGGTCAGTCATTCGGTGTTTGGAATGCCGGCGGCTTAACCATGTATCTGGAAGGCGATGCCAACGACTACGTGGGCAAAGGCATGGCTGGCGGTAAGTTGGTGATTTATCCGCCGGAAGGTTCTGGCTTTAAGTCGAACGAAGCCAGCATTATTGGTAACACTTGTCTCTACGGCGCGACCGGCGGCACCTTGTACGCTGCGGGTATCGCGGGTGAGCGCTTTGGTGTGCGTAACTCAGGTGCTTCTGCGGTAGTAGAAGGTGTGGGTGACCACGGTTGTGAATATATGACCGGCGGTTGCATGGCCATTCTGGGCTCTACAGGCGTTAACTTCGGTGCGGGTATGACCGGTGGTTTTGCCTATGTGCTCGATAGTGATCGCCAGTTTGTTGATCGTTATAACAACGAGCTGATCGACATTCACCGCCTCACGCCAGAAGCGCTAGAAGCGCACCGCCACTACTTGCGTAATCTGATTGAGTCGCATGTAGAAGAAACAGGTTCGACTTGGGCAAAAGAAATTCTTGCCGACTTCCGTAGTTATCTACCTGATTTCTGGTTAGTTAAACCCAAGGCCTCCGATATCGGTGGTCTGCTCGACGCGCTGCTAAAAGCAGCGTAGTCCGACGCGTTAAGGAAAGCTAAAGCATGGCTAACGTAATGCAATTTTTGGATGTGCAGCGCCACGACCCAGCCAAGGTGGCCGTGGATGTGCGTCGTAAAAACTGGAACGAAATTTACGGTCAATTCGACAAAGAAGAGTCTGGCCAACAGGCTGATCGTTGTTTGTCTTGCGGTAATCCATACTGCGAGTGGAAGTGTCCAGTACACAACTACATTCCCAACTGGCTAAAGCTGGTTGCGGAAGGCAATTTGTTTGAAGCGGCCGAGTTGTCGCATAAGACGAACTCGTTGCCAGAAATGTGTGGCCGCGTATGTCCACAAGACCGTTTATGTGAAGGCGCTTGTACGCTAAATGATGGCTTTGGTGCGGTAACCATTGGCTCAGTAGAAAAATACATTACTGACGAGGCGGTTAAGCAAGGTTGGCGCCCAGACATGTCTGGTGTGGTTGCCACTGGCAAAAAAGTAGCCATTATTGGCGCCGGTCCGGCAGGCCTCGGTTGTGCTGATATTTTGGTGCGCAATGGTGTGCAGCCTGTGGTGTTCGACAAATACGAACAGATTGGTGGCTTGCTTACCTTTGGTATTCCTCCATTCAAGTTGGAAAAAGAAGTCGTTCAAACTCGCCGCGAAATCATGGAAGGCATGGGTGTTGAATTCCGCTTAAATGTAGAAGTGGGCAAAGACATTGGCTTCCAAGAATTGGTTGATGAGTACGATGCCGTATTTTTGGGCATGGGTACCTACACCTATATGAAAGGCGGCTTCCCGGGTGAAGACCTTGATGGCGTTTACGATGCGTTACCGTTCTTGATCTCCAACATCAATCGTGTGATGGGCATCGAAAAAGACGCGGCCGACTTTATTGATATGGAAGGTCAGCGGGTGGTCGTGCTGGGTGGTGGTGACACCGCGATGGACTGTAACCGCACCTCGATTCGCCAAAATGCAGCGAAAGTGACCTGTGTTTACCGTCGTGACGAAGAAAACATGCCGGGTTCGAAGCGCGAAGTGGCCAATGCCAAGGAAGAAGGCGTTGAATTTGCCTTTAACCGCCAGCCGCTAGAGGTGGTAGGTGAAAATGGCCAAGTGACCGGCATCAAAGTGATCGAAACCAAATTGGGTGAACCCGATGCGAATGGTCGTCGACGCCCAGAAGAAGTGCCTGGCAGTGAGCAAGTGATTCCTTGTGATCGTGTTCTAGTCGCGTTTGGTTTTCAACCTAGCCCAGCGGCATGGTTTGGCGACTTTGGTATCGAGCTGCATGAGAATGGTCGCGTGAAGGCGCCGGAACAGCAAGAGTTCAAACATCAAACCACCAACGAAAAAGTCTTTGCTGGTGGCGATATGGTGCGGGGCTCTGATTTGGTAGTGACCGCGGTATATGAAGGCCGTCAGGCTGCCGAAGGCATTTTGGATTACCTCGACGTGTAGCTCAGGGTTTGCCAAGCTAATAAAAAAGCCGAGCTTAGCTCGGCTTTTTTGTATGTGTTAACCGTGTTACTAACGCGGTTTGCGGTCTGAATAGTCGCTAATGTCTTTAACGCCCATATAAATTTCCATCACTAGAAATATTGCTACCAGTGCACCTAGCACGATGGAAATTTTTACCGGTGAATTCTCGGTTCCCACCATGCTAAAGGCGATTACGGCGCCGATGAGCGCAATAACAAGGTAGATCGGTGTTAAGTAATTAGGGCGTTTCATAGTGGGTGTCTCGCGTTGATTGATTTATTTTATTACATTCCTAGCCGACAGGGTGGATCAGTATCGGCATAATAGCCGCGGGTGTTGAGGGTTGAAATCGCAAAAAGGGGTTATCGGGGTGCCACAACGGAGCGGAGCAGAAATGAATCAAAACAAAATACCGTCGGTGGGGTCGTTAGTTGCCAGTCTGACGGCACAAGCGGCCATTATGTTAATTACCCCCATTATCGTGGCGATCGATTTGATGAATCGTGGTGGTGGCATTCGAGAGACCTCGCTAACTGAATTTACCCAGGAAGCGGCCATTATTATCTCGGCGATAATCTTCGCGATCGGTGCCTATCGTCGGCCTTATGCGCGTGGCTGCTTGACCCTTATTGCAGGCTTTATGGGTTGTATTGCGATCCGTGAGCTGGATATGTATTTTGATTTAATTAGCCATGGTTTTTGGTTATACCCCGCGCTATTGCTGGCGGTGGTTTGCGTTGCATATGCCGCACGTTGCGGGCGCAGCGCGCTCCGGCCCTTCCTCTGGTATTCCCGCGAGAAATTTTTTTCTTATTTGACCGTTGGCTTTTTAATTTTGCTCTTTTTCAGCCGCTTATTCGGTACCGGTAGCTTGTGGGAATTGGCCCTGCCGGATCGTACCTACGTGGTTGGAGTTAAATCTACAGTGCAAGAAGGTCTTGAGTTGCTGGGCTATATGTTGGTGTTATTAGGGGCAGTATTGTTTCATCTCCGCAAGCCCCTAACTGAGAAGCAGCAAACTAAGCGTCGCCGTCAGGGTTATATTTAGTCCGACTTATTTTTGTGCTCCCGTTGTGCCTTTAGCTGTTGTTTAAGGGCGCGACGTTCATCGGGCGTCATATTGCGCCAGCGTTCTTTCATCGCTTGTCGTTTTGCCGGCGGGATGTTCTGCCAGCGTTGGTGCCATTTTTGGCGTATAGCCTGACGCTCTGCGGGCGACATATTGCTAAAGCGTTGTAAGCGCTCGGTCAGTGCTTTCTGTTCATCGGCTGAAAGCTGATTCCAGCGCTGAGCCTTTTGCTGTAAAGCGCGTTGCCGTTGTTCCGGCAGTTCATTCCAGCTTGGTTTAGCGGCCTCCAAGGTTGCTTGTTCCGCGGGAGTTAAGTCCTGCCAGCTTAGTGCCCAGCTTGGGGCGCTCCAAGTCAATAAGCAGGTGCAAGCAATCAGTGCGAGTCGGGCGCGGATGCTGTGCTTAGCTGGTGCTTTCATTTTCGATACTCCATTCGAGTAAGTCTAAGCTTTCAAAAAATTCAAGCTCTTCGTCAGCTGCAATTAGGGCAGGGGGCAAGGGCTGATTGGTGGTAGCTGTGGCCGGTGTGGTCAGCGATAGTTGTGGTGCAATGACCACTGCGCTAAGCGCGGCAATAGCGAAACCCGCACCCAGTGTCCAGCGCAGGGGCGATGTCCCCCCTGTGCGCCTCCGCCGATGTTGTTGCTCTAGATCTTGCACGGCCTGGCGTCGTGTCTGCGCGAGGCGCTGTGCAATTTGATCTGGCACTGCTAAGTGATCATCAAGCGGCTGAGTTGATTGCTCAGGCTTGTCGCTGCTTTGCCAAGGTTTATAAGGGTTGTGTTGTGCGAACGGATCATTCATGACGATGCTCCTTCGGGTAGGGTCTCAAGCGCAGCGCCAAGTTTCTGGCGCAGGTTTTCTAAGGCTCTATGTAAGTGGGTTTTTACGCTGCCGGCACTGCATCCCATGGCGGTGGCTGTTTGGGTAACGTCCATTCCTTCCCAAACCCGTAGGCAAAATGCTTCGCGTTGCCGGTTGGGTAGCTGCTGGATCGCAAGATAGGCGTCGCCCGCTGTAACTTCGGCACCCAGTAGCTCAAGCGGACCAATGTCGTGGCTGTGAAGTTGTTCTAGCGGGTTTTCGTTGTTTTGCTCGTCAGGGTTGCCGATGAATGACAACCAACGTTGTTTCACTTTGTGCCGACGCAGGTGATCTTTAATCTTGTTGTTGAGAATGCGCCAAAACAGAGGCGGCCATTCAGTGGGTGGTTTGTGGCTGTATTTTTCAACTAAAGCCAACATGCTGTCCTGTGCAATGTCGGCAGCATCATCCGGGTTGTTTACTGCCACTACCGCAACCCGCCAAGCCCGTTTTTCAACGTCGGCGAGAAACAGGTTGAGCTGGTTGGCTCGACTGAGTCCGCTTCTTAGCATGGTGGTTGTATCGCCCGTCTTGTAATCGCCTATTTTCAATAGCATAGTCTTTTCAGTCAGCACTGAATAGGACTAACGGCGGCTTTGGAGATTGGTTGACGTGGCGAGCAAAAAAATCGCCGTAGCAGTAGCTAGATAAGGTAGTGATCGAGCAGTAAGGCAGCAAATAAAACCATCAGGTAAACGATGGAATAACCAAACGTTTTCATCGGCAATTTGTCGTCATGGGGCTTGGCCAGTAGTGCTATTGCGTAGCCGAGGAAAATGAGTCCGAGCACGCTAGCGCTAATAATGTACAGCGTTCCGCTCATTTGGATCAGCCAAGGTAGCAGCGTCACAATACAAAGAATGGCGGTGTAGAACAGGATTTGCCAGCGCGTGAAGTGGTTGCCGTGGGTCACCGGCAGCATTGGGATATCCGCTTTGGCGTAATCGTCACGACGAGCAATCGCTAGCGCCCAGAAGTGTGGCGGTGTCCAAGCGAAAATAATCAAAAATAAAATCAGCGCTTCGGGGCCTACTTCGCCGGTTACCGCTGCCCAGCCGAGTAATGGCGGTGCGGCGCCTGCGGCCCCGCCAATAACGATATTGAGTGGTGTAGCGTGTTTTAGCCACACGGTGTAGACGATTGCGTAACCCAGTAGAGATAGGAAGGTGAGTACTGCTGTTAACGGATTGACTAGCAGCACCAGTATGAGCATCGAAGCGGCTCCCAAAACTCCGGCGAATATCAGCACTTGTTGGCTATTGACGTGGCCTTGAGGCAGTGGGCGGCCGGCTGTGCGGGCCATTTTCGCATCGAAGCGCTGATCGAGTAGTTGATTGATGGCAGCGGCGGAGCTTGCTGCTAAACCGATCCCGAGGGTGCCGAATACTAGCGCCTTAAGTGGCACCATGCCCGGAGTGGCAAGGAACATGCCGATTACGGCAGTAAATAGAATCAAGGCGACTACCTTGGGCTTGCAAAGCTCAAGGTAGTCATGAAATTTTAGCTGCGCTGCTTCGCTCATAACTATGCTTAGAAAGCGACTTCGCGGCCTGACTTGCGCCATTCGCGCATATCGCCATCAAGGTGAAAGACTTGGTTAAATCCCCTAGCCTGCAGCAGCGTGGCGGCATTGCGCGCGCGGCCGCCGGTTTCGCAATAGATCACCACCGGCTTCTGCTGCCAGCCATTGAGTTCATCCAAGCGTTGGGTCAGGTCGTTATGCGGGATATGAATCGCGCCAGGTACATGGCCTCGGTCATATTCACTCTCGCTGCGCACGTCGAGGATAAGCAGTGCGTCTCGATCTTTTTGTGCCAGTGTTTCGGGAGCCATGTCGGCAAATGGCTGGGCAACTGCAAGGCTGTTGAAGCCGCCGAGCAGGGTCAGCCATAACGCGAATGGGGCAGCTAATTGTTGCAGTTTACGAGGCATATTCGACAGTAACTGATTGAGACGATTGGGCGAACCATTTTAGCGGCCCGGGGTGATAAGTACAGAATAAGCCGAGCTTGCAGATATAAAAAAACCCGCCACAACTGAATGTGGACGGGTTCTTTGGGAAGCTGAAATCAGGAACTACTTGATCTTAGCTTCTTTGTATTCCACGTACTTGCGAATAGTTGGGTCGTACTTGCGTAGTACCAGCTTCTCAGTCGTGTTCTTACGGTTCTTGGTAGTGGTGTAGAAGTGACCAGTACCTGCAGACGAAACCATACGGATTTTTTCGTTCATGAGTTCGTTCCTTAAACTTTTTGGCCAGCGGCGCGCATGTCAGCAAGAACGGTGTCGATACCTTTCTTGTCGATGATGCGAAGGCCTTTAGATGAAACGCGTAGGCTGATAAAGCGTTTTTCGCTTTCTACCCAAAAACGTTTGCTGTGTAGGTTCGGCAAAAAGCGACGACGAGTTTTGTTTTGCGCGTGAGAAACGTTGTTTCCAGTCGTCGGGCGCTTGCCGGTTACTTGACAAACTTTTGCCATTTTTCCAGTTCCTTGTTGCACAAACCACTTTAAAAACAAGGGTTTGCCGAAAATTGAATCTTGTAGCTTAGTGCGGCGTAGCGGCCAATAGGCTCGCATTTGCGGCAGCAAAGAGGCGCGATTTATACCAGTCTGAGCAAACTATTTCAACTGCTTTTTGCTATCGGGTGCTTGCCTGCGGTGCTGGCGGTTACATCAGGCCGCGCTCAGCCAGGGATTCGCAGTAGCCGTCGCCAACAATGATGTGATCAAGCACCCGAATGTCGACGGTATTTAATGCACTGACTAGCCGCTGCGTAAGCTGTATATCGGCTTGACTGGGTTCTGCTACCCCAGAGGGGTGGTTGTGGGCAAAGATGATGGCTGCGGCATTATGTTTGAGGGCATGTTTGACGATTTCGCGTGGATGCACACTGGTGCTGCTTAAGCCACCAAAGAACAGATGGTCGTAACGCATAACGCGATGCTGGCTGTCCAACAAAAGCGCGCCGAATACCTCGTTTTGTTGGTCGCGCAGTTGTTGCAGTAGGAAATGTTTGGTGTCGTTTGGGTTGCTTAGTGCATCTTGGCGTTCCAGTTTTTCGGCGAAGTGGCGTCGCGCCATTTCCACCACCGCCTGCAGCTGGGCGTATTTGGCGCTACCTAACCCTTTGCCGGCGCTAAAGGCTTTAAGGTCAGCGTCGAGTAGTTTGCGTAGGCTGCCGAAGTCGCTCAGCAGTTGCCTTGCGAGATCAACCGCAGAATAACCGCTGACACCGGTACGCAAAAAAATGGCCAGCAACTCAGCGTCGCTGAGAGAGGCTGCCCCCATGGCTAGTAGCTTTTCACGTGGGCGCTCGTCGGCGGGCCAATCTTTGATGGCCATAAAAAATGCTCATGCGGTAAAAACAGCACAAACAATACAATCGGTTAATTTTAGATGTCGAGCTTTTTGAAAATAAACTCGGGGATATGTTTAATGATCAGCATGATTAGCTGCCATATCGGCTTAACGTAAATGATATTGCGCTGTTTGCTAATGGCCTTGGTAATGGCGGCAGCGACTTCTTGGGGCTCGGCAGTGAGTTTTTCGGGTAAATCCATGCCTTCGGTCATGCGGGTGTTAACAAACCCTGGTTTCACCGTCAGTACATGAACCCCTTTGCCGGCCAGCCGGTTCCGCAGCCCGGCAAGGTAGGTGCTAAAGCCAGCCTTGGCAGAGCCGTAGATGTAGTTAGTTTGCCGGCCGCGATCGCCCGCCACTGATGAAACACCCACTAAGCAGCCGCTCCCCGACTGTTCCATTTGGCTGGCGAAACGCTCAAACAAACTAACCAAGCCGCTGTAGTTGGCCGTGATCATCGCCTCTGCTTGCGCAAAGTCAGCTTGAGCGGCTGCTTGTTCTGTCATTAACCCAGCCACCGATACCACGAGTGTTGGCTGTGGAGTGAGATTGGCCACAAACTCGGCATGTGAGGCAGTATCGGCTACATCTAGCTCGATGGCTTCAGCCTCGATCTGGTAACGCAGCTTGAGGTCGGTGATGTCGCGTTCAAGTCGCGTGCTGTTACGAGCTGCTAGCTGTAGTTGATAGCCTTCGGCGCCAAGCGCATGGGCAATGGCGATGCCAATATCGGAATAACCACCAATAATTAATGCGGTTTTGGCTGGGTTGCTGGTTGCGGCTGCACTCATGCTGGATCCTGTGACAACGAGTCGGCTGGGTTGCCGTTGGGTTTTATTTCTAGGCGAGTTGATTGTAGCGATTGCCAGCGATGATTGGGGTCGGCCTCGGTGGCGATGCTTTGCCATTCTGCTAGTTGTGGTTGGCTATGCGCAAAGGTGTGTGTGCTCATGCGGGCATCTTTGGTCAAGTAGAGGTGGCCGCCGTGGGCAACCGTAATTTCATCGAGTTTGTCTAACAAGGCAAACACTGAAGGTTTGGCTGGGAAGTCTAAGGCGAGCGTATAGCCTTCGCTAGGAAACGAAAGCAAACCGGCTGGTGGCCCAAACAGCTTCAGCACGGCAAGAAAAGAGCCTTCGCCCGCGCTAGCAATCTTGCCGAGCAGGGCTTGTAAGGCGTCGCGGCTGCTGGCCTTGGGAATCACGCATTGGTATTGCACAAACCCTTTGGGCCCGTAGATGCGGTTCCAGTTATTGATGGCATCAAGCGGATAAAAGAAGCTTTGATAATCGACCAGGCCTTCTGCTTGTATTGGGGCGCGGCGGAAGTAAAGCTCGTTAAAGGCTTTTACGCTCCATTGGTTGAGTACGCCCGGTGGAAAGGTAAAAGGTATATTGAGCTTGCGCTTAGGTTTTAGCTTAAGGGGTGCTTGCCGCTGCGCTGCAGTTAAGGCGCCCGGTGGCGCATGTTCACCCCGATATAGGACTGAGCGCCCCAAATGCTGGCCGCTGCTAAGGCAATCAATCCAAGCGACGGTATATTTCCAGTGGGCGGACTGCTCAAACTGGTCCATCACAGCATCTAAAGAGTCGCAGCGAATGGTTTCTTGTCGAATCCAAGCGCTTGGGATAGCCAGCATTTTAAAGCTTACGGTCAAGATCACGCCGGTTAGGCCCATGCCGCCAATGGTGGCGTGGAATAAATCCGGGTTGTCGCTAGGGCTGCAGCGTTCGATGCTGCCGTCCGCGAGCATGAGGGTGAGTTGAGTAATGTGCTGGCCAAAGCTGCCATCTTGGTGATGGTTTTTGCCATGTACGTCGGATGCCACCATGCCGCCGATACTGACAAATTGGGTGCCAGGTGTGACCGGGACGAACCAGCCTTGCGGCACAAAGGCAGCGAGTAAATCGGCTAGTAGTAATCCCGCTTCGACTGTGATGGTGCCGCTGTCTGAGTTGAACGCCCTGACATGATTAAACCGGTTGCTACAGAGCATCACTGGCGCTAAGGCGCTGTCGCCGTAAGCGCGACCATTGCCTCGGGCAATAGCGTGAGGGTGCTGGGTTAGTAAGTCTGCCAGCTCTTTTTCATCGCGAAAATAGAGTGTTTCTCCGTTAATGCGGGGGTGCCGCCCCCAGCCGGAAACTTGTTTACTCATCTTTTTCACATTAATGATTCAGTTTGTTGGTTTTCGTTGCTGTGGCCAAGACTCAAGCTTGTTGGGTCTTGGGTTGGTTGAAAACAAAGCGTTTATCCAATTGGTATTTTACGTAGTAGCCAATACTTAAGCCGATAGCTCCGCCAAGGTACTTCGCATAGTCGGCGGCCAAGAGGTAATGAAAGCTGAGCTCACAGCCCCAGAAAATCACCGTGGTAAAAATACCCATCAAGGTGTAGAGCGAAAATCGTTGTGCGTCATCCTTGGCAGTGGCGGTTTGATAGTAAAAGATCCACCGTTTGTCGAGTATGTATTTGGCTATCAGCCCGGTACCAGTGCCCGCTACGAGGGCAAGCAAGAGCCAGTATTCGCTGGCCGGTTGGCTCGGGTCGAGTAGTAGCAATAGCCACTGCGTGCCAAGATTGACCAGTGTGGCGATAACGGCAAATAAGCTGTATTTGGCAACGAGTTTCATGAATAAATAATGGCCGTGAAACTGGCGAGCCAACCCAGTACAGTCACCTGTACAAAGCGATCTTTTAACAGCACTTTAGTGGGATTGCCGCTGTTTTCCTCGATAAAGGTAATTTGCAAGTAGCGCATTACGCCAATCACCACCCAGCCGGCTGTGGTGTATAACCAAGGGGCCTCCCAGTGCGCTTGTACCTCGGGTGCGGTGCAATACATTAAATAGGACACTACGACTACGGCGGCGAGAATTGACATGCCGTGATTCACTACGTCGAGCGAATAACCATCAACTGACTTGCGAGTTTTGTCACCACTGTTGAGATAAAGCTGCACGTCATCTCTGCGTTTTGCTAATGCTAGAAATAACGTAAGCAAGAAGGTCATGGTGATGATCCAGTGTGACAACACAATGCCAGCGGCGGCTGCGCCAACTAATACACGCAAGACAAAACCGATGGCCACCATAGTGATGTCCAGAATGGCAATCGCTTTAAGGCCAAAGCTGTAAGCTACATTCATCGCAAAGTAGGCGGCCAGTAGCGAGGTTGCGAGCATTGGCAAGGTGGCGGCACTTAGCGCAATGGCGGCAGTCAGTAGCAGCACAATTGCAACGCGGGCCTGAGTGAGTGAAATGCGTCCCGCAGCCAGTGGGCGATGACGCTTTTCAGGGTGAAGTTGGTCGGCAGCGATATCGCGACTGTCGTTGATTACATAGACCGCGCTCGCGACCAGACTAAAGGCGATAAAGGCGTAGAGCGCGGGCAGTAAAGCGTTGCTATCGGTTAGGGCGCCGGCAAAAAACAGTGGCAATAGCACAAAGCCGTTTTTTACATAGTGGTGCGGGCGTAGTAATTTGATCCAATCGCGCATGGTTATAAGTTGTTGTAGCGGGCCTTAACGCATAGGATACCCGCGTTTTCTGTAACACTGAATTGAACAGGCAAATTTAATTGAGCTTAGCGGGTAGAAAAATCTTATTGGGCGTTACTGGCGGTATCGCTGTATATAAGTCGGCTGACTTGGTGCGCCGGTTAAAAGAGCAAGGCGCCGAAGTGCGCGTAGTGATGACTGCCGGCGCACAAGAGTTTGTTACGCCGCTGACCTTTCAAGCTGTGTCTGGCAATGAAGTGCGTACGGCTTTGTTCGATCGTGACGCGGAAGCAGCGATGGGCCATATCGAGCTGGCGCGTTGGGCTGATGTGATTCTAGTGGCCCCAGCGAGTGCAGACTTTATTGCGCGCTTGCGCGCGGGCATGGCGAATGACCTGTTGACAACCCTATGTTTAGCAACTGATGCCAAAGTGGTGATCGCGCCGGCTATGAATCGTTTGATGTGGGCGAATGAGGCTACGCGGGAAAACTGTATTACGCTCGAGCAACGCGGCGTCATTATGTTGGGGCCCGCGAGTGGCTCGCAAGCCTGCGGAGAGGTGGGTGAAGGGCGCATGCTGGAGCCTTTAACTATCGCCGACGATCTGTCTCGACTCATGGGCAAAGGGCCACTAGCAGGCAAGCAAGTGTTACTGACTGCAGGCCCGACCTTGGAGCCGATTGATCCGGTTCGCTATATCAGCAATAACAGCAGCGGTAAAATGGGTTATGCCGTTGCCGACGCGGCCGCGCGCTTAGGAGCGGTGGTCACGTTGGTGAGTGGGCCCGTTACCCTCGATGCGCCGCCGCATGTGCAGCGGGTTTGGGCTACTTCTGCTGAGGAAATGTTATCGGCTGTGATGGCGCGAGCTGCTGAGGCGGATATCTTTATTGCCACCGCTGCGGTGGCGGATTATCGCCCGACACAGGTGGCCGATAATAAAATTAAAAAGCAAAACGAAAGCCTTAATATTGCGCTAGAGCGCACGGAAGATATTTTGGCAACGGTGGCGGCTACTTACCCAGCAGCCTTTACGGTGGGTTTTGCTGCCGAGACCGATAAATTACTAGAATACGCGCGTGGTAAGTTAGAGCGTAAGCAGCTTGATCTGGTTGCGGCGAACTGGGTTAATCAGCCGGGTACTGGCTTTAATGCCGATCAAAATGCGCTTACTGTAGTGAGCGCCGAGGGCGCGCACGAATTGCCTGTGATGAGTAAGGCAGACTTAGCCACCGAATTAATGAACTATGTGCTCGCGCAGTACGAGCAATCGCCAAAATATAAGAACTAAATGAACACACAAGTTGAACTGAAAATTCTTGACCCGCGGGTGGGCAAGGAATTCCCACTGCCAGAATATGCGACCAGCGGCTCGGCCGGCTTGGATTTGCGGGCCTGTTTAGACGAAGCCATTACGCTAGAGCCAGGCCAAACAGAGTTGTTACCCACGGGTATCGCGATTCATATGCAAGATCCTGGCATGGCGTCAGTGATTTTGCCGCGCTCTGGCTTAGGTCATAAGCATGGCATTGTGTTGGGCAACTTGGTGGGGCTGATCGACTCGGACTATCAAGGCCAGTTATTCGTGTCTTGCTGGAATCGTGGTGATGCGACTTTTGTGGTCGAGCCGGGTGAGCGCATTGCGCAGCTGGTATTTGTGCCGGTGATTCAAGCGGGTTTTGAGATCGTCGACGAGTTTAAGAGCAGCGAGCGTGGCGCTGGCGGCTTTGGCTCAACGGGCACCAAGTAGGATTCGACATGGCCCTTAACCAACAACAAGCCTCACAGTTCGCCGAAGTATTAGGTGAGGCGCTGCCTTATATTCAGCAGTTTGCTGGCAAGACCGTGGTGATTAAGTATGGCGGCAATGCCATGACTGAGCCCGAGTTGAAGCAAGGTTTTGCGCGCGACATCGTATTGCTCAAGCAAATCGGTATTAATCCGGTGGTAGTGCATGGTGGCGGCCCTCAGATTGGTGAGTTGCTGGCGCGTGTCGGCAAAGAAACCGAGTTCGTAAACGGCATGCGGGTTACCGATGCCGACACCATGGATATTGTCGAAATGGTGTTAGGCGGTCAGGTCAACAAAGAAATTGTGAATCTGATTAACCAGCACGGCGGCCGGGCGGTTGGTTTGACGGGTAAAGATGGTGATCTGATCCGGGCCCGAAAGTTAAGTCAGCAGGATGACGAAGAAGCCACGCATGGTTCAGAGATTATTGATCTGGGCCATGTCGGTGAGGTTGAGTCGGTTGATGCTAGCGTAGTTGAAATGCTCGACCAGTCGCATTTTATTCCGGTGATTGCCCCGATTGGGGTGGGTAAAGATGGCAAGAGTTACAACATTAATGCCGACCTAGTGGCAGGTAAGGTGGCCGAGGTGCTGCAAGCCGAGAAGCTGCTGCTGTTGACCAATACCGCGGGCGTGCTGGATGGCGAAGGCCAGTTGCTAACGGGCTTGAAGGCGGCGGATGTGGAAGCGCTGATTATGGACGGCACGATTTATGGCGGCATGCTGCCAAAAATTCACTGCGCACTAGACGCGGTGAAGGCTGGCGTGAAAACCGCTCATATCGTTGACGGTCGAGTACCGCATGCGGTGATGTTGGAGTTATTTACCGACGCAGGCGTTGGAACGCTAATCAAAGGCTAAGCCGTAAAGCTAGCAAAACTCGTTCTGCTGGTTAGGTTTTGGACGGGAACGCGTTAGGCCCGATAAATACTGCCGAGTAGGCAAGCTGCGCTAGCGCCCGTCACCGAAGGCAGGTTGGCGGGTTTGCCTGCTAAACGTTGTTGGGCAAACCAAGCAAATGCCATCGCCTCAACCTGCTGCGGGTCAATGCCTTGTTCGGCTGTGGTCGCGAGGCGGCAATTTTCTGGCAGCGCTTGCGCTAAGCGTTGCATCAAATAGGTATTGTTCACACCGCCGCCGCAGGCATAGACTTCAGTGCTGCCTGCTTTGGTAATTTCGGCTGCGATAGTTTGTGCGCTCAGTTCGGCGAGTGTGGCTTGTAGATCGGCGTCACGGCAGGCGTGCTGCTGTAAATAATGCGTGACCCAGCCCCAGCTGAAATATTCCAGTCCTGTGCTTTTAGGAGCGGCCGCCGCGAAGTAGCTATCGGCTAGCATGGCGTCGAGCAAGGCGGTGTTCACGTGGCCTGTAGCAGCCCATTCGCCATTTTTGTCGTAGGGCTGATCAAATACCTTGCGGTAATGGCTATCTAGCAAGCAGTTGGCTGGACCTGTGTCGTAGCCGGTAATCTCGCTGGTGGGGTTGAGTACCGTGATGTTGGCAATGCCGCCTAAGTTGAGGATGGTTCGCTGTGCGTTAGGACAGGCGAACACTGCTGCGTGAAAGGCGGGTGCCAGCGGGGCTCCTTGGCCGCCCAATGCAATATCCATACGTCGGAAGTCGGCTACCACCGGAATGCCGGTTTGCGCGGCAATCACACTAGGGTTGCCAAGTTGCCAGCTATTGGGGTGATCGCCGTCGGGTTGATGCCACACGGTTTGGCCATGGCTGCCAATGGCCGCTACTTGATCTGGTGGAATCTGGGTTGTTGTTAGCAGTGCTGCAATCGCAAGGCTAAATTGCGCCGCCACTTGGTGATCGAGATCAAGCCATTGCGAGGCGGTTAATGCGGTGCCGCGACTGGCTTGCTGCAGATTTTGTAGCAGCTCAGCAGGGTAGGCGAGTTGGTGATGGCCGAGTAGTTGAGGTTGGGCTTGACCGAGGTCGACCAGCACCGCGTCGACTCCATCCATGCTGGTGCCGGACATTAAGCCGGCAAAAATTGTGCTTGTCATGAAGCCGGCCTATTCCGTGATGGGGTTATTTTTTGTTTAGTGCTAGCTGGGTAGCGCTAAGAGCATCAAGCCACTCCACCATGGGCGCGTTGTGGGCTAAGAAGTCTTGTTTGTATTTGCGAGGAATGGGCTCGGCCAATGGCAGGGCAACCGTAAGCGGGTTGCGGTGGCTGCCATCAACGCGGAATTCGTAATGCAAATGTGGCCCAGTTGCCCAGCCGGTAGCGCCAACAAAGCCGATGGTTTCGCCCTGTTTTACCCGTTTGCCGCGGCGCAGGCCCTTGGCGTGTCGCGTCATATGCGCATATAAGGTGCTGTAGCGTTCGCCGTGTTTGACGATAACCACGTTGCCGTAACCAGTTTTTTTGCCAGCGAAGGTAACAACGCCATCGCCTGCCGCCATGATTGGCGTGCCGCGCGGCGCCGCATAGTCCACCCCGCGATGTGGACGCTTGGTCTTATAAATAGGGTGTAGGCGGTTTGGATTAAAGCGCGAGCTGATTCGAGTGAAGTGAACCGGCGAGCGCAGGAAGGCGCGGCGCATGCTGCGGCCTTCGGGAGTGTAGTAACTGGTTTTGCCAGTGGGGTCGGTGTAGCGGACGGTGCGTAGCACTTTGCCGCGGTTAACAAACTCGCCCGCCAAAATGGCGCCGGCGCCCAGTTTTTTGCCGTCTTGATACTTCTCTTCGTATAGCACGGTAAAGCGATCGCCTTGGCGGGTGTCGAGCGCGAAGTTCACGTCCCAAGCAAACAAATCGGCAAAACCCATAATAATGTTATCTGGCATGCCGGCTTCTTGAGCAGCCAAGTAAAACGCGCTATCGACTACGCCGCTGATGGTTGCAGTGCGATACTCAATAGGGTTGTTGTGAATCTGGGTCTGTAGGGCGCCGTTATGACGGCGCACTTGTAAGGTGTCTTCGCTATTGAGTTGGTAGTCGAGTGCGTTGACGTGATTGTCGGTGCCGGCGACTTTAATGGTTTCGCCAACCCGTAGTCGCGTCAGCGGCTTGGTGGCTTCGCCTAGCTGGGTCACTTCAAACCATGCGCGCGTATTGAAGCCGGCTCGTTCCATCAGTGAGGAAAAGCTGTCACCGCTTTTTACTGTTACCGTCTTCCATTGGTAGTTGGTTTCGGCCTCAGCAGGCTTGGGTGTTTGAGTTGCCGTTTTGGTTGTGGGCGCTACAGATGGTTGGGCTTGTGGCACGGCGGTCGTGGTTGCTGGCTTTAAGCTCAAATTGCTCAGTAGTGGCTGCGGCAGCTGAGGTCCAGAATGACGACTAACGGAATGGGGCTGGATGGACTCGGCAGGCTGGGCAAGCTGAGTGCGCTCGCTGCTATTATTGGCCCAGCCGGCAATGGCGGCGCTGACGATGCCACAAAGCACAATGCCGCCTGCTACTTTTAATGGCATGCGTGAATGCGAGTGGTGGTCGCTCCAGTGCTGTCGGCCGGTTCGGTTCATGAGTCTCGTCTATATAATGTGTCTATAACGCTAGCAATGCCACATTTAAACTAGCGTTTATGTTGTCGTTAGGGCGGAAATTAGTGTGCTGAGCCTAACTAGTCAACTACTAATAAGTGCAAATGGTACTATTCGCCGCCCAAAGGGCCAAGTTGACCGACCGGTGGCGTTGGTTTTTTTAGTTTATATATATGGAGAGTTTGGTGAGCAGCACGGCCGACCAACTGCAGGAATTACTACGCGGTTCAGAAGAAGTATTGCCAGAGAATGGTCTGGCTGAACGGTTAGCCGCGAAAGCCAAAACTAATCAGCCACTCAAAATTAAGGCTGGCTTTGATCCCACTGCTCCGGATTTGCACCTTGGCCATACGGTGCTATTGAATAAATTGCGTCAATTCCAGTTGCAAGGTCACGACGTGATCTTTCTAATTGGTGACTTCACCGGCCGTATTGGCGACCCCACCGGTAAGAATGCCACCCGGAAGCCGCTGACCGAGGCCGATGTCGCTGCTAACGCGGCGACTTATAAAGAGCAAATTTTCAAAGTGCTGGACCCTGCGAAAACCCGGGTGGAGTTCAACTCCAGCTGGATGGGCCAGATGTCGGCGGTTGATATGATCCAGTTGGCCGCCAAGAGCACGGTTGCTCGCATGCTAGAACGAGACGACTTTAATAAGCGTTATAAAAGTGGCCAGTCGATAGCGATTCATGAGTTCCTGTATCCATTGGTGCAGGGTTATGACTCCGTCGCATTGGAAGCGGATGTTGAGCTGGGCGGTACTGACCAGAAGTTCAACCTATTAATGGGGCGTCAACTACAAGAGCAAGCAGGACAGTCGCCACAGGTGGTGATGACCATGCCGATCCTAGAAGGACTGGATGGCGTGCAAAAGATGTCTAAGTCGCTCAATAACTACATTGGTATTAATGAGCCTGCCAACGAGATGTTCGGCAAGGTGATGTCGATCTCAGATGATTTAATGTGGCGATGGTTTGAGCTACTTAGCTTTAGGCCCTTGTCTGAACTTGATGCTCTTAAGGCCTCGGTCGCTGAAGGGCGCAACCCGCGGGACATTAAATTTGAGCTGGGTGAAGAGTTGGTTGACCGTTTCCACGGTGAGGGTGCAGGTAAAGCAGCTAAAGAAGCGTTTCTGGCTCAGTTCCAAAAAGGTCAACTACCTGATGATATTCCAGAAGTAACGGTGTCCCTTGAAGGCAATGATGCCCCCATTGGTTATGTGTTGCGAGAGGCTGGTCTAGTGACGAGTACGGCTGAGGCGGTGCGAATGGTTAAACAGGGGGCGGTTAAGTTAGATGGCGAAAAGGTATCTGATCCCCAGTTGCGGCTTAATAAAGGCGTCAAACTGCTGATGCAGGTCGGTAAACGCCGCTTGGCTCAGGTTGCAATTGCAAGCTAGCCCTCGTCGTTACAGCAACATAGGCCGCTTAAAAGCGGCCTTTTTTGTGCAAATTGAATATTTATGACGTTTTCTTGAAATAGTTGTTGACGGCGCCGAATCGATCCCTATAATGCGCCCTCCTCGCAACGGCAGCAGGCTAGAAAGTCGGCTACAAAGGGTGAGGAAGTGAGTCAAAGATCAGCATTTT
>Ga0213833_1000184_pt1 | contig 98353 bp, 93 predicted proteins | sample SWATP21_FD_160575 | JGI IMG/M metagenome (GOLD analysis project Ga0213833, IMG submission 160575) | Coastal seawater microbial communities from Marineland, Florida, United States - SWA TP2 #1 | ecosystem: Environmental > Aquatic > Marine > Coastal | place: USA: Florida | collected 2016-08-14
GCTTCTATCAAAAGATAAGAAGAAGATGGTTGCTCTAACAGCGCTAAAGCGAAAGATCATCGTCATTGCCAACGCTAAGTTGAGAGATTATTATGCAAGCAAAGCTGCTGTCACAACATAGTTGATGGCAACTTTTTCATTTAGGCGGCAACTCGAAGTCGATGATATCCATGAAGTTAGTTTTTTGAATTTGCCTGAGCAAATGTATCTTGCTGTAGCAGTTCAATTTGTTCCGAATGTTTTTCAGATAATACTCGATAGTACGAGAGGATAGGTTGAGGTATTCAGCGGTTTCACCGTTGGTGTAGCCACGTAACATGAGCAAGAGACATTCTGCTTCTCTGCGGGTTAGGTATTGCCCTGTGTAGGGCGCGCCCAAATAGTAATGACGGCGGGAGGCTTGCGGGTCTGATTCGTCAAAATCAGGGTGTTGAAAGGTTTGTGCAGGTTGCTTCGTGTGCTTAGTAAAGCGTTGCCAAAAAAAAGTATCGTTACTCATAAATATCTCGTGCTATGGATGGACTGGAGAAGGGGAGGTCGCACGAAGTAGGGGTGGAGGCTTATGGTAGCGCAAGAAAGCGTTGGAAACCCACGGATTGGTCAGGGGGAGAGGTAGCTGGCATGTCCGTTGTAGCATGTCGCGACTCCTTTCGCAGGTTTATATTGGCGAGAGTAAAGCCTCTCTTGAGCAGCTAATGTACAGATCACTCTGAGGCCTGTCAAGATGAACTACCCCCGTGGTTTTATTAAGGTAAGATTAAATTTATACGCTAATGCAACAAAGATTGTGTTCAATACTGGGAGTAAATATACTCAGGGCCGCTTGGAACAAGCAAAAATAATGAGCGCAAACAAAGCGTTGCTGTTTCGCATTTTGAGCGGCGTTTAGCGCATATTTTATAAGCAAAAGGGAACACTATGTCTTTATTGAGTAGCAACTTAAAACGTTTGATGAGTCAGCAAAAGATCACTGTCAGTGAGCTGGCGCGACGCACAGAAATTGCACAGCCTATAATCCACCGTCTTTCGACAGGGAAAAATACAAACCCCAAGATTGCCACGATTTCACCTATCGCCCGCTATTTCACAGTGACAATTAGCCACCTGATCGGTGAATTACCGTTGGCAGTCGGTGAGCAAGAAGAAAGTTTAAGTAATAACCAACGTGCCTGGCGACGTGTTCCATCCTTATCATGGCATGAGGCGGTTGTGCAGCGCTTGGATGCGTTTTACAATCCCTCCTCAGATATGACCTATGTTTCTACGGATGCTGATGTGGATGAACATGCTTATGCTCTAACCGTAGAGTCGCGATCCATGGAGCCGGTGTTACCGTTTGGTACGACTCTAATCGTGGATCCTGATCGCTCTGTGAGCGATGGTGATTGTGTTGTGGTTCGTTTGGGTGACTCTCAAACAGCATGTTTACGTCGTGTTGTCTATGATGGGGCAGACCGTTACTTCAAATCCATCAACCCAGAGTTTGATGAAAATCGAGTAACCCGCCAAGGTCATTCTGATCGAATTCTTGCGGTGGTTGTGCAGGCAAAGCTAAACTTTTAGTTGCCTAGTAAGCCGCTTTCACCAGGGCTTGCCTATGACATCCTTAAAAAACTATCACAGCATGCAGTTAGAGGCTCAAGCCTCGCGAGTTATTCCCTGTGAATCTGTGGATCAGTTGAAAGCCTTAGCGAAAAGCGGTGAGTTGTTTGAGAGTCCTCATTATTTGTTGCTTGGTGATGGCAGTAATGTCGTTTTCTTAGATGATTTTCCAGGTGTGATTGTACTCAATCGCTTGCTAGGTATGAATGTCATCAAAGAAACAGAGAATGATGTTTTGCTAGACGTAGCCGCTGGTGAGCCTTGGCATGAGTTGGTAATGCGTTGTAATGCTTTAGCTTACACTGGTATTGAGAATTTAGCACTGATACCGGGTCGAGTGGGTGCAGCACCCGTGCAAAATATCGGTGCGTATGGTGTGGAGTTTTCTGATGTCTGTGAGTATGTATCCGTGATGGATTTGCGTACCGGTGAGTCTCATCTGATGTCGCACGAAGCCTGCGAGTTTGGGTATCGCTCCAGTGTGTTTCAGCGAGAAGCGTGGAAACACCACTGCATCACATCAGTGCGTTTACGTTTGAGAAAAAAGAATCACACCTGGTGTTTAGATTACCCACCGCTAAAAAAAGCTTTAATCAATGTGCCTATGGATCAGCTTACGGGATCGCGTATCAGTGAGGCTGTGATAGCGATTCGGCAAAGTCGCTTACCTGATCCAGCAGTACTTCCAAACGCGGGAAGTTTTTTTAAAAACCCTTTAGTCAGTGTCGAGACATTTCAAGTGTTAAAACGGAAGCATCCAGCGTTGCCACACTTTGATGTGGGTGATCGCATCAAATTACCAGCCGGATGGTTGATTGAGCAATGTGGCTTAAAAGGGTATCGGGATGGTCCTGTAGGGACGTATGAGCATCATGCCTTGGTATTGGTGAATCACGGTGGTGCAACTGGAAAGGATTTACATGAGTGTGTACGACATATTCGTCAGGCTGTCTTCGAGCGTTTTTCTGTGATGCTGGAGACGGAGGTGGGGTGTTATCACAAGGGTCTCCGGGCTGCCGGCTCTTGCGTAGACGTAGACGATTAAGCATAATTCAATGTCTTTGTTCCTAAGTGGGAGTGATGGTATTGAAAAGCATGATTCAATGTCGCGATTTGGCATGGTCTCCTAAGGGTTTGTTCTCTCTACAAGCGACTGATTTTGATATCTATTCGGGTGAATTTCTGACTTTGCTTGGCCCTTCGGGGTGTGGTAAGACGAGTCTGTTACGGTTGATCGGTGGATTTGTTCAGCCTGATCAGGGTGACATTCTGATTAACGGCCGTTGCATGAATGGTGTGGATGCCTCCGATCGTCCTGTCAATATGGTCTTTCAAAACTACGCTTTGTTTCCTTTTATGACGGTGGCGGAAAACGTTGGCTTTGCACTTCGATGCCAAGGTATCTCATCCAAAGAGGCTCGTCCTCGTGTGTCGGCATTGTTAGCTAAAGTGGGTTTGGCAGGTTACGAAGACTGTTCACCGAATGAATTAAGTGGTGGTCAGCAACAGCGAGTAGCCATTGCACGAGCTCTTATCAACGAGCCATCCGTTTTGTTGCTTGATGAACCCATGAGCGCTTTGGATTATCAGTTGCGGCAGACCTTGCGTCGAGAACTTAAGGCGCTGCAAAAAACCTTAGGTTTAACGTTTGTGATGGTCACTCACGATCAAGAAGAAGCCTTATCGATGTCTGATCGGATTGTGTTAATGCGAGAGGGGAAGATAGTTCAAATTGATACGCCTCGCGGCTTATATGAGTCGCCCAAAAGTGTCTATGCCGCTCAATTTATTGGTGAAGCGAATGTCTTTTCCACTATCGTGGAAGAGGTGCATGAGGATGCTTTATCAGTAAAACTTGGTGGGACGCTTTCACGAGTGCGTAAGCCAGCAAACAGTGATACTCCCAGCTGCGTGCATGTGATTATTCGTCCTGAAGACTTTCAAGCGTGGTCTGACGATGAGCTTGATGAAAGCACTCATTATTTGCCTGGTTGTGTCGAGTCTGTGACTTACAAGGGATCAACGGTGGAGTTGCAGGTGCGCTTGGATAATGGTCATTTGGTACGAGTCATGGAGTTTTTTGATGAAACGGATGACACCTTAGAGTACAAGCAAGGTGAGAAGACGTATCTCTCATGGCATGCCGGTTGGGAGGTTGTGTTAGCTGATGACTAATCGTTGCCTCTTTAAACGTTTGATGATTCTTAGCACCAGCACATGGTTTCTTATCATGGTGGTTTTGCCTTTTGTGTTTATGTTTCTTATGAGTCTTTCCTTAGACGGAGGCAATACACTGTGGCCAAAAGAATGGACGCTTGTTCATCTAACGGAGCTCTTTGATCCTCTTTATGCTCGCATTGCTTGGCAGTCATTGTTCTTTTCAATGATGACGACAGGTGTGTGTTTGTTAATTGGATACCCGGCAGCACTTGCGCTAACTCAGATTCCGTCTCGCTGGAAGCCTTTGTGTTTATCCTTGTTGATGATTCCGTTTTGGAGTAGTTCTTTGGTGCGTATCTATGCGTTAATGACGTTACTGAAAGCAAAGGGAATCATTAATAGTCTGTTGATGCATGTGGGGGTGGTTCATTTACCTTTACCGTTGCTTTATAACAACGCAGCTGTGATTATTGGGCAAGTGTATACCCTGATTCCATTCATGATTTTGCCGTTGTATGCGCTGTTGGAAAAGCATGATCGTTGTTGGGTGGAAGCCGCACGTGATTTAGGTGCGAGTGAATGGCAAATATTTTGGCGTGTGTTTTGGCCTTATTCCTTGCCGGCGGTTGGTAATGGCATTTTGTGTGTGTTTTTACCGGCAATGACCTTGTTTTATATCCCAACGCTTTTGGGTGGTCGAGGTAGTTTAGTGTTGGGTAGTGTGATATCGGAACAGATTTTAACACAGGATGATTGGTCGGGCGGAGCGGCAACGAGCGTGTTGCTCACTCTCTTTTTGTTGGTGTTGATTGGGCTGTATCAGTGGTGCTTTCGTGATAGAGAAGGAGAAAACGTATGACGCCTCGTCAAAGCAAAGCGATTTTTTTCTCTGTCATTGTGCTTTTGTACATTCCTATGACTGTGGTGATGGTGTTTTCTTTTAATCATAGCTTACGTTCCTTGGTATGGCATGGTTGGACCTGGCAATGGTATGTGTCACTTTGGCATAATCACGAACTAGCGAAAGTGACTGGGCGTTCTTTGTTGTTGGGCGTGTGTGCGGCAACAAGTGCTGTGTTTGTCAGTGGGGTCGCAGCTTTTACGTTATACCGTTATCGTTTCTTTGCGCGTCGTGCTTTATCCATGTTGCTATTAGCGCTAATTGTTGTGCCTGACTTGGTGTTAGCGATAGGCTTGATGCTATTGTTTCGTCACCTTCATATCCCCTTTGGGTTTTGGAGTTTATGGTTGGCGCATACGGCGTTTTGTGTCCCTTTTGCCGTGATGATTTGTTCAAATCGCCTGTCAGACTTGAATCCTAATATGCTGACAGCAGCGGCTGATTTAGGAGCCTCCTCCTGGCAAACGTTTTCCTGGGTGGTGTTACCTGCCATGCATTCAAGTTTGATGGTGTCGTGGTTGTTATCATTCATGTTGTCGTTTGATGATGTGGTGATTAGCTATTTTGTGAGTGGGCCCAGTTATACGATTTTGCCGTTACATATTTACGCGATGGCACGCTTGGGGGCGAACCCCGAAATCAATGCGCTGTGCAGCTGTTTGTTTGTATTAACAGTAGTTTTGGTTCTTGTCAGTCAACGATTGATGAGGCGGCGCACATGAGGCGAGTTATTGTATTGTTATGTTTCTTGGGGATGAAAGCTGTCGCTTATGCACAACCTGTTTTGTCTGTGTATGTTTGGTCGAGCTCCTTACCGGCTTGGACGATGAAACAATTTACGAAAGAAACGGGTATTCCAGTGTCTGTGTCGTATTACGACAGCAATGAAACCCTGTATGCTAAATTGAAAGGCAATCCTGACTTGCCCTATGATGTTGTGTTTCCCAGCAGTTATTTTATTGGTCGTATGGTGAAAGCCCATCTTTTGCAACCTTTCAATAAAGCCCTTATTCCTAACGCAGCATACTTGGATAAGCATCTTCTGAATCAGCACTTTGACCCAGGGAATCGCTATAGTTACCCTTTCATGTACGGTATGACAGGCATTGCCGTGAATGATCGATACGTCAAGCCATCAGCACTATCGCGTTGGAAAGATTTTTGGTTGCCTCGTTTTCGCCATCAGATCTTGTGGCTCAATGATGTGAGGGAGGTTTTTTCGATTGCATTGATACGTCTTGGTTATTCGATCAACGATAAACACCCAGAGCACATTAAACAAGCCTACGAGTTATTGAAAAAAGCGCTCCCCAATGTGAAAGTCATTAACTCCGATGCGATGCAATCGATGATGATTGATGAGGATGTGACAATAGCTTTAGCGTGGGCTTTGTCTGCGTATGAAGCTTCTCTAAGTAACAGCCACATTCGCTTTGTGGTTCCTAAAGACCGTTTTGCTTTGTGGTTGGATTGCATGGCGATCGCTAAGGGATCGAAGCACCCAGACCTTGCAGCGCAATTCATTAACTTTTTGATGCGCCCTGATGTGGCGGCACACATCATGCGTGATAAGGGTGTGTCAATGGGGAATCTCAAAGCGCTGCCTTTGTTGCCCAAGTCACTTCAAAAGAACCCCATGCTCAACCCACCTCCGTCTCTGATTGCTCGCGGTGAAATTCAAGATGACGTGGGTGAGGCTAGGAAATGGTATGCGAAATATTGGCTGAAATTACGTTTATCGGTGGCGGATTAAACCATGTGGTCAAATATTTACCTTGAGTTTTAGCCAAAAAGAGGCTATATTAACCCCATAATAAAGCCAAAAGTTGGCTAAATTAACCCCCTAATTTAGCCAAAATTTTGGGAATACTTTAAAAAACAAGGGGTTATTTGTATTTATGAATAGAGATATCTTGAGTACATTACATGCCTGGAAAGCATCGGACGATCATAAGCCACTCTTGCTTCGTGGAGCTAGGCAGGTGGGTAAGACACATGCTGTCGAGGCTTTTGGTGAAAGTTTCGCTTCGTTTGTATCCATTAATTTAGAAGCGGAACCCAGGTATCAAGCATGTTTTGATAGCCTCATGCCAGAAGCAATACTCGATGCCATTTCCTTATTGAAACACATGCCGATTATACCTGGTGAAACGCTGTTGTTTATCGATGAGATTCAAGCCTATCCCAAAGCTATTGAAGCCTTACGCTATTTTCGTGAGAAGATGCCTGCACTGCATGTGATTGCTGCGGGTTCTTTGTTGGAGTTTGCTTTGCACAAAGAGAATTTAAGTATGCCGGTAGGACGCATTGAGTATTTGTATATGCATCCCTGCCATTTTAATGAATTCTTGGATGCCTTGTCCCCTTTAAACATGAGGGAACGCTTGCAACAGTGTTCGCTAGATAATCCTTTTAGTGATGTGGTGCATGACGAGTATTTGCGTTTGTTTAAGGAATACATGGCTGTTGGAGGCATGCCGGAGGCAGTCGCTACGTATCAACATAACCAGCAACTGTACGATGCTCAACGTGTGCAGCGCTCTATTTTACAAACCTATCGCGATGATTTTGGGAAATATAGTTCGAGGGCGAGTTTGAGTCATATACAAACAGTCTTTGATAAAACACCGGGAATGGTGGGTTCTCAAGTGCGTTACCATAAGTTGGATCCTGATTCACGTTCTCGAGAGTTAAAGAACGCGATACAGTGCTTGGAATACGCTGGAGTGATTAAACGCATTGTATCAACCAGTGCAAGTGGGTTGCCTTTGGTGACAACAGCCAATGAAAAGAAATTTAAACTGCAATTTCTAGATGTCGGATTGGTGCAGTGTGTCAGTGAGTTAGGTGAGGAGCTACTCCGTAGCGATATTCATCGGTTGAACGGAGGTAGTTTAGCGGAGCAAGTTGTGGGGCAACTACTGTTATCCTATCAGGATCCATACTTATCACCACAATTGTTTTATTGGGCACGTGACAGAACTGGTTCAAAGGCAGAGGTCGATTTTGTCATCAATGTGTCGGGCACCATTGTGCCAATTGAGGTGAAGGCTGGTGCTTTGGGTCGTTTAAAGTCCTTGCGTGTGTTGATGGAAGAGCGTGATTTGCCCTTGGGGGTGAAGGTATCTAGTGCGCCTTTGTCAGTGAGTGATCGAGTGCTGACTATTCCCTTTTATTTGCTAGGAGAGCTACCTAGGCTAGTCAAAGAGTGCCTAGCTTTGATGGGTTAATTCGCGTACACTATGGCGTTTACCCTGTACGCCATTTGACCAGCGAGGCCAGTAGCATGAGCGACTACAAATCCACTCTTCATTTGCCCCAAACGGACTTTCCCATGAAGGCGAGTTTGCCTAACCGTGAGCCTGTTCGATGTGAACAATGGGCAGAGCAGGATCTGTATGCAACCATTCGTGCAAAACGAGCCGGTCAGCCTACCTATATTTTGCATGATGGGCCTCCGTATGCGAGTGGTCGCCCTCATATGGGTACGGCGATGAATAAGGTCATCAAAGACATGATCGTTAAAGCCAAAACACTTTCAGGGTTTGATGCGCCGTTTGTTCCAGGTTGGGATTGTCATGGCTTGCCCATTGAATTGAATGTTGAGAAAAAACACGGCAAGCCAGGAACCAAATTAAATGAGCGTGAGTTTCGTGACGAGTGTCGTCGTTTCGCGCAAAGTCAGGTGGATATTCAGTCTGAGGACTTTCAGCGTTTGGGTGTGGTGGCTGATTGGCAAAACCCTTACATCACCATGGACCATTCCTTTGAGGCAGACACTATTCGCGCCTTGAGCAAAATCGTTGAGCGTGGGCATTTGGTGCGAGGTTTTAAGCCGGTGCATTGGTGTGTTGCGTGTCGTTCCGCGTTAGCAGAAGCAGAAGTGATTTATCAAGACAAGCAATCGCCTGCGATTGATGTCGGTTTTGCTATGTTTGACAAAGCAGCCTTTGAGCAGCGTTTTTCCGTTACGTTAAATGATCAACCGCTGTGGGTGCCGATTTGGACTACTACGCCATGGACGATTCCAGCTAACGTCGCTGTGTGCATGCATCCCGAGTTATCGTATTCGCTTGTTGCTTTATCCACAGGCGCTTATGTGATTGTGGCTACAGAGTTGGTCGAATCAGTGGCTGAGCGTTATGGCGCTCAGGTGGACGAACGTGTGGGTGAATGGACGGGTAGCGAATTGCAAGGTCTGTTGTTAAAGCATCCTCTGGAAGAGCGAAACGTGCCGATTGTTTTAGGGGATCACGTCACCACCGATGCAGGCACTGGTAACGTGCACACAGCTCCTTCTCATGGTGTGGATGATTATCGTGTGTGCCAAGCTGCTGGTATTACAGGTCAGTCTCATATCGATGCTCGAGGTGTGTTTGTAGGTTCTTACACTGAGATCGAAGGTTTGCCTATCAAGCAAGCTAACCCAGTGTTGGTTGAGATGATGCGAGAAAAGGGTACGTTGTTACATGACACCGTTTTAGAGCACAGTTATCCGCATTGTTGGCGGCATAAAGCACCGTTGATGTTTCGTGCGACTCCACAATGGTTTATTGGGATGGATAAAGCAGGTCTTCGCACGCAAGCCATGGATGCTATCAAAGATTCCTCGTGGGTACCGTCGTGGGGTGAAGCGCGTATTCAAGGCATGGTAGAAGGGCGTCCGGATTGGTGTATCTCGCGTCAGCGAGTGTGGGGTATTCCCATTGCGTTGTTGGTGCATGGGCAAAGCGGTGATTTGCATCCTGATACACAAAACATCATGGAAAAAGCTGCGCAATTCGTTGAAAAAGACGGCATTGATGCGTGGTATGATGCCCCTATTGATGCCTTAACGGAGCAGTCTGTAGAAGGTTATGAAAAAGTCACGGACGTGTTGGATGTGTGGTTTGATTCTGGTGTGACGCATGCGTGTGTCTTGGATAAACGAGAAGCCTTGAGTCGACCAGCTGATTTGTATTTTGAAGGGACAGATCAACACCGAGGTTGGTTTCAGTCATCCTTGTTAACCTCTATTGCTATGACGGGTAAAGCGCCGTATCGCACGGTGTTAACTCACGGTTATGTGGTGGATGGTAAAGGGCGAAAAATGTCGAAGTCTTTGGGTAATGGTATGTACCCAGCCGATGTGGTGAAGCAGCTAGGTGCTGATGTGTTACGTCTGTGGGCTGCTGCAACGGATCACACGGGTGATATGTCTGTGTCACAAGATATTTTAAAGCGCAGTGCTGATGCGTATCGTCGTATGCGTAATACGGCACGTTTTTTATTGGGTAACTTATGTGACTTTGATAAAGCCGATGCTGTGTCTTGGGAATCCATGACTTCTCTTGATCGTTGGGCCTGTGAGCAAACCAAAGTCATGCAGGAAGCCTTGATAGAAGCGTACGATACTTTCCAATTACCGAAGATTTATCAGCTCTTACATAATTACTGCTCAGTGACTTTGGGTGGTTTTTATTTGGATGTGATTAAAGATCGCTTATACACCTGTGCTAAAACCTCTGTTGCACGTCGTTCTGCTCAAACAGCCCTGCATCATATTTTGCAGGCTTTGGTGCGATGGTTAGCTCCTATTTTGAGTTTCACCGCTGAAGAAATTTGGCAGCACATGAGTGATCGCGATGAAAACTCTGTGTTTTTAACGCATTGGTATACCGGTTTGGATGCGATGCCAAAAGCCTCTGATGATGTGGATTGGGAAGCGTTGTTGCATGTGCGAGACGAGGTGAATAAAGCCTTAGAAGAAGCGCGAAACAATAAAACCATTGGCGGTGCATTAGAAGCAAGTGTTACCGTTCATGCGTCTGCTGCTGTGTATAATCAGCTTGCGCGACTGGGTGATGAATTACGGTTCTTGTTGTTGACTTCTGAAGCGAGCCTTGCAAAAGACGATAGCTTGGAGAAGGGTTGTCGCGTTGATGTTGCTGTCGCTTCTGGTGAGAAATGTGAGCGATGTTGGCAGCGTCGAGAAGATGTAGGTTCCCATGGAGAGCACACAACACTCTGTGGACGATGTGTCACAAACTTGAGCGAAGGAGAGCAACGTGCCTGGTGTTAATAGAAAACCTGCCCTGGTGATGGTGGTGTTGACGGTGCTTGTGATTGCTTTCGATCAACTTACTAAATCAATGGCTGTGTCACACTTGATGGATCGAGGGCCTTATGTGGTGACCTCGTGGTTAAACATGAATCTTGCGTTCAACACTGGAGCAGCGTTCAGTGTGTTGTCTCATGCAGGGGCATGGTCGAGGTATGGTTTATCTCTGCTAGCCTTTTTTGTGGTTATTGGTGTGGTGTTTTGGTGGTGGTGCGAGGCTTCCCGGGAGATGTTAGGTTCTGTCGGTGTAGCATTGTTAGTTGGTGGTGCTGTCGGCAATTTGATCGATCGTGTGCATTACGGCATGGTGATAGATTTTGTGGATGTGCATTGGAAGAGCGCTCATTTTGCGACGTTTAACTTGGCTGATTCGGCCATTTGTGTGGCTGTGGTACTGCTTTTGTGGCGTTCTTGGGTGTGTCGCTGTTCAAAATAAGATCATGCGAGAAAGAATGCAGAAAAAAGCGCAAATTAAGACTTGTTTTTTGTGTCAGAAGCAGTATGATTTCGATTTGCCGTTCGGCATCATGGGTCGTTAGCTCAGTTGGTAGAGCACCGGACTTTTAATCCGATGGTCATAGGTTCGAATCCTATACGACCCACCAAATAAAAAATTAGCCCCGTAGGGGCTATTTTTTTATTTGATTGGTGGTGGGCTGAACCTATGAACTTGAGGGTTCGACAAAAATGGCAGGAGTGCCATTTTTGAGACGCCGCAGGCGGACCCGCAGGGCGGACAGCCAGGATGGCTGGCCATAATCCTATACGACACCTTATCACGTCCCCCGGTTCGTGTTAACGAATCCGCTGGGGATCTATTTTATTTTTTGGATCACCCGGATCTGCGTTCCGCAGACGCGTGTGACGTGCGGTGGTGGATCACCCGGATCTGCGTTCCGCAGACGCGTGTGACGTGTAAGGTAGAAGAATTTGCAAAAGAACATATACGTTCTTTTTTCTCTGAGAAAACGGAATAGATATCTTCCCCATTTTCCCCTAAAATGCGAACACTAATGTTCGTCTTTTTCATGGAGAGACTCGTTTGAGTATTGTATCAGAACTCACTAAAGGCTTCGCCATTGGGTTGGCCTTGATCGTCGCCATTGGGCCTCAAAACATGTTTGTGATTAGCCAAGGTATTAAGCGGCGTTATGTTTGTATGACCGCCTTGCTGTGCTCCTTGATTGATGCGGTGTTAGTTGCCATGGGTGTGTTTGGCTTAGCGGAAATATTGGCGTATCACCCGGCATGGACCTTAATCATTCGCTGGTTGGGTGTGGGTTTTTTGACGGTGTATGCAGGCTATGCGTTTCGAGGGATATTTTATCCCACGGTACTAAAAGACGAGTCAGTCTCATCCACTAAGCGGGAACGCTTACAGGTCATCACCATTCTTTTGGGATTGGGGTTTTTAAATCCCCATGCTTACCTAGATGCTGTGTTTTTAGTGGGTAATTTGGCTTTACACGAGCCGCCCGGCGAGCGTCATTGGTTCGCTTTGGGTGTGATTTTGGCGTCATTTGTTTGGTTTTTTGCCCTGGCGTACGGAGCGAAGCTCCTGTCACCGCTATTCAAAAAATCAATAGCTTGGCGATTTTTGAATGGCATCACCTGTGCGGTGATGGTGATTGTGGCTTTAAATTTAGCTTTAATGCGCTAGTAATCAGCAAGTTAGAGCGTTTCTTGATTGACGAAGTATTTACTATCGGTGATGACCCAGCCTTGGATAATCGATACACTCTCGGGGAGAGGTGCAAGGTTTAGCGCTATTGATGCAGAGCAAGATCGGATTATAGCAGAAAGAGAATCTACAGGTGGCGCAAGCCCAGAGTAAGGACCAGCTACTCCTCACTAGGCGTATGTAACTTTTAGCCGTGGGGTTTTTACTGGTTTTTGAGTGTGGCGAGATGAGATTTGGTTAGCTGCTTTCGCCCGGGGTGTTCGATTAATTCTACCCAGGTATCGATGAGTGCCCAGTCAAAGGTGTCAGGTATCGTTACTTCGGTGAGGCGTTTAAATTGATGCGATTTCATCGGTATAAAGTAACACATATCAAACAGTGCTTTTTCAGGTGTTGCCATCATGATGTCGTCTTCACCGTAGAGTTCAAAACCTGTAAAAAGGTGTGGGCTAATGCTATGCATGGAAACTGTGCCGAGAGGAGTGGTGTAGCGTTTGGTTTTTGCATTCGTTACCGAAAAAATAACAGAAGGAATTTGGTCGATCAGCCCGTGGTAATATAGTGCCGTGTATAACGACACATAGGCCATCATGGGTTGCGTTAAAATACTTGGTAGAAGTAAAGGATCCAAGGTATCTGAGTAAGCCCATAAGCCTCGCTTTAATCGGGTGATACTGTTTTTTTTCTCTAGATGCGACAGTACAGAGCTGGCGTGATTGGGGGTGATGTGTAATACCTCCCCAGCTTCCTTCGTTGTAAAGCTAGGTGCTAGAGTGGCTAAGTGTTGATATGCTTCTAATAAATTCATTGGGTTAAGCCCTCTAGATACTCCAAAACAGTGTTGGATACTGAAGACCAATAGCATGGGTCGCCATGCATGCTTTGCTGATCGGGTTCTAAGAAGCTTACAACCTGTGATTTATAGTCAGAAAAATCGATAGAGAGCAGGGCTTCTTGAGCGCGATGTAAGGTGTCATGATCGAGCGTAAGGCGGGGCTCCTCTCGGTGCAATAAATGAAAGATGTCAAAAGCGTCGCGTGATTGAACTTGAGTACGATGTGCGAGCGCTTGAATTTTTTGAGCGAGAGCATCTTTCAGTGTGTAGTGTGATAAGCGCATGGGTGAGATTTTATAGCGTTGACAAAGGTGTCTGTCGATATTGGCGAGTTCAGGTGTCATGTTAGAGTTTCGGCGAGAGAACTCAATTTTCGTGTGTAGGGGGAGGTTGCTGTGCTTGGTGTGTAGTTGGATTTTCCAGCGCTGTGTTGTTGGGGTTTGTTTAGGTGTGGTCATGCTTAAGTCAAGGATATCATGACTTTGAAGTAATTTCGTTAGCATGACAGAGTCCAGCAATTTTGAGACTTTCTTTTTTAAGGTCTCAGGGGATATGGTGGTGACATCGATATCGAGGTCTTCCGAATAGCGGTGGCTACCAAAAAAGAAGCGTAAATTGCATCCACCCTTAACGCCATAGAGAGCGGCGTTGGTGTTGTCACCAAAAAGACGCAAGAACATCAGATGAAAGAGTTCAACGTGTGCTTTAGGATTGTACATATCTATAATTCCAGTAAATGACAATATTGTCATTAATTGGAATTATAGACTGTTTTAAAGACCGGCGCAAAGCCTAAAAATCTGTTTAAAATTTAGTAGAATATGGACATTTATACGCATATTTCTATCACCCCCAATTGCAAGTGCGTTGTCGTGGGGTATGATGAAGCCTGCTTAAGGTTTTAAAGGGGTTACTATGAAGCAAACAATGATGCTGACAAGACGTGGGCGCGCATTTCTTGCAGTACTAACTGAAGATGCGATGAAAATAGAAACAGATGGGACCGATTCGAGTACGAAAGCGGAGTCAAAAAAATTACTGCGAAGTTGGGGTTTGGATGACTATAGCATCACAACCTTAGAAAGATTGTACAGAGCTGAAGATGCTCAAGCATTGCTTCGTTCAATGAAAAACAAATCGCTTCAAGCCGAACAAGCAAAAGAGCTTTTTTTGCTTGTGCAGAATACACGGAGAGCTTCTGATAAACCTCTAACAGGTGTTATTGCGGAGATACTGAAAGAGACCATTGTGAAGGTGCCTGAAACAGAGGGTCGATTCGTTGCGTATGTCCATGTCCCATCAAAGATGGATCCTAATGATAGTTACTTTTTGAACTCATCTGAAGGTGGTGCTACTGACTACATTCAAAAACGTCTAATTCATCGTTTAGAGACACTCCTTAAGACTATGATCAAAGATGTAAAAGCTGGGAAACCCTACGTCAAGATTTTAGGGGATCAGTTAGGGATTGATGGTGAAGGGTTGGATGCTCACAACCAGATTCTGAATGTGTTGCAACAATGTATATCAAAGACAAAGAAAGTTAGCTCTATAGTATTGCAACTTGGTGCTAGGTTGGTGGAGTTTAAAAAGAATCAAGATTGGAGAATAGTTGATGAAGGGCAAGAAGAGTTTTTAACACAGTATCGTAATAAAAACTGTGTGACAGTGATGTTGAACGATACTCTGATTCACCCAGATAAAGAGAAACGTTTTTCATCAGAAACAGGGAGAAAAGATGTTGATTTACCTGATGGTGCACTGCGATTGCCGTCACAACAAGATATAAACAAAGCAAGAGCGTATTTGGCAAAACTCCAAGAGGTCAAAGAAGAAAAACAACATCAAGAGAAACGTGTACTGGAAAGTTCTTCGGTTAAAATTTCGTTACCAGAGGAGGAGGCTCAAGAAAGTGTCAATCTATTTCTGCAAGGCGAGAAAGCAGAGCGTGTTCGTGCCTTAACACCAACCGTTGTTGTTCCTGTCGTTTTAGGGTTAGTGTTAGGTGCGATTTTAGGGGCGAATAATATTCCAGCGGCAAGTATGTTGCCAAGCACTTTGTCTGCCATGGGATCGATAGGGTTTTCTGCGATGGTAGGAGCAAGTGTTGGTTTAGCATTGGCAATCGTTGGCTTTTGTATAGGCTGGTGTTGTATCCATGAGAAATATAAACATTATAAATTACTAAGCGCATCAGATTCACTCATACCCCAAGCTGAACAATTGGGTGAAGGTGGACATGCAAAGACAGTAACGATCGGTGATCTGCATACTGCTGAACCGGGAGTATCCACTACACCTAGCAGGGGTAAGGTACGTCCTCCTTGGCGAGGTGTAGAATATCCTGGCAATGGGAGTGAAGATAGAACAAGCGAAATTGAGCTGATTTAGGAGAATTCCATGTCAAAAACGCCTCAATTAGCCTTGTCCAAACTAGGATATGCCTTTTTAGCTGTGTTAAAGGATCGATTGCAAACCACAGTAGCGACTGATTCACAAGCAGCGAGATCCGAACTTAATGCCTTAGGCTTTGATGATCAATGTTTGTTGACGATCAAAGAGCTTTATGAGAAGAGGGGCGTTGTAGATATCCTCAACTGGCTTCAGTCAGAGGGTATGAGTTCAAGCGCTTTATTTGTCGTGATTAATGCTGTGCGACGCTCAAGCGAACATCCTTTAACGGGATTGCTTTCTTATGTGTTGCAAGAAACGATCGTTCTTCATCCTTTGAATGAAGACGCAAAAGAAGAAAGCGTCACTGAAATCTGTGTTCCTAGTTTTAATGTAGGTTCAGTAGAAGAAGCCTATTTTGATAATCTAAGCCCAGAGGATTATGGTTTCTCAGAAGATCAAGGCGAATATCTTCAGGATCTTTTGATTGGGCGATTTAAAGAAGCTATTAATCAGAAGCTAAAAAATGAAGCATGTCCTCGAGGTCAAGCGCGAACGTTTTTGATTGATTGCCAAGGCCATATCACGGGAAATGCTGAATACGATACTTTCCTCAAAGAGCAGATTCATGTGGCATTACAAGAGGTTGTATCAGAATTAAATGTTTTTCAAGTCCCGAAGATGGCGGGTTTTTATTTTTTAACAGATGTTTCATTGTCTGATGTAGATGAAAATCTTGATATATATAAATCTGTGGTAAGCGAAGCAGAATATGAATATGTCTACCGTGAGATATTTGACGCGATAAAACCAACGACAATCATGCTAACAGCAGGGTTATCGAGCCCAGAGGAAGGAGCTAGTTTTGTATTATCTTTGGATGATGAAGAGGCAGTTAAAGCGGTGGTTTCTGATCCTCGATTCAGTCAAACCCTAGCCACGACGCAACACTATTTTGCTGAACAGTATTTGGAAGCCTTTGGGAGAACGAGAGAAGCCATGCAAGACGAGTCTTCTTCTCCGAGCCCGTATGTTAATCTTGCCAATAGGTCACCAACTCAGAGTATGCAAAATAGGGCACTTGCTAAAAGTATACAATTTGGGTTGCAAGCGTACTTTAAAAAGAAAAAAGCAGTGTTGCTGTCAGTCAGTATTGTGCCCATTGTTTTGGGTGCAGTGCTTGGCTTAAGCCTCGGTGCTTCTGGGGTCATTTCTACCAGCGTTATACCATCTGCATTTATTTCCTTCGGCCCAATGATTTTTGGAGTGGTCGCCGGTATTGTTGGCGGTATAGGCTTGACCTTAGTCATGCTCATGGTTGCAGGGCCTCTGTTAAAACGTCAGGAAAACAAATTCAAACTGCCACTCAATAAGTATGTGACAAATGGTGATTTAACGAATCCATTTATGAACTCACGTGCGGCGCCGGATGAGCCTGAATCAAAAAGAGATAAGCTTAGCGAGTTAATAGAAATGTAGGAGTTTTCACCATGTCCAAAAAACCACAGCGTAGCTTGGTCTTAACATCAAGAGGTCGTGCTTATTTAAGCTTGTTTGTTAATGAAGTGAAAAGCTTTCCTGTTGTTAAGAAAACAACGGATGAAGAAGCGAGATACTTTCTAATGCGCTGCGGTTTCTCATTGCGATCACTCAATCGACTTAAGCGTTTGTATTCATGGGTTACTGAGCTCGAGATACTTAGAGCAATGAAAGCGATGCCTCTAGAAGAGTTATTCATCTGCATCAATAATGTACGTGAGCCCATGACTATGGCAGAAGAAGAGCATTACGTTGATTTACCTTTACGGTTTGTGAAAGGTGTTCTGGAGTCAACAATATCTATACTGCCAGGGGTGACTGCTATAGGCAAAGGATTATGGTCAAACGGGCAAGATAATGTATGTACTCCGCATGAGATCACGATGGTCTCGATGTCGGGTGTTTTTGCTGCAAGTGGACCTTTCTCTGAATACTGTCAGGAGCTTGCTAAAAACAAACCCAAGCAATTGGCACGACTCTACTTCAGTATCCTTAAAGATCGCTTTACCACACTTTTAAAAGCCTTGGCTGCTCAATGCCCAGAAGGAAGTATGATTGCCTTAAAGGTTTCAGGCTTGGGTGCAGGGCTTCATGCTTTTACAGGTAACGTTGGCTCCTATTCGTCGATGGATTTTGTCAAAGAGCGTCTTGATGTTTCGCTTCAGCATGCGATTTTGGCATTAAGACCAGACGAGCAGTTAAAATTTGCGGGGATTTGTTTGGATGTTCATACTTGCAATCACTGTGCTTATGGGAAGAGCATCAGATTGATTCCCCTCCCTGTTCCGTATCGAGCCATCAAGGGGGGGCATTCGGATGGCGTTTATCCGATTCCAGAAAGCCCCCAGGAATTGTTATCCAGCCTATCTTGCCCTGATCAAATCGCAAAAAGAATAGAAGGAAAATCTCTCATTCAAGTTGCTGTTACACCCACAGATTGGGCTGCTAAAGAGCTGTGTGAAGGACGTCCTCCTACCGGTCTTGCTTCGAATGAACAGGCACAGTCCATGGATCATGCTTTTGGAATGTCGACAAATGCTATGCAGCTCATAAATAATGCTGGTGAAGGAAAGTACGCTAAAGAGAAAGATGATCAAGCACCTTATGCCACTATGGATACTGTTCACGTGATGGGTAATCAAACACTTTTAGGTGAGTCGGAGCCTCTTCAATGCTCAGAGGTTGATTTACGTATTGATCGATGCACAGATGCTCTCCTGAGTGTGAATCAATTGCTTGAACGGAATCGGTCTTTTTTGCTGAGCTTGCTTGAACGTGATGCTATCGCTTCTGAGAAATACAGAGAGATAGCAAGAGATTTATTAGATGCCCATTATCCTGGTTTGGGTGAAAAGGCTGATAAATCGGTTAAAGTGATTGAGAGCCTTCACGCTAAAATTGCGGAGCATCAGAGGGCAATTAAGGTTGGGCAAAGTGATGCGTTAAAACCATTGTTTGAGGCTTTAAAAAACGCTCAAGAAGTCTATGCTAATAAAAAAGTAGCGTTTCAATGTGAGTCGATTAACGCGGCATCCGCCATGGATTCTAAAAATCCTATGTTTTCCAAGAATCAACTGGTTGGTGCTCTTGAAGAAATGAATAAAGCATTTGTTGCTGATGAAGCAATGCCTTCTGAGAGCTCACTTGCGGAATGTGAGCAAGCTCTTCGTCAGGCTAAAGAGTTTGAAAGAAAGTGTCGGGAAGCGTTTGAGGCTGCTCAAGGAAAAGAAATAGAAGGTCTAGTGACGCCACTACAAGCCAGTATTGTTGAGATTCAAACAATGTGGAAAAAAACCTTTCATGAGTATATTGAAATGGCTGCTAAACAAGAAAGATTAGCAAGTTCATGTGCTCTTTGGGCTAACCATGTATCATCAGATGGTACTTTCGAACCACAGTTTGTAAGACATACACTAGAGAGAGGAGGGAGATAATACCTTATGCCTGAGATGCATCTCAGCTAAGCAGGTGCTTATGTTTAGTTAAAGCAGAAATTAATATTGATTGATATTCACAAGAAAAAACAGTACTATTTTAGCGGCTTTGTTGTAGGAGTGAGTGGCATGTCTAAAAAATCAAAAACAAAACCCATGCTAGTATTGACAGAGATAGGTCGAGCTCATTTGCATGTTCTCTTTAACGAGTTGAGCGGCTTTTTATTCCCGAAAGAAAACACAGATGAATCAGCAACGCGCTTTTTACTACGTTGCGGGTTTTCGGAGCGTTCTTTGAATCAGTTGAAGTTATTACATCATCATGAGACTGATGCTGATTTGTTGAGGGTGATGCAATGCCTGAAGAAAGAGGATCTTTTTAGATATATTAATGATGTTCGAGAATCTGTGTTGACGGCTGATACCTGCCATTTCTCCGAGCTTCCCTTGGGTCATGTGAAGGGTGTGTTGGAATCAACTATTTCTATTCTCCCTGGTGTGATAGCAATTGCTAGGGCTGAAAGGGCTAATTATTCCGATATCATTACGACACCTCACCCAATTACACTCGCATCAGTGTCAGGTGTTTTTGCTGCTCATGGTCCATTTGCTTTGTGGTGTAACGAGCATGCTACTAGCAACCCAAAGCTATTAGAAACACGTTATCGTTTGTTGCTAACAGATCGTTTAGTGACTTTGCTAAAAACACTAGCTGGTCTGTGTCCCACAGATGAAGTCATGGCTCTAAGAGTGCCAGAGTTAGGAACAGAGGCGTTTGAAGGTAAAGTTAAGGTCAGAGGTAGGGATGGAGCAGATATGGTGAAACGCCAATTGGATCTCGCTCTACAAGATGCTATTCGTCTATTAACACCCGAAGAAAAGGCAACATTTGCTGGCATTTGTTTGGATGTCCATGCCTGTAATCATCCTAAGTATGGTAGCCCGTTGATATTACCTGCGCTGCCAGTACCATACCGTGCTATCAAAGGAGCTAATCTTGGTGTAAACCCTAATCCTGATAGTCCTGAGGTATTGCTCGAAAGTTTAGCTCAGGGTAATACTGTTAAAAAACGTGTAGCGGGTAAGACGATTGTTCAGGTGGATGTGACCGCATCAGATTGGATGGCAAAAGAACTGTACGAGGGCAGTTCCTTTCAGCAAGCAGGTTCATCTGAAAGAGCAGAATCTGTTGATCATCGTTTATGTGTTACGCGTTACTCCTCGTATCAAGACACCGTGAAGGAATGGGAAAAAGAGCTCAGACCCTTTCTGTTAGAATTATTGACATTAGACATATTAAAATCACTGGAGTTAGAAGAAGCTCGCATTGGAACGCATGCCATACGATGTCGACATATTTTGGATGCGCTTTATCCAGGATTGGGTGAGAAAACTGACGCAGTTTGTAATACGATTTGGTCTTTGAAGTCACAAATCACTAAGGCTAAGGGTGTGAAATATATTAATGCTGAAGACGATGATGAGCTTCGGCGTTTAAAGAAAGAGTGGGACTTAGCTAACAAAAGGTTGAGTGACGGCCAAACGGTTCTTCAACTGGAGAGTTGGAATGAAAATCTACCTAACACCGTTTCATCTGATCTTAAAATGGCTGATGAGGTACTTCGTAAGGCGGAAATTGATGAGAAACGATGTAGGGAAGTTTATAAAGCGTGCCAAGCTAGAAAAAAAGAAGCGCTCCTCTCTCAACTTAAAGATGCTATTAAAACGCTCAGAGATAATTGGAGGCAAACCGTTCTGGATCGCGTTAAGCCGACAAGTGATCGTGGGTCATCAAAAGAAGCAGAGGAGCTAGGGGTTCATATAAGGTTAAACGATCGAACGGATGCTATTCGTAGCAGGTGGGAGGCCCTTCGTAAAGAATGGGATGATGTTGCAAGCAAAGGAAGTTATGAACACAAGCATACGTTAGTGTTAACTGATATAGGACAATCTCATTTAATTGAATTTATATCGATCCTAAGAAGTTATCCCGTACATCATAATATGACAGTTTTAGAAGCAAAGCGCTGTTTGATCGGTTGCGGTTTTTCTAAACGTTCTATCAAACAGCTTTGTAAGCTATATAATGCATCAAGTGAGATAACCTTACTGAAATTAATGAAAAAGATGGATAAGGAGTCACTGTTTCTGCTGATTAATTGTGTTAGAGAGCCCGTCACGATGTCTGACAAAGCCTCTTTTACCACTCTTCCCTTTGGGCATGTCAAAGGTGTTCTGGAATCAACGGTGTGTGTTTTGTCTAGTTCCTTTGTGTGTATGTCGGGTGTTTTTGGGGAAGTAGATCCATTTTTGTCCTTGTCCACTGGATGGAATGACAATGCATTAATGACATATTATCAAACTGTTTGGAGCGATCGATTTTCCGTGCTTCTGAGGGTGTTGGCTTTTCAATGCGCTGATAGCAATACGATTGCTTTAACAATACCTGACATGGGTACAAGTTCACTTGTTGGTAAGATTGGGATGCGTGACAAAGCTACATTTGTGAGGGATCAATTGGAGAGTGCTTTGAAGCAATCCATTCATAAACTAAGACCTTTGGAACGCTCAAAGTTTGCATGTATATATTTGGGGGATCGTGCCAGTTATCAGTCGAAAGAGGGTTCGCCTACTGAAACCGCCTTAAGGTATGTTGTTCTGACTCCAACCCATTGGATGGCTGAGGAGTTGGGTGGAGATCAGTGTGCTCCAGCAAATGATCCCAGCCCTAATACTCATCTAATGGGGTCGCGTGTGTCATTCAAGCATTTGCCACGAGTTATGCAAATTCTTGTTAAAGGGCTTCCTCAAGGTGTTTGGACAGAAGAAACTCTTCGTTCCTACGTAGGTTCCTCTCAAGGTGCCTGGTTTAAAGAGCGATATGGCGCTGGTTCTCAACTCGATTATGGCTCGGCTTCTCAATATTTGATGGAGAAACCGTTTGGTTTAGATCGAGATAATACAATGAGTGCCTTTGTATTACGGCATTTTGGTTATCTAAGAGAGTATCAATTCAACGTGCTTTGTGATGTTGCTATTCGTGCCGGCGACAGTCGAGAAGAAGCGCGGGACAGGCTTGATGTTAGGTATCCAGGTTTGGGTGAAAAGGCCGATAGTGTATACACGTTAATTCAAAGGACTCAAGAACAGCGTGAGAATCGGAAAAAGCAATTGATCGATCTCCAGAACCGCTCACCTTTAAAAGAAGCCTGGAAAAGGGCTACGGCGAAGAGAGAGTCCATAGAAGGTAGGATGAAGAATGCTTTGGGAAGTTTAAATAAGCTGTGTAGTGACGCTAAAGAAGAAGAGAGTCGTTGCAAACACGAATTCGAGATGTCTATTAGTAAAGTGTTAGAATCAGAGAGCAAGGCGTTTCAAGGGCTGATTGATAGTGCGATAGCCGCATGGCGAGAAACTGTTGATTTGTTTAGGGAAGAGGTTGATAAGAAAATTCATCAAGAAGGTGGAAAAAAAAGCAGAGGTGTTTTTAGGGCGGTAGTTCCTGTTCGAAAAGAAAAAGAGAAAGATGTACAGGCTCAGATCCGGGGTCATGCTGCCTTAAAATACCCCATGTAGAAAAGAGCGTTTTCAGTTAACTTACTAAGCCAAACGGAGAACGTTCATGAAGCGGAAACGATTTAGCGAAGAGCAAATTATCACCATTTTGACAGAAGGTGCTTCTGGTGTACCATTCTTGCGACATAAGTCAGCTTTCGGAACACCAGCAGCCCCCCAAAGACTTATCGACGGTCTTTATATATAATAGTGACCGAGGCTAGGAGAGCGTGTACGCATTTGTTTTGAACAATTTTGTTCAAACTTTTGGAGAATGATGATGGAAGGCAAGAGTTTATTAAAACTAGCTAATTTTATTAAAGATAAAAAAAAATTTGATATTGCGGCTTATTTTATAAGTTATTTTGAAGACCTGAATAGTGATAAAGAAGAGGATAGTAGAGTAACAAAATCCGATATTTCAGTATTATGTGAAGCAATGGAGAAAAGAGCTTCGCTATTAGGTGGTAGAGTTTCACTTCCGATTTTATTTAAGGTAGATTCCCTTTTTAGGGGTGGCAATGTTGATAGGGATGCGTTACTGAAAGATAGTGGGTTAACGGAGTTATTTACTGTATACACCAAAATATTCGCAGTTCAACTAAGGCATTTGGAAAATAAGAGATTAAGAAATCTTGAAAAGAGAAAAAAAAGGGCTGCTGAGCAACGCCGTACCCAGTGTAAAAAAGAACTTAGAAGAAAAAAATTAGAGCAATCACTCGCAAAGGCTGATGCCGTTCTTAATAAGTCATTTGCTTTTTCAATGTCAGATAAAATGATGGAGCAGTTTCTAAATAGGATAAAAACTAGAGCTCCCATTAAATCTGATTTAAATGTTGATCTAGACACAAACTATCAATTTGATAAGGGGCGATATCATTTTGAAATATTAACATATGGGGGTGTGTGTTGTAGGTTTGATTCTAATATTCCGGAAGCGCCACATATTGGAACTCTCCCTCCCAATGTTAATTTACCAAAAACTCTAAAATCGGGTGTGAAGCCTATAACAATCAGGAGGGCTTCACTAGTCAGTGCTAATGGGCTTGCTGATGAAGAAGAGATAAGTAATGCGTTAAATCCATTACAGTGGGTGCTAGGTGTTGATGCTCGCGCACGCTTTGCTTATCCTCACGCAAGAATAGATAGACAATCTTTAAAGGAAAATGCCCTAGTTGTATGGCAGCGTTCTTCCGGTGAGAACGGGTCACGTCGCAGAGGAGAAATCTTTTTTCCTGTTGCTTTGTGTGATAAAAAAAATGAGGTGTCTGGTGGGGTTTATTTGCAAATAAAAACTTCTGATGATCTCGACATGACTAGAGATCCGGTTTCTACAAAGGTCATTTGGCCTACTACTTGCATGTTTGGCGGTTCTTATCAAGCTGTATTAGATACAGGTCAATGTAATACCATGATAGATCCAGCTCGAGCTATCCCAGCCGGCACTAAAGTTGTTGATATAGAGTTTGATGAAAGTTGGCATACAGATGAAATTCTAATGCAGCAGATGTTTCATGACTTAACTCCTTTAATGAGATCCATGCATAAATCTGATGGGAAAATGCCTGAAATTCATCCCTTAATTCCAAGAGACGGGTATTTTTTATATGCCATAAGGCCTTATATATTAGGTCAAATGCCGTCTAAGAAACTTAATAAAACACTCGATGCAATCAGAGCTCGTTCCAATCAACATATGCGTTTCTGGAGAAATTTTTCTACAGAAAACGATTGTGTAGTTAGATTCAATGGCACTGGGCTGACGCCATTTTTTGATGCGTTATTTAAAAATGCAAAGAAAAGTGATGCAGAGAAAACTGCTGAAACAGATAAGACCTTTTCAGAGTGCGTGGATGAATTCTTAAAAGAATTAGAGTTGCATCAGGAGCTTCAAATATGTCAGGAAAAAAATATGGAACATATGGAGTCTCAACGTCGGGATGGTGTTAAGATTTGTCACTCAGAAAGTTTAATCAATTTTGAAGACAAACTCTTTCGCGTTATTTTAAACTATATTATGAATCATGTTGACTACTCTGGCTACCCTAAAGTTCCTCGTGCTTGGGATCAGGTTAAAGCCTATATGGACAGGAAGACAGAAAATAAAATAAAAACAGAGAGAATTAAGAAACCTGACTTTGACCTTAAATTTTCTGTATCGCAATTAGGTTATATGAGCTACATTACATCGCTCTTAATTTGTTCAAGTGGGAGAGGGCCTAATGAAGTCGCATTCTTAACCGCTATTCAAGAAAAACATCTTCTTTTAGCTTATGAAGAATGCCGAAAGTTTGATGAAGAATTGCCGCCAGTTACACAAGTACTTTTCACCACACCTCTTTCTTGTGAAGTAGTCCATGCAGGCCATTGGATTTACTATGTTGAGCATGCCTATAAACAAATAGACCTTTTAATGAAAACTGGGGTGATGAAAGATATTAATCGAGTGATAGGGAGTTTTGCTATTGCTAACAGTGGCCCTGTTCGCGAAGCTTTGTATAAAAGAATAAGCGAAACTATTAGTGTCCTAGAAAACCATTTAGATAAGCTAGAGCGAGTGCAGAATCAGTCGACATGTGCAATGCTTGATATTAAACTTCCAGCACTCAAAGAATGTCTATTGGGCCTAGTAGAAGCTGAGTATGCTCGTAGAGTATTAAGTGTTGACACTAAAATGGTATCACGAGCAATTGGAAATTTATCCTATGAAAACCAAGGTATTCAAGGAGTTTTTACTGCAATGGATGGCATCCATCGTCTGATGTTTTTTTTGGGAAAAGAAAAGAGAAGGCTATTTCATATTGCGTCGGCAGGAGCACTTATTAATATACTTCAGTTTTTTCCGGGAATATTTGTTTTATTGGGTGATTCAAGAAATAGGAGTTGTATTGTAGTGCTATCTACAGTTGCAGGGCTGAATACTATAGATACGGATTCTCAAAAACTCCTTGCAGCAGTGGGAGCTATCTCTACGTGCATGCCTTTGATGTGTGCGAAAAAATCATTTTCTCGTCTTTACGCACTAAGAACTATTTCGTTTTTTACCCGTGGTGATGCAGACAATAAAACACGTACCACTACAGTGGGGAGGGGGCCGTTACCTGAAGGTTGTCAACCCCAAGAAGAAATAATCGGGGTAGGTACTTTTTTAATTTTACAGTAACTGCTGTTCCGGAGAAATATGAGGCCATATTTTTTAAGGGAAACGTGTCATATTTGGTAGGTAAATAGTATATACCATGGAAAAACAATAAGTAGCATTGGGTTATATTTCTTTAGGGACACCCTTGTTGAAAATCTGCTCAATATGAGCTAGCATTGATAGCTTGCTGTGCGATTCGACGTCAGTACAATATGATTTTGTCGGAGACGCGCAGGGTAAATAGAGGTTAATGGAGTAGCAAAATGGCTGGAAAATTTGACTATAAATTTGATACAACAGACACGGATAACCCTGATAGCCTAGAAGGTGTTGTGAAATATTTTCATAGAATAATTGAAAGTATGCCAAATAATGTATATTGGTCAAATCGGGAATGCATAACTATGGGTTGTAATAAAAATACATTAGATCTTCTTGGCCTTGATAGGGTCGAGGATTTTGTTGGAATAACATACGAAGAAATGGCTGAGCTAGGAAATTGGAATGAAAATCAAGCAGAGTCTTTTAAAAAGGATGACATGGAAGTAATGTCTTCTGGAAAGCCAAAATTGAATGTAGAAGAACCCCCTTTGTATTATAAGAATGGGCTTCCATTGTATTATTTGACCAGTAGAGTGCCTATTTTCGATGACCTAAATAATGTGATAGGGGTGGTCGGTATATCTGTGGATATTACAGAAAGAAAACGTATGGAAGAGGCTCTTAGAAAAGCTAATGAAGTTAAATCCGAATTCATCGCTAACATGTCTCATGATTTGAGAACACCCATGACGGGTGTGATGGGGATGTTGTCAGAATTAAGCTATCTTGAGTCTGATTTGAAAGATGCCTTATCAAGCAAACCAGATGCTGTCGATGAAATAGATAATCTTCTTAAGACAACTAGTCAGAACGTGTCTATAGCCAAAAATTCAGCGACAGAATTATTGAATATGTTTAATGAAATTTTGGAAGCAATAAAGCTTGACTCCGGTAGGGTAGATGCTAAAGAAGAAGGGTTTAACATCCGTTCTGTCATCGAAAGACAGGTCAACCTTCTTATGGCAACAGCAAGAGACAAAGAATTGGACCTGTCTTTTTATGTTGATCCATCTGTTCCTTGCACCTTGATTGGTCTAAAAAGGCTGCTGGATAGAATTTTGGTTAACTTAATTAGTAATGCGCTGAAGTTTACGGATAAAGGCTCGGTTGTTGTTAGTGTGAGTTCATCTGACATTTGCGAGCAAGGTGATTTCATTAATTTAATTATTTCTGTGAAAGATACAGGGTTTGGTATACCCGAAGACAAGTTTGAGGAAATATTTGAGAACTTTTCGAGGTTAACCTCTTCGTATAGAGGAGTGTACAAAGGTACTGGCTTAGGTTTGTATGCTGTTAAACGCTATGTAGAATCCATGAGTGGTGATATATCTGTTTCTAGCAAGGAAGGTGAAGGATCAACATTTACAGTGACACTTCCGTTATCTGTGTCGGAAGAGAAAATAGAGCATACCCCTGATAATGATCAAGGTGAAGTACCACTTGTGTTGCCCAAACCAAAAAGCTCTTTTTCTTCTACAGCCACCTCTAATGAAAAAGAAACAGAGAAATGCATACTGATTACAGAGGATAATGTTGCTGCCGCTGTGGCTGTTAAGGGTATGTTGATTAGGTTGGGATTTCACGTCGATCATGCGAAAACAGGTCGAGAGTCTATTGATATGGCATCCAAAAACGATTACAAACTGATATTGATGGATATTGGGCTTCCGGATATAACAGGAATTGATGTAGCTGTAGCTATTAGAAAACTTGGCGACAAAAAGAAGGCATCTACTCCTATTGTTGCCCTTACTGGGCACGTCGACAAGCGAGGGGTTTGTTTAGGTGTTGGTATGCAGGATTTGTTGAATAAGCCTACCAAGAGCGATGATCTAAAGAGGGTTTTAGATGAATATGTGTCTCCTTCAGAGGGAGCAGCTCCTGCAGTTGTAGACTGGGATCAGTCAATTTCCATGTTAGGTGACGAGGAAGCAGCAAGAGCAATCATAAAAACATGTGCTAAGGATTTAAAAGAAAGGAAACATGAATTGATCAATGCATTCAAAGATAAAAACAACCACAAGCTTCGTGATTTACTTCATTACATGAAAGGTGGTGTTTGTTATATAAAGGCCCCTGCCTTGGTTCAATCAATTCAAGCATTTCATGATTCTGTGAAGGAAACCCCGCAGTCACCAGCCAAAATGCTGAAATCCTACCAGCACTTATTAAATGAGATTGATGTCTTTGTTAAAGAAGTCAATTCACTTTAGTGAACAGCCGGTTGCAGTCCCGTTTTCTAGTGGTGGGAGCTTTTGGGTTTAATCAAACACATCTTCAAGGAAGAGCTTCACGCTACGCCAGCAATGGCGGGTGGTTTCTTCGTTGTATTGGCACTCACTGGGTAGCATCTCTGAGCAGACTTTGTCAGTGAATGCGTGCTTGTCTTGGCCATAGAAAAGCCACTGCCAGTTGATGTCGCCGTAACTGTCACACTCTTTAGCGAAATCGGTGATTCCTTCGGGTGGACAAAGCGCATCTTTGTAACCATGCAAAATCAGTAAATGCGTTTTGGGGTCTATTTGACAGGGGAGGTCAGTAGGTATGGTGAACCCTCCGTGTATGCTGACAGCGCCGCGAAGTGGGGCTCCGCAGCGTGCTAGATCGAGTGCGCAGGTGCCACCAAAGCAAAAGCCCATGATTGCAATCTGTTCAGGATCAACGAAGTCTAGGTCTTGGGTCATGGCGAAATGTGCTTGGAGTCGCTGTCGCAACATAGCTCGATCATCCACAAAAGGTTGCATTAGTGCCATGCACTCATCTCGGTTATCGCTATTCGCTCCGTCACCGTAGACGTCGATAGCAATGCCCACATATCCCCATTCAGCAACCATGTGCGTGAGCTCAATGTAGCGATCTCGCAGTCCTGTGAACGAAGGGGCTATCAACACCGCTGGCCGAGGCTCGTCAAAGGCGGGGTTGTAAGTGATATGGGTGTTCAGGGACACATCGCCTAAGCGGATTGTGTGGGATTGAGAGTGCATGTTGCCTCCAGCCATTAGGAAGATTAAGTAGGTAATTGTGCGAGCCTCTCGGGCTACTGTCAATAAGGGGGTTGACGTGTTATTCTCTTTTCGAATAGACACTGAGGACACCAACGATGGACACCAGCGGCAAGCGAAACATGACCGATTCCCCATGCGTGGGTATTTGTAGTGCAACAGCTTTGGGAGACCCCGTGTGTTTGGGTTGCGGGCGAACCTTTGATGAGGTGATTCAGTGGAATCAACTATCCGATGATGAGAAAATAACGATCAACAAGCGTTTACAAGGAGAGACGGTATGATGAGCCCTGCTGCCATGAAAGAACAACTAGCCTCGTTAGCATCGCGTGAAAACGCAGCTCGGGGGTATCTTTGACTACGATCATAAAAAACGCGAGTTAGCTGAATTAGCTCTAGCATTAAATGAGCCGAGTCTGTGGGATGATCCTAATCGAGCACGCGAACTCACTCAGCAACAATCTCGCCTGCAAGTGAGTGTTGACATATTAGATACCTTGCACGCTAGTATCACGGATGCATCAGATTTGCTCGAGATTGCTTTGGAAGAAAATGATGACTCCTTACTTGCAGAAGTGTCTCAAGACATCGAGAAAATCACGAAAGAAGTGGATGCCTTAGAATTTCAGCGGATGTTTTCAGGTGAGTGTGACGCTAACGATGCTTACTGTGATATTCAATCTGGCTCAGGTGGTACAGAGGCTCAAGATTGGGCCGAGATGTTACTTCGAATGTACACGCGTTGGGGAGAGCAGCAGGGTTTTGATACTGAGATTATCGAGTGTTCACCAGGTGAGGTTGCAGGCATAAAATCAGCCACCATTCGTTTTCGTGGTGAGTACGCGTACGGTTGGTTAAGAACGGAAACGGGTGTTCATCGTTTGGTGCGTAAGTCGCCGTTTGATTCAGGGAATCGACGCCATACGTCGTTCGCGTCTGTGTTTATTTATCCTGACATTGATGACAACATTGACATCGATATTAACCCTGCTGATTTGCGCATTGATACCTATCGGGCGAGTGGTGCTGGTGGTCAGCACGTTAACAGAACTGATTCAGCTGTGCGTATCACGCACGTGCCAACGAACACGGTTGTGCAATGTCAAAACGATCGTTCGCAACATAAGAACAAAGCGCAAGCCATGAAACAGTTGCGTGCGAAATTATACGAGATTGCTTTAAAAGAAAAGGAAGCTGAGAAAAGCGCTTTAGAAAGTGAAAAGGCTGATATTGGCTGGGGGAGTCAGATTCGTTCTTACGTATTAGACTCATCACGTATCAAGGATTTACGAACGAGTGTCGAAACCACCAACACACAAGCTGTCCTCGATGGAGGGATACAGTTATTCTTAGAAGCGTCCCTTAAAGCGAATGATGAGGGGTGATATCTTTTCTCGTTCCCCGCTTGTCGTAGGTAATCCACTATCTACACGTCCCCCGGTTGCGTCAGGTAATCCACCTCCGCACACGTCCCCCGGTTGCGTCAGGTAATCCACCTCCGCACACGTCCCCCGGTTGCGTCAGGTAATCCACCTCCGCACACGTCCCCCGGTTGCCGTAGGCAATCCGCTGGGGATCCAAGTACGGTATTATTAACGGTACAAAAAGCCTCTTACACGAGTAACCTCATTACTTTTGGGGTGTTAAAATGTGTGAGCAATTTTGTGTTTACATCATGTCTAATAAAGTCAATGGAACTTTATATGCAGGGTCGACGTGTAATCCTGTAGAAAGAATATGGCAACATCGAGAAGGGGTTGTTAAGGGGAGTTTTTCAGAGCAATATGGATTAAAGAAGCTGGTGTATTATGAGCTACATGATATTTATGAAGAAGCTGCTCGTCGTGAGAAGAGAATAAAAAAATGGCCACGGCGATGGAAGTTAAACTTGATTAATAGTTTAAATCCAACGTGGGATGATTTGTATGATGAGATTTGTGAATGATTTTTTTTGGACCCCCAGCGGATTCGCTAACGCGAACCGGGGGGCGTGTAAGGGGAGGGACCCCCAGCGGATTCGCTAACGCGAACCGGGGGGCGTGTAAGGGGAGGGGACCCCCAGCGGATTCGTTATCACGAATCGGGGGGTGTAAGGAAAATTTCAACCGAAGGCCGGCACCAATTTAACCTGACACTGTAGGTACAAGCACAGAATTTTCTTCATGACAAGTATTCAGATGATGGCTCACGCTCTCTATGCAGGCATTAATTTTTGGCGCAATCTTGCTTAGGTCCATCTTTGATTCAGGTGTTCGTTGCCAGACAAGTTCAGCATTCAAATCACTCTCGTTTCGAACCGCGGTGGTCACCACGTAAGGCCAATGGATATGAAAGGGCTTGATGCTAGATTCTAAAGCATGCAAAGCATTTGTAGGGTTTTCTTCACGCAAAGCAGCATTGATTTGAGAGCGGACAGGGATGGCTGTTAAGGTGTTAATCTGTTTTCGGCAGCAGGGGCAGTCGTCGTTTTCGTCTAGCCAATCGGCAATATCGACACGATTAAAGCTATGCCCGCAGTCGGTATACACAGGTGCTTCCGGGAAGTCATCCAAAGAAATAGCGCAGTGATTGTTGATGGATTCATGCTGTTTACATGCGTTAATTCGGGCTGAAATATTCGTATCAGGGGGCGACTTTCTTTTTTCTCTCAGTGTTTCGTGAGCGCTTTGAGCGTATAGTGTCGCGGTACTTTCACTGATACTACGCAGTGAGCGAATCATTGCGCGATGTGTTTTGACAGTCTCATGAATCTGTGATGCATTGGCAGCAGGCTCGTTAAAATGCTTGAGTTCACGATAAATGGAATACCTGATTCGCATAGGAACTTCCTCAGGTAGCTGAAACGCTAGTGACGCAGCAATATCTTGATCACGTATAGGTTGTACCGGCACAGCGGTCACAAGCTTTGTTTCTTGAGATAAGGCGTGAATCAGTTGTTCGATTAGGGCACGGGTATCGGTCATCAGCGTGCATTCATCTTGGGTAAGCGGTAAAAATGCACCGGGGTAAGTTTGCTTGTGCTTGCTATCATAAAGACGGCCATCAGTAGCGCGAACAGCTCGATTGGGCTCTACTTTATAAAAGTAAGCCTTGATGTGGGTGAGTTTTTGTAGAAGATGGTCGCGGTTGTTTAGCGTGAGCGTGTTCGTGAGAGGTTGAATAAAAGCGAGCTGATCGAATTGACGTTGTTGATTGACGCGCTGTTGGCATTGCGGGCAAGACCAAGCTGGAGCAGAGGCGTGTGAATAAGTGGCGATGCTATGTCCACAACCCAATAATTGATATTGGCGTTGTGCAGCGGGAGAGTTAATGAGTGCTCTAAGTGAGCTTAGTAATGTTGATGTGTTTATCTCTTGATCTATTATGTGTTTTCTAGTTGCTACTTTCATAACCATCTCCTTCGCTTATGTGCAGATGTATCCAGTTTAGTTGATCAAGAGGCGGTCTTTTAGTGGACAAGAAGGACGCAGTGTCACATCCATTGATACAAAATACTCTAAGGAATAACTCACTCTGTGTGAGTTATATCTGCACAGTTTGGGGCTTACTCTGATCTATGGATTCGGGTATTATGGGTCTTTTTCACACAACTCATGGTGGATCCCTGATGGAAAACACAACGCAACCTGCTGATTTATTGACAGAAAATGAACAAATTAAGCAACGTCGGGACAAGTTAACAGCTTTACGAGGAGAAGGGGTTGCCTTCGTTAATGATTTTCGTCCAGACAGTTTAGCTGCAGATCTTCAGCAGGCGTGTGAGAATCTTGATAAGCCAGCTCTGGAAGAGAAGCAACACGAGGTCGCTTTAGGTGGTCGACTGATGACGCGACGCGTGATGGGTAAGGCCAGCTTTGCGCATCTTCAAGATCGCAGTGGTCAAATGCAGTTGTTTGTGTCTCGTGATAATTTACCAGACGGTCAATACGCTGCGTTCAAAGATTTTGATTTAGGCGATATCATTGGTATCAAAGGCGTGATGTTTCGCACAAAAACGGGCGAACTGTCAGTGAAGGTGTCTTCCATTCAATTGCTGACGAAAGCACTTCGTCCTTTGCCTGATAAATACCACGGTTTGAAAGATGCTGAACAACGATACCGTCAACGTTACTTGGATTTAATCAGTAACGACCAGGCTCGGCGCGTGTTTGCGTGTCGTTCCAAACTGATTACTGAAATTCGTCAGTTCTTTAATGAACAAGATTACATGGAAGTTGAAACGCCGATGATGCAACCTTTAGCGGGTGGAGCAGCTGCGAGACCGTTTGAAACGCATCATAATGCCTTAAACATTCCTCTGTTTTTACGGATTGCGCCAGAGCTTTACTTGAAGCGTTTGGTTGTCGGTGGGTTTCATCGTGTGTACGAGATTAACCGTAACTTCAGAAATGAGGGCGTTTCATCGCGTCATAATCCTGAATTTACGATGTTGGAATTTTATCAGGCGTTTGCCACTTACCATGATTTAATGGACATGACAGAGACTTTATTCCGTCGTTTAGCTAATGTGTTATTGGGTAGCTCTGACGTGCCTTACCAAGGCCATACCTTGCATATGGGTCAACCGTTTGCTCGTTTGAGCGTGACGGACTCATTGGTCACGTATGTTGATAACATCCAAGCAGATCAGTTGAAAACCTTAGACTCTGCTCGGGCTTTATGTGATGCGCATGATATTGCATATCAAGACAGTGCTGGTTTGGGTAAGCTTCACATGCTGCTCTTTGAAGAGTTAGTTGAGAAACAATTAATTCAACCTACATTCATTACCGAATTTCCAACCGAAGTGTCACCGCTAGCTCGAGCGAATGATGACAACCCAGCCATTACTGATCGTTTTGAGTTGTATGCAGCGGGTCAAGAAATTGCGAATGGTTTCTCTGAGTTAAATGATGCTGAAGATCAAGCGGAACGTTTTAAAGCGCAAGTCGCTGAGCGTGAAGCGGGTGATGCTGAAGCCATGCACTATGACAGTGACTACATCACTGCATTAGAGCATGGTCTCCCACCCACAGCTGGTGAGGGCATTGGTATTGATCGTTTAACGATGCTGTTTACGGATAGTGCTTCCATTCGAGAAGTTATTTTATTCCCGCTCATGCGACCTGTTGCACAAGGTGGAAAGGAGTAGGGCTTTTTAGTAGCTTTTTTTACTCTACTGTCATTCCTGCGAAGGCAGGAATCCAGTTATATTAGCGTTTACACCTTTAAGCGTTCATCGAACGCTTGATAGAGCAGACTTCGTCTGCGCTTAATCCAACTGGATCCCTTTTTTCAAAGGGATGACAGCGAGTGGACCCCCATCGGATTCGCTAACCAGCGGATTTTTCGATATAAACATCAATATGCCCGTTGCTTCGATAATAGTGGTATCGATTCCAAATCTTGCTGAAGTGAGGGTTGTTTTTAAAGAAGTCCAACGTGAACGTCTTAAAGATCGCTTCGTTTTCAATGAGCAAGGCTTGAGGTTGGCATTGGTTTATATCATCAATCACCCACTGTTGAATCTTTCGCTTCATGCTTAAGTCGCTTGGTGATAATGATGTTTTTTGGTCAAAATACATGAGTAACCACAAGCTTGCCATCCGTGAACAATTCCTCCGACCTTGTTGCAAGGTGCTTAGCTCAGATCGTGTTGCCGTAATAAGTAGGGGATAAATGCGTGTGACTGTCTTAGGCAGTATAAAATGCTTATACTCTTTATAGTATTCCGTTTGACTATGTGTGTTGACAATGTCAGCAACAATGAGTGTGACAACAAGGAAGCTGTTAATAAGAATAGCAAGGCTCACTTTAGCACGCTTTTGCCAAGCGTTTTTTTCGGATAAAAGTTGATAGGCCAATAAAGCACTTAAGCCTAACCAGTAAGTATCCACCGGCATCCGGTGATACAAAAAAAGCTGCTGTGGTAGTAAATAGTTTAGGAGTGCGATGCCAAAAGCAATGAGCAGGACACGATTTTCTGAGCGCTTATTGATGAGTACGACAGCCATGAGGCTTGCGATAAAGCCTAAGCAAAAGGTTATGGTTGATGGGAGCAAATAAAAGTATCGAGCGTTGATATGGCCATAGGAGCCTGCGTAATAATGCTTGATCATAGGAAGTATGTCAGACCAATAGTGAGGTGTGATGAAGTAAATAGCTAAACCATATATCACAGTCGCTGCGATGAACACCAGGTAGCTGTGTCGTTTTTTTTGTTTCGAGATATACAGATACGCTTCAATGCATAAAGGAATTAGAATGTATTGAATTTTTAGTAAGAAACCAAGGCAGGCAAAAGCGATGTCCCATGCATGATGCTTCGGTGTTTTCTTGTTGTTGGTTAAGCGGCTGACTAAATAGGGCATGGAAAAAACTAACATGAGCGATTCCCGTTGACCTCCATTGCTCATGGGGAAGACGGCGAGCATGATGGCAATGAAAACTAAGGTTAGCGAGGGTAATGATGACTCAACGTTAAGGAGGATGGTTCGACAACGTAAAACAGAAAGAATGACCCAGGCATACAGATAGAGGATGGTGATAGTGTGTAGCGATAGTGGGATAAAGCGCGCCAAGAGGTTGATGGGTTCGTAAACTAGCAAGATCAGCGGTGGGTTTGGGTCGATGAAATGCGTGATGAAATGCCCACCGCGAAACCATAAGGCTGACTCGTGAGTTAGCCACTGTATGTCAGGGTGGCATGGGAAGTTCAAGCTCCAGATTAACCCGACGAGACAAAGCAGCACTAGCACAAGAGGGTGCTGACAGGTCTGAGCAATTTTTTTCCATTGTGTCACTGTAAGTCTACCTGAGCGATTGGATGTTTATTCATTATATATCAGAGACGTATCGATCACCGGACTAAAACACCCTTGTCTTTTACCGACTTGCTAGACAAAACAGCCTTGTATTTTGCCGAGATTCTGGTCAAAACAACCTTGTCTTTTGACGACTTTGTGGTTATAATGTAATCAAAGGAGGTGGCTATGAGTAGGAACGCATTGATTTATCTGCAAAATTGGCTAGATAGCGCTAATCGTAAGCCTGTGGTTGTTCGAGGAGCCAGGCAGGTCGGGAAGACTTACACTGTCAGAGAGTTGGCCAAAATAACTGGGCGACAATTGATCGAAATCAATTTTGAGAAGCACATCAATATTGCTAGCCTGTTCAGTAGTAATGATCCGAAAAAAATTGTGGCAAATTTAGAAGCGCGTTTTTCTATTAGCATTGATACAAATCAGGCTATTTTATTTTTGGATGAAATTCAATCAGAGCCAGACATGCTTGCTAAGCTGAGATGGTTTGCAGAAGATATGCCTCAGCTTGCAGTGGTAGCGGCTGGCTCCTTGTTGGATTTTTTATTGGATGAGCACCAGTTTAGTATGCCGGTTGGCCGCATTACTTACATGTACATGAATCCTCTTTCTTTTGATGAGTTTTTGGTGATGACCGATCATCACCCTCTCATGGATTATTTAAAGCAATATTCTTTTGGAGATGAGTTTCCCGAATCTATTCATGATCAGCTGATGGATTTATTCCGTGAGTATGTATTGATTGGTGGTATGCCCGCAGCTGTATACGCATGGAAGCAGGAGCGATCTCTAATGGCTGCTCAACAGATTCATTTAGATTTGCTTTCGAGTTATCGGGATGATTTTTCGAAATACGCTGGGAAAATGTCGGTCTCTAGATTAGACGATATTTTGCTCGCAGTTCCCCGATTACTTGGAAGAAAATTTGTTTACAGTCACGTAAATAAAGACGTCAAAAGCTCTGCATTAAAGCAGTCTCTAGATCTTTTGGTCAAGGCAAGAGTGTGTCAGAAAGTGCAAGCTAGTGCGGCGAATGGTGTTCCCTTGCTATCAGAAGTAAACCCCAAAAATACGAAAGTGGTTTTTTTAGATGTAGGCTTGCTGGCAAGTCAGCTTGGCCTTGCTTTACATGAGCTTAGACTTCAAGAAGATATCAATCTTGTCAATAATGGAGCGATAAGTGAGCAAGTTGTTGGGCAATTACTTCAAACAATAGAACCTTTTTATGTTGAGCCATCGTTGTGTTATTGGACGAGAGATCAACGAAACTCAAATGCTGAGCTAGATTATGTGATTCAGCATGGGAATCAAGTGGTACCTGTCGAAGTGAAGTCTGGAAAATCAGGAACATTGAAATCTTTGCATCTGTTTATGGCTGAAAAAAAGCTACCTTTAGCTGTTCGAGTTAACTCAGATCTTCCAAGTCAAGTTCGTGTTACTAATGGGAGTTCAGCTTATATATTAGGATCGCTTCCTTTTTATATGATGGGTCAACTTCATCGCTTACTAAAAGAGCTGCAATAATATATTGTGTCACTTTTGCATCAATCCCCCTTTTTCGTTAGGATGTGTGTTCAAACTTGAAAGGAAGTGAGGTGTCACATGCTGACATTGACGGATGATAATACGACGCGCTGTCGGTTGGTGAAAAGCGTCCCTGGCGATGTGCTGTATAACTGGTTATTCCTTCCAGGTGGCCCCGGTGTTGATTCCTCTTATTTTTCAGACCTTGTCGAAAGTCTTTCCATGCCAGGTAATTATTGGTTGATTGACCTTCCGATGAATGGCGATAATCGTCGTTTGGATCAGGGTGAATCTTATGATTTTGACGAGTGGTCGCGTTGTTTTATGAGTATCGTCAAACAGTTTGATCAGCCTATTTTGGTCGGGCACTCCTTTGGGGGCATGTTTCCTTTGATACATCCAGAGTTAGAGTCCCTGCTGAAAGGATACATTATCCTTAATTCTGCTCCCACTGTGTGGATGGAAGAAGCAGCAAGGCTAGCCGATGCGCATAACATCCCTCATTTGGAAGAGCCTATTGCCGCTTTTCAAGAAAACCCCAATGCTGAGACCTTTCAAGCAGCCTTGGTCGCTTGTGCCCCTTATTACTTTATGGAAAAGGATTTGGAAGCCGGCAAAGCATTGTTGGCACAGTTGCCAGTGAATTATTTGGCTGCGACTTGGTGGTTAACAAAAGCCTATGAGATGCCTTTTAATGCTACCTGGATCCCCCAGACAGTGCCTACGCTAATTGTTGGTGGTTCTCATGATTTCATTTGTCCAGTGAGTTTGTTTCAGCGGGATGAGCGGTTCTCACGCCCTAACATTCAGTCTGTGGTGATGCAAAACTCTGGTCATATTCCTTGGTTTGACAGTAAGCCTGCGTTGCTGAAGCATCTGTCTGACTTTTATCATCAGTGCTTAGCAGAGTCTGTGTTAGCTTAATTAAATTGGATGGATGCGAATGTCGGATTCTCATGGATGTGTTCCGTATGTGGCTATTGCTCGTTTAAGCCGTTGGTCAATTAATTTATTTATGTTGACGGGTGTTTTTTTTGCTTTATGCATAGAGCATCAACCCGAGGCTCTTATTTGGTGGCGTGTTCTCCTTGCTTTTGTGGGTTTATGTTTTGCTGCATTTGCCAACTACTGCATCAATGAATGGTATGATGCGCCATTCGATGCCTTACACCCCGAAAAGAAAAATCGTCCAGGTGCAATGGGTTTGCTGAAAGGGCGCTGGGTCGTGTGTGAGTATGTTTTTTTAGCAGGACTTGCTTTGCTATGTGAGTGGTTTGTTGGAAGTCGTTTGGTTTGGGTGTTGCTTGTGTTTTTAGTGGCAGGCATGTGTTACAACATCCCACCCATACGCTTGAAGGATAAACCTTTTTTTGATGTCTTGTCCGAATCCCTGAATCATCCCTTGCGTTTTTTGTTAGGTTGGTCGGTTGTGTCATCAGGCTCTTTGCCATGGTTATTGTTATTGGCGTGTTGGATGCTTGGTTCTTACTTGATGACCTTGAAACGTTTTGCTGAATTCCGTTTATTGCGTGCTCATCAAGGCGTTGCTGAGGCTTATCGCCGCTCATTTTCAGCGTATTCTGAGAGGCGATTAGGCATGCTATGTGTCGCGTACGCTGTCATCATGCTGATAACCTTTTCAATAGCGCTAGTAAGCATTGATTCTATATTCTATGCCGTTATTCCGTTGATGCTTTTGCTACTTGTGTGGTATTCGTGGATAGGGTGTCAAACCGATTCACCGGTTCAGCATCCGGAAACTCTATACCGAAAAGAGCCCTTTTTTATGATGGTGGTGACGGTGGTGTTGTTAGCAGTGCTTATTCTATTGTACCGCTCGTCTGTGGTTTAGCGCGTTTCACACCATCAATCTGTTGCCCATCCACAGTGAGCAGTTCGTTTTTTTCTACGGCAGGCGTTCGAAGTATCATGAGAATGTCATTCGCTAGCTCAGTTGTTGAGTGAGCGACTAAAACGCCGATGTCAGAGTCATTCATCATGACAGGCATGCCAACATGTAAGTCTTGACTGCTCTCGCAACTTCCTCGATACAGTTGGCGCTTAATGGTTCCTCTGTGTGAGGTTCGAGCAAGGACTTCTTGACCAGCGTAGCAGCCTTTTCTCAAGCTCATGCCTTGAATCAGGTCGTAATCAAACATTTGGGGGAGGAATTGCTCGCTGAGTTTAGCGTCGATGGTTAGCACGTTGCTTTGAAGATCGATGTCACGTACTAGAGCGGTGCTAATGGGGGAGGCAACTGTTGTGAGCGTTTCCCAGAGCTCTATCATGGTCTCCACCTGCGTTGAGTAAGCGATCCATCGGGGACGCTCTCCAGGCAACGCGATTAGCTGAAGGTGTTTGTCAGATGTAACGGCGTAGGGTGTTGCATCCACCGGTTTATCCAGGTGTTGCTCGAGTAAGTTGGCTACCTCGGTGCCGCCTGCTTCTAAGCAGATGAGGTCCGGTAGCTCAGAGAGGGTCACCTTTGCCATAAAAATAAATTTTTTCAAGTGGTTAAAAACAATATCCTTCATCGAGCGATCAACGGTGATCAGGATGCCATCCTCCCAAAGTGACACAATACCTGTTGCGATCACGCGTCCTTTAGGGTTGCAGATGGCTGTTGGGCAGGCTTGATTTGGGCTTAGGATGTTGCAGTCTGAGGTTAATTGGCCTTGTAAAAATGAGATAGTGTCCTTGCCTGTCACAAAAAAAGATGATTTTTGACACAATTCTGTAACATATGGGCTATATAATGAGAGTGTAGGGGTTGTCCTGGTGAATAAAAGTTCACCTTGGGCAGTGATGTGAGCTGATTGATTGAGGAGGAAGTCATGCCATATCGTCATAATCGCAAGCCAAGTCAACGTGGTGAGAGTTATTCTACTGGTAATCACGCGGTATCGCAAAAGTTACGCCAAGCTGTTCGCTATGTAACTATCTTGTTGAGATAAAAGAAGTTTACTCACTGATGTGAGAGTTGTGCTTGTTTGTAGGGGTTGGTAGCATTAGCTGTCAGCCCTTTTTTAGTTTCCTGCAGATCCTAGTTGATTCAAACCCGTGAACGTGATAGATTTGGGCAAATTATGAGCAAGTTGCGTTAAGATCAACGCTGATGCTGTTTCATTGGAGCTCTCATCATGTCGTGGTGTCGTTCTCTACTTTTGTTTTTATCTGATTGTTTCTTAAGGCGAAAAAAGCCTAAGCAAGCAGTTTCTTCGGATCAAGTCATTCAGGTGACTGGCCGGGCTGTGTTTGTTTGGATTCTTGCGTCAGCGTTTGTGATCTTGCAGTTCATCTTGCAGTTATCAACAGGGTTGTTGGTTAAGCCGATCATGGCTGATTTCCGTTTGACTCCTGCGGTTGCTGGCTTGTTGGTGGGATCGTTTTATTTTTTCTATGTGCTGATGCAAACGCCGGTGGGTTATTTGCTGGATCGCTATGGTTTGAGGGTGCTTTTGTCGGTAGGGGCGATTGTGTGTGCCATCGGCTGTGTTCTATTTGCTAAATCCAGTGCGTTTATACCAGCTTTAATCGGGCGCTTGATGATGGGCTTTGGTGCCTCAGTGGCTTTCGTCGGTTGTTTGAAAGTGATTGTGCATTGGTTTCCCGAAAGGCATACCGCGTTGATGACCGCTCTTTTAGAGTCGCTAGGAATCACCTGTGTGTTGGTGTTCAACACAGTGTCTTCGCATGTGGTGGCTAAAGTTGGTTGGCAGCCAGGAATAGAGTTTGTGGCGGTGTTGCTTGTGATTTTGGCGATTTGTTTTGTGATATGGATGAGGGATAATCCGCCTGGTATCACAGTGTCGCATCAGTCGATTAAAGGTTTGGGTGAATTATGGCGTGTCTGTCGCGGTTATTTGCTCACAAACTACCTTATTTGGCTCAATGGTTTGTGCGCGGGTTTATTGTTTTCCGTGGCGACTGTCTTTGGTTCGTTGTGGGGCGTGCCGTTTTTGATGGTGAGTCATCACTTGAGTTTGTCAGCGGTGACAACAGACTTGAATGGTATTTTGTTGGGAATTTTAGTGGGCTGCCCAGTGATGGGTTGGTTGGTGTCACGTCAGTTGATGTCAGCTCAGAAACTGTTGAGCTTAAGTGCCTTTTTAACGGGTTTGTGTTTTTTGGTGGTTATATACGTGATAGGTTTATCTTCGTTGGGCTTGAAAGTCATGTGCACGGTCATTGGATTTATTGCCAGCGCTTATGTGGTGTCGTTTATGGTTAGTGCGAATCTTGTGCCGACCTCGGTGCGCAGTGTTAGTTTTGGTTTTTTAAATACGCTGATGGTGTCGGTTGTGCCTTTACTGCAACCTGTGATAGGGGCTGCTCTGGGTGCCTTAGTGCATAGACATAGTCATGTGCACGAGACGCCATTGTTGGACTACCCGGTACACGACTATCAATTAGCTTTGACCATATTGCCTGCGTTATTGATTGTGTTGGGTGTGATCTGCTGGTGTTACCTGGTTGTTGATAAGAAAGAGTTGAGCTAAAATGTCGCCTTCCATCGTTTGAGGAGCAAGGACCATGTCATCACAGCCACAATCGCAGGATCAGGCTTGCGCACAACACAGTGTCGAAATTACGAAAGCAGATTTACCTCTTTGCTGCCCACAGCCTAATGAGCGCGTTTGGGATGCTCATCCTCGTGTCTTTTTACCTTTAGGCGATGATGACTCAGTTAGTTGCCCGTATTGTGGGAAGCATTACGTCCTAAAAAGCTAGCTTCTGGAGTCGGTCACAATAGCTGGCTAAAGAGTGAGTCTACTTATATTTTTTTCATAACCTCCCGATAAATCCCAGACCCCATCCAATTGTCTAACCACGCCGGTAAGGCTTTCCAGTCGTGACTACGAAAGAAGTCTTGATCGATGATCGCAAACTGCCGGATGAGAGGTAGGAGTAGGATGTCGGCTTGGGAGAAGGTGTTTCTTATGACGAACCCACCATGACGTGCCAAGGCATCATCAAGTTGTTGCAAGAGCCCTTTCAGTGTTTCCCATGAGTCCCTTCTATCTAAATCAGGGTAGCGGTCGTGGTATTTATAGTGGTTAATCGCTCTTACCCATTGAGGCTGCCATTCGTTTACCCAATTCTTGTATGCTTGTTTTTCTTCATCAGTATTAAGTGCATAGGAATCAGGGTCGTTGATAGACAGCGCGTATTCAACAATATCGACACTTTCATCAAGCACACGCTGATCCGCCAACTGCAATACAGGCACTGTTCCTTTTGGCGATATAGCCAGCATCTCAGCAGGTTTGTTCGATAGTTTTACCTCTCGTAATTCAAAGGAGATGCCGGCATAAATCAAGGCAAAGCGCGCGCGTATCGCATACGGGCAACGCCTAAAGCTGTATAAAATGGCCATAGTGTGTTTCTCTAAAACTCCGAACTCGGGTTCGTAAAAAACCCTACGCGAGGAAGGGTTTTTTTTATGTTAGCTTAAACCTAGCTGTTTAAGAGGTCACTGATGCTAGAGGCTGTGCTGCTGCTAGAGCTGCTTCCAGAGTCAGAGGAGAGAGAGCTTAAGGCGCTGCTAACGCTACTGGAGTCAGAGCTGCTTCCAGAGTCAGAGGAGAGAGAGCTTAAGGCGCTGCTAACACTACTACTTGAGTCGGAGCTGTCTCCAGAGGTAATGTCTGATGCAATATCAGAGGGGCTGGTGCCGCTGTCACTACTTGAGTCACTGCTGCTGCTTGAACTAGAGCTGCTATCGTCCGTTGCACCATCGTCATCGCTTGTGGTGCTATCTGAAGTAGAGCTAGTCGCGCTACTCTGTAGCTGTTCGGCATATTTGGAAAGAGTAGAGACATCGTTCAAGAAGAGGTTGTAGAAGGTTCTTCCATTTTGGGCAGCGTTGACTGTGTTAGTTGCTAGAAGGCGTTCGGTTAATTCGTAAGTACGTTCTTGTAGCTGCAACATTTCAGCCATGATTAAGGTTTGTTCTCGTGCAAGCAAAGAGGGCGACGCTGTTTTTAAGCGATCGTACCAAGTGATTCGACTGTTTGAAGAGCCTGTTAAGTTTTGTAGGCGATGGTTTGCAACAAAGCGCTGTAAGTCCATCGCACTACAGCTATTATCAACAGAACACTGAGGTTGAGCATCAATCAACAATGATCCTGTTGTACTTGTTGTGTTCGTGTAGGTTTGCTTTGTTCTTTCTTGGAAAAGATGTTGCAGGTTAGACGCTAGTATGGATTTTCTAGCAACAGATGTGCGTAAGTCGAGTTGGAACCTCTTATATGCCGTTGATTTCTGTAATTGGAAGAGTAAGCAGTTTGTGCCTGGATCGGAAGTGGTACAGCTATTGCTTGTATCTGTCAGTAAAAGGGCACTGATGTCAGTTGATAAGTTGTAGCCACTGTCGCATGGGCTAGTCGGTGTAGAGGTGCTACTGCTGCTGTCACCATTCACTGAACTTGAGCTAGAGCTAGCGCTGGATTGAATTTCGCTAGACATGGTTGCGCCAGGATTGTTAAAGCAAGGGTTTAAAGCCATATTGGAGGTATAAGCCCCAGTCACAAACTCAACAAAGTAGTTTGCTGTGGAAATACTGCTTGATGTCGAGTTAAACAGGTTACTAAAGCTCAGGACGTTGTTGTTTACAGGGTTGCTCGTGGTTCCTGGTAAATCATACGTTGATGTCGTTGCTTGAGAGTTGGTAAGTGTGATGCTTGTTAGGTTTGCTTCAGTTGAGTCCTTGATGCCTGAAATAACAGACGACGTTGGCATACTGGTCAGTGCAAACAGCAAGGGGTCATTATTCACGCTTGAGTCAACGGATGAAAAGTTCTTCATGCGGCTAAAACAGGCTGTACCTTCAACAGAACTAGTGGACGTGTTACAAAATAAAGCAGCAATAGCGCTTACGTTTCTAGGTAAACAGGTGGTGCCTGAGTCGCAGGTGCTGCTGCTATCGATGTTTTCTTGCAAGGTTAAGGCAGTGGAGGCGCTCGTCCCTTGAGAGTTGGTTAAACCGAAGTCGATGGTTTCGCCTGTCCCACTTTGAGAGGTGACTCGGAAGGGTATTTGAGAGCCAGACTGGATGAGAGTAATCGTAGTAAAGTTCAGGGAAGAGTCGAAGTTTTCGCTGTCTTCTTGGTTGGTCACGTTGAAGAGTTGTAAGTTGCTTTGAATGGATTGAGGCGCTAAGGCATAGCCGTAAGGCAATTGATAGAACGTGCTGTTTAGGTACATGACAAAGCTAACAGACACGGCTTCTAATTCATCGATGGTGAGTGAGCTCGCGCTGCTACTTTTTCCGCCTGTTAGACTAGATAAGCCGCTCAAGCCACTTAGTTTGCCGCTGGAAATCTTTTTGGAGTAGTGTTTACCTGGGCCGCCTCCAAAAGGACTGTTGCTGGAAGTTGAGGTGCTACCATCAGTCGATGGAGTTGAGCTGCTGCTATCCTCGGATGAGGATGAGCTATCCGTGTCGGAAGAAGAGCTGGTTGATTCAGAGCTAGGGGCAAACGCGCCGTTATTATCACTGGTGGTGCTTGAATCGCTTGATGTGCTTGAGCCTGTGGAGGTAGAACCCGAACCAGAATCAGTGCTAGAGCCAGAGCTGGCATCAGAATCTGAATCACCTGATCCTGCTGAAGAGCCGCTGCCACTTCCGCTACTAGGGCTGCTTCCACTGCCGCTGCCACCAGATCCACTTCCTGATTTGCTGCTTGAACCACCTTTGCCAGAGCCTTGTGATCCTTTGTCAGTATCAGAGCCGCTTTTCGCGTCTTTTGAGCTTCCCCAGAAGCCTGAGAAAAAACCTGATAAAGGGTTGTTAGCGTAACTGTTGATGGACACAGAAAGGGTCAGTGCGCTGGCTAATGCAATGATCGTACGAAAAGTCGTTCTCTTGTTCATGGTTAGGATTCTCCAGTTAGAGTTAAATATGGGTTACATGCCGCCGGTTGCGCCAGCTTCAGCCAAAGAGGCTATGCCAGAAAAGAAAGCAGATGCGGAAGCAGCAGCTTTAGCTGCAGCGACTTTTGTGGTTTGTATTTTTGAGAAGTAAGCACTACCAACAGCAGCGTTACAGGATTGAACGTCTGAGCTGCTGATTGAGCCAGTGGTTGTGTAGGCAGAAACGCATTCGCATACGTTGCGGTCGTAGCAAACAGACAGCTGATGGAGCGAGCCAGAGCTGCTAGGAACTTGGTTCATAGCCAGCGATGTCTTGCTACCGCTCCATACAGATTGGCATGTGGACACGTAAAGAGTAGCTGTTTCCTGTGAACATGTTCTTCCTGTTGTGCTAGAGCTTGTGGAGGTGCTGCTGTAAGTAGATGTGGTTGAGCTTGTTCCTAGCATGCCACTAATGTTTCCGAAAAGACTCGCAGAGGCAGACAGTGGGATGAGTAGAGCAGCTGTTAGGGCTAAGGCGGTGTAGCGTTTCATAAGGGAGAGTCTCCTCGTCTAGGTGGAAGGGGTTAGTCGTAACCAGATTCTTCTAGCGCTTTGCAAATCAGGCGAAAGCGCTCTTCTGAAAATATGCGTGACAGTAAACGTAAGCGTTCAAAGATCATGTTACGCTGCAAAAACATTTCCGCGATTTCTGGACTATCGGATGACTTATCTTCAGCAAACATCAGCACTTTGGTGGCAGCTCCTGGGTAAGCTTGATCGAGAGCCATAAGTAATCGTAATCCGCGACCCGTTTTGAGGTGTGCAACCAGCTTAATAAAGTTATCTTCTTTCTTCAGCTCGATTTCACCAAGATTATCTAAGGATTTAGCGAGTTTTTGAATGGATGCTTCCACGTCTGGATCGTCGTCTAAGGTCCAGTCCTCTTGACCTTCCATAAAGGTGATTACCCGGTAGATAGTGGGGTCTTCAAAGTCTCGCCAAAATTTGTGACAAGCTGCTTGGCTGAGGTCTATAGCCATGAAGGGCTCCTGACGTTCACACAGTGGATCCATACCATTGTAGACGAAGATTCATATTAAGTTAACCTGTTCATTTTATTGCCTTTAGAGGACATGCCTCACCGCCTTAGCTATGATATACTGCGTCACACAGTCACTCATCACAGGAGTACTTTGCCATGGGTAAGTTTTCCGCATCAAAATCTATTTTTTCAAGAGCGTTCAGTGGGTTTTTTGGCTGGTTTCAGCCCAGAAAATGGACAAACTACGATAACGCCAAACAGGATGCTTTCTTTTTGCTCAAACTCCTCCGAGGAACCATGAGTCGTGATCCAGAAACAGGTCGCCGCCGGAAGAGACACCAGCACCAAAGTTTTGACTCTTTTGTGGCCAAATCTAAGATGACAGAAGAATCCTTGGCCCATACCATCAAAGTGTCTGGTTGGTACGCTGTTCTTTATTTCATCGCAGCCATCTGTGTGTTTGTTTACGGATTCATCATCATGGAAAAAGGGATGATTGTAAGTACAGTCGTTACTTTTTTACTGAGTTTGATGCTTTTTTCTCAAGGTATTCACCAACATGTCATATGTCTCAGGCTGAAACATCGCACCTTAAGTATTAATTTGATGAATTGGTTTGGTGTGGCATGTGGTAAAGAGCCACCCAAAGATAAGTAACTCCTTCTCGTCATTGCGAGCGAAGCGCGGCAACCCAGATTTTATCCGGCGAAAGCCGGAGCATTTATACCCATGGGATCTTCTTTAGGAGATCCAAAAATAACAATTTTTATAGGATATTTTTGTCGCTTCACATTCGTTCGCGGTAATTTTATCCTGGTTTGCCACGCTTCGCTCGCAATGACGCTGGCTGGCCAGGAGGGTTGAATCTGATTGCTCAAACCCTATTAAGCAACAACACCACTTCGTAGGGATGACAAAGAGAAAATCATTCCGGCTCATTAAACCTTGCATTCACCAATGCGCTGATTGAGTCGATGGCGGCTTGTTCATCGTCGCCCTCTGCTTTCACGGTGATGGTTTGACCGCAGGTAGCGCCTAGGACCATTACCTCCAAAATGTTTTTCGCGTCGATGGTATTGCTGTTATAGGTAAGGGTGATGTTGCTTGCGAATCGCAAAGCTAGCTCACTTAATTGCATGGCCGCTCTGGCATGTAAGCCGAGTTTGTTGATGAGGGTGAGTTGTTGACTGAGCATGTGCAGATCCTTGCAAACCGATAGCGGTGTAAACCCCGAACTGGGGTTATTGTAAGTGTCTTAGGTGGTTGGCACAAGTACCATTTTGGAGAACTGCTGCCAAAGCTGATCCGCATTGCTAGATTGAAGTAAGTGCGTCGTGTTTTGTTTGTCACTGAGGAGTTGGGCTAACTCACGAAGCGTATGAACGTGTTGGTCATCTGCAGCTTCAGGAGCAAGCATGCCAAAAATCAGTGAGACAGGGTGTTCGTTCGCATGATCAAAAGAAACAGTGGGTTCTAGAAGCATTAACACACCAGCAGGGGCTTCCAAGCCTGGTACGCGAGCATGAGGAATCGCGACGTTTGCGGTGATGGCTGTATGGCCCATTCGCTCGCGGGTGTGCAAAGCCTCTAACACCTCGCGTTGTTTGAGATTAGGGTTCCAGTCGTGGAAGGAGCGAGACAAAAACTCCAGGCATTGTTTTTTGGTTTCAATGCCTGGAGGATGGAAAACCGTTCGTTGACGGGAAAAGAGTACAGTCAAATGACTCATTGATTAATGTTTCTCTTTGTGTTTTTCAAGTTGTGTGACTAGCTTAGGAATAAGCAGGTCAATGGTTTTATACATGTCGTTGCTATCAGCGTGTGCGTTTACTTCGCCGCCAGCGAGTGTGACATGCGCTTGAGCGTTGTGTGTGTTTTTGGTAACGCTGTAGACAATATGCACGTTCATGATTTTGTCAGAATGATGCGATAATTTAGCGACTTTTTTTTCGGTTAGCTCGCGAAGTTTAGGGGTGATATCTAGGCTTTTGCCGGTTATTTCTAGGTTCATGGAGATCTCCTTAGGGGTCATGTATCCAGGGTATAGTGTATTACATCTCGAACTCATGGCCAAGGTATACGTCCCGGACGAAGGGATTGCAGAGTATGGTGTCAGGTGCGCCCATAGCGATGACTTGACCTTCGCTGATGATGCAGGCTTCGTGGCAGATACCTAGGGTCTCACGCACATTGTGATCGGTAATCAGCACTGATAAGCCTCGTTTGTGTAGGTCTGTGATGATTTGTTTGATGTCGTTCACTGAGATGGGGTCAATCCCCGCAAAGGGCTCGTCGAGCAGAATAAGCTGTGTGTCACTGGCTAAGGTGCGGGCAATTTCGACGCGTCGACGTTCGCCGCCAGATAGCTTGATGCCAGGTGTGTGAATGAGGTGTTCGATGTTAAATTCTTTGAGGAGGCGTTTGGCCTTGATTTTTTTGTCTTGATAGGTGAGCTCAGGCCGGAGTTCAAGAACAGCCATGATGTTATCCCACACAGAAAGCTGCCTGAAAATCGATGCTTCTTGAGGTAAGTAGCCCAGCCCTAAGCGCGCACGTTCGTGGATAGGGAGGTGGGTGATGTCATGGCCATTAAGTTTGATGATGCCAGAGTCTGGCTGACATAGGCCGATGATCATGTAAAAGGTGGTGGTTTTACCGGCGCCGTTAGGGCCTAGCAGCCCAACGATGGAGTGACCTATTTCAAGGGAGACCTGCCTCACAACAGGTTTGTGATAGCTTTTGCTTATTTTATCAACAACCAGGGTATTCATGGTGATTTGGGGTTCCTTAGGGGATGAAGGGAACAGTCACGCCCCCCGGTTGCGGGACGCAATCCGCAGGGGGTCCAAAAAAACCCATCATAGCATGATCCCTGGGTTGGGCCTACTTTTACTATTCCATTAAAGCAGCATGAGCAGGATCTTCGGATGATGCACGAGAAGAAAGCGAGCTGGCTCTTGATCTAATTGAAAATCGTATATCAGTGGCGCTACCAGTAGACGCGTGTTGATTTGGATCTTGAGGAGCTCCAATTGTAAGCTGGCCCCGAAGGCGCTCAATTTCTGTTTGCAATTCTTGCTCACGGGTTTTTTGTTCGTTTAATTGCTTTTGTAACGCATCAACAGGGTGTTTTCGTTGTTTGCTTCGATAAATAGTGACTGCACCCCAAGCGATAGCCGCAGCTGCCACAACAAAAACAATCCCTGAAATGGTGATCAGTGGGTCAGACGTATTGAAGCCTAAGAAAAGCTTGAGGGCGTCGGTGGTGAATTGCGTGGTGACATGCAAGCCTTGAGTAACCCAGTCTGCTGCTGCAAGAGTAATCACAAAGAGTGCTGGTGTTGCAATGAGGCTTCCAGTAGTGACTGCTGTGATGCCTAAAGCACGCCATGTTTTTGGGTAGAATAAAACCGGCGCATCAGCTTTCAGGTCGACAGTTTGGTAATCATCATCAAAAAAGTCGAAGTCGTCATTGTCAGGAGGGCTTGCGGCAGAAGCTTTTGCCTCGCGATTTCGCAATATTTGTATTCGATATTGAGCTTTACGAATGGTGTTTTTATCGCTTTTATCTAGAGAGGTAGCCGCAGCTTCCTGGAAAGCGGTTAAAGCTTTATTTAAAGCATCAGCCTCACTTGCTTCCTTAATGAGTCGAGTTAACTCCTGTTTTGCTATGTTCTTGACGGTTAATGCTGATTTAGCCATGCTGCAGACCCCGGGTTAGATATCACTATGGTTAAATTCTACTAAATACCAGCGGGTTCGTCAAATTTTAGTCAAGCCTTAACTCTTTGATCTTGTAGCGCTTTGTGGAGGTTGCTAGGTTTTTCTGATGAAAATAAGCGCTGTTTGCTGCAACGGTGCATACCGAATCCAGTGGCTAGTAGCGCAACCCCCACAATCAACACGGTCACAGTGACGACGATCGTAACATTGGGGTGAATGGCTAGGCTTGGAAATGCATGGCTGAGTGTGTCGATGAGGCTTGATGATGCAGCTGAGAAGGTGGCGGCTAACCATGTGCTACCTGCGGTTATGGCGCTTACCGTGAAGACACTCCCAACAGAGAGTGCAATGGTTGAGGCTGTTTTGTATTGTTTTTTTTGTTTTTGGACTTCAACACGTATAGCGGCTTGAAGCTCTCTTTCTTTTTGTTCCTCTTGTTCTCGTCTTCGTTTTTCAGCGTTTAATCTCGCTACTTGTTCTTGTCGATGTATTTCTTTAGCCAATGCTGCTGCATCTTGTTCAGGGAAATCTTCTTGTTTAAAGGCATCCAATTCAGCTTGAGCAGCAGCTAGGCCGGTTCGTTCTTTAGCTTCATCTGATAGGATTTTAAGATGGTTGACTTGTTCTTCTGTTAGTCCAGGGTTACGTGGGCTTGGTAATGGTGTGGTGGCTGCGCTTTCGATTTCTCTTTGTTCGATGTGTTGTTCAATAATGGGTTGAATTTTTCTTGTTGTGGTGGCAATAAAGCTGTTGACGTATTCATTGTGAGTCTTATTTTGATGCTCAAGTTGCGCCAGTCGTTTTTGAATAAAAGGTAGTGTTTTTAGTGTCAAACGAGGGGAATACACTGTTCTCTTGATGGCTCTGATAAGTTGTATGTGAGAGATCATGGCATTAGCTTGACCAAGTTTTTGAACCAGTGTTTCATAACAGCTTAACTGGGTTTTGTGTCTATAAGCATTTAGCTCATCTCTGAAACTAATAAAGGCATCGAAGCATTCTGTATCCTCATACAATACATCAAAAGCAAGGTTTTGCTGCAAGCAATGGTCAATGTCATCAATGATTTCTAACACAGATTTTTCGGTTTCTTTAAGCGCTTCTTCTCGAGCCTTGATTCGGTCTTGAAGCGCTTTTTCAGCGTTTTGTTTTTTATTTTCTTCTTGTTCTATAAGGCGTTGAACGTTTTCTTGAGCGACACGTTCTGTTTCAGCGAACTTTGGGCAATTTGGAGGAGATAAGTCTCTGAGTAATGCTAGGCGAGACTCTAGGGCGGTGAAATTTAGCGAGCGTGGTCTAACCTTCGATAGATCGATAACAGCTCGTTCCAGGGAAGGTCGTCGATCAGGTTCATGGGCTTGCTCAGTTGGTTGGGGAGTCTCTTCTATCATCGTTGTCTCCCAGCTGCGTGCTTTGCTTAGGTGCGGGTTTGTCCACGAGATCTGTGTTTCCTAGCAGTTGAAGCGTATTCGTTTTGAAGTTTAAGCGAGCTCCTTGCGCTTTGACAGATGATAAACCTTGTGTTGCTAAAACGGTAGATCGGGTATAAGCATACCGTTTGGGTAGGATCGTGATGCTTTGTGTGCTGAGCGTGATGGGTGTGCTAGCTGTGTCGCTGCTTTCTTGCATTTTGACGTGGCCGTTTAATGTGATCTTTTTATAATGTTCATCGGATTGTGCTTGATCGGCCCATATATTCCAGCGATGTTTGGGGTTGAATTGGTTGATGATATGAGGTTGCGAGATAGTGACCGTATGCGATTGACTGTTATGCGTGAGCTTGGGGGCGTGTATGGTGAGCACCCGCTTTCCTTGAGAGTTGTAGCGCGTGTAGTTGACGTGTTCAATGGCGACATCAATCGTGTAGTGTGGTAGGCGTGATGGCTTAAAGACACCGAGCTTCCAAGCCAGTAAGGAGCTAGCAAGTGCGAGAAGGGCAGTGGCGATAATGGCAAAGTATTTTCTCATCATGCGCTGTGTTTGCCTGTTTGTTCTAGTATAAATTCAGCGGCTTCGCGCACAGCACCATGCCCGCCTAAAAGAGTGGTTTGATGTTTGGCGACAGCTTTTATGGCGGCGACAGCGTTGGGAACCGTGATAGGAAAGCCTACGGTTTGTAGCGGTTTTAAATCAGCTAAGTCATCACCCATGTACGCCATGTGTTCGAAAGCAATGCCAGTCATGTCTTTAAGTTCATTCAGAGCAAGCATCTTGTTAGCTTGTTGTAACCAGTAGCGTGTGATGCCCAGTTGGTCGCAGCGTGTTTTGACAGCGTTACAGCCACGTGCAGAAATCACAGCAACGTCGATACCTGCTTTCATGAGTTGTTTGATGCCTAATCCGTCGTGCACATGAAAGCATTTGAGCTCTTTACCACTCGGTAAAAACCATAGTTTTCCATCGGTCATGATGCCGTCTACATCAAGGACTAATAAGCGTATATCTAAACTCATGCCGATACTCCTGCGGCTAGTAAGTCGTGTAAATGCATGATGCCTACGAGCTGATCATTCTCGGTGATAATCATTTGATTGATTTTGTGTGTTTGCATGGTGTGCATGATTTCACTGGCTAGTGTGTCCGAAGAAGTGCTGCGCGGTGAAGGCGTCATGACGTCTTTGATGGGGGTGGTGAATAAGTCAATTTTAGAATCTAAGCATCGCCTTAAGTCGCCATCAGTAAACAAACCCAACAGCCTTTTGTTCTCATTAACGACTAAGGTCGCGCCGATGTGCTTGGAGGTCATTTCCACGAGCGCCTCTGTGATGACAGTGTCAGGAGAAACGAGTGGGATGGCATCACCATGGCGCATGATATCACGGGCCGTGAGCAATAAGCGTTTGCCTAGGCTGCCACCTGGGTGACGGATGGCAAAATCATCGGATGAAAACTCGCGTGCGCTTAACAAGGCAACAGCCAAGGCATCGCCTAAAGCGAGGGTGGCTGTGGTGGAAGACGTTGGCGCTAAACCAAGAGGGCAGGCTTCTTTGGTGACTTGTGCATTTAAGACGTGATCGGCGGCTTCAGCGAGTGACGAGTCGAGTTTGCCCGTGATCGCAATGATTTTTGCACCTATGCGTTGTATCAGTGGCATGAGGGTGATAAGCTCCGCCGTTTCGCCGGAATAGGATATGGCGATGACGACATCGTTAGCGGTGATCATGCCCATGTCGCCATGACTAGCTTCAGTGGGATGCACATAAAAAGCAGGCGTGCCAGTGCTGGCTAAGGTGGAGGCAATTTTTCGGGCGATGTGTCCAGATTTTCCAACACCAAGCACGAGACAACGGCCAGTGGTGGAGAGGATTTGATCGCAAGCGTTGGCAAAGTCATTGTTCAATTGTTGGATAATGTCATCTAGGCCAGCTCGCTCGCATTCAATCGCCTTTTTGGCGTGTTGGAGATGAGGGTGAGTCATAAGTGTTTGTTGCCGGTGGTAATGGTGAAGAGTTTGGCTATTATATGGTATAGTCGCGCAAACGTCACGTTGAGGGGAGGTGGACTGTGGACCAGCCAATTGCAGCCATTAATCACGGAACTTATCGAGTTTCGGGTCGTACCTTATTTGATGACATCAATGTATCCATTCCTCGTGGGAAAATTACTGCCATTGTTGGCCCAAGCGGTGTTGGTAAAACAACGTTATTACGCTTGCTTGGAGGATTAATCCCTTTAACCTCAGGTGAAGTCACCGTTTTTGGTGAAGATATCAATGCGTGCAAGTCTGCTAAACGTGACCAACTGCGCCGTCGTATGGGTCTTTTGTTTCAACAAGGTGCTCTTTTTTCAGACATGACGGTGTTTGATAATGTGGCCTTTCAACTAAAAGAGCTCACTCGTTTGCCTGACCGGATGGTACGAGATCTGGTTGCCTTGAAATTAGAGTCCGTTGGTCTTCGTGGTGCTGAGCATTTAATGGTCAGTGAGTTATCTGGTGGTATGGCCAGACGTGTGGCTTTGGCTAGGACCTTAATGCTAGATCCTTCTCTAATGCTTTACGACGAGCCTTTCACTGGTCAAGATCCAATCAATAAAGCCATTTTGTTGAAGTTGATTAAGTCACTAAACGTTGCTCTTAATATGAGCAGCGTGTTGGTTTCTCATGATATTCAAGAAACCATGGCCATCGCGGATTACGTGTATGTGCTTGTGGGTGGAAAAATAGTTGCTCAAGGGACTCCTGAGCAAGTGTTAAACGATAGCAACCCAGTGGTGCAGCAGTTCTTGCATGGTAAGGCCGATGGGCCTGCGGCCTTCAAGTACCCTGCGCAACCCATGGAAGAAGAGGTGATGCTTGATTAATACACATATTTCCCGAATGGGGCAAAAGAGCCTCTCGTTGATCATGCGAGTAGGTCACGCAAGTTTATTTTTGTGGAGCGTCATTACGAGTCGCATGCCGATCAGGCGTTTTTTCCCGTTGCTAGCTGAGCAGCTGTATCGGACAGGCGTTTTATCCTTATTAATCACGGTGTTATCGGGGTTTTTTATCGGTATGGTGGTGAGTCTTCAAGGCTTTCATACTCTCCAGAAGTTTTCAGCTGAACAGGCTTTGGGGAAACTACTGGCCCTGAGTGTGGTTAGAGAATTAGGTCCTGTGATCACAGCATTGCTGTTTTCGGGTCGAGCTGGTTCAGCTTTGACCGCTGAAATCGGCTTAATGTCTACCACAGATCAGCTGTCAGCCATGCGCATGTTGGGTGTTCACCCCTTGTGGCGTGTGGTGGCACCGCGTTTTTGGGCGGGTGTGATTGCTTTACCTTTGCTCACCATTATCTTTGATGTGGTCGCCATTTACGGCGGGTCCTTGGTGGGTGTTGACTGGCTTGGCGTAGATACCGGCGCTTTCTGGTCTGGCATGAAGAGCGTTGTCCACTTTGGGGACGATGTGGTTAATGGTATCATTAAGAGTTTGGTGTTTGCTTTCCTCACTTTGTGGATTGCGGTGTATCAAGGTTATTTCTGCGAGCCTAACGCTAAAGGTATGTCCATTGCCACAACGAAGACAGTCGTGTACAGTGCACTGGCCATTTTGTGTTTTGATTTCATTTTAACAGCATTAATCATGGGGGGCTGGTAATGAGACAGTCGAAGTCGTTGTATATGGCTGTGGGTTTATTCGTTATTGCTGCGTTTTGTGCTTTGGTCATCTTAGCGTTTCATATGAGCGATTTTTCGGGTTCTCGTACGGGCAGCGCTTACAAAGTAGAAGCCATGTTTGATAATATTGGTGGTCTAAAATTGCGCGCACCGGTACGCATTGCTGGTGTCACTATTGGTCGAGTGAGTGATATCGAGTTAGATGCTGATACTTTTCAGGCGAAGGTATCTCTTCGCTTGTCATCCGAGGTTAATCACATTCCCATTGATACCTCAGCAAGTATCCTCACGGAAGGTTTGTTGGGCGCCAATTACATTTCACTCACGCCTGGCTTTGATAAAACAAACTTAGCGGAAGGTAGTGTTATTCAAACCACGCATTCTGCGATGATTTTAGAAAAACTGATCGGTAAGTTTATTTACTCCAAAGCGAGTGGTGACAAGAAAAACTAATCATCAGTGAGTTAACTTTTAGGAGTAATACCGCATGAAACGGCTACTGTCTGCTGCTAGTCTTATGTTTGTCTTCCTGTTCGCAGGTGCTATGGCATACGCCCTCTCTCCAACACAAACCATCCAACACATTGGTGATGGCATGATCAATGCGTTGCAAGCCCATAAAGCACAATTGCAAGATCGAGCAGTTATCCGAAAGATTGTTGACAAAGAGTTGGTGCCTTACGTTGATTTAACGAGCATGGCTGGCCGTGTTGTTGGTCGAAAGGCTTGGATGCATGCATCACCGAAAAGCAGAAGAGAGTTCGAAGATCGTTTTAAACATGTGTTGATTAATACGTATTCTGCGGCTTTGGCCTCTTATGATCGAGATAAGCTTCATGTGTATCCGTTACGCACTAAGCCTACTCAGTTAGCACGAGTAAAAAGTGATATTGTGCGTCGTAATGGTCAACGTATTCTGATGGTATATAACATGAGAAAAGAGCCCGAAGGTTGGCGAATTTATGATGTGAGTATAGAAAACGTTAGTATTGTCGATAACTACAGAGCTCAGTATGCGTCCGTGCTTCAGCAAGGTGGTTTAGCTCTTCTTAACGCTCGTTTGGCTAAACGTTAGGAGAGTGTCAATGAACGCTAATGCTTGCCAAGTCACCTCATCAGGTATAGCTCTATCAGGTCCCGTTACGTACGACACCGTTGTCTCATTGTATGAAGCTGCTTCAGCAATCTTAGAATCTTATGATGGGCACGCGTTTACAGCATGTTTTGCTGCGGTGGATCAAGTAGATAGTGCGGCATTAACGTTTATGTTGAGCTGTGTTCGCTTGGCTGCGTCAAAGGGTGTCAGTGTTTGTTTTGTGTCTGTGCCTAGTGGCTTGTACCATATCGCTCAAATTGGTGGTGTATCAGAATTATTACGGTTGGAAAAGAGTGATGACTAGTTTACGTGTTGTTGGTGGTTCAGTGCTATCCGGAGAGATTACAATTTCGGGTGCTAAAAATTCAGTTCTTCCTATTATTTCCGCAACCTTGCTTTCAGAGCAGTCTATTATTTTGGATAACGTTCCTTGTTTGGATGACGTCAACACTCTGTGTGGCTTGTTGAAAGAGTTGGGTGTGAGCGTCATTTCTGAAGAAAAAGGTGTGTTGGCGTTAAATGCTGCTGGGGTTAATAAAACCGAAGCTCCGTATGACTTAGTGAAAAACATGCGGGCATCTATTTTGGTTTTGGGTCCTTTGCTGGCTCGTTTTGGTCATGCTGAAGTGTCCTTCCCTGGTGGCTGTGCGATTGGAGTTAGGCCCGTTGATTTACACTTAGAAGCCTTGCGAGCATTGGGTGCAGACATATCCGTTAAAAACGGATTTATTTTAGCGAAAGTGGATGGTCGATTAAAAGGCTGTGACATTCATTTTGATTGTGTCACGGTAACTGGGACCGAAAACATCATGATGGCTGCTTGCTTAGCAGAAGGTCGTACGGTAATTCATAATGCAGCGAAGGAGCCGGAAGTGATTGATCTGGCTGATTTCCTAAGGCATTTGGGTGCTTCCATACAAGGTGATGGAACAGATACCATTATCATCGATGGTGTGAGCGCTTTAAAAAAGCCCGGTCGATACCGCATTATTCCTGATCGTATTGAAGCGGGAACGTATTTGGCTGCTGCAGTCATTACCAGCGGATCTATTCGATTGAATGGCGTTAACCCGAGTCACCTTACAGCAGTGTTGTCTTTGTTGAAAGAAGCAGGTGCTGATATTCAAAGGGGAGACACATGGGTTTCTTTGGACATGCATGGTAAGCGCCCCAAAGCCGTGAGCTTTAAAACGGAAATTTATCCAGGTGTTCCAACCGACATGCAGGCTCAGCTGATGGCGATGAATGCGGTGGCTGAAGGTGAGGGTGTGATTGAAGAGGCGGTGTTTGAGAATCGCCTGATGCATGTCCCCGAAATGCGTCGCCTGGGTGCTGATTTAAAGTTAATTGCACCTCATACCATTCAATCAAAAGGGGTCACTTCCTTGACAGCAGCCCCAGTGAAAGCCACCGATCTGCGAGCTTCAGCTGGTTTGGTCTTGTCTGCGTTAGCAGCAGAGGGGGTTACCACGATTTCGCGCATCTATCATCTTGATCGAGGTTATGCCGACTTGGATGAAAAGCTCAAAGCGCTAGGCGTGGATGTATCACGTGTCTCAGATGATAGTGACGACTCATCATCCCTATCTGTAGAGCGTGCTTAGGTTCCCAGTAGTTGTTCTTTTAACTTTTTAAATCGCGCACTTCGCGTGTGTTTCTTTTCGTGCTTTTCAAGCGCGCTAGGTGATGCCATGTAGTTTACCATGATGGCTCGTCTTGCAGCGCTTAGAGGAAGATGACCATGCCAGCAGTCGTTGGTAACTTTGAAGACAAGCATCTTACCCATAAGGGGTGGGATTTCAGTGACATAGTCGTCGATGTTATCGCTGTTTAATACGCGTAATTTGCCCGCTTCATGTACCCAATCGTGATTAAGGTACAGCAAAATGCTCACTAACTTGTCCGGTGTGTCAACATGAGTCCGACCATCCCGTTGACGTGCGTGACCGCGTATTGTGATGAGTGTGGGATTTTCTGTGAGCTCAATACCAAGCTTGGCTTTGATAATGTCGCGAAGCTGTTGGCTGTCCAGTGCTTTGAGTAAGGCATCAAACTGATTGCCGTAGGTCAAGCACTTCGGCGGGACAAGCCCGGGAAAAGGGAGTTTTGGGAATTGAGTCACTAGCGATGCATGAAGGTCCGTAGGGATAGCATTTTCAACGATAAAGTGAGGGTAGGGGGACTGGGAGACGGGCGCGCTTTCGATATCCGCCCAGTTGAGTGCGTCCATGGTAGTTCTCCTTGCTTAAGTGTGATTTGGTGCAGGTTAACATTAAGACAAATTATCATCAATGGGGGTGCCAAGTATTACCTTCATTTAAAGAGACTGTTTTTTTTGGCGATGACTGATTACACTGCAGAGCTCAGTGTCCTTTTGGAGGTAATCGAATGGTGGGTCGAGTTATTGTTGGTGTTGTTGGTCTCAGCTTGTCAGCGGAAGAGCGAGATGCGCTTAGCAGTCATGAGTTATTGGGTGTTATTTTGTTTTCTAGGAATTATCAAGATAAAAAGCAACTAAGTGAATTAATAGATAGCATAAAGTCGATCAATCCCTCGCTCCTTATTTTTGTGGATCAAGAGGGTGCTATCTGGCGTTTTGAGCGAGGGTTCTATCGTATCCCCATTGCGAATTATTTTGGTGATTGTTACGACAGGCATGGGGAGAAAGTAGCCTGCGAAGAAACTCGGTCATCGGCGTATGTGATGGCTAAAGAGCTGAAAGATGTGGGTGTGGACGTGACAATAGCGCCTGTGTTGGATGTGCATAATAATCAAAGCACGATCATCGGCCAACGGGGGCGGGCTTTTCATGAAAACCCAGATGTTGTGTCTGTGTTGGGGAAAGCTTTTATTGAAGGTTTAAATGAAGCGGGGTGTCCGGCGGTTATTAAGCATTTCCCGGGTCATGGTTCTGCGCATGGTGACACGCACATCAATCAAGTGGTTGACGAACGATCCTGGGAGGAGTTAGAAGCCTGTGATGTAAAACCCTTTAAAACGTTGTTGAGTTCGGGTGTTGCTCAGGCTGTCATGGTTGCGCATGTCCTTTATCCAGCGGTCGATGATAATCTTGCAGGTTTCAGTAAGCCTTGGATTGATATCTTACGGGGTTATAGTAAGGATGCGTGTGTTCTCACGGATTGCTTAGGTATGGCAGGAGTCGGGCAATGGTCTGATCATGATAAATGCCAACACGCTATTGAGGCAGGGTGTGATGTGCTGGTTTACAGTAATCAAATATACCGTGAAGAAAAGACTGGTTTAGCAGCGGTTGTGCCCAAGCCTATTCCTGAAGTGCTTGAGGCGGTGTCATCGATTCCAGATTCGGAGGAATCACGAGCTAGGCGAGCGGGGTTGCTTTCAAAGAGGTATTCTTAGTATGCTTTTAAAATTTGGATTAAGGAGTACCATCAGAGACTCATAATCCGAACTATGAGGAAGACGGTATGCCCAGATCATCTGCTAAAAGAGCGAGAATTACTCTCTTTATCGAAAGAATAAAGTTGATACAGAAAGAACAGTCGAACGAATTCCCATTCTTGATTAATGGCAAACTTCCCAGTGAGAGGTCAAGGGCTTATCTTTTTGATAAATTGAGAGAAGGTTTAAAGGTAGAAGAGTTATGCATCCATATTGCTCGATTGTCACAAGAGGAATTTAAGGAACTGTGCGAGTGCTTAGGGGACAATAGATCCATACGGATTCTTGCGCTAAGTAAAGAGGGTGATAGCTGTTTGGAGATACCGCATCTGGAAGACAATTGGCAGTCAGAGCTTCTTGCGGCAATCAAAGAAAACGGGCGAATAACAACTGTGACCATGCCTGGGGTATCAAAAGAGTTTGCTAAACAGTTAGAAGAGGTAATGGCATTCAATGAGCTCAAGTTTTCCTTGGGGAGCTATCAAGACACAAAAGCCAGTAGACCTTTTCCCAAGGATGAGGTGATGCGGAAAGAGTTGCAGGCACTCATGAGACAAAGACATAGTATTCGTATCGTAGGCTCACTCCCTCCAGCAGATATCTTGTGTGTGTTAGTGGCCAATCAAAAAGTAACATTTCAATTTGGTGAAAAGGACTCATTGACGGATAACGTCGCAGAATATCTATTGAATCTCTATCGTGACAATAAAGGTGAGTTGAGAGGCTTAGAGAAAGTAGTCTGTTATGATGAGGCGAAGCAACAGTTACTTCGTGAGTATGCAAGGATGGGTGCTTGGAAAAAAAGATGCACCGATAAAAAAAAAGTAAGTTGCGTAGGCTGGCCTAAAACAGAAGAGTTACAAAGGAAGTATTTAGAGTGTCTTACTCAATGTAGCAACATTAGCGCCCTGCAGTTGGTTTCAAACATTAAACCCGAATTTCTCAGAGTAGTGTTTGACACACTTAAAGGGAAGGGGCTTAAACGTATCGTAGTCTACAAAGATCAATCCATATCTCAAGCTGCCAGTCAGGTGGTGTTCGAGCGAATGGGGGAGCATCCTGATTTAGAGAGTGTGGAGGGCGTTGCTCAGGACCTGGAAACTCAGATACAAGAGAAGTTAGCAACAAATCGGTGTTTGTGTGCGATACGTAAGGTGTCAAAGACCTTGTGGTTGCCGTGTTTTCCAAATAATACGGAGAATCAAGAGACAGTGTTACAAGCCGCATTTTCAGCATGTTGGAATACTTTAAGTGTGATGTCACTGTCGGAACAGCATGTTAAGTGCATTATGAATTATTCGTTATCGAAAAAGAGGCTGCCAGTTTTAACAGGATATGTGGTGAGTCAAGTAGAGGGATCATATCACCTTTACGTAAACTCGGATTTGGAAGCGATGGCCTTGGATGTGTTGTTATCATCGCATGTTCAGGTAAAGTGCTTAGATTACAGTCATAGGTCTTCTGAAGCAGTGATCGGCGTCCTGAAGAAACATGCAAAAACCTGTGGCATGCAATCGTTTATGATAGATTTGGGTTCGCAAGTTAAAGGTTATCATGAAAGCATATGCGCATTTTTAAAAAGTTGTCCGTCATTGATTCAATTAACACTAAGTTTTGTCACTGATATGTCAGCTAAAAAGAGAGCTGTTCAATACGAGAAAATACTACCGTTGATTGCAGAGGTTATATCCATTTCAAGCTCCTTGTCAGTGTTGCATGTCCACCCAGCATTATCTGGAAAGCCGCTTAAGACGATCGTGGAAGCTGTGTCAAGCAGTCACACCATAGAGAAACTAGTATTGAGTATTCACTCTGAATCGTATTGTGCTGGTTTAGTAGCGTTAGCAAAGTTGATGGGTGAAAGAAGAAATATCCATACCATAGATTTAAGTGGTTCGCCCGTTTATCAATTATATGAATTTGAAAGATTAAAAGAAAAGCCTGGTATTTCTAGAAAATCAATGGAAGCATTGATTAGAAAGTTAAAGTCAAATCACGCAATAGTAGATTTCAAGATCAATAAAAAAGAATTAGAAGACCGGGGTTATCACTCTAAAAAAGTCACTCGACCAGCGTATACTAAGGCAGAAGTTGTATCTCCTATAGGTAGGCAAGAGACTAAAAATAAAGATAACGCATGTGCCTACTTGGATGCTGTTGAAAGAAAACGTATTGAAGTGGTTCGGGATCATCTGGAGAAAAAAGGTGTGAGCCTTTACGTGCGAGATGCTAGTGGTGACTCAGCATTGCATATTGCTATTCGTGCGTGTTCTGCTCAAATGACAGAGTTTTTGATGCGACGAGGTTTTAATACAGCTCTAACAGGTAAAGATGGCTTAACACCTATGGAGTTACTTGATCAGTTATCAAGAGATGATCCCACAAAAAAACCTGCGTATGATAAGATCAGGGGCCTGATACTAAAAGAAAGAAAGCATAGAACGGCACCAAAGAAAAAGTCATCTCAGAAACAAAAAGCACGAGATATCACAACCTATTTTTCAAGAGCAAGCTCAGCAGTCTCTTCATCGCCTACTTCTTCAACTCCTGCGGAATCAGCTATTTCAGTAGAGCCATATCCGTTATGGGAGCAGATCGTTATGGGGACGATCGATCCAAGCTCTATGAATTCAGAGATGGTCCGAGCAGATCCTTTCAATCAGAGTAAAACACTGTTTCATGCTGTGTGTCAGCGACCACTGCTTGATAGTAAGATACCCCTTCTGGTTAAGCTGATTGAGCTTGAAAAAGACAGCGCAGGTAGGGTTGATACGTTCGGCTATTCTCCCTTGTATGCGCTCGCTTCCATTGAGGCTCCAAATGAGCAAGAGGCTCGTGTTTCTGAGTTTATGGCAATGCATCTCTTACGAGCTGGTGCTGATCCTCGTGAAGATGTTACGGATGTGATTCACGGTTATCATATGTCTGCCTTGCATCGTGCAATCTTGAGCAACAATTATCGCTTAGCTAAAATGATTATTAAAATCTATCTTGAGAGGAGAGGTAAGGCATCTGATCTCTTAAATATTCCCAACCAACTACGGCAAACCCCAATGCACTTGGCAGCAGCTCATGCAAGCAAACGCTTTATCTCTTATTTTCTTATATTTCCAGGCATTCGTTTCAATATATCGGATATTTTGGGTCGAAAGCCTGATCAGTTGGCAGCTAATTCTGACAGAAAAGCGGCATTTGAATCGTATCGTACCTCATATCATCCTGATGTGACAGGTGTCTGTTGGCCAAAAAGTTTTGATACAGTTCGATGGAAAGATACTGTGATTCCAGGTGATGGTATTCAAGCGCAATTACAGCAACAATGTGAAAATAGTTCCAGGCGGGGTAATCCAGTCACAGCAAAGGTGTCGTTTGTGATCAGGCAGTCTCCATCCAAACCCCGAGAAGTAGTGAGTTTTTTGGTGGATGACAAATTTGTACCTAGCTTTCATTTAGCAGATTTTGTACCCACAGTATCGTTTTGCAAAGCTGCGATAGCTCGAGCGAAACATGTGCCTAGTGACGTGGTAGTTGATGCTAAAGGTCCGGCACCTGACCGTCAGTTAAGTGCTTTGACGGCAGGTCAGATAGAAGAAACATTCAAAGAGGATCCTAGTACCTTTAAGCAGCTGTTTCATCATGGTGAAGAGAGTTTGGTGACAGCTTTGGAGGAGGCTGAGTTTCATCGTTGGTTATTGGAGCAGTTCCGATCTAAAGTGTCTGCAGGCACAAAAGTTTATGCAGCGGTTGTAGATGCCTATTCAAAGTATTATGTATGTGCAAACTGTCAAATAGCTTTGCTCGGTGAGCGTGCGTTTGTTCAGGATTTTTCGACACTGCTTTCTGAGAATAATTTCATTGTTCCTAAGTTAGGGTATTTTTCTTTCTTGTTTCGAGTGGGTGCGGGGTTTCATTGGAAGATTCATAAAAAAGAAGAGTCTGACCACCAGGATTATCGCCTTGATCTACGATCTCGACCTAGGCAATTTCTTCAACGTGATTTAAGCGCGCAGAAAGCAACGAGTTTTAATTCCAGACGCAGGTGATTTTATCAACCCAGTCGTTCAAAAAACATCGTGGGATTTTCGATGAACTCTGGGTAGTTGTCTTGAGAGATAATAATTGCGATCGATTCAGGATGTTCTTTTTGAAAGGCTTCTAAGCCACTTTTTTGCCTGCTTTTTCCAGATTTCACTTCGATGGCAAAGAGTTTGTTTCGCCATATCATGACAAAATCTACTTCATGTGTGTCGTTGCGCCAGTAAAAGAGTTTGGAAGCCATTTGTAGCAGTTTTGCTCCAACCGTGCTTTCAAACACAAAAGCCATTTTGTCGTCTTTGGCGTTGAAGATGGTGTGAAAGCATGGAGCTAGCGGAATAATCTTTGGTGAAGAGGCCTTTGTTTTGAAGGGTTGATTGTGGTATTTATGCAAAGTTTTAATGAGGAAGGCTCCTTCAAACAGCGACAAATAATATTTAATGAGATCGGTGTTGCCCTTATCTTGTAGTTGTCCTAACAATTTTCTATAGCTAATTTCTTGCGAAGGGTAGCAACAGACTAACTCAAAAGCTTGTCTAAATAGGGCAGGTTTTTTAACCGGTGCGTATTGCAAAATATCTTTGTCGATGACTCTATCGATGATGGAGGAGGTGAGATAATTTTGCCATCGATCGATATCATCAAGGAAGTCATAACTTTTTGGGTAGCCGCCATAACGCAAATAAGACTCCAGCGATAAATTAGCCAACTGTCTTGATTCATGGTAATCCCAGTGCGGTACGTAGATCACCTCAAGTCTACCCGCGAGGCTTTCTGTCATGCCGTGCTCAAGCGATAAAGAGCTGGAGCCTGATAGTAGCAAATGTATGCTAGTTGTTTGTGTTTTTTGCTTGTCCCAAAGCTGTTTGATGGTTTCAGCCCAGTTTGGAATTTTTTGAATTTCATCGATGGCTAGTAGAGTGTTGTTCCCTTTCAGCAAAGCCCTTTGCCATTGTTCTAGTAGCCATTCACGGCCTGGGTTAAGAATAGCGTCGGCGCTGATGTAGTGGTGAGGTCTGTTGTAAGACTCCAAGAATTGTAAGATGCCGGTGGTTTTTCCAACTTGGCGAGGTCCAATCACTGCTTGGATTAGAGGGTTGTTTTCTTTAAAGCGACTTGAAAGCGTTTGGACAAAAAGGCGTTTCATGGGGAGCTCCTGTATCTATCACTTCCCCATTATAACCTACCAAAAATGATAGGTCTACCTACTATTTTTGATAGTTTAACCTACCAAAATCCGGATATATCGCTAACCTGTTGTTTGGTATCTATTTATCGTCTTCCAAAACCACGTATAAATCATGCCCACCTCGGCTTAAGGTGAGGAGGAGGCGGTCAGATTTTTTGTGTAACACAGAAAGTAAGGCTTTGAGTGAGGGTGTGGGGGTTCGATTTGCTGCTAAAATAACATCGCCAGGAGCAATGCCAGCAAGAGACGCAGGTGAACTTTGACCAACCCCAGAGATCAGAATGCCATTTGAGATGGTGTCGGTAGCGGGTAAAATCCGTCGTGTTTCACGTAAGGTGGTTCCGTGTAAAAAGGGCAGTGCGTGCGATTCGAGTTTGTCGTTAGGCGAGCCTGTAATAGCTTTAATGGATAAGGTTTTATTTCCACGTTGCACACGCAAGGTGATGGGTTTTTTGGGCGGTGTAACGGCTAGTAAGTTATGGAGTTCGCCAGCATCTTGTGTGGGGTAACCGTCAACAGATACGATTAAATCCAAAGGTCGCAGCTTAGCTTTGTCTGCAGCACTGCCTGGGATGATTTCCGAGACCAAGGCCCCTTTGTGGTGATTGAGCTGTAAGACTTCTGTTAATTCTTCAGTGGTGTCTTGGACAATAACGCCTAGCAAACCACGTTTGACTTTACCAAATTTGATGAGTTGCAAAGCGACTGCATGCGCAATATCGCTGGGAATAGCAAAGCCGATACCAATGCTGCCGTTGTTAGGTGTGATGATGGCGGTGTTAATGCCGATCAGTTCGCCTTTGTGGTTTATTAAACCACCGCCAGAGTTACCCATATTGATGGGTGTGTCTGTTTGGATGAGGTCTTGCAGGCCATCGGTGCTAGATAGAGCGGAACGATTTAAAGCGCTCACGACACCAGAGGTGACGGTTTCTGTTAAGCCGAAGGGGCTACCTATCGCAACGACGGGGTCACCGACGCGTACTGAGCCGGAGTTAGCAAATTGGATGCTCGTTAGGTGTTTGGCTTTGATATGAATGACGGCTATGTCGAAGTTATTGTCTTGTCCGATGGTGTTCGCGACAAAACGACGGCCATCTTGAAGTGTCACGACAATGAGTTGTGCTTGGTCTACTACGTGAGCGTTAGTGATGATCATGCCATGCTTGCTGCTGAGGATAACGCCTGAGCCAACGGTCATGGTTTTGTCTGGATGAGGACGCATGGGCTTGGTGCTGCTAGCAGGCTCGTGATTTTGTCGAATCACAGAGATATTCACTATCGCGGGTTTTACGCGGGTGAGCATGGACTGCAGGTCTTGGTTTGTGCTCTGTTTGCTCGCTAAAGCCAGGGGAGCGAGTAGGCAGGATACAGTCAGGAAAGCAAAAAGACGGCGTAACATGGGGGGTCCTCAGAAGACGTTGATCAAACCACATGGTAACAGGTCCTTCGCGGATTTCTAGGTGAGGGTGTGGTTGGTGGTGTGCTCATACTCTTACTTCTTATAAGGAAGGTTATCGCGTAGAATAAATAATGAACGCCTTTACTCTTTTTTTGACCAAAATAAACCGACAAAATGGTGTTTACTATACTCGAATCCATAAAAATTGGAGCGATCATTATGACACCAACAATAAAAGGCAGATGCTTGTGTGGGGCAATAAAATACGAAATAGCAGATCAGCCTAAAGAAATTGGGCATTGTTATTGCCGTGATTGCCAAATTAAGTCTGGTTCGGATCAACTCGTTTACCTAGCTTTTGCATTGAATGCACTAAATATTATTGGCCCGATCAAGTGGTACCCATCTGTTGGTGATAGCGGATCTCCCAAAAAGCACGGTTTTTGCCCTGAGTGCGGCTCAACATTGGTTGGAACAACAGAGCATTGGCCAAACTTGGTTGTGGTTTATGCTGGCTCCCTACTGGATAATTCAAGTTTTAAGCCGAAATCAAATATATGGGTTAAAGATGCACCCAAGTGGAGCTGTATCGATTCTCGATTGAAATCGTTTGATAAGAATCCGAGTTAAAGATCATGGTTAGGGTGCTATAAATGATACAGGTAATGTTGTAGTAAGAAGACCCTATTCACCAATCAAAAAATCCACCAACCCACTATCAACGCTAGAATAAAATAACTCGTTTTTACAGGTGCATTGCATTTTCGTTTGTATCCGATGAAGCATGTTATCGTAGGTGCTTTTTCTGATGCCAAGTTCTTCTTGAATGTGTTTTGGTTTTTTTCCCAGGATGAGTTGTTTAAAGAGTTGAAATTCACGAATACTTAAGGTAGCTCCATTGTAATGAGAACCCAAATGTAGTTTGCCTTTTGGGGTGACAAATATATTGTCCGGCTCTATATTAGATTTTCTTTTCTCTTGTAGGTTTTTTAGGTCTCTCAAAAAAGGCTCACGTATGCTGGCTTGCACGGGAAGCTTGCTGATGGAATGGTCTGTTTGTGGTTTTAGAAAAGGATAAATAATAGGGTTTTGAGAGGCTTTCTCAATAAGATCGCTCGCAGACTCCCTAAAATAATCCATGAATGTTTCTAGCACATCGATGTGGCTCATCAAAAGAGGTAGTTTTGAATTTTGATGTTTAGCCCAATCATGGGTGATATAGGCTAGTTCTGTTGATCCGTCGGGAAGTCTTTTGCAAAGGAGTACACCTTCACCGACACCGTGGGCAATCGCATCAGGAGTGGAAGCATCATTTAAAGCGAGTATCGAAGAATAGCTGGAATCCCAATGAAAGTGACCGGTCATGTAATGTTTGAAATACTCTTCTGCTTTCGTGTAAAAAAAATTTGACCAGCCTGGATTGGTATCTAGGTGTACCCTAGATAAGTCAGGTAATATTTTTAAATACGTAAAACCATCCACAGAAAAGTGTTTTTTTAGAGGGGCACACAGTCGATTCATGTCATCAAATGATGATAAAAGGAGATTGTCTTTGGCTAATAAGGTGTCCATTTGCGCCATCCACATACTTGTCTATGCCCGTGTATGTTTAATCTATCATTAATCATGATTAAGTTCTATGCATGTTAAGGTCGGGTCAACAAGTTTGCTAATCAAATAGCGTTGCTAGGGAATTAGCAATTGTGATGAGCGTTCTTTTTGTCTCTTACATATGATTTAAGCATATGGTACATTATCTTTGTGCAAGCATGCGCGTTTTTATAGGAGTGAGATAGTGAAAAAACCCGAGCCAACCCTTCCCCTTCCTTCTGAAAATCTTTCTGTAGCCTCCCAGCAAATGAGTAGACTAGCTGATCGGGTTCGTGATGCTGTTCAACAAGCACCTTCGGCAGACACAAGTTCTGAAAAGAGTCCTCAAGATGTTCTTGAAAAAGTGAAGGCTCAGTCCCCCGAAGAACGCGATATTGATGATCTAGCTTTTTTAGCGTTATCGGTTGAAGAGATGTATAGCTCTGATCAGAGTTTTTGTAATGAGTGTAATCTCGTATTTAACGCTACTCTGGATGCATGGATTAGCCAAGTGAAGGCATTGCCCGAGGATTCAAATAAAGAACTTATAGAGGCTCTTTTTCATAAATTACTGACCTTGGCACCCTGTAATGAAACTCAAGAATCAGAGTATGAGGAAGCCTTAACCACTTTAAGAGAAAAGCTTTCCGGTCCTTCTCCCTGCTGACAAGCCTCACGCACGTTCCTTCTAGATGTCAGGATTCGCTTAGCCAAATAAGACTTGCCATTCGTCCTGAATGTTTTCCCATACGTCGGTAGGAAAAAAAGCGAGGATCCTGAAATGTACATAGATTGCAACACACGCTATGTTGCACGCGCATGAGTGTGAGTTTTGTCATGGCCATTTTAGGTAAGTTAGCGTAGAGGCCAGATTCTTTTTCTACAATAGCGTTTGCAAAAGCAGGTTCGGCCTCGCATAAAGCTCTTTGACACTCTGGGCCAATTTCGTAGGCTTGTTCACTGATGCATGGACCTATCCAGGCAATATAGTCGCTGGGGTTTCCCGGAAGCTCGTTGAGTGTGTGTTCGATGATGTTATTCGCAAGACCGCGCCACCCAGCATGAATAGCAGCGATGGCTTCACCTGTGTGGTGTGCGAATAGAATGGGTACGCAGTCACCGGTCAAGACAGCCAGGGCGCGATTAGGATGAGTGGTGATGGCGGCATCAGCGACAGGGGGTTCAGAAGGTGTTTGACCATTATCGTGATACACCGTGTTGCTATGTGTTTGCTTTAGCCATAATGGGTCCGGGCAGTTTAGGCTCTGCGTTACAATCATCCGATTGCGTTCAACGTCCTTCGGATCGTCGTCGACTTGTGTTCCCATATTTAATGAATCATACGGTGGTTTGCTAACCCCTCCATGTCGGGTGGTGCTAGCAGCGCGAACGCGAGTGGGGGCAGGCCACTGTGGGTAGATAAGCTCTAGCATGGGTTTTCCCTAGGTAATGCATCGATGAGTTCTGTCATCGTATCAGGTAGAGGAGACTCAAACGAGAGCGGCTCACCGCTGATCGGGTGTGCAAAGGACAGCTTCTTGGCGTGCAAGGCTTGATGAGTGAGTGAGCGTATGGCACTTTGAGCTTTTTCCTCTAAGTTTGGGTATTCGCAGCGTTTACCGTAGGTCGTGTCGCCTAAAATAGGGTGCCTTAAATGAGCCATGTGCACGCGAATTTGATGAGTTCTACCTGTGTCTAAGGTCACTTCTAAGTGTGTGAATCCTTGGAAGCGTTCCACGATGCGGTAATGTGTAATGGCAATCCGCTCGCTATGCGACAAGACAGCCATCTTCGTGCGGGCAGTAGGGTGGCGGCCATAAGGTGTTCTGAGTGTTCCACCTGAGATAAGCTTGCCATGCACAACCGTGTGGTATTGTCGAGAAATGAGTCGATCACGCATCATTTGACTGAGCTTTTGGTAGCTCATGTTGTTTTTAGCGATGATCAATAGACCCGTGGTATCTTTATCAAGACGATGAATTAGACCTGCACGAGGTAATGTGCGAAGCCTTGGGTCATGAAATAACAGACCGTTCACCAAGGTGTGTTCGTGGATGCCAGCTCCCGGGTGGCATATCAGCCCGGAGGGCTTGTTGATAATCATGAGATCGCTGTCTTCAAAGACAATGTCGAGGGACATGTCTTCAGGCTCACAAACAGAATGGTCTTCGAGGGTAGCGTTGATGGTGATCAAGGAATCAGCTTTAACGGTTTGTCTTGGTTTTGTGACCGTTAGGTTATCGACTGTCACTGAGCCGGCTTTGATCCAGTTTTGCAGTTGGTTGCGTGAATAATCAGAAAAAAGGTGTTGGCAGGCTTGGTCGAGCCTTTTGTTGGCCATGTTGTCAGGGACGGTGCCAGAGAGGTGGATCGGTTCGGTAGTCATAGTGGTTGTTTGGTGTTTTGTTTAGAGGAGACTTCCATTATACTAGGCTGCGTTTCTGGAGTTGTCGATTGTGGCGCTTTATTATTGATCAACATGGCTGTTAATTTCATGAAAAAATTTTTTATCGCTTTTGCTTTGCTTGCCTCACTGCTGACGGGGTGTTCTGAAACCTATAAGAGTGATCCCTATTCCTCTTATCGTAAGTACACAGCAGCGGATTTGTTTCATAAGGCTCAGATCTCGATTCGGAAAGAACGATTTTCAGATGCTGTTGATCAACTGGAAGCTATGGATGCTATGTATCCCTTTGGTCCTTATGCCGAGCGCAGTCAGTTGGATATTATCTACGCTTACTACAAAAACAGCGATGCCAGCTCAGCCATTGTTGCTGCCGATCGTTATACTCACTTGTACCCTCGAGGCAAACACGTTGATTACGCTTTATACATGCGTGGTTTGGCGAGTTTTGAGGTTGGTACGAGTTGGTTGCAGCGTAAGTTGAAGGTTAATCTTGCTGTCCGAGACACGGACACTTTACGTCAAGCCTATGTAGCGTTTTCTACCTTGCGCAGGCAGTTCCCCAAGAGCGCCTATACAGCGAGTGCGCATCACTACTTGATTATGATACGGAACATGATGGCTGAGCGATATCTCTACGTCGCGAAGCATTATTGCCGATTAGGGGCATACATGGCTTGTGCTAATCGCGCTGCCGCTCTTGTACAGCATTACGAAGGAACCTTGTTTGTGCCGGATGCCTTGGGGATGATGGTCACAAGCTATCGTAAGCTCGGTTTAACCGATTTAGCGGATCGAAGCTTACGTGTGTTGGCTACTACCTATCCCGCTTCGTCTGCTTATCAGTCGCTAAAGTAGGGGGTTGTTGTGTCAGAAGTGAAGGGCAAAGCTCGAGGTCACTGGGTGCGTCGTTTTATACACATGCTGATGTCTTTGGTGCCAGTTGTGTACTTTGCTTGGGGGCATACTGTGGCTTCCTGGTTTGGAATTACTCGGGAAGCTCTCATCACCCTAGTGATCATTGTGATTGCTGTGTTGGAGGGTATACGTCTGTCGCGCGGGATGCTTGTTTTCGGTCAACGTGATTACGAAAAGCGACAAGTCTCTGCTTTTGCGTGGGGTGGGCTTTCCATTGGGTTGGTGTGTTTGTTTGCTCCAGGTGCTGACACAGCAATTCCTATTGTGTTTACCTGTGCTTTTTCAGACCCACTGATGGGTGAAATGCGGCGCCATGAGTGTCATGGTGTTTGGGTGGCTGCTGTTGGTGTGTTATCAGCGGTTGTTATTTGGTCTTTGGGTGTTTTGTTTTTGGGCACATCCTGGTTATGGGTTTGCATTTGCCCCATTTTGGCTGTAGCAGCTGAGTACCCACGTTTGCGATGGGTGGATGATAACGCCTTAATGATGCTGATTCCTTTATTGGCAGTGTCTTTCATTTAGTCTTTAAACCCTAAATCTTGCTTGTCCTGTGCTATTCTTTTTGGCAATCCATGCGAGAGTAGGGATACACCCACCTATACGTCCCACGAGTCTGCGGAACGCAGATCCGGGGGATCCAAAAAATTAAAATAGACCCCCAGCGGATTCGTTAACACGACCCGGGGGGCGTTTAAAAAGAGCAGCCCATGATCACAACGTTTTCTATCCTCATTCCAATTCTTTTGGCACTGGTACTTGCGTTTCAACGTGCAGCAGTCTCTGTTTGGAGTATTGCTTATGGTGTTTTGCTGGTGTTTGGTTGGATTTTCTTCCCAGGTCATTCGGTGTGGGTGTTAACCATTATCTACGCTGTCTTGGTTGTTGTTTTAAATGCCTTGCCTATTCGTCGAGTGATCAGCCGAGCTATTTTGGCTTTATTTCGACGTGCGCTTCCTAAAATGTCTGAGACAGAGCAGGCAGCTTTAATGGCGGGAACTGTGAGTTGGGAAGGTGATTTATTCGCAGGTATGCCGGATTGGTCAACATTAGAAGGGTATCCGAAAGATTCGTTGAGAGATGATGAAAAAGCCTTTTTGGCAGGGCCGGTTAATGCGTTGTGCGCCTTGCTCAATGATTGGGAGATCAATCATGAAATGCATGCTCTCCCAGAGCATGTGATGGCGTTTATTAAGGAAAATGGTTTCTTTGGGATGATTATTCCAAAAGAATACGGCGGCTTAGGATTTTCAGCCTTAGCTCACTCACAAGTTATCACGAAATTAGCGAGTATTTGTGTGGCTGCGGCAACAGTGGTTTCTGTGCCGAATTCCTTAGGGCCAGCTGAATTGTTACTTGCTTACGGTACTGACGAGCAAAAAGACTACTATCTGCCACGTTTGGCGAGCGGTGAAGAGATCCCTTGTTTTGCCCTAACCAGTCCGGTTGCGGGATCAGATGCTGGTGGCATGACGGATCATGGTGTTGTGTGTGAAGCTGAGTTTGACGGTAAGAAACAGCTTTGTATTCGTTTGAATTGGCAAAAACGATACATTACCTTGTGCCCCATTGCTACTTTATTAGGGCTCGCTTTTAAGTTGTACGATCCGGATCATTTGCTTGGTGACAAAGAAGAACTTGGAATAACCTGCGCTTTAATACCAACAGCCACGGAGGGTGTGCAAACCGGACGACGTCATTGGCCATTAATGAGCGCCTTTCCTAACGGCCCAACAGTAGGGAATGATGTGTTGATTCCTGTTGATTGGATTATCGGCGGTCGTGACAATGCGGGTGAAGGCTGGCGTATGCTGATGGAATGTTTAGCTGCAGGTCGAGCCATTTCACTTCCTTCAATGGCTATGGGTGGTGTTAAAAAAGCAATGTTTACCTCAGGTGCATACGCTAAGGTTCGTCAACAGTTTGGTGTGTCTCTCGCTCAGTTTGATGGTATACAAGCAGCGCTCGCTCGCATTGGTGGATTGGGTTTTCAATGTGAGGCGCTTCGATTGTTTAGCGTGACAGCTATTGATCGAGGAGAGCATGCAGCTGTTGCGTCTGCAATCGCTAAAGCACACACGACAGAAATGAGTCGACAGGTTATTTTAGACGCCATGGATGTTCATGGTGGAAAGGCCATTTGCATGGGGCCTAAGAACTATTTAGCCCAAACCTATATCGAAAGCCCCATTTGCATTACCGTTGAGGGTGCGAATATCTTGACACGATCACTGATTATTTTTGGGCAAGGTGCTGTGCGCTGCCATCCGTATGTCTTAGCTGAAATGCAGGCTGCGCTTTCTAATGATTTACGAGCCTTTGACAATGCGTTCTTTTCTCACATGGGTTATTTCATCAGTAATGCTGTTCGTTCCTTGGTGTTGGGTGTAACAGGTGGTTGGGGTGCTGGTTCTAGAGGAAAGTTACATCGACGCTGGACAAGACGATTAGGGCGTATGAGTGCGGTCTTTGCGTTTGTTTCTGATGTTTCTATGTTGTGTTTGGGGGCGAAATTAAAGCGCTTGGAGCGTTTGTCTGAGCGCTTAGGTGGCATGTTAAGCGAGATGTACATGATGTCAGCGGCATTAAAGTATGTCAGTCTGCATCCAAAAGTCGACATGCACGATGTGTTTGAATGGTCGATGCAGCGAGCCCAGTTTGCTTTTTGGGAATCATTTAAGGAGTTACTGGCTAATTTTCCAAACCGCATGGTCGCTGGTTTTTTACGTTGGTGGGTCAATCCGTGTCGTTCGGTTAGAAAGCCAAAAGATACCTTGGATAAGGCTGTTGCTTCCGTGTTAGTAGATGCAGCTCCAGCTCGCGATGTGTTGATTAAGCATGTGTATCGCTCTCAGACAGCAAACAATCCGATCGGTCAGATTGATGAGATATTGAGTGCCATTGCGTCTTGTTCCTCGCTAGAGAAACGGGTAATTAAGGCGAAAAAAGAAGGGGAGATTAGCGGTTATGATTTTGAGGCATGGGTAAACGATGCAGTGTCAAGGAAAATTGTGTCCATGGAAGAAGGGACAGAGCTTGTGTCTATGCACATGATGCGAATGTCACTGATTCACGTGAATGACTTTGAGGATTTTGCGCAAGTTTAAAGAATTGTGTCTATCCCTTTTTGGTCGATTAAGTTAAGCAATTTTAGTGATGCACCGCTTGGCTTTCGCTCGCCACGTTCCCATTGTTTAATGGCAGCTGGACTAACGTTCATGATTTTTGCCAGTACAGGCTGGCTAACACCAGCGGATTCACGCAGTGTTTTAATTTTCTTAGGAGAAAAGTGTTTGACGTCAGAGAGGCAGTCTGCTTCAAAAGCTTTCAGGGTGGGGAGGTCTATGATATCTACTTTGTGCAGTGCTTTGGCTAGTTCTAGCGTTTCTGTAAGGATGCGTTTGCTTGTCTCATCGTGTGGCATTAGCGAATCTCCTCTAGTTCATTCATCTCGCAAAGTGCTCTAATTTGTCGGTTTGAAGCTTCCAGTAGCCAGCGTGAAATTTTTCGGTATTTGGTTGTTTCATGAGGGTGTAAGTTGCTTCTAGCGTTTTTTGAAAACCCAATAAGGAAAAAGGCACCTTCGTTCTCTTTGCAGGCGATAACAGTTCTGTAGCCGCCTCTTTTGCCTTGACCTATGCGAGGTAAGCGTTGCTTAATAAGTCCAGAGCCAAGTTTTGCATGAGCCATACCAGCGGTAATTTCTTGAATGGTGTTTTTGAGCACATCATCTCCAATCTTTTCTTTTTTTGCCCATCGGGCGAAAGATTTTGTTTTGTATAAATTCATCATCCCTCACAAAAGGCATGACACAATGCAGTATAATACATTGTGTCACACCATGCTAGTATCCAAAAAATGACACTAGCAAGAGGGTGGCACTGTAAACACCGTGTTTTTTACCGTGCTTTCCCTAGTAGCAGGGGGCTTAGGCTTTATGCTAGAATAAGGCCTCTCAAGGCATGTAAAGGAGTCTACATGGATCGGTTTTGGACCAAAAGCTATCCACCGGGCATGCCTCACGCCATCAATGTCACTAAATACGCTCACATCGCAGATGCCATGAATCAGGCTTGCGATCGTTATCCTGAGAGCCCAGCCTTTACCAGTTTTAATGCCCACATGACTTATGCAGAGCTTAAACAGCAAGCGTATACTCTCGCTGCTGCTTGGCAAGGTCTTGGCTTGAAGCCTGGTGAACGTATTGCAGTTATGTTACCTAACTGCCTTCAGTACCCCGTCGCTTTACATGCTGCTTTTTTGGCTGGCTTGGTTGTGGTTAATGTGAACCCGATGTACAAGAAAGATGAACTTCTGCATCAATTAAAAGATGCCGATGTGTCAGCTGTCGTTGTCTTAGATATTTTTATGGCACAATTATTGCGCGCGTTACCAGGCTTATCCATTAGGATGGTTTTCTCCACGAAGCTAGGTGATAACATCGGTGGAGTTCGTGGCTCTGTCATCAGTTATTTGAGCGCGTTTCAACGTCGAGGAAAGCGTAGCTTTCCGTCCCATTGGTCTGGGAAGTTGCTTGACTGGCCTATGTTGTTAAAGCTTGGGAAGAAAAATACCCTCAAACCTGTTCCTGTGGGTTTGGATGACTTGGCTTTTTTGCAGTACACCTCAGCAACAACGGGTTTAGCCAAAGGCGCTATGCTGACTCATCGAAATATATTGGCTAATATGACTCAGGCTAAAGCTTGGGTGAAAAGAGTGTTAGAGCCGGGCAAAGAAGTGTTGTTGTTGACCTTGCCGATGTACCATATTTTCTCACTCACGGTAACGTGTTTTTGCATGACTTTGGGTGCGCGTTCGGTTTTGGTGGCTGATGCTCGTCGAATTAATCGTTTGACGCGTTTGCTTCAAAAAGAAAGTGTCACCTTATTCATGGGCATTAATACTTTGTTTAATGCGTTGTTAGCAGATCCTGGTTTTCAGTACGCCAATTTTTCTCAGCTGAAGTTGGTCATTGCGGGTGGCATGAGCACACAGCAATCGGTTGCCAATCGATGGAAACGTGTGACAGGGTTCGATATCACAGAAGGCTATGGGCTAACAGAAGCCTCTCCCATTGTGGCGATTAATCCAGTGCCCATAAAACGTTTTAAAGGAAGCGTTGGGTTACCGTTGCCAAATACAGACCTTAAAATTATTGATTCCCGGGGTATTACTTTGCCCCAGGGAAAAGAAGGTGAAGTCTGTGTGCGTGGGCCACAAATCACAAAAGGGTACTGGAATAACCCTGAAGAGACGAAGAAAGTCATTGATAAAGACGGTTGGTTGCATACAGGCGATATTGGTCGAATGGATGAGCAAGGTTTTTTGTATTTGGTAGAGCGGAAAAAAGACATGATTTTGGTATCAGGGTTTAATGTCTATCCAACAGAAATCGAAGAAGTGTTAGTCGCGCATCCCTCTGTTTCTGAAGCTGCAGTGATTGGTGCTGAAGACGGTCAAGGTTTGGAAAAAGTCGTGGCGTTTATAGTGCTTAATCCGGAGAAGAAGTTTTCAGGAGAAGAGGCTATTGATCATTGTCGAAAACATTTGGCTGGGTATAAAGTTCCTAAGGAAGTTCATGTGCGCCAGTCTTTGCCAAAATCCAATGTGGGTAAAATATTGAGACGGCGCTTGCGAGATGGCTTGGCAGTAGACAATAAAAAAACTCATGAGTAGGTGTCAACGCATCATCTCGGACTATTTTTTGTGGCAGTTGGTTTTTGTTGCTCGCCTTTTTTCATGACATGAAAGCGGTGATTATCTCGAGCTAAGATCGCAGTTGTTGGTATGGCGATGATGCACGCCACAATGGCAGTGATGGCTAACCCTATCAAAATAGCTGATTGGATGCTTGCATCAGGTAAGGAGCATGAAGAAAGTGTCCAAGCAAGTAAGCCTGATATAGCAGACACGCCCCAACCAACACCAGCCACAGCGCATATGGTTTTACCTTTTTTGGTAGCAAGAGCGTAGGTTGGGATGTCTTGCGGTTGGATAGGGCTTTTGATTGGTGTTCCCTCACCAATAGTGCTTGGGGAGATTTCTGCATCGGCACTATGTTTAGTAGGTGAGTGTGTTGGGTTACTCTGATCTTGTGCAGATCGTCTAATAGGCTCTTTTTGAAGTTCAGTGATTATCTCTCTTAACTTATCTTCCAGATACAGGTAAAGATCCGTATTTTTTCTTCGCACTTTTCGGATCAAACCATTTAAAGCCCAGCCTAGTGTCCATCGGTCAGAATCTTGTGTGAAAGTATAGGTGCATTTCCCACGATTATAACTGCGGGCCCATTCTGGGATTTGTACATATTCGTCATTGTTTGTTACTTGAAAAGGATTGTGTTTATTGATGTTCCGGGAAATACCAAAATCAATGAGTTTTAAGGTTGGTTTTTCGCCTTCTGAAAGGGTGACCGTGAAATTATTCAGTTTGATATCACCATGGACGAAATGCTTGCTATGAAAATCTTCTACGACATCTTTGGCTTGAAGGCAAAGGTCGCGCAGAGTGACAGCGAACGCATTAAAAGCGTCTTCTGTTTTACATTCCTGTAGATTTCTGTCAATGTATGTTTCCCAGTCCACTCCAAGGTAGGGGTATACGTGATAGGTAAACATTCCCCGCTTGATTTCGTGAAAGTCATCACCAAACATAGCTTGTATGACTTCAAGGGATTCGTTCCAATTGTCGTCCTTTTCAATATTTTTGCGATGACGTTTAAGGAAAAAGGTTTTGCCCTGTCTATCTGTAATGAGTTTAATGCTGTCAGCATCTGAGCCTCCAATGATACGCCCATTTTTTTTTCTAAGTCGATGTCCTGTCAGGGCAAAGAGAGACCCTTTGGTGGACCTTAGAAATGACACAGGTGTATTGATGCTACGTAGAGCCCAATGTCGTGAAAGCTTTGCATTGCCGGGGTATGCTTTAAAATAGCCTTCAGCTTGTTCGAACAGCTGTTCGCGTTTTCCTGAGTCAGTAATGATTTGATTTCTTTCATTATCTGCGGGTAGTCTACTCATTAAATAACTCTTTTTTTACAAAAATAACAAGGATAATTCTATCATTAAGAGACATGGGAGTCAATCGATTGAGGTGTTTTTTACCCCAACAGCCAATAAAAAAAGGCACCCAAAGGTGCCTTAAAATCAGTATGTTAGATGCTTATGCCGTCATGTAGTCTGTGACAAAGAACCCAACGAGCAACACAGGCACGGCAAGATTCGCAATGATGTAGCACAGGGCATCGCGTGAGCGTTGGTAGCATTTTTTGATGTTAGTCAGTTGTAGGTAGGCAGTCCCTAAGAACAACAGTGTTGGTGTAAAAATCAAGGCTAGGCGAGAGTCACCTTTAAAGAAAAACGCACTCAAGCCCATCAAACCTAAACCTAAGTAGCAAAACGCGAGCATGGTTTGAAACGGTGTGACGGTGTGCCAGCCGTAAATGTTAGCGACACGGTCTTGATCGAATAGCAAGGTGTAGGCGTGAGCAAGCCCATAAGCGCCAATGCTGCTGATGATCAGCCAGTCAACGACAGTGGGAGCGACAGCTTCACCCCAAAACACAATGCGTGATACAGCAATGACCACACTCAAACACATAAAAAAAATAGCAAGCACGTTTCACCTCCTTATGATAGCGCTTCCCGTCATCCGTGACGGTTAAGGGTATTATCCTCGGATCGCAGAGTGACCCACAAGCTGTGGGAAGGGGGTATTTTCTAGGAGATCGGCGCTGGCTTAGTGGGAAATGAGCCCGAGCAGGTTGCAGCCCAAGGCAAATAGGGGCATGGCGGTCAATAAACTATCAATCCTGTCCAAAACGCCGCCATGACCTGGGAGCAAGTTGCTGGTGTCTTTGACAGATGCGAGGCGCTTCAGCAGGCTCATCAACAAATCACCCACGTTGGCTGAAAGGGTGATTAGAACAACGAGAAGAGTGTAGGACCAATAGTAATGCATGTGTGGCCAAACCACGAAAAAGCCTAATAGAACGCCCCAGGCAATCGCAAAGAATAAGCCGCCGATTAATCCTTGCCAGGTTTTGTTGGGACTGACAGCTGGAATCAGTTTGTGTTTGCCAAAGAGCTTGCCGGTGGCGTAAGCCATGGAATCGTTTACCCAAACGATGCTCATCGCGTACAAAAGCACCCACGCGCCATGCTTTGCAGCGACGATATCGTTCATAGCACTGAGAAACGGGATCAGCAACCATAAAGAGAGCAGCAGTGAGAGGATTGGGTCATGAAGACCGGCTTGGTGGCGTTGCTGGGTGGAGGAGTAACGTTTGATGCCACAAAAACCCCATAGCGTCATGAGTACCGTTGCACCGTATAAGGTGTTATGGGCGAGGGTGTGCATGGCTAAATAAGCTAGGGCTGTGATGATGATCGCAAAAGCAACGCTAGCCCAAGCAGCTAAAGGGGTCTGTTTAAGGAAAAGTCCAGACCATTCCCACGCACCCACAGCAGTCATGAGACACGTAAAGCCCAACCAATAGAGTGACGGGAGATAGAAGAGCAGGGAAGCGATAACAGCGATCAGTACGACGGCAGTGATGAGGCGTTGTTTTATCATAAGGAGCTCTCTTGGGGAGTAATGTTGCCAAAACGACGTTGGCGAGATTGAAAATAAGCGATTGCCTTGTCGAAATGATCCGTATCAAAGTCAGGCCAAAAGCATTCAGTAAAATATAACTCTGTGTAAGCTAGCTGCCACAGACAGAAATTGCTGATTCGTTGTTCGCCGCTGGTTCGAATGAGTAAGTCTGGTTCAGGTAAGTCGTGCAAGCTTAAAAAGCGTGTAAAGCTACCAGGTTTAATATCGGATGCGCTGAGATGGCCATCGGCTAAGAGTTGATGCTCTTTTTGTACGGCTTGAGCTATGTCCCATCGGCCGCTGTAATGCAGTGCAATCGTCACCGTTAAGCCAGTGTGGTGTTTTGTTTTCTCTTCAGTGGCTTCAATGTCTGTAAGTAAGGTCTTGGGGTAGTGAGATCGATCGCCAACAAAGCGCAGGCGTATGTTTTTTTTATCCATCTCATCGCTAATTGAGGCAAGTTCAGAGCGAATCAAACGCATAATGAAAGTGATTTCTGTCGCAGGGCGCTTTTGATTTTCTGTGCTAAAGCCAAAAATAGTGAGGGCTTTGATCTCTGGGAAAGAGAGCGCATGTGAGATGATCGTCTTAAGCCTTTCAGCGCCTCGTTTGTGTCCACTCACGCGTGGCTGTTGGCGTTCAGTTGCCCAGCGCCCATTACCATCAGGTATGATAGCGATATGTTTTGGGCACTGCGTCATGGTTGTGTCCTGATTAGATAGACATCAACTCAGACTCTTTTTCAGAGCAGATGGTGTCGATCGTTGCAATGGATTGATCCGTTTCTTTTTGAACGGATTGTTCGGCTCGTCGCAAATCGTCTTCAGTGATTTCTTTGTCTTTTTCGAGTTGTTTGCATTCTGTGATGGCATTTCGGCGTAATTGTCGCACTTGTACTCGAGCTCGTTCAGCAGTTTCTTTAACCACTTTCGTTAAACCAACACGACGATCTTCGGTGAGAGGAGGAAGGGGAACACGTATAACCAAGCCTGCTGTCACTGGATTCAAGCCTAAATCTGAACTCATGATGGCTTTTTCAATCGGAGCAACCATGTCTTTTTCCCAGGGAGTGATCATCAAGGTGCGAGCATTTTCAGCGGTGATGCTGGCCACCTGACTCATGGCGGTTGGAGAACCGTAGTAAGGCACCATGATGCTATCAATCAGTGATGGGTGAGCACGGCCAGTGCGAATTTTTGAAAGCTCAGTTTTAAAGTGTTCAATGCTTTTATCCATATCGGATCGAGCGCTTTGAATGATGTCATTTATCATGATTGATCTCCTTGAGTGACAAGCGTACCTACAGCTTTGCCAATGAGGGCATCGCGTAAAACGCCAGGTTGTGTGAGTGAGAACACACGAATGGGTAGGTTATGGTCTCGGCATTGGTAAAATGCAGTGAGATCCATGACGGCTAATTCGTCTCGAACGGCTTGCTGGAATGTTAAGTGATCGTAACGAATAGCGTCTGCATGTTGTTTGGGATCTTTATCGTAAATGCCGTCAACCTGAGTCCCTTTGAGCAAAATGTCTGCTTCAATTTGTATGCCGCGTAAGCTGGCTGCGGAATCCGTGGTAACAAAAGGGTTGCCCGTGCCTCCAGCGAAAATAACAACACGACCGGATTCCAGGTGTTCGATAGCACGTTGATGGTTGGCATGGTCTGCTACACCACCGACAGGAATGGCGGAGAGAATACGTGCGGGGACATTTTGACTTTGCAGAGCGTCCCGCAATGCAAGAGCATTAATGACAGTTGCCATCATGCCCATTTGATCAGCTGTGCTTCGGCGAATGGTAATATTGCCTAGCGTAGCGCCCCTGAAAAAGTTCCCAGCACCCACCACGATAGCGACCTGAACGCCAAGAGCGTGAGCATTAGCCACATCATCAATGATACGCGCAATAGCATCAGCACATAGTGATGCGTTGTCACCTTGAAAGGCTTCACCACTTAACTTTAAGAGGACGCGTGTGTGCTTGAGAGAATCAGGGGTTGTCATTAGGCTTTGCTTCCTTCGACTTGAGCTTTGACTTCTTCTGCGAAATCTTTGGTTTCGATTTCAATGCCGTCACCGAGTTCAAAACGAACAAACTGAAGGACTTTGGCATTGTTTTTTGCAACCAATTGGCCCACTGTTGTTTCAGGGTCTTTCACAAAAGCTTGATCAAGCAGGCTGATTTCTTTCAAGTATTTCTTGATTCGACCGTCAATCATTTTTTCAATGATATTGTCAGGCTTGCCAGATTGTTTAGCTTGTTCGATGAAGATCGCTTTTTCCTTTTCAAGCAGTGCTGGATCAGCATCGTCGCCTGAAATGCATTGAGGGTTGATCGCGGCAATGTGTAGGGCAACATCACGGGCTAGATCTGTATTATCTTGGTCTAATTCAACCAACACACCGATACGGTTTCTGTGGCAGTAATGGCCAACGGGTTGGGCAGACTCAAGTACTTTGATGCGGCGGAATTGGATGTTTTCACCTAGTTTTGAAATCAAGCTTAAACGCCATTCTTCGAAAGTACCTTCAAAGCCAGTTGCTTTTGACGCTAAGACAGCAGCAGTGTCTTCTGTTTTTGCGCTTAACGCCGCTTGTGCTAGTGCGTTTGCAAAGGGAACAAAGTTTTCGTCGCGACCCACGAAATCAGTCTGACAGTTTACTTCGATGACAACCGCTACGTTACCTTCACTGGCGGTAATAACGATGCCTTCAGCAGCTTGGTTTTGTTTCTTTTCAGCTTTAAGCGCACCGTCTTCACGCATTTTCTGAATGGCAGCGTCGATGTCGCCGTTAGTCGCTGTTAACGCTTTTTTGCAGTCCATCATGCCGAGGCCGGTTTTTTCACGCAATTCTTTTACCAACTGTGCAGTGATTGCCATGGTTAGTCTCCTTAAAAGTAGGGTGGTTTGTATGAACACAGAGAGGGCAAACGCTTACGCTTGCACCTCTCGGTGAGAGTCTTGTTTAGCTGTCAGACTCTTTTTTTGTTTTTTTAGCAGCAGGCTTTTTAGCAGCGGCTTTTTTAGCTGCTGGCTTTTTGGCTGCAGTTTTTTTGGTGGCAGGCTTTTTGGCAGCGGCTTTTTTAGCAGCAGGTTTTTTCTCTGCTGCTTTTTTAGCAGCTGGCTTTTTAGTAGCGGTCTTTTTCACCACGGTTTTCTTTTTAGCTACTGCTTTTTTAGCTGCAGGTTTTTTCTCTGCTTCGCCGTCATCTTCAGGAGCCTCTGCCTTGGCAGCGCTTTCTTTTTTGGTAACAACGGCACTTTTCTTCGACGATTGTGCTTTTTTGTCAGCGTGTTTCTTCTCAGTGAGTTCCATGCTGCTGCGTGTGGTGATAACGGTGTCAGCAATGGCTTGGCAGTACATACGGATAGAGCGCATAGCGTCATCGTTGCCTGGTACGACGTAGCGAACGCCGTCTGGGCTAGCGTTGGTGTCGACAATAGCAGCGACAGGAATTTTCAAGCAGTTTGCTTCGTTTACAGCAATACGCTCGCGGTTAACGTCAATGACGAAGATCATATCAGGCAATCCGTTCATGTGCTTGATACCTTCAAGGTTTGAGCTGAGTTTGTCTTTTTCACGAGTGAGTGTCAGCGCTTCTTTTTTAGTGATAGTGCTTAGGAATTTCTTATTTTCCAAACGCTCTTCAAGGAACTTAAGACGTTTGATGGATTGGCGAATGGTTTTGTAGTTCGTCAACATGCCACCTAACCAGCGGTTGTCCACGTAAGGCATGCCACAGCGAATGGCTTCTTCTTTGACGATATCTCGAGCAGAAAATTTGGTGCCGACGAAAAGAACTTTGCCGCGTTTTTTTACCACTTGAGACACTTGATTCAATAGCTCGCGAAGACGAGGTAGGGAGTGTTCAAGGTTGATGATGTGAACTCCTTGGCGTGAGCCGTAGATGTATTCATCCATTTTAGGGTTGCGTAGACTGGTCTTGTGACCGATGTGCATGCCGCATTCGAGCATACGAGCCATAGTAATGTTGGCCATGTGGTTTTCTCCAATGTTAGGGTTTTACCTGTCGCGTTATTGCGACGGACTTCCACCAACCCTGCTGGCCGACCTTTTATCAGGAGAGATAAAAAGCACCCCAGTCAGCATGTCGATTGGTGTGACGTATTAAGAACTCTAAGAGCCCTGTTCTAGTTGGTCTGTCTAAGACAGTCATCCAGAGCGCACGTTTATACCATATTTATGTCTTGACAACAATCCTAGGCTGCTGTATTGCTGGTGGTCTTTGACGAGATGCTGCTGCTTTGGCTCGCTCTTGCCTCTAACATATTGAATAAAGGTTATAAAATGTCGGTATCCATCAAGACAGAATCGGAATTGGAATGCATGCGTCGGTCAGGGCAAATGGCAGCAGACGTGTTGGAAATGATCGCGCCATACGTGGTTCCTGGAGTTACTACCGAAGAGCTCAACGAGCGGTGCCACGACTATATCGTTAATACACAAAAGGCTGTACCTGCGCCGCTTAATTATCACGGTTTTCCTAAATCCATTTGCACGTCCGTCAATCACGTGGTCTGTCACGGTATACCAGGGCCTAAGGTTTTGAAGGATGGGGATATTATTAATATTGATGTGACTGTATTGCACGATGACTTTCACGGCGACACCAGTAAAATGTTCGTCGTTGGTTCTGTGGGTGCGCAGGTGAAGCGTTTGATCAGAGTGACTCAAGAAGCCATGTACACGGGTATCAACATGGTCAAGCCGGGTGTTCGTTTGGGTGATATCGGAGCTGCTATTCAGCGTTATGTCGAGAAAAATCGCTTTTCTGTGGTGCGAGAGTATTGCGGTCACGGTATTGGGCGTGTTTTTCATGAGCCTGAAATCCAGGTGCTGCATTATGGGAGACCAGGTACAGGCTTGGAGTTAGAGGCAGGGATGACCTTGACCATTGAACCTATGGTTAATGCAGGGAAGCGGCACGTAAAATTATTGGACGATGATTGGACAGTTATCACGAAAGATCGCTCCTTGTCGGCACAGTGGGAGCATACGTTGGCAGTGACGGACACAGGGTATGAGATTTTTACGCTTAGACCGGATGAGTCTTTGGATCATATCGCTAGTTTTTAGGGGTCTCCATGTCTTTATGTTCTATAATGAGCTAGGCAAAGGAGGGCCGAATGAATAAGAAATGCTCATGGATAGTAGCTGCAGTAGCATTAGCAGCCTCTTTTTCTGCGTATGCTGGGCAGCCACGTATTGTTAGTTCTTTGAATATTAAACGTTTTTCAGGAAGATGGTTTAACCTAGCTTCACTGCCGATGTATTTCCAAAAGCAGTGCTATTGCAGTCAGTTTTTCTACACGTTAGAGGATGATGGAGATCTGCAATTAGGCCATGGGTGTTACAAGGGCGCCAAGCCGGGTAAATGGAAGTATTTGTCAGCCAGTGCAGGTTCTAATTTCGGGCCCAATGGCTCTCAATTTAAGGTGCCTTACTACTGGCCATTCAGGAAGCAATATTGGGTGTTGTACGTGAGCAACGATTATAACTACGCCATCGTAGGTACACCTAACTACAAATACGCTTGGATTATGTCTCGTAAACCGCATGCCACAGTGGGTGAGTTTTTAAAGCTTAAGGATGTGCTTAAGGCTCGTGGTTACGATGTGAAAAAACTCCAAATGATGGAGCAATCCTGTGGGATGAAGCACGGGTAGGCTAATCCACACGTCCCCCGGTTGTGGAACACAATCCCCCATTACACGTCCCCCGGTTGCGGAGCGCAATCCCCCCATTACACTTCCCCCGGTTCGCTTGCGAATCCGTTGGGGATCCACCAACTGTCATCTCTAGGTAACGTTTAGCAGCCATTTCCAAATGGGGATGATTTGAACCGTGTAAGTTTGTTCGTCGAGCGTGTGTGTTTCGGTGATTTCTTCATGCTCAGTAAGTATGTAGCCAGTGTTTAATGAAAAATGTTTTAATGCCTCGAGTAGGCCTGCTATTTCACGCTTCTTTGTATCGGGGTTGGAAGGTTGTTGGCAAACTTGAATGGCAGCCATAGTGCGGTTGTTGTCCCGGACAATAAAATCACATTCCTTTTTCTCTTGATAATAGAAGATCTCCTGATGACGTCGCTTGAGTTCAATGAAAACAATATTCTCCAGTATGCGGCCCATGTCATCGCTGAATCGGAAGCCTAATGTTCTGGCAATCGCGTGATCGATAAAATAGGTTTTCTTAGGCGATTGTAATTGTTTTTTGGTCGATTCACTGTATCGATTCACGAAAAAACACAAGTAGCTGGTTTCGAGATAAGAACAGTAGGCTGATACGGTGCTTGTACTTTTGATGTCGATGGCTTTTTTCAGGGCATTGAAGCTTGTTTCTTTGCTGCAGTTGCTAGCTAAAAAGAAGACGAGTTTTTTAAGAGCGGTGTCATTCGTGATTTTGTAACGAGCGACAATGTCTTTGTAGAGAATGCTATTGTATAGCGCTTGCAGGTAGTCGTCTCGGCGATGTGTCGTGTATTCGGGTATGCCACCTGAATTCAAATAATCTTGAAAGAGACCTTGTAGTTTTCCTGTCATTACCGTAGAGAATGCCTTAGCAGGCAATGCTTCTGGCAATTGGTGTCGCACACACTCTCTAAAGGAGAGTGGGTAAATTTCGATGGGTATATAGCGGCCAGTGAGGCGTGTTCCTAATTCTTCACTGAAAAGATTCGCGTTTGAGCCAGTGATAAAGATTTTATTCCCGGCATTGTATAGGCGTCGCACAAACATTTCCCAGCCAGGTATGTTTTGGATTTCGTCAAAATAAAAGTGCTTTTGTTCTCCAAAAAGCTCAATAAGCGTGGTAAATAAGGTCTGAAAATCCTCTAAGGTAAAGTTGACGAGTCGTTCATCCTCAAAGTTTAGGTAATAATCAGAGTCGCTGTGTTTACGGCGGAGTTGTTGCATTAAGACCGATTTTCCACAGCGACGAACGCCAGTGATGACCACAATTTCTTTGTTTTGAGCTAGATCGTCAAGAAGAGGTTCTTGGTCTCGGTTGATGTAGTCAGCTGGCAATTGGTGGTCGCGAGCTTGGTCGGCGATGACTTCTCTCAGTATTTTTGCGTCTATGGCCATGTTTAAAGTCTCCATTGTCAATGGAAACATAGCACCTAAAGTCTCCATTGTCAATGGACGCTTTAGGTGTAAACTGTCCATTTAGAATGGAGGCTTTTGAATAGTCTTTTAAGTCAATGCGTTAGTAGAGCTTTTCTACCTCAGTAAAACCTATCGATAGGGCTAGCTCCATCCACGGCGTATAATGTTCTTTTTCGTCTAGAGGCAGTAAGGCCTGTACGGGCACCCATTCTGTGTCGATGACTTCATCTTCTGCGGGGTGTAAGTCGGGGAGCTCTTGGCAAACAGCAATCAGCACATGATCATATTCATGCTCAATAAGACCGTTATCGAACTCGGCACGATAAATAAAGGAACCGGCTTCAGTCAGTCTTACTTTGATGCCCAACTCTTCCTGTAAGCGACGTTTGGCGGCTATGAGTACGGTTTCACCTTCACGAGGATGCGAACAGCAGCTATTACTCCAAAGGCCGCCACAATGGTATTTATCGGGATGACGTTTTTGCAGTAAGGTCATCCATTCGCCGTCTGCCGTTTGGTGAAACAAACACACAGAAAACGCTCGGTGCAAATCACCGTGTCGATGCGCTTCTATTTTATCAGCGTAACCAAGGATTTCGTCGTGTTCGTTCACCAAAATTACTTGGTCGTTGTCGGTGTTGCTCATGAGTTGCTCCCAAAAGGCTGGATGATGGTCATGGCTGGAAAATGCGACAAAACAGTGTCTTTGTTTTCAGATAAAAACACACATTTTAAGTTGGGTCCAGCGTCTTGGGTGTAGTAGATGGGTAAGCCATTGTCACGTAAGGCTCGTAACCGTTGTTTTTGAGCGAGGGTGTCAGGTTGTGAGTAGATGAGGGCGGGTTTCGCAGACTGCATGCAGGCATGCATGGCCTCTGCGTTGTTTTCAGCGGTTTCCCCCAAAGCAATAAAGTCTTTGTTAGCAATAGCGTCTTGCATGAGCACTAAATCACGCGCTACTTGTTTAGGCCACGATTTAAAAAGTACAGAGGTATCTTGCGTGTGTTGCATGCCAAGACGAGAGGATTGCTTTTTAACGCTATCATCGATGTGCAACAAACCTATGCATAGCTCAGGCCATTGTGTGGAAAGTTGAGTCGCAAAGGAATCCATGCCATCGTCTTGAGTGCCGGCTTGCCATAAGCAAAAACCGGGTTCTATTGATCGGGCAGCGCTACCACTTCCTAAGCGAGCCATGATGGATAAAGAATGGGAGTTCAAGCTCCAGTTGTATAAATCGTTTAGCGCTAAGGCTATCGACGCATAACAGCTAGCCGATGACGCAAAACCAGCAGCGACAGGGATATTGAAATCCAGTGAAAGAATATAATGGTCGTAGGTTACATGGCTGACTTGCTCTAAGTAAGCATAGAGGTTTTTCCAAGCGGGGTGTTCAGGTGATAGAGGAGAGTCGTTGATGATAATGTGATGCTCGTTAGAAAACGTGGATACAGTGGCTTGAGTTCCATGCCCAGGTAAGCCAATCGATAAGCTATCCGTGATCGGTAAGTTTAAGTGTGTGTCACGTTTTCCCCAGTATTTGATTAAAGCAATGTTGGTGTGAGCGAAGGCTTGCCCATTTTGTACAGGGTGGTCATGGTTTAAATCGGCGAGCAGTGTGTTTAACATGCATAGACTCCTTGAGGGTCAATGCGAATCGGCAGTTCACGAAAGCTTCGATCGCTATCAGCGTTTAAAGACACGGGTTTGTCAGTCTTTCCTAAAGCAATCACACAATCACCAAAACCCGCTCCTGATATTTTAATGCCTTTCAGCTTGTTTTCTTTTAAACGTGTGATGAGCGTGTTTAAGCGCTCCGAACAAACGCCACGTTCGCATAATAAATCGTTTCCAGATTCCATGCGAGTAGCGAGACTAAGCCAGTCTTTGTTGCGAATAGCTGTTATGGCTTGCTGTGTGAGTTTGGTCATGCGCTCGTTCCAATCGGGAGTCGGCTTTTGTTTGCTTAAGGCATCGGCGGTGGATTGTTTGTTGCCTGAATAATACACGGCTATCTCAGGAAGAGCATTAAAAGACTGACTCTCAAATGGTGCGTTTGAAAAAGCGATTAAGCCGCCGTTTAGGCTTGCAGCTAAGTCTGCGCCAGATCCTTTACCTTGAACGGCATGGATAATGCTCAGGCCTCGTTCCCACAGAGAAGTTATATCTCTGTTTAAGTGGCACCATTGCGCCAATGCATGGCATAAGCTTGCTGTGATCGCAGCAGAGCTGCCGAGTCCGAGGTGTGAGGAAAAATCAGCAGTCACATGAATATCACAACCACTGGGTAAGTGTGTTTGATGCGCTTTTAACGCAGCCATGATAAAGCGTAATTTAGGGTGATCCATTAATGCTTGAGTGTTTGTGTGATGGTGGGCAAGCGAGCTAAAAACATGAATCTGATTATCGTTTCGGGGTATGAGCCTGACTTTGATGTACTGATCAATAGCCATGACCAAGCAAGGATAACCACTGACAACAGCATATTCACCCATCAGCATTAGGCTTCCTGGCGCGCTAGCTTGAAACCACATGACTGCCTCGCTCATCGATTTGTACGGGTAAGTATTGAAAGGCGTGTTCATCGCACAGTTTTTGCAGCGCTTCTTTATTAGCGTCACCAAGTAAAATAAGCATGCCAGCGTGATCTCCTTGATGACAGCCAGCACCGCAGATTTTACCACTTAAGCCAATGTCTCGGCAGGCTTCGATAAAATGGTTCACATGGTTAGGAACCACTTGAATTTCACGAAGCAAATGATGGTTTTCTCGTAGGGCTCTTTGAGCGCTTTCCAAATTATTGTTTGTGATCGCTGATCGTAAGGTGTTTGTTACTCTAGCAAAGGCTTGTAGGCGTTCTTGCGTGATAAAGGGCTTAGCATGCGCTACTGTTTCACCGGTTCCTGTGGATGGTTTGCCGGTGTGAATCAAGTGAATGGGCCAGTGGGTGGGGAAATCCAAGGCGTCGTAACGGTCACCATCAAAGTAGAGGCAACCTCCTTGGTGAGTGATGTGAATATCAAACCCACTAGACCGCCCATGCTGTAAGTTTTCAGATTCAATACCGAGTTCGATGTAGCGTTCTAGAGGCAAATCCATGTTTAAGATTTTTGATAAGGCATGAATGAGGCTAACCACGCTAGCTGCTGAAGAGCCCATGCCGCAACCAACAGGAATGGTGCTGTGTGTGGCAATGTCTAAGCCATTGGGTAAGTGTTGTTTGAAAGAGTCGATGACATTGATAGCGGTGAAAAGAGCTAATTCAAAGGGGTGTTCCAACACATCAGAAATGCGTTTTTTTCCGTCTGAAAACGCTTTGTAGTGCTTGTTGATTTTTGATTTTAGCTTTCGCAAGGCGCCTAAAGTAAATTGCCGTTGAAAGTCGATACTCATGAGATTGAAGGAGAGCTTTAAAAAAGGATAACGTGTCAGTGTGACATCCATGTATCGGTTAACTGCAATCCCAATAGCAGGGTTGCCATGCACGACTGCATGTTCTCCAGATAAGATGAGTTTGCCAGGGGTTCTAACGCAGATACTTCTGGGAATCACGCTACCGTCTCAGTGTGTTTGGCTTCACGGTAAGTCGCCTCACCGCGCTCGAAATCCGTATGGGCTTGCATTAACTCACCGGGGTTGGTTTGTGCTGCTAGTAAAGAAACTTCACCACACAGCACAGTGGCTGCAATGATCAGCGCTAAACGTCTGCCTGAACTTCCAGCGTCACCATCGTTTGAGCACCCCAGCATATCGAGGTGTTTTTTTACGAAGGGTAAGTGTTTGCCGTTACCCACTGTTCCCACAATAAGATTGGGAAGCGTCACAGAAAAATAGAGCGAGCCATCTGGTCGAATGTCGGTGTGCACAATGCCTTGTGAGCCTTCCACAATGTTAGCGACGTCTTGGCCGGTGGCTAAGTAGGCAGCAAAGAGGATGTTAGCGAAGTGTGCGTTGGCTGTTCGGAGGCTACCGGCGACCAATGAACCAACCAGGTTCTTTTTGATGTGTAGCTTGTGGATGGCTAGTGGTGTGGTTTTTAGTACACTTTGGCAGATGTCTTTGGGGATGGTGATGTCAGCAACGACGTTTTTTCCGCGCCCTAAAATCCCGTTGACGGCGGAGGTTTTTTTATCCACACAGAAGTTCCCTGAGATGGAGACGTAGCTGAGTTCAGGGTAATGGTGGCACAGCCATTTGATCACCGAGTCTGCGGCTTTGGTCGCCATGTTGTGACCAGAGGCATCGCCGGTTTGGACCGCGAGACGTAAGTAGAGCAGGTTGCCAACGATCTGAGTGTGATAGCTTTTGAGTTTGGCGAATCGGCTGGTGCCTGCGACTAAGCTTTGAAGAGTTTTTTCTTGCTTTTCAAGGTCTTGTACGATTTGATTCACGGTTGCTGCATCAGGGCCTTCGACGACGATAGAGCGGGTCATGCACTCATTAATCAAGGTCACCTGGATACCGCCACAGAGCCTGGATACCTTGGCGCCGCGATTGGTGGATGGCCAAAGCGGGGTTTCAAAGGTGGCGAGTGGGACGTGCACAGACCCCTCGATGTCACCGCATAAGGCGACAGGGCCGATGGTTTGGCAGGGAATGGGGAGGTGAGATTGGGTCATGATGCGCCTGTCTATATAGGTGTTAGATCAGGTGGGCATCATACACCGCCTTATGGTCCATTTCCAGCTTCGGGGCTTTTGGTTGTGTTGCTGTCTTGTCCAGCTTGTTGGGCTTTGGCTTGTTTTTGTTTGACGGCAAATAGACCACCACAAGTGGCTGTAGCAGCGACAGCTAAGGTGGTGACAACGATTGCAGCTATGGTGAGGTAGCCACTGCTTCCTAAGCTTTGTAGGAGCCAGCCAGCACAACCTACAGAAACAGCACCGCAAGCAATGGTTGCTATCATGAGTTTCATGCGGATGACTTCTTGCTGTGTTTTTTGAGCTTCTTCTAAGTGTTTGACGGCGCGCTCAGTTGATTGATCTGCTTGTTGTACGGTTTTGTCAGCGTGTTCCAGTTGTTCATTTTGCTCTTCGAGTAATTCCGCTACGTCTTTTGCGGCTTCGCTGAGTACGGCAGTTTCTTGGGCTAGCTCAAGAGTATCCTTCAGATTTTGCTGTCGTTCTAGATCTTCTCGCTCTTTGTCGGATAGTGTATGAAATCCAGGTGGAAGAGTTTCGTTTGCTATTAATGGGCTCTTTCGATTTAGGTGCCTCCCCGATAATCGTTGGTGATCGTGTTGGTATTGGCTTGTGATGGATCGTATAGAGGATCTAAGCGTTGAGTTGGAAGGCATACGAGCTATAGTGGGTGTAGCTTCTGGTAGGTTCTCTGCATCTTCTAATTTAGCACTTTTACTATCGTCGCTTTGATTATCTGATTTAGGGCTGAATCTGTTTTCAATAAGGATATCCGCTAACTTTTTTCGGTATTCATCATGCGATGGAAGCTCTGTTTGATCTCTTTTGGCTTGGATAATCGCTCTCACGTAGTTTTCTGTGTGTTGATGAACGGCTTCATAGCCCTCTGGGGTGGCTATAAACTTTTCTAGGGTAGGTTGATCTGCTATAAGTTTTGCGATGGTTTGCCCAACAAGCACTCCAATTTGAGCTTCGTAATCAGCGCGAAGGTGGTCTTGTTCTGTGTTTTTTGAAGGGCTCAGGGCATCGCTTACCAATTTTTCAATGTTATTTCCAAATGTCTTGAAGTCTTTTTCAAGCCGGTCAAATGCGTTTTTGGTGTCTTTATTGGATTTTTTAAGATCTTCGGCGACTCTTTTAAAGCCCACTTCAATGGCCCGACCCAAGTCGCTAAAAAACGTCTCAAATTCGTTTTCACTTCTTCTGCCCATCGTTCTAAGCCTCAATTATTCTGTCCATACGTCACACTAACTGTATATTTATATAGTAGTACAGAGCTTGCTCAAAATCAAGATAATATTCCATTAATGTATTGTAAAACAATGAGTTACATTGACTTGTTACAAAAAAGGTGAGGCTGTTACATGACTGTTACACAGACGTTACGGCTAGGATACATAAGGGCTCGGGACTCATGGTGAAGTAACGTTTTGTTTTTGTTTTTAACATGGTAGACTGGCCCAACTTTTCAGACGGAAACCTCAAAAAAGGATCTTTTGCCAGTGCGTACACTACGACACCTCTTTCTCCTGTTGGCTTTTTCTTTGATGGCTTTGCCTGCTTTGGCTCAAGCCGCTGATTCTGATAGCGCATTCACCGTGACATCCATTCATCTGGACGGCTTAAAGCGAGTGCCAAAATCCACCGTGATGCGTGTTTTACCTGTTAAAGTGGGCTCTCGCATGACAGAATCTCTGTCTGAAAAAGTGATTGAGCGTTTGTATCACACCGGTTTTTTTAACGGTATTGATCTCTCGCATGATGGTGGACGTTTGATTATCAGCTTTAGTGAGCGACCTATGATTGCGGTGATCCACATTACCGGTAACAAAGAAATCACAGGAACCAAACTAAAACCCGTGCTTGATAGTTTGAACATTAAGATTGGTGAAACTTACTATCCTAGCAAGCTGAATGAAATCGTACGCGGCTTGGAACAACAGTATAACGCTATCGGTTTTCATGGAGTAACCATCGAGCCAGTCGTTAAAAAAGAGCCTCGTAACCGTGTGTCCATTAATATTCACATCCATGAAGGCAAGGTCAGTAAGCTTTGGCACTTAAAAATAGAAGGGAATCATGCCTTCAGTGCTTTCACCATTCGTCGACAAATGGGTTTGAGCCGTAAAAACATTATCTCGTGGTTTACCCATTCCGATCGCTTCTCTGAAGAGCGCCTGGGTGATGACATGAAGGCAATTGATACCTTCTATCGTAATCATGGTTTCGTGCGATTCCACTTTACTAAGCGAGACATCACTCGAGGACCTAATGGTGTGAGTGTAGTTTTAGGTGTGAGTGAAGGTGAAAAGTACAAAGTAGGTAAGGTGGATATCACAGGAAATACTTTGCATCAGAAAGAAGCGTTGATGGGTCTGTTGCGTATTAAAACAGGAGAAATATTCACGCTTAGAGGCATGAAGGCAACCTCAGATCTTATTAACGGCTACTTTGGAAACAATGGTTTTGCTTATCCCAACATTCACCCCATCACGGTGATTGATGATAGCAATCACACCGTTAATATCACGTTCGATATCAAGCCCGGTTCAAAAGTGTATGTGCGTTACATTAATTTCACCGGTAACACACGAACAGCAGATGCAGTGCTTCGACGTGAAATGCGTCAACTGGAATCTAGCCTGTATTCCTCTGTGCAGATCAATCGTTCTAAAGAACGTCTGAATTTATTAGGTTTTTTTAAGTCTGTGGATGTCTCATCGCGCCCTGTGCCAGGTCATAAAGACATGGTTGATCTGGATGTGAAGGTTGAAGAAATGCGCACCGGTAAAGCGCAGGTTCAGGCTGGTTACGATAACGAACATGGTTTCTTGTATGGCGCCAATATCACCGAACCCAACTTTATGGGTACGGGTAACGCCTTATCGTTTGGTTTCCAAAACAGCCTTGTCGATCAAAATTACAGTATTAGTTTCACGAACCCTTACTACTTGCCTAGTGGGGTTAGCCGAGGGATGTCTGTCTTTTATAGTAAGGTGTCCAATCAAGGCTCTTACAACCTTGACTCTTCCTACCACCAAGACGGTTATGGTGCCAACGTCAGCTATGGTTTCCCGATCACCGAGCATGATAGATTGAGCTTTGGTTATGGTTATGAGCGTGTGAACATCAAAGGCTTGCAGACCACAGGTATTCAAGCAGCGGTACCAAGCGTTCGAGATTTCATGACCCCAACAGGTGAGTCTGACCCAAGAACGAAAGAAAGTTTTGATGATGTGAAGCTGATGTTTGGTTGGAGCTATAACAGTTTAGATAGGGCTATTTTCCCAACTCGTGGTATTTCTTCATCGGCAGGGCTTGAAGTGAGCCTTCCCGTGTTCGGTAGCAGTGCTAACTACTACTTGGGTACTTACGATATGCAATGGTACAAACCGCTAGGTAAAGGCTTTATTGTGAAGTTCCACAGTTTGATCGGCTACGGCCAAGGCTACGATAACGATGTTGTTGCCGGAAATCGGTTACCCTTCTTTAAGAACTTCTACGCGGGTGGTATCAGCTCTTTACCAGGTTATGAAGCGAATACATTGGGCCCTTACAATTTAGCAGGCGGTACTGGTATTGGTGGTAACTTAGAAACCATTTTCGGTTTAGATCTGATTGTGCCTAACCCGATCAGTGACCGCGTTCGAACTGCGGTCATCTTGGGGGCGGGTAATATCTTCCAGTCCAAGGTGTATCAGCCTGATGCAGATGATGCGAACCTGGCCAATGTGAACTCATTCTCGTTCAAACGTCTTCGCACCGCTGGTGGTGTGATGGTGAGCTGGTATTCGCCCATGGGTATGATCAGCGTTAGTTTGGCTTGGCCATTAACGCACCATGCGAATGATCAAACACAGGCCATAGGTTTCACCTTTGGTGGCACATTCTAATAAGATGTGGTTTACTTGAGGTTCTTTTTTACGGAGGTTATCCAACATGATTAAACGTTCACTACTTGCTGGTGTTTTGGCTTTAGGTTGCGTGGCAACGTCATTTGCAACAAAATTAGGCACAGTTAATATGCCTTTGGTTTTTAAGAGTGCCCCTCAAATTCAAGCCATTGATGCTAAGCTCAAAACTCAGTTCCATGCTCGCCAAGCTAAACTCATGAGCATGCAAGCGAGTCTTGAAAAGCAACAAAAAAATATCAAGAAAAATGAATCAGTCATGAAGCAGTCTCGTTTGAAGACCCTGCAAAGTAAATTTGCTGCTGACATGCAAGCTTTCCAAAAAGAACGTTCTAGCTACAAAAAAGCTGTCTACGAAGCACAAACGGCTGCTATGAACACATTCACAGCAGACCTTAAAGGTGTGATTGCTAAGATTGCAGCGAAGAAAGGCGTTGATTTTGTTTTTGCAGAACGTGAAGCTCTTTACGCGGCTCCAGGTACTGACTTAACACAACCCGTATTAGCTGCGTTGAAAAAGAAAGCTAAGTAAGTTTTTAACGCAGATTTTTCTGTTTCAAAAAGCTTGATCGGCCATTTTTGGTCGATCAGGTTTTTGTGTTAAGTAGGGTATATTCATGACAATAACTTTAGCAGCTTTAGCTGAGATGCTTTCGGCGGAAATGACGGGCGATCCAGCCTACGTCGTGACAGGTGTAGCTTCTTTAGACAGAGCAACAGCAGATCAGGTTAGTTTTCTGGATTCATCACGGTTTCGAAAAGCGTTAACAAACACTCAGGCTGGCGTTGTCTTGCTCAAAAAAGACGATGCCTCTCATTGGTCTGGGAATGCCTTGCTTGTCGATGATCCTAAAAATGCTTTCATTGATGTGGTTAATCATTTTCATCCTCAGCCAGCTGTTGACTCTGGTATCCATGAGACAGCAGTGGTGAGTCCTGAGGCTGAGTTGGCTGCAGACGTTTGTGTTGGTCCTCGTGCCGTGATTGGTCCTAGGGTAAAAGTGGGTCGAGGTTCATCGGTTGGAGCCGGTTCAGTTATCACGAGTGATTGTGTGTTGGGTGAAGCCTGTATCTTGCATCCAAATGTCACCTTATACCCAAACGTTCGTCTAGGAAATCGTGTGGTGATTCACGCGGGTTCTGTGCTTGGTGCCGATGGTTTTGGTTATCACCAAACGGGTGGCCGATGGCGGAAAGTCCCTCAAGTGGGCGGTGTTTCCATCGGTGATGATGTGGAGATTGGTGCTCTGACCTCCATTGACTGTGGTGCGTTGGATGACACGTTAATCGGAGCAGGTTCCAAAATCGATGATCACGTGATGATTGGACATAATGTCGAGGTTGGTACCCATACCGTGGTAGCGGGGTGCACAGGTATTGCGGGAAGCTCAAAAATAGGACACTATTGCGTCGTCGGTGGGATGACTGCTATTGGTGATCATGTCACTATAACTGATCAAGTTATGTTCACTGGTTGCTCTATGGTCACCAGTGATGTAAAAGATTCTGGCGTATATTCATCAGGCACTGGCCTGATGGATCGCAGAGCGTGGCATCGCATGGTTGCTCGGATGAAGCAGCTGGATGGAATGGGTAAGCGCATCACAGCATTAGAAAAAGAGGAGAGGGATTCATGACGATTTACACAAACGCAGAGATACGAGAGCTGATTCCTCATCGTTATCCTTTTCTATTGGTGGACAAAGTCATTGAGATGGATGTGGAGCAGGGTACCCTTAAAGCGATCAAAAATGTAACAAGCAATGAGCCTTTTTTCACCGGGCATTTCCCTGTGAGGCCTGTTATGCCTGGTGTCTTGATGGTTGAGGCCTTGGCTCAAGCCTGTGGAGTCTTGATTGTGCAAGAGATTGAGGAGTCAGAGAGGAAAAATCATCTCTTCTACTTGGCTGGTGTGGACCAAGCGCGTTTCAAGCGTATGGTGGAGCCAGGTGATCAATTAGAGCTCTCTGTGAAAGTGGAGAAAAGCAGACGAACCTTATGGAAATTTTCAGCGGTAGCTAGCGTGGATGGCGTAGTGGCGTGTTCTTGTGAATTGACTATAGTGAAGGGCGCCAACGAAGAAGCCAAAGGCGGAGATAAATAGTGAACGATACAGTTGTCATTCACCCTAGTGCGAGTGTGCACGAATCGGTAAAAATAGGTCCTTTTACGGTGATTGGACCTGACGTCACCATTGGTGAGGGTACCGTCATTGATTCTCATGTGGTGATTCATCAATCTACCTCGATCGGTGCGCATAATCGCATAGGGTCGTATGTATCGTTGGGATCAGACCCCCAACACACAGAATACAATGGCCATGACTCTCGTCTTGAAGTCGGCGATCATAACGTCTTTCGTGAATTTGTGACGGTTAACCGCGCTTACGAAGAAGGTTCTGCGACCGTGATTGGTTCTCATAACTACTTTATGTGTCAGGCTCATATTGCTCACGATTGTGTGGTTGGGGACCATGTTGTGTTTGCCAATGCAGCAGCCATTGCCGGCTACGTGGAAGTGGCTGACCATGCGTTTTTGAGCCCTTTTACTGGCGTGCATCAACACTGCCGAATTGGTGAGTATGCCTTTTTAGGTCGAGCGACGAAGGTGGGCAAGGATATTTTGCCGTACATGCTGGTTACGGGTGTTCCAGGCTCGTTGCACAGCGTGAATCTTGTTGGTCTAAAGCGACAAGGGTTTACAACACAAGCCTTGCGTGAATTCAAGAAGGTGCATCAGCTCTTCTCAAAAGAGCTTATTCCGCTAAAAGAGTTTGAAGATTACCTCACTGCGCGATTACCAGAAGTGCCGGAGTTGGATCTAATAGTCAAAGCGCTAGATAAAACCCGCCGCGGCATTGCACGTTAAAAACCCCTTAAAACCCCGCTTTTGCGCCCCTGCTTTGTCGAGGCTGGGTAATGCTCCCCTAAAATACCCCATGTAGGAAAGAGAGTTTTCTGTTAACTTACTAACCAAAACGGAGAACTGATATGAAACGTAAACGATTTAGCGAGGAGCAAATCATCGCCATTTTGACAGA